>Ga0316204_10008527_pt1 | contig 14170 bp, 13 predicted proteins | sample 6monrhotite_MG_2_FD_205661 | JGI IMG/M metagenome (GOLD analysis project Ga0316204, IMG submission 205661) | Microbial mat bacterial communities from mineral coupon in-situ incubated in ocean water Damariscotta River, Maine, United States -... | ecosystem: Environmental > Aquatic > Marine >...
AGAACCATCCTTTGTGATGTTTTCATTAGTACCATGACTATTAATTTTATTCTTTAATAAGTTATTCCAAACTTCATCGACATTATTGCGAATGTTTGCAGGTAGGATTCTTTCTGTCGCATGTTTATTCAACATTTCTTCTTTAGTATAACCAAAGATTTCTTCCGCCGCATGGTTCCAGTCAACCACCTCAAACATTGTATTCCATTCAATAACACCCAACGGTGTATTTTCTCGATGTAACTTTAAATTTTGATTTAAATAACGAAGTTCTTTTTCCGCCTTCGCACTGAGATAAATCTCTCGTTTTAAACGACGATTTCTTAAGATAATAATAAATAGAATAATCAAAGCAACCACAACAACCTGAATAAGGAGAGTGTGATCAACGTTTTCAGCAAATTTATCTTTAATCCACTTATCAAGTATTATTTGCTGCTGCTCACTACTAATTTTTACTATTGCTTTATTTAGTATAGAAAGAAGTTCGGGAAGGTTTTTTTGTACGCCAAATGCTAATTTTGTATCAAACTCTGTTTTACCAATAATTTTTACATTATTTAATCCAAGTTCTGAAATAGTGTAACTACATAAGGCCAGCGTGCATAAAAGAGCATCAACTTTTCTGGTTGATACAGCGATTAATCCATCTTGAATATTATCAACTGTAATAAATTGTATGTTTGAATATTTTCTGCGAATTTTTGAGGCGTAACCATAGTCTTTAATAAGAGCAATTTTTTTATTTTTTATCTTACTTATATTTTCAACATAATTTTGACTGTTATGCATCACAATTATGATGGGGTTAGAAATATAGGGTGAAGTAAAATTAAGATGAGATTTTAAATCAGAATCGTCGGTTTCAGAAAGAACATCCACCACGCCTTGCTTTGCTTTTTCTGTTGATTCAGTCCACGTTTGACTTGGGATTTTATTGAAATCCAAACCCGTAATATTTTCAACTAACTTCACATGTTCAGCAACAATGCCAATGTAATGGCCTTGCTTATCAAAAGCTTCATAAGGCAACCAATTTGGATCGCCTGTAAACTTAATCACCGGGTGTGCTTGTAACCATTTTTGCTCGGATGGTGATAACTCTAAAGATGAACCTGCAAGAACTGTAGAAGGGAATTTTATCAACAATAAAACACATATCGAGAGAAATAATATTCTACTAATATGTAAATTAATCATATTATATTTCTGTCGCCACACTATATACTCAAAATAGCTTTATTCTGTTTCCTGGATTGTCACGCCATCCAAAGAAGCTGCAAGTGAATCAGCTCCTGCACCTTTGCTATCACCCAGCTTAATCATCAATCGAAGTTCATTTGCGGAATCGGCATAGTTAATGGCATCTTCATAAGTAATGCTGCCCTGTTTATATAAATCAAACAGTGATTGATCAAATGTTTGCATGCCCATGTTGCGAGACTTTGCCATTAAGCTTTTCATTTTATGAACTTCACCTTTGCGAATTAAATCTGCCATCAGGGGTGAATTAATCATTATTTCTGCAGATAAAACCCGGCTTTTTCCATCGGGTGTTGGAATAAGTTGTTGTGCAACAAATGCGCGAGTATTTAAAGATAAATCCATTAACAGTTGATTACGACGATCGTCAGGGAAGAAGTTAATAATTCGATCCATTGCCTGGTTGGCATTATTGGCATGCAAGGTTGCTAAACAAAGGTGACCTGTTTCAGCAAAAGCAATAGCGTGATCCATTGTTTCACGAGTACGAATCTCACCAATAAGAATAACATCCGGTGCCTGACGCAAAGTATTTTTTAACGCCATTTCAAATGAACTCGTATCAAGCCCGACTTCACGCTGAGTAACAATACACCCCTGATGATGATGTATAAATTCAATGGGATCTTCAATTGTTATGATATGCCCGGTTGAATTTTTATTTCTAAAACCAATCATAGAAGCCAGTGAACTTGATTTACCTGAGCCGGTCGCACCGACAAACAAAATCAAACCACGCTTTGTCATGGCGAGTTCTTTTAGGATAGGAGGTAAACCGAGCTCTTCCATAGTAGGAATGGTGGTTTCAATTTTACGTAAAACCATACCGGCATTATTACGTTGCATAAAGGCACTAACACGAAAACGACCTATGCCAGAGGCAGAAATGGCAAAGTTACACTCATTGTTTTCTTCAAATTCTTTTTTCTGTGCAGGTGTCATAATGCCAAGTACAATTTCTTTAGCCTGAATCGGCGTTAAAGTTGCCTGGGTAACTGGTCCAATTTTGCCATTAACTTTTAAGCTAGGTGCAACCCCTGCTGTAATAAATAAATCAGAGGCATTTTTATGCACCATTAATTTTAACAGGGATTCAAACTCCATAACTCAAACCTTCTACTTGATATTCAAACTAAGATTAAAAAAATTATAATAAATAATGCGTGTGTTTAATTAAAACTATCTTTATTCATTGCTTTCATTTTCGCATCTTGTTTGCTCACAATGCCTCGCGCCACAAGATCTTGTAAGCACTGGTCTAACGTCTGCATACCAATTCCTTGCCCGGTTTGGATTGCTGAATACATTTGCGCGACTTTATCTTCACGGATTAAGTTTCGAATGGCAGGTGTACCAATCATAATTTCGTGAGCCGCAACTCGACCACCACCAATTTTCTTTAGTAGTGTTTGTGCAATAACGGCACGCAATGATTCAGATAACATAGAACGCACCATGCCTTTTTCTGCTGCAGGGAATACATCGATAATCCTGTCAATCGTTTTTGCTGCGGAGGTTGTATGTAATGTACCAAAAACTAAATGGCCTGTTTCAGCCGCGGTTAAGGCTAAACGGATTGTTTCCAAATCACGCATTTCGCCCACGAGAATGATATCGGGATCTTCACGTAATGCTGAGCGTAATGCCTCGCTGAAACCTAACGTATCACGATGAACCTCACGTTGATTCACCAGACATTTCTTACTTTCGTGCACAAATTCGATAGGATCTTCGATGGTCAGAATATGTCCGTATTCCGTATCATTTTTATAATCAACCATACCCGCTAAGGTGGTCGATTTACCCGAACCGGTTGGTCCCGTAACCAATACAATACCGCGAGGCACGTCTGAAATCTCTTTAAATACTGTGGGTGCATTCAATTGTTCAAGAGTCAGAATTTTTGAGGGGATGGTCCGAAATACCGCGCCCGCACCGCGATTATGATTAAACGCATTTACACGAAAACGGGCCAGATCAGGGATCTCAAATGAAAAATCGGTTTCCAGGAATTCTTCAAAATCCTTACGCTGTTTATCATTCATAATATCGTACACCAAGCTGTGTACGGTTTTATGGTCAAGCGCAGGAACGTTAATGCGACGTATATCACCATCAACACGAATCATCGGCGGTAAATCCGCAGATAAATGTAAATCCGACGCGTTATTTTTAACACTAAAAGCAAGTAATTCAGTAATATCCATGGTATCTCTTTATATTTTGTTATTTGTGACGGCCAAATATATTCTTTAATTATTCTTAATATCTATATCGGTAATCAGTATCATTTCTTAAATATTATCTACTAAAGTACAATCTCATTATGAAGCTCGTAAGTCAAAATACTATTGCACACAACATTAAATCCATTCGAGCTCAGATTAAAGAAATTGCGCAAAAATACGCACGCCAGCCTGATTCCGTACAGTTATTGGCGGTGAGCAAAACTCGCCCAATCGAAGATATTCAAGCAGCTTACGCCGAAAATCAACACCATTTCGGCGAAAATTACCTTCAAGATGCACTATCTAAAATAGACAATATTTCAGAATCCTCCATCGAATGGCATTTTATTGGCCCAATTCAATCGAATAAAACTCGTCAAATTGCTGAAAATTTTAATTGGGTACATACCATCGACCGCTTTAAAATTGCCCAACGATTGAACGACCAACGCTCTCCTGCACAAACACCGCTCAACCTCTGTATTCAAGTCAATGTCAGTGGCGAAAGCAGTAAATCTGGAATCCATTTTGAAGATACACTTACTTTAGCTAAACATATTAGCCTGCTACCCAATATCCATTTACGTGGTTTAATGACTATTCCTGCAGCAACAAATGATTTTGAATTGCAAAGACAGCCTTTTCGTTTATTGCGTGAATTAAAAGATGAAATACAATCTCAAGGTATAGAACTCGACACCCTTTCCATGGGGATGAGTAACGATATGGAAGCAGCAATTGCGGAAGGATCAACAATAGTGAGGATAGGTACAGCTATCTTCGGTGCGAGAAAGAGCTAAAGTACCAAAACCACTCTAGATTTAAAGTTAAATACTTTTTTTAATGCATGAATACGTTACTACACCTGTGTTCTAAATTAGAGTGACTCCGGTACCTGCGAACAGGTAAACTAACTATATGAAAAATCAAAAAATTGGATTTATTGGTGCGGGCAATATGGCGCGCAGTTTAATTGGCGGCTTAATTTCGAGCGGTGTTAAAAATGAAAATCTTTTTGCGGCCGACCCCGGTGAGGATAGACGCAAAGCATTAACCGAAGATTTTTCTATTCAGACCTTTGCAGAAAATCAAAAGCTTGTTGATAAATGTGACGTCATTGTTTTTGCCGTTAAGCCACAAGTTTTAAAAACGGTTGCGACAGCTCTCAAAACAAAAGAGTCGGCACTCTACATAACGATTGCAGCAGGTATACCAAGTAAAAGTTTAAATAGTTGGCTAGGCTCTAAAAAAGCCATTGTTCGTTCAATGCCGAACACACCTTCATTAGTGTTAAGCGGTGCGAGTGGTTTGTTTGCCAATGCTAAAGTTTCTGATGAACAAAAGGAAATTGCCGAATCTATTTTACGCGCTGTTGGACTCACCGTTTGGGTTGCAGATGAAGCGCAACTCGATGCCGTTACCGCACTATCTGGAAGTGGCCCTGCCTACTTTTTTTTGGTAATGGAAGCGATGGAAAAAGCCGGAGAAGAACTTGGTTTACCTCCTGAAACTGCACGTTTACTCGCCATACAAACAGGCTTTGGCTCAACTAAACTTGCATTGGAAATGGATGATTCGCCTGAAGAATTAAGAAAGAAAGTAACTTCTCCCGGAGGTACAACCGAGCAAGCAATTAAAACGTTTGAAGAGCAAGGCTTAGTTGAAACCTTCAGTAAAGCGATGAAAGCAGCTCGTGATCGTGCAGAAGAGTTAGCAAAAGAATTAGGTAACTAATATGAACCCATTAAGTAACGCCGGTGTATTCTTAGTTTCAACTTTATTTGGTTTATATATTCTCGCCATCATGTTGCGACTTATTCTACAAACAGTGAGGGCAGATTTTTACAACCCAGTCTCACGCTTTATTGTAAAAATAACCAACCCGCCTTTAAAACCTTTACGCCGATTTATTCCAGGCTTCGCAGGCATCGACATGGCTTCTGTTTTCGTCATGCTAATATTACAAATGCTGGAATTTTTTATTATTACTTTATTACGTAATTTCCCCACACCCGATATTTTAGGTTTAGCGCTATATGCGTTTGTTGAATTAATTATATTAGGCTTTTATGTCTTCTTATTTTCAATATTTATTTTGGCACTTTTAAGCTGGGTAAACCCCGGCCAATACAACCCCATTAATAATTTACTACATCAAATAACTGAACCTGTATTGCGCCCCGCAAGAAGACTTCTACCACCAATGTCAGGAATGGATTTATCTCCAATGGCAGCAATGGTGGGCTTATGGTTATTTAAATTATTACTACTTGATCCACTGAGTGGTTGGGCTAAAGGGATGATGTATCCTGCTGCGCGTGTCCTCATCAATTGAACCTATTTAGACATGGAACCTCCCAACAATGCCTGATTTTTATAAATGGGATGGTGATGACCTGCTATTACACCTTTATGTGCAACCTAACGCAAAAAAAGATGAGCTGATAGGCGAGTACGGTGCTAATTTAAAAATACGTATCACCGCAGTTCCGGTAGAGAATAAAGCCAATAAACATTTACTTAAATTTTTAGCAAAAACTTTTGCTGTACCGTACTCACATGTAAAACTCATCAAAGGCGAAAACCAACGAGTTAAACGAATAAGAATTTCAAAACCACAAAACCTTCCTGAACTGATAAAAATTCATGATATTGAGTAATCAATCCAATGCAAAAGGCCTCTTCAAAAAGGCCTGAATTTCAAATTATTTCAACTATTTTCCTAATAAAACTAAATTTTTTTCTCAAATTGCCGTTATATTTCTTAGTGTTAGCGACTTCTGTTAAGATAATGCTACATAACATACTGAAAAATCAGTAAAAAAACTTTGAATCAGTAGACTAATAACAAATAACTATTATAATCAATAAGTTAATAACAGATTTTAGGAATAACATGGCAACTGACCGCTTTACAGATCAAATGCAAGCATATGGCCGCTGGCGCTCAGATATCACAGAGGCTATCGGAAAATACCAAAAATGGCTTGAAGACCATGAAATGAGCTCGCCAGAAGTCGAAATTCGAATATTTGAACTCATTGAAGCGCTTAAATCTGACCACCTCACTATTGCTTTTGTTGCTGAATTTGCCCGCGGAAAAACTGAATTAATTAACGCGATCTTCTTCTCTGAATACGATAGACGTTTGCTACCTTCAGAGGCTGGCCGCACCACTATGTGCCCTACTGAGCTTTTCTTTGATTCTGAAGCGAACCAAAGTTATATCCGCCTTTTGCCGATTGAAACTCGCTTAGAAGAAACGAGTATTCAGGAACATAAAAAGAACCCTATTAACTGGACTTCAATTTCCCTGGACACAAGTTCATCAGAAAAAATGGCTGAAGCATTTCTTGAAGTGGTTAAAACAAAACGAGTGCCTTTGCCTGTTGCTGAAAAATTAGGACTTTCTGACTATCGCCAAGATGAAAATGACAACATGGTCGATATTCCTATGTGGCGCCACGCTTTAATTAGCTTCCCACACCCTTTACTCAAAGAAGGCTTAACCATTCTTGATACCCCGGGCTTAAATGCACTCGGTAATGAACCCGAATTAACCATCAATATGCTACCTAGCGCACAAGCTGTGGTGTTTGTATTAGCTGCAGATACGGGTGTAACAAAATCTGACCTGGATATGTGGACGCAAAATGTTCAGCCTTTAGGTGGTGATGCTAAACATGGACGTATTGTCGTATTAAACAAAGTTGATACCTTGTGGGACGATCTAAAGAGCCTGGACGCTATTCAAAACAGTGTTACAACACAATGTAATTCTGCCGCTAAAATGTTAAATATAGGAATCGAAAATGTCTTTCCTGTTTCAGCACAAAAAGGCTTATTAGCAAAAATTCGTCATGACACGGAGCTGCTGGAAAAAAGTAACATTCTTTCAATAGAATCACTTTTAGCACGAGATATTTTGCCACAAAAACAAAAAATTGTTCGCAACAGCATTGTCGGTGAAATAGGTAACATGGCTGAAGAGTCGCGCAGTTTAATTTCATCACGCCTAAATGACACCAATAAACAACTAGAAGAACTACAAGGTTTAAGCGGCAAGAATGAAGACGTTATTGGCCACTTAATGAAAAAAACGCGTGAAGAACAAACTATTTATCATAAGAGTGTGGAAAGCTTTCAAGCCAATAAAAAATCATTCTCTGAAAATCATCAAAAATTAATGCAAACATTAAGTTTGACTCAACTTGATGAATTGATGGCAAAAACACGAAAAGAAATGACCGGCACCTGGACCACTAACGGCTTAAAAGGTGGCATGAAAGAATTCTTCGAGATTATTTCAAATACCATTACTACCGGCTCGCAGCAAGCTGATAAAGTAAATATGCTCTTGCAAACGATTTATCGTTCATTCAATAAAGAACATGGACTAACAGATGTAAAGCCAAAATTATTTAGCATGGGCAAATACAAGCGCGATTTAGATCGTCTAAATGTCGAAGCAGATGCGTATCGCAGTAGTGCGAAAATGGCGGCAACTGAACAAGCATTTGTTGTAAAAAAATTCTTTATCTCGATGGTGAGCCACGCACGAAATACTTTCTTTCAGGCACACCAGGAAGTTGAGGCATGGGGTAAAGCCGGCATGGCACCACTGGTGGCTCGCATTAAAGAACATAGAAACCAAATGGAAAAACGTTTGGAGAGTCTGCGTAAAATCAATGAATCACGAGATACTTTACAAACTCGAATTTCTGAATTAGAAACGACTGCAGAAGCACTCAACGTGCAACTTGCCGATCTCAACATGTTAATGGAAACGTTAAACAGACCGCTTGAAGATTTCATTACTGACGGTGATGACGCCCAGGTGGCATAAACAGACGCCATCATCATTCTCGAGCTAAAGGCCAGTCTTTTGACTGGTCTTTTCACTTATAAATAGTATTGCTACAAGCTTATTATTTCGAATAACACGGGTAAATCTCCTCAATATTGTCTATATTTAGAATAAATAATAACAAGGAGAATTAGTATGACTTTATTTCGTGCTCTAAGTTTAGCTTTACTGATAATAATGCCATTTAGCAGTTATGCACAGAATATAACAAAATTTGGTGATTACGTTATTCATCACACTGCTCTGCCTACCGATATTTTATTACCTGAAGTTGCACGAGCTTATAAGATTAAACGCAGTAAAAATCGAGGCATGCTAAATATTGTTGTACAGCACAAAGGGAAAGGTGTCGGCGCTAAAGTGTCGGGGACTGGCGTAAACCTAAACTCACAATTAAAACATATGGAGTTTAGAGAAATAAAAGATGGTGATGTTATTTATTATATTTCCAGCTTTAGGGTAACAAATAAAGAAACCATTAATTTTAAGATAAAAGTGCAACCAGCAGGTTCTACTAAAACACATATGGTTAAATTTAAAAAAGAATTTTACACACAATAACTTTTTATAAGTACCGGAGTCACTCTTGATTATAAAATATCAATAAGAAGTGGCTCCGGCACCACCTACATATTGTATAATGCTCATTTTAAAGTCTGAGTAAAAAAAATGAGTACAGAAAAAGAATTACAAAGCCGCAGTGAATCTAAATGTGAATTATGTGGCGCCACGGAAAACCTTTCAGTTTATGAAGTTCCACCTGAATCCAATGGTAATCCTGAACAATCTGTATTGATCTGCAAAACCTGCAAAGAACAAATTGAAGATCCTGCGAAAATGAATGCTAACCACTGGCGCTGCCTTAATGACAGTATGTGGAGCCAGGTTCCTGCTGTGCAAGTAATGGCCTGGCGAATGCTAACCCGTTTAACCAACGAAGGCTGGCCACAAGATTTACTCGATATGCTGTATCTTGATGATGATCTGTTAGCCTGGGCACAAGCCACTGGCGAAGGCCAAACTGATGAGAACAATGTTAAGCATCTTGATTGCAACGGAGCTGTACTTACTGCGGGAGATACCGTAACACTAACAAAAGATCTTAATGTTAAAGGCGCTAACTTTACCGCAAAACGTGGCACGGCGGTGCGTAAAATTTCACTGGTTGCCGATAACGCGAAACAAATTGAAGGTAAGGTGGATGGCCAGCATATCGTTATATTGACCGAGTTTGTTAAAAAATCTAACTAATACAAAAGCACCTTAAACATAACCTCGATAAAACATCACACACGCAAAAGCCATAATCATAATACCCGCAAGCTGCCTAACCCATGGTTGCTGGATAAATTGATTTAATGTTGAAGCAAACACGCCCATCAGCAATAAATTAGGTAAGGTCCCCAATCCAAAACTCAACATCAATAGCCCGCCTTCAAGTGGACTCTGTGTTGATATCGTCCAGATAATAACGCTATAAACAAGACCGCATGGTAACCAGCCCCAAACCAAACCTAATAAAAATGCATGACGAAATGATCTTACCGGCATAAAACGTCTGCCTAAAGGTTCAAGTCGTTTCCAAACAATTTTACCCCCCCAACGTTCAATGTTGGCAAGTCCCTTCCACCAGCCCGCAATATACAAACCTAAAGCCATCATAAAGACAGCCGCAATAATTTCTAATGTTTGTTGAACAGAGTAAAGAGTAAATAAGTGACTACCTAACCAACTAATTCCACCCATTAAAATTCCCGCAAGGGTATAACTGCTTATTCGACCTGCGTTATACGACAAGAGAAAAGGAAATGATTTTATGAAGCTTTGTTGTGCTGTTTTACTCTGATCATTTTCCAACCCCAAACATAGTGCCCCCACAATACCGCCACACATTCCAACGCAATGCACACCACCAAGGAGACCAACTAAAAAAGCCGCAATGTATGAGGTTTCAATTTCCATTAACTTTTGGATGCTTCATTAAATGTACCACCATTGCTATTCGTAACTTCATTTTGATGCTTGATTAAATAAATCACCATCAAAATTGCCGGAATACCTAGTGCTGCAGCATAGCCAAAGAAAAAGATATAACCTTGAGCATCAATTACCATACCTGAGAAACCCGATATAAATTTTGGTCCCAGCGTCATTAATGAACTGAACAAAGCGTATTGAGTTGCGGTATAAGCTTTATTTGTTAGTGAAGATAAATAAGCAATAAAAGCAGTACTGGCCAGACCACCTGAAAAATTATCACTGCTTAAAACAACCGTTAAGCCGATAATGCTATGTCCATTGTCAGCTAATAAAGCAAACATTAAGTTGGTTAACGAAACGAGAATTGCGCCTAATAATAAAATACGCAATATGCCATAGCGTACAACAAGTACGCCACCGATAAAGGCACCCAATAATGTCATTACCACACCAAATATTTTTGCAATATTTGCAATTTCTATAACACTAAATCCCATATCAATATAAAAAGGATGTGTCATATTGGCTAAAACAATATCACTGATTCGATAAATTCCAATAAACAAAAGAACAAATAATGCCTGCTTAGAATTTCGTTGAAAGAAGTCAGTGAAAGGACATATGACAGCACCAATAAACCACGCAACGGGAGCACGCATAAATTCAGGGGTATGTGCAGCCGATTCTAAATAATCAATTACTCGTTGCTCTTGTAAATATGTTTGGTCATTTATATTTCTTTCCGGTTCACTAATAAGTAAAACCGTAACAATCCCTACTCCCATAAATGCAGCCATGACGGTATAAGCAACTGTCCAGGAAAAATATTCAGAAATATAAAGTGCTGCCGCACCCGCAACTAATGCTGCCGCAATACGCCACCCTGCCTGGTAAGTCGCTGCCATTGCACCTTGAAATTCATCATTAACGGCTTCAATCCGATAGGCATCTATGACAATATCCTGAGTGGCTGATGAAAAGGCCACTAACAATGAAAACAATGCCATTTGAGTAATGTACTGAGAAGGATCGGTCCATGCCATACCCAACAAGCCTATGATAATTCCTGCTTGTGCTAACAACATCCAGCTACGTCGCTGACCTAATAATTTGCTAATAACCGGTATCGGAAGGCGATCGACTATCGGTGCCCAGAATATTTTCACTGAGTAAGTAATACCTACCCATGCAAAAAAACCAATAATAGTTTTTGATATCCCGATTTGACGTAACCAGGTTGATAACGTTGTAAAGACTAGAGGAAAAGGTAAACCGGCAGAAAAGCCTAAAAATAACATCGCTAATACGCGACGATTTAAATAAACATGAAAAGCATTAAACCAACTGGTTTTAGGTTTTAAATCGATTTGTGATTGCATATTGATCCATATCAAAAAATTTATATGACTTTACCACTTTAAGATGCCAAAGTTATTCTAAAGCAAAGAAAATTTTCTAAATATGTTATATATAGGATATAGAGAAATACGGAGATAAATAATGCAAAAGAAACAACGAATAATCCTCATCACTGTAGTCACTATAATCGGGGTTGTTTTGTTCCTTACTTGGGCAAAACGCCCAAAACCTGTTGCCGTTATTATTGCATCCGTTGAACAGGGAGAAGTGCAACGTACAGTGACTAATACACGCGCAGGTACGCTTAAAGCTTGTCGCCGTGCAGGACTCTCCCCTTCAATTGGTGGTCAAATTGCGCGCTTACCTGTTAAAGAAGGTGACATAGTTAAAAAAGGACAAGTGTTACTTGAGATGTGGAATGACGATCTTAATGCACAGGTTAGCCTGGCAAAAAGTGAAATCCTCGCCAGTCAATCCCGCGTTAAAGAAGCCTGCATTATTGCAGATGTAGCGAAACGTGAAGCAAGCAGGCTTACTGCTTTAAGTAAAAAAGGCTTAACCTCAGATGATGCCAGTGAGCGGGCAGTAGGGGATGCAAAAGCGCGACAAGCAGCATGCCAGGCAGCAAAATCCTCCGCTGAAGTTAGCCGAGCCAGGCTTACTGTTGCACAAGCTGTTCTCGAACGCACCCAACTGAAGGCGCCTTTTGATGGCACAGTAGCAGAAGTGACTGGTGAACTTGGTGAATTTGTTACACCCTCTCCTGTTGGTATACCTACTCCAGCTGCCGTCGATATTATTGATAACTCATGTCTTTACGTTCTTGCGCCTATTGATGAGGTAGATGCACCAGAAATAAAAGTCGAAATGCCAGCACGAATTTCCCTTGATGCCTACAATAAAAAGTTTTTCAAAGGCAAAGTCCGACGTATAGCACCTTATGTGCTTGATAGAGAAAAACAAGCCCGTACTGTTGATATAGAAGTGAATTTCATTATTGAAAATGACAATCACAATATGCTGCCTGGTTATAGTGCTGACGTTGAAGTTATTATTGATTCACATGACAAAGTCATACGCATTCCCACTGAAGCATTACTCGAAGGCCAAAAAGTTTTTGTTTATGATCAGGAGAATAAAAGCATTCATGAACGAGAAATTAAAACTGGTTTAAATAACTGGAAATATACAGAGGTTCTAGGAGGTCTTGAAGTCGGAGAAAATATTGTTATTTCGATAGATCGCGATGGTGTTGTTGATGGTGCCAGCGTTAAAATTGAAACTGAAAAAGAATAATTTTCAATTATGATAAAACTTCAGAACATTCAGCGTGATTTCCAGGTTGGAGATCAAACTGTGCACGCGCTCGATAATATCAACCTGACAATCAATGATGGTGAATACCTTTCTGTAATGGGACCTTCTGGATCAGGCAAATCCACATTGCTGAATTTATTAGGCCTGTTAGACAGCCCAAGCGCTGGAAGTTATTTTCTTAATAAACATAACGTGACTGAGCTTGATGAAAACCAGCAAGCAAGAACTCGCAATCAAAATATTGGTTTTGTATTCCAGGTATTTCATTTAATTCCACGCTTATCAGCAGCTGAAAATATAGAGTTGCCATTAGTGCTTGCGGGTATTTCTGAATCGGTTAGAAAGGAACGCGTCCACAACGCATTAAAATCGATGAACTTATTAGACCGTGCACATCACAAACCACAGGAACTTTCGGGTGGGCAACGTCAACGTGTCGCTATTGCTCGCGCGACAATTACTGAACCTTCCATTTTACTGGCAGACGAGCCAACAGGTAACCTCGATCAAAAATCTGGTTTGAATGTTATCGAAACGCTGGAACAACTTAATCAAAAAGGTATTACATTAATAGTCGTTACACATGACGCCACACTTGGCGCACGTTCCACTCGTTCAATTAGAATGATTGATGGAAGAATTGAATCAGACACTATCGACAAAAAACCAAGTAATGCTACAGGTAACAGTGATGTTACAAACCCGTGATGCAATACATTTTTCCTGGCAGGCCTTAAGCGCAAATACAACGCGCACCTTCCTAATGCTGCTTGCCATGAGTATTGGTGTTGGCTCAGTTGTTATATTAACTGCACTTGGTGAAGGTGCACGTAACTATGTTACTGCCGAATTCTCCGCACTGGGTACTAATCTTGTCATCGTCATTCCCGGGAAAAGTGAAACCAGTGGTGATAATCCAATGGGCTTGATTGGTATCACTGAACGAGACTTAACGATTGATGATGCTCTAGCACTAACACGTCATCCAAAAGTAGCACGTATTGCGCCCTTAAATATTGGTGCGGCTGAAGTCGCCTGGCAAAGCCGGAAGCGTGAAGTCAGCGTTATGGGCACAAGTTACGAATTTCAGAAGATACGTCAATGGAAAATGGCGCAAGGAAAATTCTTACCTAAAATTGATATTAACCGAGGTAGC
>Ga0316204_10008528_pt1 | contig 14169 bp, 14 predicted proteins | sample 6monrhotite_MG_2_FD_205661 | JGI IMG/M metagenome (GOLD analysis project Ga0316204, IMG submission 205661) | Microbial mat bacterial communities from mineral coupon in-situ incubated in ocean water Damariscotta River, Maine, United States -... | ecosystem: Environmental > Aquatic > Marine >...
GGATTCGAAGCGGCATTTGGTTACAGTAACCAAACTGTCATTGATGAGGGTGTTTTACAACCGCGTATAGGATTTAACTATGACATGAGTGATGATTTAAACATGCAATTACGTGGTGGAGTAGGCCTGTTTACAGGTGGTGCAGCAAATGTATGGTTATCTAACCCATTTACAAACCCAGGCGGTAATGTAAATAGTTACCAAATATTTGGATATGATACATATATCCCTGATGGTTTAGCTCAAATCGATCCAGGTGCTACTAATCCTCCTGCACAAAATGTTGACGTAATTGCACCAGGATTTAAATTGCCTACAGTGCTTAAGTCTAATATTGCATTAGATGCAGAACTTCCTTGGTGGGGGTTACAAGCCACAGTTGAATATGAATATACGAAACAAAGAGATGGTATTTTTTATAGAAACTTAAATCTTGGTGATCCTACAGGTACATTACCGGATGGTCGAGTTTCATACTTTGCTGATCCTTTAGGCGATGTAAGTAGTTTCGATGGTCCAGCAAACAGTAACCCTGCATTTAACAATGTAATGGAGTTAAGTAATTCTGGACGTGGTAATACTAAACGCGCAACGATTAGTTTAGAGAAAACTACAGAGCACTTCTTCGTTAAAGGCTCATATACTCACACAAGTACTTCAGAAGTTAGCCCGGGAACATCATCTCGTGCAATTTCAAACTGGACAAATACTCCTGTGTTTAATGTAAATACAGAAGAGCTAGGCGCTTCAAATTATGAAATAGCTAATGCATTTACTATGCAAGCCAGTTATAACAATAACTTCTTTGGTGATACAGAGACTAGAATCAACCTGTTTTGGTCATCTAGTGATGGCGAACCATACTCATATACGTATGATAGAGACGTGAATGGTGATGGAGTTGCAGATAATGATTTATTCTATGTGCCAAATGAAGGCGAATATGTTATGGCAGACCCAACTGAAAGAGATGCATTTGAAGCGTATTTAGTGACTTCGGGCTTAGATCAGTTTCGTGGTCAAACTCCTGTAAGAAATTCATTCAAAGCACCTAGAATTAACCAGTGGGATATGAAAATCACTCAAGAACTTCCTGAAATGGGTATGTTCAGAGCATCAGTATTCTTATCTATCAAAAACTTAGGTAATTTATTAAATAGTGACTGGGGACAAGTTTACACCGGTTCTTTTGATGGAATTGATATTGCTGAGTTAGATGGTTTTGATGACCAAGGCCGTGCAATTATCGATTTTGAAGGACGTGGACCAGAAGTGACTGATAACTTAAGTTTACGTACTTTAAATTCTCAATGGCAAGCACAAGTTGGTATACGTGTAACGTTCTAAGAGTAAAGTTTATTAAGATCAAAAAGGGTGGCAAACTTGCTACCCTTTTTTTTGTTTAAAATATATTCAGATTGTATTGATTTGTTGAATAAAGGGCTGTTTTTAATTGATAAATAGTAATGAATACAGAAGAATAAAATCTATTTTTTAGTTAGTGATTATGCAGTAAATTAAATGTTTCTACTTATTTATAAATTAGTTCTTAATGTAACACAATAACCTTGCTTCAAATTTAGACCAGCTTCAGCTTGGATCAGATGACAATTTTCAGGTATGAAATTTGCATGGCTAACCATAGCGTTTTTTATGAAGTCAATGTATTGAATTAGATTATAATGCAATGTCGTTAAGTCATCTTATTCGAATCTTAAGAAAGTAGTTACCTTTGTTGTTTTCACATAGTTGTTATATATAAAACTGATCAACAGTAGAACTATAAATAACGCCAAGATTGATAATGAAAAAACATGCCAAGGAAATATAAAGCTTAATGCAAACCAGTATTTAATGATTAAAGCAGAAAGAATCACAGCTATGATGATGCCTAAATTAAATGCAAAAAGACCCAGTGTAAAGAATTCAATCAGTGTTAGTTTTAATAGATCTCGCCCTTGCATACCCATCATTCGGTAATAAAAGCTCTCTTTAACACGGTCTTGTGATGTTGATACCATCGAGGTGGCAAATATTAACAAACCTGCAAACAAGCTAAGAGCGGTAAATAATTCTACTATCTGTTTAAGTTGATCGGTAAATTCTTTAAGTTTATTAGCAATGCTACCACCATCTAAAGTGGTAATTCCTGGAAAATTTTGAGCCACTAAGGTTTGTATTTTGATTCTTTTGGAATCTGAAACTTTGGCTGTGGCAAAACGTATTTGCGGAGCCTCTTGTAAAACATCTGGGGGCAAAATAAAATAGAAAAAAGGGCTGGGTCCGCGTTTAAACCTTTTTCTAATACTGGTGATTTTAGTTTTAATTTTAATGCCTTGTACATTAAAAATAACTTCATCGCCTAATCCTACTTGTAAAAAATTTGCAAATGTATCTAAAATTGATAGGGGTTTGAAATTATCAGAAGATTGGCCTAACTCTGAAAAAAGTTGATCTGACTTGACGCTTTCATATAGACTTTCTGTGGGCAATAATTCTGTTGCATAACTTAAGTTGAAAACCCGACTGATATTATCATATCTTCCTAATGCTGTTTTGAGTATATCTGACTTTACTCCATTAACCGAGTCGATCCTGGCACGAATGACAGGGTAATAAGTCAAAGGCGTTTCGATTAATGCATTAAGGTCTTCTTGTTGATCTGACTGAACATCCAGAAAAAATAAATTTGGGGCGTCCTCTGGATAGGTTGAAATGAGTTGTTGTTGAATTGAATGATCAAGAATAGTAATGCTACCTAGTATCATGGTAGTCATAGAAATAGCTGTTATAAAAAGATTAGAATGATTACCCTTTCTAAATATGTTTTGTAATGCCAATACGGTCATCCAATGCTTAATTATTTTACGTTTTAAAAGCCAATGAATTAAGCGTAAAAGTAAGTGAGTGAGTAATGCAAATAGGCTCCACACAAAAATTAAACCAATAAAGATTTGTAAACTTTTTATAAGACTTAAAATTTCAGAATAGATAAGTAAGAAAGCAGCTAATGCAGAGAATAAAATCCATATCCATGGTTTTTTAGATAAATTATATTTTACTGAGTGCTTATGTAGTACGGCAATGGGTTTAATTTGTCTTATGTTGTTTAAGGTAAAGTATGTCATCAATAATGTTAGTGTTAATGCAATTAACATGGCTTTGAGCAAACTTATAAGACTGATAGATAATATTATATTGTTGGGTAAAATAGCAGAAAATACATCTCTACCCAGGTTTAAAACAATTAAGCTTAATAACCAAGCAAGCAAGACAGAAATAATAGCCATTAAAGAAAATAATAACCGATAGGAGTTAATCACCGATGAGTGGGTTTCTCCAAGCGCCGATCTAATAGCATTGGTATTACGTTGTTTGGCTACAAAGGCTTTTACAATGCTCATGATGCCAATGCCAGATAATACAATCACTGCAATCACTAATAACTTTAAAAAAACCAGAAAATTTTGACTTAAATTAGAAATGCTTGTATTGGATTGCTCTGCCGTTTTTATGGTTGTCTTAGAATTGATATCTTTATTGGTTAATATAGATAAATTTTCAATTAGTTGTGATTTAGCGATAGAGTTGTCAATCTTTAGTTCGATGCGGTAATTAATGCGACTTTTTTGACCCATGAGTTGAGTTTTTTCAAGATCAGAATCATGCATAATGACACGTGACCCAAATCCAAATGCCGTTAATGGTCGATCAGGTTCTGTGAGTATTTCATTCTGAATGATGAACAGAGATTCTCCAATTTTTATTTGGTCTCCAATTTTTACTTTCAGAGAATTTAAAACTTGTTGTTCAACCAATACAGAGCCTTTAGGCCAGGAGTCTGATGGATTGGCAAGAATTAAATCTCCATACAGCGGATAAGCCGTACTGACCGCTTTTATGCGAGTCAGTAAAGAGTCATTATCAGTATATGCAATGGCATTAAATTGATAATCAAAGACAATATTTTCTTTATTTACATGACTTATCTCAGATAATAATTCTTGTGACCAAGGTTGGTTGTCAGTGATGATAATATCACCGCCAACAATTTGTTTTTGATTGTCTTTAACATAACTGTTAACTGATTGTTGTAATGCATCAAGAGTTAAAAAAGCACCCAATGAAATAATGATGCATAGGCTAAAGAGCAGTGGATAGATTTTATGACTAAACCATTCACGTAAAATAATGGTATGCATTAAACGACTCCATCTACAATTTTTATGATTCTATTGGCTTGATTAGCTATAGCAGGGTCATGCGTAACAATGACTAATGCTGTTTGGAATTGTTTCTGCAGATCAATCAATAGTTGCATGACACTTGTGGCATTAGCTTCATCTAAATTACCTGTGGGCTCATCCGCAAATAGTATTTTGGGTTGTGTAATGAGAGCCCGGGCGATAGCAGTTCTTTGTTTTTCTCCACCAGATAATTGATGCGGGAAAGATTCAGATCGGTGTGTTAATTGAACTTTTTCAAGAAGCTGGTTAACGGTTTCCTGATTAAAACTTTTTGCTATTTTTAGAGGAAATCCAATATTTTCTGCAACAGTCAAGGTTGGGATTAAATGAAAAGATTGAAAAACAAAGCTTATATCAGATTGTCTTTTTTGAGCCAATTGATCTTCATTTAATTGGGTTAATTCATAGCCATTTAAATTAACAGACCCTTCATCTGGTAGGTCAAGCCCTGCTAATATACTGATTAATGTTGATTTCCCTGAACCCGATTTACCCATGATGGCAACAAATTCACCTTGATTAATTTCGATAGAAATATTCTTAAGGACATTGATTTTTTGATTACCAAGATCAAATGATTTATTAATATTTTTGGCATTGAGTAAAGTTTTCATAGAGATTGATCTTTTAAGAATTGATTTAGAGTTGGTAGAATATTTTTTTCAACAATGATCTGATAACCCTCGGCATTTGGATGTAATAGATCAGTTTGATTAAATTTTGGATTGCCAGCCACGCCTTTTAAGAAAAAAGGAATCAATGGAATTTGATGTTTTTGTGCTAAATTGGGAAAAATTTGGTTAAAGTCATTGACGTATTTTTTGCCTAAATTATCGTAAATTTGCATCCCCGCTAAAATGACTTGAGATTTGGATGCTTTTATTTGGCTAATAATGTGATCAATATTATTGGTTGTTAAGTCTATTGGTAATCCTCGCATGGCATCATTGGCTCCTATATTTAGGATAACCAGATCGGGTTTTTGTGTTAAAACCCAATTAAGCCTATTTTTTAAACCTGTAGAAGTTTCACCACTTAATCCTGCATTAATAACTTTAATGTTATTGGGTAGATAACTTTGTAATATAGATGGGTAATTATCACTTTCTTTCACACCCAATCCCTCTGTTAAAGAGTCTCCTAATGCTAATACAGTGTAATTGATGGCAACATCAGTAGATTGGTCTAGGGCTACGGTTTGTTGCTCACAACCAGACAATGCAATTGTCATGATGAATATTATTGATAATAAACTAAAATATTTCATACGAGTTATTGAAGTAAATAAAAGATATATGAATCATACAATAAAAAACAATAGCCCATCAGTATATTTGTTAGAGTATCTTCACGAAAATTCAAGATTTGTGGGATAATTAGCAGTATGAATAAAAATGAAATCCCTGAAAAAATAATTCATTGGTATGATGATTATGGTCGAAAAAACCTCCCATGGCAAGTCGAAAATACTTACTATGTGTGGGTTTCAGAAATCATGTTACAACAGACTCAAGTTCTTAAAGTTATTGAGTATTTTAATAAATTTATCACTAGCTTTCCAACCCTCATACATTTAGCTCAAGCCAGTCTCGATGAGGTATTAAGTCATTGGTCAGGGCTAGGCTATTATAATCGAGCAAGAAACATTCATAAAACTGCACAAATTTGCTCTGAAAATTATCAAGGCCAATTACCTACTGATTTAAATTCATTGATAGCTTTACCTGGAATTGGTAGAACCACAGCCGGTGCAATTTTATCATTGGCATTAGACAAACCATATCCTATTTTAGATGGAAATGTTAAAAGAGTCATGAGCCGTTTATTTATGATTAAAGCGGAAAAACAAAGTCAATTCATGAATCTCTTATGGTGTAAAGTTGAATCATTGATGCCTAAAGAGAATGCGCGAAAGTATAATCAAGCATTAATGGACATAGGTTCTATGCTGTGCAAAAAAAATAAACCTCTTTGTATGCAATGTCCTTTAATTAAGAGTTGCAAGGCGCAACAATCAGGGCAATTAGATCAATACCCACAAAAAAATAAAAGGCCGAAACAAGTTGAGTTGAGTTTATTTGGATTAATGATAATAGATGGAGATAATATCTATTTGCAGAAACGAGATGAGTTAAGTATTTGGCCACAACTGTGGTTTTTACCCTTATTTGATTCACATGAAGATTTGATGAAAAAGGTAGTGGAGATAAAGTTAGAAATATTTAACAGCTTTTCTGTCACACATGTTTTAACGCATAGAAAATTAGATATACAAGTCACAGTATTAAAGGATTGCAAGCAAACTGTTAATCAGGGTAAGTGGCATGAAATATCAAGTATAAATAGTATTCCACACCCCAAGGCACTAGAGAAAATTATGAAATTTTCCAATATATACTAATGGCACATGACGAAGATTGGGATTTTTACTATAATGTGAAGCAATAAAGAGTTTATTAATTTTTAGGAGGAATAATTATGTTAGATAATCCACAGAATATATTTTTCTTGGTTTTAGGCGTCTTAGCTATCGTCACCATAAAAAAGACATTTAGCTTTGTACCACAAGGCTATCAGTATACTGTAGAAAGGTTTGGTAAATACAAAAAAACCTTTGATCCGGGTCTCGGAATGAAAGTGCCTTGGGTTGAAGCTATTGGTAGAAAAATGAATATGATGGAACAAGTATTAAACGTACCATCTCAAGAAGTTATCACCAAAGATAATGCAGTGGTGACAGTTGATGGTGTTGTATTCTTTCAAGTATTGAATGCCCCACAGGCGGCCTATGAAGTGAACAATTTAGAGTACGCGGTTTTAAATTTAACTATGACTAATATACGTACAGTTCTAGGTGGGTTAGATTTAGACGAATCATTATCAAAACGTGATCAAATTAACCAAAGATTGTTATCTGTTGTAGATGAAGCGACTTCTCCATGGGGTATTAAAGTCACACGAATTGAAATTAAAGATATTAAGCCACCACATGATTTGGTTCAATCTATGGCAAGACAAATGAAAGCTGAACGTGAAAAACGTGCTGATATTCTAGAAGCCGAAGGTAAAAGACAAGCTGAAATTTTACGTGCAGAAGGTCAAAAACAAGCACAAGTTCTTTATGCCGAAGGCGATAAAAAAGCTGTAATGCTCAATGCTGAAGGTCGTAAAGAAGCAGCATTTCGCGATGCAGAAGCCAGAGAAAGGGAAGCTGAAGCAGAAGCAAAAGCAACCCATATGGTCTCTAAAGCGATTGATGGTGGTAACACTCAAGCCATAAATTACTTCGTGGCGACTAAATATCTAGATGCATTTGGTAAATTCGCAGATTCATCAAATACTAAGACTATGATTTTACCAATGGAAGCCACAGGTGTGATTGGATCGTTAGCTGGAATTACAGAGATTGCCAAGGATATTATGAAAGATGATAAACCTAGGAGTGAATGATGGAATGGTTTGAATTATTAACACCCTGGCACTGGTTGACGGTAGCCGTTGTATTGATCGTTATAGAAATGATGATTGGCACCTACTTTTTATTATGGGTTGGATTTGCTGCGGCATCAACAGCATTGATACAATGGATGTTTGGAGTGAGTTGGCAAGCACAAATGATAGTTTTTTTCATATTATCTTTGGCCTCTATTGTTGCATGGCATTATTATGCTAAAAACAATCCAGAAGTAGACCCAATGCCTAATTTAAACAGGCGAGGGCATCAACACATTGGTCGAACATTTAATTTGTCACAAGCCATAGTTAACGGCGTTGGAAAAATAAATGTTAATGACAGCTCATGGAAAGTGGAGGCTAAAGAGGATTTAGGACAAGGTGAAAAAGTGCGTGTGATTGATATCGTAGGCACGACATTGAAAGTTGAAAAAGTATGATTAAACAAAAGATTAAATTAAAAAAGAGAAATATTATGAAACAAAATAAATTAATAGCGGCATTAGCATTGTCTCTGTCTCTGTCACTGACATCATGTAGTGATGATAAAGCAACAGATTCTCAGCAAGCTGTAGCCACTAAAATTGAAGAAGTTAAAGCACATTCTAAGTCAGAAATAATGAACTATATTCCAGCTGAAACACCTGTGTTGATGCTGTTTGCAAAAGACCCTAACAACCCTTTGCCAGAAAATTTGAAGAATAAAATGGAAAAGGTTTATGGATCACTTGGCGATATTATGAAGATGGCGATGGAAGAAAACTTTAAAAAATATGCAAAAGACGATGCCAAGTCAATTGAAATGAAAAGCAAAATGGATAAATGGTTATCAGAAGAAGGTATAGAAAAATTAGGATTCTCATTAGAAGAAAATGAATTTGCTTTCTATGCAGTGGATTTGTTTCCAGTATTGCGCATGACATTGGCAAAATCTCACTCTATGGGTGAAGTACTTGACGAGATAATGAGCGAAGCACAACCAGATTCTGCCAGTAAAAAAGAGGTTGATGGTCATAGTGTTTATCAATTTGGTGATAAAGAGTTGCAAGTTATTATTTCATTAGCAGGTAATACCGTTGTAGCGAGTTTATCACCCACAAGAGACGTTGATAAGTTGATGCCTAAACTTTTGGGATTTGAGAAACCTTCGAAATCTTTGGTTCAATCAAATCAATACCAAGATACTCTAAGTAAATATAACTATTTAAGCAACAGTTTATATTGGATAAATATCCGTCAATTAGCTGATTATTTTGTTAATCCTGACAAACATGATTCAGCCATGCTTGATGTATTAAAAATCGAAGATAAGATGTTATCTGCAGATTGTAAAACTGAAATATTAGCCATGATTGATAAATTTCCTCGCTTAGTGGGTGGTAGTACACTGATTGAGAATCATAAACTAGATTCACACATGATTATTGAAATGGAAGAAGGTTTAGGGACTAAGTTTTCAACATTAAGCGGAAGAATTCCTGCTACAAAAACCAAGGCCGCTTTGTCTTATGGCTTTAGTTTTGATATTGCAGCAGCAAAATCATTGGCACAGGAATTTGTTACAAATATACAAACGACTCCTTATAAATGTGAATTATTAGAAGGAATGAATAGTCAAGCGGCAACGATTGCTGAGCAACTGGCTCAACCGTTACCACCTTTTGTTAGCAATTTTAAAGGCGTTAATGTGGTGATTGATGAGCTTGATCTTGATATGTCTAAAACAGATCCAAGTGAAATGGTTAAGAATTTAAAAGCAAAATTTTTATTAGCTGTTGATAATCCTGAAGCACTTAAAGGAATGGCTGAAATGATGATGCCTGATTTGCAAAAACTTGGTATCAAAACTGGAGCCGATGCTGTGAATGTTTCTAGCTTGATTCCAATCTCTGGATCTCAAATGCCAATTAATTTAGATCACGTATTTATGGCAATGGGTGTAGATACGATTGGATTATCACTAGGAGAAGGAACAGATACAGAATTAACTTCAACCGTTTCTGGTGAATCAACATCTGATTTATTAACATTCTCTATTGATGCTGATTTATATAAAGATATTTTCGCAGGTATTGAAGGGATTTCTGCGAATCTTCCAGCTGAAGTAAAAACACAATTATCTATGCAAAAAGCCATGATGACAGATATGCTTTGGTGGCAAAATGAATCTGGGAGCTTGGATTTTACGGACAGAGGTTTTGAGGTGAAAGTAGATATCATCTATTAAAATAATTGGTAATACTTAATTAAAAGGGCTGTCTTTTTTGAAAAAGACAGCCCTTTTTTGTGAGATTATGAATAAAAGAGGTTAAACCATTTTCTTAGTCCATAATAATATTGTAAACTATGTTAGCTAAACCCTGCAATAATAACTCCTTGGAGAAAATAATAATGAAATTAATAAATAAATTAGCAATTTTGCTACTTCTTAGTTCTTTAATGGTCGCGTGTGGCAAAAAGAAAGCACCACCACCTGAGCAACCAACTAACAATACACCTGCACCTGTTGAAGAAGAAGCTGCAACTGATCCAGTTAATTGGGTTACTTATGGAGGAAATCAATATGATCTAGATGCTTGTTGTGATGCAGAAGATCTGAATAACCCAGTGAGCTTATTGTCTCAGCGTGTGATTTTATTTGCCTACGATCAAGCCACTGTTGAAAGTGATTACCGTGACGTGATTGCTATTCATGCACGATATTTAAGTGAAAATCCTTCAGCTACGATGGTTCTAGAGGGTCATGCAGATGAACGTGGCACACCAGAATATAATTTAGCATTAGGTGAGAAGCGTGGTAATTCAGTTCTAAACTTGATGCGTGCACAAGGTGCTTCTGCTGGCCAAATTTCGGTGGTTAGTTTTGGTGAAGAAAAACCAGTGGCCTTATGTAATGATGACTCTTGTTGGTCACAAAACAGAAGAGTAAGAATCGTTTATACTGCTAGATAAGCGAACTTATTTTTAATTGATATGTCCAATTAAATGGATGTGAAAACCCGGCAAGTCGTCGGGTTTTTTGCACTTAGCTTTAACCCATTTTTATTTATTTTTATATAATAGGTACTGATTATGAAAACCCCTCTCTTATTACTTGCTTTATTGAGCTTTTCTTCCGCACAGGCAATTGAATTATCGATACAACAAAGATTAACTCATCTTGAAAAAATAATTAAACAACAAGAAGGTAATAGCAATGCAGCAGATATTGTTATGCAAAATCAAATTCTACAACAACAAATAGCAGAATTAAAGGGCGTTATAGAGGAACAAAATTATCAAATTAAAAGTCTAAAAGAAAAACAAAAATTATTATATATTGACGTTGATTCTCGTTTAGCTACTTTAGAATCTCAATCTGGCAGTGCTGGAAATTCTAGACCCGCCAATCATCAGGCAAATTCTAGTAATAATAACCAGCCTTTAACGGTTGAGGTCGATGAAGATTATGGTCAGCCTAGTGTTAGTACAAATGAAATTAATGACAATCCAAAATTATCAACATTTCAAGAAGACTATGACATTGCCTTTGCTCATTTACGTGCAGGAAGATTTTTAGAGTCTGCCCGTGCATTTGAAGATTTTATTCAAAACTATCCTGAGAGTAATTTAACAGATAATGCTTATTACTGGTTAGGTGAGTCCTATTATGTAAAACGCCAGTACCCACAAGCATTGGCTGCATTTCAATCACTCACAACAAAATTTCCTAAAAGTAGTAAAGCTGCAGATTCGTTATTAAAAATTGGTTATAGTTATTATGAGATGGATGATTTAACTAAGGCTGAAACTAATTTACAAATAGTTATAGACAAATATCCAAATACAAGTATTTCAAGATTAGCAAAGAACCGCTTGTTACAGATACAAAGAGATAATTAGGTGGAAAAAAATCAACTTAAAATATCGGAAATATTCCATTCAATTCAAGGGGAGTCCACCCTAGTTGGATTACCAACTGTGTTTATACGTTTGACAGGTTGCCCTCTAAGGTGTACTTGGTGTGACACGGAGTATGCTTTTGCTGGTGGTCAATGGCTTGACATTGATGAAATTGTAGAGCAGGTAAAAAGCTATGGAACGCCTTATGTTTGCGTAACAGGAGGTGAACCTCTGTCACAAAAAAGATGTTTAGTTTTATTAGATAAATTAATTGAAAATGGTTTTTCTGTTTCATTAGAGACATCAGGGGCGATATCTTTGGTTAATGTTAATGATAAAGTTGTTACAGTGATGGATTTAAAAGCTCCTGGTTCGGGCGAAGAACAAAAAAATATATATGAAAATATAAATTATTTAGATGCCAAAGATCAAGTTAAATTTGTTATCAAAGATAGACTTGACTATCACTGGTGCCAAGATATTATTAATCGGTATAATTTGATTGATAAATGTGAAGTCCTGTTGTCACCAGTTGCAGGAGAAATAAACCCTGCTGACTTAGCTCAGTGGATATTAGATGATAAGCTACTCGTACGTATGCAATTACAATTACATAAAATTCTCTGGAATGATGCACAAGGTAGATAGAAAAGATTCAATCTTTGAAGGAATTTAAATGAGTAAAAAAAAATGTATTGTTCTTCTATCTGGAGGACTAGATTCAACAACATGTTTAGCGGTGGCTAATTCTAAAGGTTATGAGTGTTATACCCTAGCTATTGACTATGGTCAAAGGCATAAATCAGAACTTCTAGCCGCAAAAAGGGTTTCTGATTATTTTAAGGCGGTTAATCATAAAGTCATAAGGATAGATTTACGAGCCATTGGTGGTTCAGCTTTGACTGCTGACATCGATGTTCCTGATCATGATGATTTGATGGATTCAGATATACCAATTACTTATGTGCCTGCAAGAAATACCATGTTTTTAAGTATAGCATTAGGTTACGCAGAAACACTTGGAGCCAATGATATGTTCATAGGTGTTAATGCGGTAGATTATTCTGGTTATCCTGATTGCCGGCCTGAATTTATCAAGGCCTATGAACATATGGCAAATCTAGCGACAAAAGCTCAAATTGAAGGTCAAAAATTTACTATTCACACTCCGTTAATGGACATAACAAAATCTGAAATTATTCAATTAGGCCACCAGGTAGGTGTTGATTATTCTATAACGGTCTCATGCTATAATGCAGATATACTAGGAAGAGCTTGTGGTGAGTGTGATTCATGTTATTATCGTAAACAAGGATTTGAACAAGCTCAGGTTTCCGATCCAACACTATATTTATGATTAGTATATCTGAACTCTATATTTACCCTGTCAAATCATTGGCTGGCATACAATTAACAGAATCAAAGTTAACACCTTTTGGATTTGAACATGATCGTCGCTGGATGATTGTAGATAGCGATGGTAAGTTTATTACTCAAAGAGAAATGGCTAAGATGGCATGTATTAAAACAAATATTATTAATGATCACTTAGTGTTGACTCATGATGACTCTGAAATAAAGGTGCCAATTGTTGATTCTCAATCAAAACAATTAAAAGTAACTGTATGGAAGGATAGTTTTGATGCGAAACATGTTTCTCAAGTAGTCGATGATTGGTTGACAGAAATATTAGCAAAGAAATGCCAATTAGTTTATATGCAGGAAGATGTAAAAAGACAAATTGATTTAGATTTTGCTCCATCAGGACACAATGTTAGTTTTGCAGATGCTTTTCCAATTTTAGTCATTTCACAAGCCAGCTTAGATGACTTAAATAGTCGATTAGATAATCATGTTGATATTAATCGTTTTAGAGCTAACATGATTGTTTCGGGAGTTTCTCCATTTGCAGAAGATGATTGGGCCTCTATATCAATTAACGGTATTGGTTATCAAGCGATCAAAAAATGTTCACGCTGTATTATGCCAAGCATTAATCAAGAAACAGGACGTCAAGATAATGTCAAAATGTTGGCTGTATTAAACGGCTATAGAAGGATTGATAATAAGATAAAATTCGGCCAAAACCTTATCTATAAAAATATTGAAACTATCAATCTGCAGAGTATTTCTTGTGGAGATGAAATTATTTTAAAATAACTGATATATTTTAAAAAAAAGCTTGTCTTAGCAATTAACTTACCCTAAAATTCGCATCCTCTTGTGAATGTCACAGGAATTCAATATAATGCTTAATTCGTAATGATAAGTATGCAAGACCCGAAAGGGCCGTTAGCTCAGTTGGTAGAGCAGTGGACTTTTAATCCATTGGTCGAAGGTTCGAATCCTTCACGGCCCACCATTTTTTTTGTTGTACATACCACCTTACAAATAACTCATCTTGATCCAAAAAAAAGAAATCACTTATAAAACATAAGCTCTTTTTTTTTTAACCAATCTAAGCCATTTCTAATGCAATCTGAACAACAAAAAAAGTGTTTAAAATACGACACACAAATCTTAAAAATCACTCACTAATATTGTATTTACTGGTATTTAATTTGAATCGACCTGAAATAATGTTTGA
>Ga0316204_10008529_pt1 | contig 14167 bp, 11 predicted proteins | sample 6monrhotite_MG_2_FD_205661 | JGI IMG/M metagenome (GOLD analysis project Ga0316204, IMG submission 205661) | Microbial mat bacterial communities from mineral coupon in-situ incubated in ocean water Damariscotta River, Maine, United States -... | ecosystem: Environmental > Aquatic > Marine >...
GTTGAGGTGGCTCAGCGTAGCGATACTCACCGCTACTCAGTGTCTAAAGGCATTCCGCGCCTACGTCGCGCCATCTGTAATTGGTATAAAAATCGCTATGATGTCGATCTTGATCCAGAAAGCGAATCGATTGTCACCATTGGCTCAAAAGAGGGCTTGGCCCACCTTGCGTTGGCGACGATGGGGCCGGGTGACGCAGTATTGGTACCTAACCCTTCTTATCCTATTCACCCCTACGGTTTTGTAATTGCTGGTGCGGATATCCGCCATGTACCAATGACCACTGATGTGAATTTTTTTGAGGCGTTGGAAAAAGCGATTAAGGACTCTTGGCCAAAGCCAAAGATGCTGGTGCTTAATTTTCCTGGCAACCCGACTACACAGTGCGTTGACCTTGAGTTTTTCGAGAAGGTGGTGGCGATTGCCAAAGAGCATGGAATCTGGGTGATTCAAGATTTAGCTTATGCTGATATCGTTTTTGATGGTTACCAAGCGCCCTCTATTATGCAAGTGGAAGGCGCTAAAGAGGTGGCTGTTGAGTTTTTTACGCTCTCTAAAAGCTATAACATGCCGGGCTGGCGTGTCGGTTTTATGGTGGGCAATCCCATCTTAGTGGGCGCTCTGTCACGGATGAAATCCTATCTGGACTATGGCATGTTTACCCCCGTGCAAGTGGCGGCTATTGAGGCACTTGAAGGCCCGCAAGAGTGTGTGAAAGAGATTTGCGAGATGTACCGCATTCGTCGTGATGTGTTGTGCGATGGTCTCAATAGCGTTGGTTGGGTGGTGGAGAAACCAAAGGCAACCATGTTTGTTTGGGCGCCTATTCCGGATGAATATAAGCACCTTGGATCGTTAGAGTTTTCCAAAAAATTACTGGAAGAAGCGAAGGTCGCCGTTTCACCCGGCATTGGCTTTGGTGAATATGGTGATGATCATGTACGTTTCGGATTAATAGAAAATGAACACCGCACCCGTCAGGCGATTCGCGGCATTCGCGACATGTTCCGTAAGGACGGTCTGATTAAGGGTTAATGAGGAGAGAGTAGTGAGTCAGGTTAAAATAGGTCTGTTGGGGCTAGGTACCGTCGGCGGCGGCACCGTAAATGTACTGAAGCGAAATGCTGAAGAGATTAGCCGTCGTGCGGGAAAAGAGATTACCGTGGTGCACGCCGCAGCTCGCGATCTGAATAAGCCTCGTATCTGTGATACTACCGGCATCAAACTGACGACCAACCCGGCCGACGTGGTGAATGACCCCGAAGTGCAAGTGGTGGTGGAGTTGATCGGTGGCGATAGCTTGGCGCTTGAGATGGTCTTATCTGCTATCGAACAAGGTAAGCACGTGGTAACCGCAAACAAGGCCTTGATTGCTAAACACGGGAATGAGATTTTCTCTGCGGCAGAAGCGAAGGGTGTCACGATTGCTTATGAAGCGGCTGTCGCGGGCGGTATTCCAATCATCAAGGCGGTACGTGAAGGCCTCTCTGCCAATCGCATTGAATGGTTGGCAGGTATCATTAACGGTACAGGCAATTTCATTCTTACTGAAATGCGCGATAACGGTACTGACTTTGCTGATGTATTGGCGGAAGCTCAGCGTTTGGGTTACGCCGAGGCTGACCCGACCTTTGATGTTGAGGGGATTGATGCCGCTCATAAATTGACGATTCTGTCATCGATCGCGTTTGGTATGCCTCTTCAGTTTGATAAGGCCTATACCGAAGGGATCACCAAAATCACCCGTGAAGATGTAGAGTATGCGGAGAAGCTTGGCTACCGTATCAAACACCTGGGTATCTCGCGCCGTACTGCAAATGGAGTGGAGTTGCGGGTACACCCGACACTGATTCCAGAGCGCAGATTGATCGCTAATGTTGATGGTGTAATGAATGCGGTATTGGTACAAGGCGATGCGGTGGGCCCGACACTTTATTACGGGCCCGGTGCAGGCGATGAGCCAACTGCCTCCGCCGTAGTGGCAGATGTGGTAGACGTGGTGCGCACGATGAGTTGTGCGGCTGAAAATCGCGTTCCCCATCTTGCTTTCCAGACGGATGCTATAAAAGATATTCCAGTGTTGGATATGGGTGAGGTTGAAACCAGCTATTACCTGCGTATGCTTGCGGTTGATCGCCCTGGTGTTATGGCGGAGTTAACCAAAATTTTGGGCGATCGTGGTATCAGCATCGAGGCGATGATTCAGCAGGAACCTGCGGAAGGTGAGAGTAATGCGAATATCATCATGCTAACCCACAAAGTGTTGGAAAAGAGCATGAATGATGCAATCCGTAGTATCGAAGCGCTAGAGACTATTGAAGGTGAAGTGATGCGGATTCGTATGGAGTCACTGGGCTAAAAGCATTTACCTGAATTTTTGAAAATATTGGTAGGGTGAGTGTTACTCACCACCACAGCAAAGTTTAAAAGAGGAAGCAAAGCATGTCATTTCGTAATCGCTACACTGGGTTGATTGAAAACTACCGTGATCGCCTGCCTGTTAACGATGATACTCGTTTGATCAGTTTAGGTGAGGGGAACACCCCTTTAATCAAGCTAAGTACGATTCCTCGCGAACTGGGTAAAAATGTTGAGATTTACGTTAAATATGAAGGCTTGAATCCGACGGGCTCTTTTAAAGACCGTGGCATGACAATGGCAGTAACCAAAGCGGTAGAAGAGGGTGCCAAGGCGATTATTTGTGCCTCTACTGGCAATACTTCTGCGGCTGCGGCGGCCTATGCAGCGCGTGCGGGTATTACTGCGTTTGTTTTGATTCCAGAAGGGAAAATCGCTTTGGGTAAGCTATCTCAGGCGATGATGCATGGTGCAGTAGTTATCCAAATCAAAGGCAACTTTGATGAGGGGATGCAGTTGGTTAAAGAGGTAGCAGAACACGCCCCTGTTACTATCGTTAACTCGATCAATCCATACCGCTTACAAGGTCAAAAGACTGCAGCTTTTGAAATCATGGAAGAGCTGGGTGGTGCCCCTGACTTCCATTGCCTACCCGTAGGTAATGCAGGAAATATCACTGCTCATTGGATGGGATATACTGAATATAAAGAACACGGTATTGTTAATTCATCACCACGTATGGTGGGTTATCAGGCTGCGGGTTCGGCTCCTTTCATGCGGGGTGAAATGGTTGATAACCCAGAGACGGTTGCAACCGCTATTCGCATTGGCCACCCCCAGTCATGGGATAAGGCGTGGAAGGTGCGTGAAGAGTCTGACGGCTGGTTTGATGAGTGTAGCGATGAAGAGATCCTCGCTGCGCAAAAGCTATTGGCTGAGAAAGAAGGCGTGTTCTGTGAGCCGGCCTCGGCAACCTCATTAGCGGGTGCGATGCGTGATATCAAGTCTGGTAAGATCCCTGAAGGCAGCAAGATTGTCTGTACTTTGACCGGCCATGGTTTAAAAGATCCAGATACCGCGATTGCACAGAGTACCTCACCGATGATTACCACCGAGGCAACTTTGGATGATGTGAAGAAAGCGATTCTAGATAATATGGCCTAACAAAGGTCTTTTATAATTTCATTTTTAGTGCGGTGTACTAAAGGTGAATAAGTCGCGGTAGAAGGCGCAAGGTGGTGGAATGTCGCCCCTTGCGTTTTTTTGTGTCTACTTTAGATAAAGATGGGTATATGGCAGCGGAAAAAATTGATTTAACTTTATGTGTTCCAGGCCTCTCGGCAATCGCCAAGGCTGGAATCACGATGCCACTGTTGCAGCGTATGTTAAGCCGTGCAGGTAAAGTGAAATCGGCGCGGGGTGGAGAAGAACGTCTGCTGTTTGCCTTATTTGATTTTTCTATACCGGCTAAGTCGCCCTTGCCCATTGCGCCATTAACCTATTATTTAGATTGTGGTGAGCCTGCCACAGGGGCGCTATTACGGGCGGATCCTGTATATTGTCAGGCAAGTCGAAATCAAGTGATCATGGTTGCGGCGGGTCTTGATCTGAGTATGGATGAAGCAGAGCAGATGGTTGAGGAGTTAAACGGCTTATTTGCTGAAGATGGCTGGTGTTTTACTGCTGCGACGCCTCAGCGCTGGTATCTGCGCATGCCTGGTGCGGCGCAGCTACAGGCGGAACCACTCTCACAAGTATTAGGTAAAGATATCCATCAATATCTACCACGTTTAGAGGGGGCTGAAACACTGCACCGCTCGCTTACGGAGATCGAGATGTTGCTGCATGCCAATCAAGCTAACCAGCAGCGTCAAATGCAGCAGCAGCTTCCAGTGACCAATCTTTGGCTCTGGGGTGGTGGGGAGTTGCCCGTACCGCCCGTATGTGACTTTGTTCAGGTATGGAGTGGCGATGCCTTGGCATTGGCGTTGGCTAAGTATGCAGGCGTGCCCCGCACCGATGCGCCTGAAGATGCCGCAACTTGGTTGCAACAACAGACCACTCCCGGTCGTCATTTACTAACCTTGTCTAGCTTGGAGAATCCATTGGAATTTGAGTCACAGTGGATGATTCCGCTTGCTGAAGCGCTCAGCTCGGGGCGATTAAATTCGTTAGAGCTGCAGTTGGGTAATGGCTATGGCTACCGTATAAATAAACGTTCTCAACGACGCTGGTGGCGACGCACTAAGCCACTTGGCACGTTGCTATGAGTATCCATATTGAACGTCGCCATTGTGACTCGCAGGCGGTGGCTAAATTAGCCGAATTGCCACCGGTTTTGGCGCGTATTTATGCGGCCCGTGGTATCAATAGCACCGATCAGCTTGATAATGGCCTGGAGCACTTAATCGCACCTAGCCTTCTAAAGGGGATTAACGAGGCAGTGGCGTCCCTTGAGAACGCGTTGCGTAAACAGCAACGCATCCTCATTGTCGCCGACTTCGATTGTGATGGCGCAACCTCCTGTGTTGTGGCATTACGAGGCTTGAGCATGCTGGGTGCGCATCATCTTGATTATATCGTGCCGAATCGCTTTGAATTTGGTTATGGACTCTCGCCTGAAATTGTTGCGGTCGCTGCTGAGCGTAAGCCTGATTTAATTATTACGGTGGATAATGGCATTGCCAGTATCGACGGCGTGGCGGCTGCTAATGCCTTGGGCATTGAGGTGTTAGTGACGGACCACCATCTCGCAGCCGACACTCTGCCAGCCGCAGTTGCGATTGTAAACCCGAATCAGCCGGGAGATGCGTTTCCCTCAAAAAATCTCGCCGGGGTAGGTGTTATCTTCTATCTGTTGTTGGCACTACGCAGTCACCTGCGCCAGCAAGGGTGGTTTGCTGAGCAACAAATCAGTGAACCTAACCTTGCGCAGTTATTGGATTTAGTGGCGTTGGGTACCGTGGCGGATGTCGTCCCGCTGGATCATAACAACCGGATCCTGGTTAACCAGGGGCTTGCGAGAATCCGTCGAGGCCTTTGCTGTGCAGGTATTCAGGCGTTGTTACAGGTTGCGGGTCGTAATATTTCAGATATCAGCGCAAGCGATTTGGGCTTTATCGTAGGTCCACGTCTGAATGCCGCGGGTCGCCTGGATGATATCTCTCTGGGCATAGAGTGTCTGCTTAATGATGAGCCGAATTTGGTGCGGGATATTGCTAGTGAATTAGATGGACTTAACCGTGATCGACGTCATATCGAGCAGGGTATGCAACAGCAGGCGATGAGCATATTGGAGAAAATGCAACTGGATGAAGCACTGCCTGTGGGGTTGTGTCTCTATGATGAAAGTTGGCATCAAGGGGTGGTGGGCATCTTGGCATCACGTATCAAAGAGAGGCTGCATCGCCCGGTTATCGCCTTCGCTCCGGCAGATGATGGCAGCGGACAAATTAAAGGCTCAGCACGCTCTGTAAGCGGGGTGCATATCCGTGATGTACTGGATGCCATCGCATCTAAGCACTCTGGCTTGCTCGATAAGTTTGGTGGTCATGCTATGGCGGCGGGCTTGACCTTGACGGGTGAAAATCTAGCGCAGTTTCAGCAGGCGTTTGACCAGGAAGTACAGCGACATATTGGGCGAGAAGCATTGCGAGGAGTAATACAGAGTGATGGTGAGCTGGCAGCTGAGGAGTTTAGCGAATCGATGGCTGAAATCTTGCGCCACGCTAGCCCCTGGGGCCAGGCATTTCCCGAACCGATTTTTGATGGCGTATTTACGCTGCAATCACGGAGGATTGTAGGTGAAAAACACCTGAAGCTTCAGTTACTGCACCCGATGCTATCACAAGTGATAGAGGGTATTGCATTCAACCAAACAGATCAGGATTGGCCTGAAGAGGTCACGCAGGTCAAGGTTGCATATCAATTGGATATCAACGAATTTCGTGGCAGCCGCACGTTACAATTATTAATTCGCTGCATTGAGCCGCTGAATACGCTACCTCATTAGAGAGCTAAATCTTAAATTGGGTAATCATCTTTTTAAGCTCAGAGGCAAGCTGTTCTAGCTGCTGGGTCTCATTGTTGACCTGGTTGGCTCCGGTAGCGGTTTCATCGGCAACATGGCTGATGTTATTGATGTTGGCATTGATCTCCTCGGCAACTGCACTTTGCTCTTCTGCAGCGGTAGCGATAAGCGCATTCATATCGGTGATTTGTGCCACAGCATGGGTAATCGCCACCAGAGATTCTCCAGCCTGACTTGCGCGCTCCACGCTAATTTTTGCTTGGTTAGCGCCTTTATCCATAGCACTGACAGCACCGTGAGAACCTGCCTGTAAGCGCTCAATCATCTGTTGAATCTCTTGGGTTGATTGTTGCGTGCGGCTTGCCAGGGTTCTTACTTCATCAGCTACGACGGCAAAGCCTCGTCCTTGCTCTCCAGCACGAGCTGCTTCTATAGCGGCGTTTAGAGCCAGCAAATTGGTTTGCTCGGCAATGCCCCTAATCACATCTAAAACCGAACCAATCTGTTCACTGTCTTTTTCGAGGTTGTTAATGACTTTAGAGGCTTGGCTGATTTCATCGGATAGCGCCTGTATAGAATCGACGGCATCACTCACAATACGCTTGCCATCAAGGGTCTGTTGCTGGGCTTCACTGGCTGAGTTTGCCGCATGGAGGGCGTTGGCGGAGACCTCACGTACGGTCGAATTCATTTCGTTCATTGCGGTGGCGACCATCTCGGTTTCATTGCGTTGGCGATTGATAGCCCCCATGGTTTCCTGAGTGATGCTTGTCAGCCCCTCTGAAGAGGAAGCCAGGTGGTCGGTGGTGGCATTAACGTGTGCAATGCTGGATTGGAATTTTTCCAGCATGCGATTCATGCTTTCTCCGACAGCACCCAGCTCATCTTTGTTATGGATTTTGATGCGTGCAGTGAGGTCTGAGTTTTTCTCGATTTTATCAATCGTCGTGGTGAGTAGTTGGATAGGCCGGGTGATCGCACCTGCGAAGAGGATGCCTGCCAACCCTCCCAGTATCAGTAGGATAATCAAGGTAATGATGGCGTTAGTAATCAATGTGGTCTGGAGTTCATTGACATTGTCGAAGGCCTCAGCCTCGTCAATTTCACTGAGTATTGCCCATTTTTTACCCATAACATTAACGGGTGCATAAGCAGAGAGTACGTTGATATCCCGGTAATCCTTAATTATGTCTACGCCACTGTTACCGCTAAGAGCACGCTTGATGGTTTCAGTATTAATCTCCTGAATACCAATGTTGGTGTTTTTATCATTGATGTTGTCTATAGTGCTTTGACGAACATTTGCTTGTTGCAAAGCGGTGATAAAGCTCTCTTTATCTTCAACTAAAAAGCGGCTAATTGAGCGTGCTTTAGAGTCATTGCCAACCAAATATACCTCACCTGACTCTCCCATGCCCCGTTCAGCCCATTTTTCACCTAAGGTCATGATATTGTTTATTCTTTCTATGGGCATTTGAAAAATCAATACCCCGCTTTGTTGCGGGCCATCAAAAATAGGGGTGGCGATAAATGCAGCAGGAGCGTTATAGGAGGGTTGATACGGTGAAAAGTCTTCTAAGGCTACCTGCTCGGTATTGCTGGCATTGCGGACGGCCTTGTAAACATTCGCAAGACCACTATTGGCAAAAGGGCCATTGAGGAGATTGCTTGCAAAATCTACCTCTTTATAGACGCTGTAGACAACGTTGCCCTGCATATCAACAAGAAAGACATCGTAGTAATTAAACGTGCTGAGAAAATCATTAAACTCGGGATGATAGGCGGTATGATGCTGGCTGTAATCAGTGTGGTCATTGGCATTAGTGAGACTGTTTTTTTCGCCAAGCGGGTAGTTATTCCCTGAAATATACTGATATTGTAATAAAATGGCGTTGTGGTCTAACAACTCAATAATGGGTTGGACATTGGCGGGTGTGCCATGGTTGGATTGTTTGTAATTCTCATTGAATGGACCACGGTAATAATTTTCTAAACTGTTTTTTGCATCGTCGTAGCTGGTCTCTTTGAAGTAGAAGGCGAACTCTTGGTAGCTTTCGCTGAAATCACTCATTGCGCTGATCACGCTGCTTTTCCTGGAAAGCGTAATTAGTTGGTCCTGAATAAAGTTAAAATAATCTTCAATACGTGATTTTTGTAAGTCTCTAACTGCGACAAGGTTGTTTTCAACCTGCTCGGAGATTGCTTTTCTGGATTCGCTGGAAGCATCCAGAGTGATTTTAACCGATGAAACGATCAGGGGAATCGCGACGAGAAGTAGTGAGCCTAAAATCATCTTCTGTTTGATATGCATATTGTCTACTCTGGTATCTGTGATCAGCTTGTAAAGCGTATGTGTTTCGACGTTTCAGGTGTTAATCAGTTACACGTACTTTATATCGTTGGTAACTGAGATTAGTTTAGTTGTTCATCCGCGGTTTTTCTCTTTTTCTTCCTTTTTTGGCTGATGTGTGAGTCCTAATTTCAGATGCTTCGCAGTGATGGCTGTAGTATCATTGGCCCTTTCGTAACGCGCGGGTCATAAATAAGCATGTTGGAACTGAACCCTATATATAAATTGATTGATGATATGCTCGAGCGTACTGCTACGCTGAGGGGGTATCTTTGACTATGATCGAAAAGCTGAACAGCTTGTTGAGGTAGAGCATGAACTGGCTGAACCCTCGGTATGGGATAACCCAGAACGTGCGCAGGAGTTGGGCCGCGAGCGTGCATCACTCGAATTAGTGGTTAAAACCATTGATAACATGGAGAGTGGTCTGTCTGATGCCAAAGAGCTGTTGGAGATGGCATCAGAAGAGAATGATGAGGAGAGCGTCGAGGTGGTACAAAGTGACCTTGCCCGCCTTGAGAGCGAACTCGCTTTACTTGAATTTCGCCGCATGTTCTCCGGTGAGATGGATGCCAACAACGCCTATATGGATATCCAGTCTGGCTCTGGCGGTACCGAAGCTCAGGATTGGGCAGAGATGCTGTTACGCATGTATCTGCGTTGGGGTGAAGCCCAGGGCTTTGATGTGGCGCTGATGGAGTGCTCTGCCGGTGATGTGGCAGGCATCAAGAGTGCCACTATTCACTTCAAGGGTGAGTTTGCATTTGGTTGGTTGCGCACTGAAACGGGCGTGCATCGTCTGGTGCGTAAATCGCCGTTTGACTCAGGCAACCGCCGCCACACCTCGTTTACCTCGGTATTTGTCTCTCCTGAAGTGGATGATGATGTGGATATTGAGATCAATCCGGCTGATTTGCGTATTGATACCTACCGGGCTTCTGGCGCAGGTGGTCAGCATGTTAACCGTACTGATTCTGCGGTGCGTATTACTCATCTTCCCACCAATAGTGTGGTGCAGTGCCAAAATGATCGCTCACAACATAAGAATAAAGCCGCTGCGATGAAGCAGCTTAAGGCTAAGCTTTATGAGTTGGAGATGATGAAGCGCAATGAGGATAAACAAGCACTGGAAGATACCAAGTCAGATATTGGCTGGGGTAGCCAAATTCGTTCCTATGTATTAGATGCCTCACGTATCAAAGATCTACGTACCGGTGTCGAAACGGGTAATACCCAAGCAGTATTAGATGGTGAGTTGAATCAGTTTATTGAGGCTTCATTGAAGAGCGGGCTGTAAAAAATCGGTAGGTACAACGACCGTGACTAGGGAAATACAGATGAGTTGGTTTTATCTCGTTATTGCTGGCCTTTTTGAGGTGGGCTTTGCTAGCAGCTTAAAACTTACCGAAGGCTTTACTAAGCTATGGCCTTCAGTCATTTTTTTCATCTGTATTATTGCCAGTTTCCACTTCCTGGAAAAATCATTGGCAGACATTCCGATTGGAACGGCCTACGCTGTTTGGACTGGCATAGGCATAGTTGGCACAATTATTGTGGGTATCCTGTTTTTTAAAGAGCCATTGACGCTATGGAGAATGTTTTTTTTAACGACATTAATTGCGTCTATTGTTGGTTTGAAGTTTGTATCAAGCCATTAAGTGCTTAGCCTTATTTAGACGGCAATGGAATTAGAATTTTAAATTTTGCGCCTCTTTTTGAGGCCTTAAAGAGATAGATAGTAGAAACTATGAGTGAACAAGACCAAGTTGAAATAGCAGACGAAAATAAGCTAATTGCTGAACGCCGTGGCAAGCTCAGTGAGCTGCGCGAGCAGGGTATCGCCTTCCCAAACGACTTTCGTCGTAATGTTGTAGCAGCTGAGTTACATGCGAAGTTTGATGCGTTGGATAAAGCGGCAATTGACGATGCAGAGCCAGTGCGGGTTAAAGTGGCTGGTCGTATGATGCTACAACGGGTGATGGGCAAGGCAAGCTTTGCGACCATTCAGGATATGTCTGGTCGTATTCAAGCCTATGTGCAAGGTAAAGCCCTACCAGAGGGTATTTACGAAGAGTTTAAAAAGTGGGATATCGGTGACATCATCGGCGTTGAAGGTGTGATGTTTCGTACGCAAAAAGGGGAGTTATCGATCAAGGTTGATGATATTCGACTGTTGACTAAGTCGCTACGCCCGCTGCCTGATAAATTTCACGGATTAGAAGATCAAGAGACCCGCTATCGCCAGCGTTATGTGGATCTGATCATGAATGATCCGACCCGCAACACTTTTATGATTCGCAGTAAGTGCGTCAGCTTTATTCGTCACTTTTTAGAGAAAAAGGGCTTTCTTGAAGTCGAAACGCCGATGATGCAGGCGATCCCCGGTGGTGCGACGGCGCGTCCATTCACCACTCAGCATAATGCACTAGATATGGAGCTGTTCCTGCGTATCGCTCCAGAGCTTTACCTGAAACGTTTGGTTGTAGGTGGCTTTGAAAAAGTGTTCGAGATCAACCGTAACTTCCGTAACGAAGGCCTCTCTACTCGCCATAATCCAGAATTCACCATGTTGGAGTTTTACGAGGCGTATGCTGACTATAATGACTTGATGGATATCACTGAAGAGATGCTACGTGGTTTGGCACAAGAGGTGTTAGGTAGCTTCACGGTGCCTTACCAGGGCGACGAATATGACTTTGGTAAGCCGTTTACCCGCATGACGGTGACCGAGTCGATTTTACATCACAACCCTGAATTAAAGCTTGAGCAGCTGGCGAGTTTGGAAGAGGCGCGCAAGGTTGCTGAGGCATTGGACATTCCGCTGAAAGAGAGTTATGGCCTGGGTAAGGTTCAAATTGAGATCTTTGAAAAGACTGTAGAGCATGAGCTTAAGCATCCTACCTTTATTACGGCTTATCCAACTGAAGTTTCACCCCTGGCACGTCGTAACGATGACAACCCATTTGTGACTGATCGCTTTGAGTTTTTCGTAGGTGGTCGTGAACTGGCGAATGGTTTCTCGGAGCTTAATGATGCTGAAGACCAAGCCGAGCGTTTCCGTGCGCAGGTAGAAGAGAAAGATGCGGGTGATGATGAAGCCATGCACTTTGATGAGGATTACATCGTTGCATTAGAGCATGGACTGCCACCAACCGCAGGTGAGGGAATCGGTATCGATCGTCTGGTGATGCTGTTGACAGACTCGCCGTCGATCCGTGATGTGTTGTTATTCCCACATATGCGTAAACAAGGGTAATCAATTCTTAAAAAGAGTTGCGGTAATGTAAAGCGAACTCCGGTTCGCTTTTTTTGTGCCTGGATGATTTGTTTTCTAAAAACTGTTATGTGGTGTAGTGAATTAGCTAGCGGCTTTAATAAAATTTGCATCATGGGTTTTTATTAAAATATCATTGGCTAAACCTGTGGTCATAATTGATTACATTTAGGGTTTAACATTGTAACCACCACATAAGGATACAAAATGAACGAAATTGATAGCGCAATGCAGCATATGGAGTCTCTCTCTTTAAAGGCTTATGAATTAGGCTTGGAATATGCGCCTAAACTCGTTTTGGCGATTGTGACACTCATTATCGGACTCTGGATTATCAGGTCTATTGGCAAGGTATTTATTGCTTCAATGGAACGATCCAAGGTTGATCCAACCTTGGTACCTTTCATGAATAGTTTGCTGACATGGACGCTTAAGCTTCTGCTTTTCATTTCCGCAGCGTCAATGATTGGCATTGCAACGACTTCATTTATTGCTGTTTTGGGTGCGGCTGGCTTGGCGATCGGCTTGGCTTTACAAGGCAGTTTAGCTAATTTTGCAGGAGGGGTTTTAATTATGACCTTCAAACCTTATAAAGTGGGGGATTTGATTGAATCACAGGGCCATATAGGTGTTGTCAAGGAAGTCCAAATTTTCAATACCCTACTTACATCACCACAAAGTAAACAGGTTATTATTCCAAATGGCGCGGTTTCTAATGGGTCTATTATCAACTATACCGCAGAAGGTAAAATACGTATCGATTTAACCGTGGGTATTGCTTATAACGCTGATATTGCTAAAGCTAAATCAGTGCTTTTGGATGTTCTGAAGAAGCATGAGAAAGTGCTACAGGATCCCGCTCCATTTGTCGGTGTCGTGGAATTGGCTGATAGCTCAGTTAACTTAGCCGTAAGGCCATATAGTATCCCTGAAGACTATTGGGATGTTTTCTTTGATATTAATGAAAAAATGAAGTTATCTTTGGATGAAAATAATATCTCGATCCCATTCCCACAGAGAGATGTGCATTTAATCAATTCGTAAAAATGCACTAAGGTTGTTATGCTGTTAATTTTCTACAGGGATGTAGGTACAGGCATTAATAGTGTGTACGCGCTGTTTAATATCATGGGTCTAGGTTGTCTAGATACAGTTGTAAAGGCCTGTTTTAAGTATTATCTAGACACCGTCTTTACTCATACGGTTTCTAACTAAAATGAACTTACCACGCCATAGAATTAGAATGGATAGCTACAGCAATGGGCCTGGATGATCTTATTGTTGGGTAAGTCATATCTGAAGAAGGGCGTCTGTATTGGCATTTTGGGTGGAAATTAAGGCATCGATAACTATTAGAATTATCAATGCCTTGGTTTTTTTTGGCGTTTAGTAGTTTTCTGCCACTTCATTTTCCACGAGTGTTTTGAGTTGTTCGTAACCAAAGCTAGGTAATGGCTTGCCGTTAACAAAAAAAGTGGGTGTTTTGTTCGCACCAAGTAGCTGACCATCCGCTAAGTCTTGCATAATATTTTTCTCTATAGCAGGGTTGTCCATCTCTTTTTTCAATTTCGCTACATCAAATCCATAACCTTTCATATAGCCCCAGAAAACGTCTGGTTTGGGCGTGTGATGTGAGGCCCAATCAGCCTGTGTCTCAAACATTAGATCCAATACATTCCAAAACTTCCCTTGTTTTTTAGCCGCTTCTAGGATTTTCACCATGTAATCGGAGCCGGGGTGGAAAGGGGCGTAACGTATTACTAAGTTAACTTTTCCTGAGTGTGTTTTCATTAACTCTTTAACGAATGGATGGAACTGTCGGCACGTTTCACAAGCCGGGTCCATGAATTCGACGATGGTTACTTTAGCATCTGGGTGTCCTGTCCTTGGAGAGTGGGGTTTGATTAATGCCTCCCTGTTCTCATTGACAAGTTGGGCTTGAGTTTTTACTTGCTGGCTATTGTACAGATAACCCGCCATTAAAAAGGCGAGTGCCATGAGTAAGACCGCAATGATTACGTAGTGGTTTTGTTTCATTTACACATCCTGGTTCGAGTTAACAGTAATAAAATGATTATGGCTATGAAGGCGGCGATTGATAGGAGTGGGATGGGTAAAAAACCAAACAGCTCCATACTAATATCTGCACAGGAGA
>Ga0316204_10008530_pt1 | contig 14163 bp, 14 predicted proteins | sample 6monrhotite_MG_2_FD_205661 | JGI IMG/M metagenome (GOLD analysis project Ga0316204, IMG submission 205661) | Microbial mat bacterial communities from mineral coupon in-situ incubated in ocean water Damariscotta River, Maine, United States -... | ecosystem: Environmental > Aquatic > Marine >...
TGTTGGGAAATATCCCCAATGCTCCGCTTCACGACTTAGTCCGCGCAATAAGATAACCAGGTCTGGACTATTTTTCATGTGGTGCATACCAACGGCGATACGCTTCATCGGTTAGTTGTAATCTTTGTTCATCGTTGGGAATCCAGTTGCGATAGCCTTGTACTGCTCGCAATAGAAACTCGATAAGTATTAAATGGCGGCGAAGTATACGGCGATGCCGATGTGGTAGTACAGGATTAAAAAGACTCGGGAAACGGAAAATTTGACGCGGATTTTTTTTGATCCACATCCATGAACCCATCTCTAACGTCAAAGGTAAAAAGGTGCCGGTTTGCATAAGCGATTTTTTATAGAGCCAGTCCCACAGATCACCATGAGTCATATAGTGCAAAGACTGCGGTTCTACTTTATAGATAGTGTGGTTAGGATACATACGATAAAACAGTTTTGCGAGACAACGAATATCGGCAGCGTTTTCAAATGGTCGTTTTGAACAAGCGTAAGGAAACCAGATGCGATCAATGCGGCCATATCCGGAATGGCAATCAAGTGCGATGCTAAAATTACTAGGTAATATAAAATTCTCCACCACTTTACAGAGCGCTTGCGCTTCCGGCTCCATAGGTGCGCCCACTTCGCCTCGATACCAGGGAAAGTGTCGACTCCAGCGTTGGCCACCCAGCAAGAAATGCGCTTGGGAGTCAGCATCAATGGGTGCGTTGCGCATAAGATCCACGCCGTTGGGATTGCAGCGATTGCCAGTACACATACCACCGGGATTAACCAGTGGCATAAACACCAATCGAATATCTTGTAACTGATTTTTAATCGCTGGCATCCAGGACATGCCTTCAACCAGAGAGTGCATGTAGGCCAACACAACCTCAGTGCCAATGCGTTCTACACCATGCACACCACCGAATAATCCCAAAGTAGGTGCTGTTGGATCAGCATTACCCATGATCAGTGCATAGAGTGGCATTTGTTGATCACCCACTGTGATGTGATCGAGTGTATGCAGCTCGGCCAATGAGCCGGTTTGTTTTGCCAAGTTTTCGATCTCTTTTAATTCGGCCAGATAACAGCGCTGGTTATGAGTATCTGACATTCAAATATCCTGTGGCAATGACAACAGGCTATCTTATTACGGTAAGATGACATTTTTATGTAAATCGATAAAGTCTTAATGATTGCAAGTTGTTTGACGCCGGTTGAGCCTCATCGTAATTAAACACTCCCACTTGCATGTAAATATTACGTGACAATTTGTTAAGATTAAGCCTGCAATTAACAAATTTGTAACATTGATTCTTATAATGGTTGATTTAATCAACAATAGAAATTGGTAACTACTCATACCTCATTGGCTTCGATACGCACCGGGTGCTATACAGGTTGGAGAAAAACGCAATAAATCAATCCGTGGATGCTCGACGCCCGCATCCATCCGGGCGACGTTTTCTCCAACCTGTATAGCACCCGCCGCTCAGTGAGTTGTAACCCTATGGGTAGTTACAGAAATTGTTCATTTACCCGTCCCAACTATATAAAATCTGATCCCATGGATTTATGTAATTCTAGATCCAATTGCCGACATTCCATATTTAAATCTCAACAAATAATTTATTAGAAGGAAATGAGATGATTACCACAATTGGGCTTTACATCCTCTACGCAGTTTTAACGCTGATCGTATTGAGGAAAATAATAATAAGATTGCGATTATCTAAAGCAAAACATCCTTCCCTTGCTGGCCATTCCAAGATGGCGCGCCGAATAGCCAAGCTTGTTCCCTATTATGAGATTGATGAGAAGCGGTTTTTTAACAGTGATGGAGCTCCAGCGAACATTGCTGAGCTACGCCGTTCAGGCTTTGAAAAATTATCCAAATTATTTATTGAAAAATCACCAAACACGATTAAACACAGTGAGTCTTTGGAGGATTTTGTTCCTGATGTCGTGTTCACTAATAATTATCGTGTTCCATTTCAATATTCGAACTATGTTAAAACTCATTTAAAACTGGGTAATATGGTGGATGCTTCATCTGGCACACAAATAAAAGACCTTGATGGAAATTGGTCATATGACCTGGCAGGTTCTTATGGTGTCAATGTCTTTGGCTATGATTTTTACAAAGCGTGTATGGAAAAAGCCTGGGAACGAGTTAAAGAACTGGGGCCGGTTCTTGGACCATATCACCCTGTCATTGTTGAGAATGCCACCAAGTTAAAAGCGATTTCCGGTCTGGATGAGGTGTCGTTTCACATGTCGGGTACAGAAGCAGTGATGCAAGCAGTTCGTTTGGCACGTTATCATACTGGGAAGTCACATCTCGTGCGTTTTTGCGGTGCTTATCACGGTTGGTGGGATGGAGTGCAGCCTGGTATCGGCAATACCCGAGTAACCAATGATGTCTACACATTAAAAGAGATGGATAATGACACGTTACGCGTGTTACGTACGCGAAATGATATTGCGTGTGTTTTGATTAATCCATTACAAGCGATGCATCCTAATGCTAACGCACCCGGTGATTCTCTGTTAATCGCCAGTGGTCGAAAAGCACATTATGACCGTGAGGCGTATGCAAATTGGCTGCAAGAACTTAGACAAGTCTGTGATGAACGCGGTATTGTTTTTATCATGGATGAAATCTTTGTTGGCTTTCGCCTTGCCTATGGTGGCGCACAGGAATATTTTGATGTAAAAGCCGACATGGTGACCTACGGTAAAACACTGGGTGGTGGATTACCAGTAGGTGTAGTTTGTGGCAAACATCAATTAATGAAACGTTTTAAAGATAAACGTCCGGTTGAAATTTGTTTTGCGCGGGGGACATTTAATTCTCATCCATATGTAATGGCGGCAATGAATGAATTTTTACATCGCATTGAAGAGCCAGAGATTCGAGATAGTTATCAACAAATTGATGAGTTATGGAATAAGCGCGTAAATTGCCTAAACGATAAACTGGTAGAAAATGATTTGCCTGTGAGAATAGTTAATATAGCTTCTATATTAACTGTGCTTTATACCAGGCCTAGTCGCTACAACTGGATGTTTCAATATTATTTGCGCGCACAAGGTTTATCTATCAGCTGGATCGGCAGCGGCCGATTCATCATGAGCCATAACTATACGGAAGAAGATATTGATGTGGTTATACAGCGAGTTGTTGCAGCAGGTATTGCCATGCAGCAAGACGGCTGGTGGTGGCAGAGTCCTAAATTAACCAACAAGTCGATTAAAAAACAAATCATGTGGGAGATGATAGCTAGTATATTTAAATCTAAATAAAAGAACTTGCCTCTAAACATAACTCAGTAAAGCTTTAAACTTCACGATTTGCTGGTGCTTGGGTACTGATTTTGAAGTGTCGCCAACACGGATGTTGGCGTCAAACACCAAGGAGGGTTACTGTGTCTTTAAAATCAGTACCCAAGCACCAGCGAATCATCTGCATGCTGAGTTTTGTTTAGGCAGTAAAAGAATTTTATTGCTTGGCATCAGGTGAAACTGGGAAGGAATACGGAATCTCCTGAGTTTTAGAAATTTGGAGATTCCGCAACTTTAATTAGCCTGGGAAAATCAGATAGATGTGGAAATGAAATGAAGAATTTTATTTTTCATTTCATAAAAGGTTAAGTGATGTTCCATGGTTCAACTGATTTTTTAAGGATTATGCATTATGATTCATTGGGTCAATTAATTGCCCTTGTAGCAGATAAATAGGGGACTTGTGATAAATCTTTATATCGTGGAACGGATCTGTCAGGATTTTAGCCAGCCAGACCAGGCCTGTACGTATATCTCGTAGAAAAAATAAATGTACTGTTCTGAATATCAAAGCTGCAGCACCTAATACTAACCAGAAAACACTCAGATTGTAAATGAAACCATATGCACCTGAATAAGCTTCCATAGTACCAAACAAATCTGGTGATAAATACAGCATAAAAGGCGTTGCGGCCCAAAGTGAGAGTAGCACTACTTTACGTTTCAGGTTATAGCCAACTTTAATTTTTTCTTTATATTCATTTGTTGCTTGATTAACTTCATCATAACCTTGCGGCTCGAAAAAGAAATGGCCAATTTGTCTGGAGCACATTGCTACAATCCATCCCATCAGCGCAGCTGCAACAGGATTGATAAACAGCAACACATATGCACTCAGAAAACTGCAAGCGCTTAACAAATGCAAAGACTGATTGATACGGCTATGGTGATAGTAACGGTGATCGTCCCATCGTTGTACTTTAAGTTCTTCTAGAAATGTCATATTGCCTGGTTCCTCATAAAATAATTTATAATTTTTACCATATTAATGTGTCGAAAACATGTCATTAAGATGACAGCGAATACAATTATCTGCCTTTAAAGAAATAAATATCCAATTGATGAATCAGTAATCAGAGGGCTGATGAATATCAATCAATTTGTAACAGTGGTTCTCCCATACGAATTGTTACACCTTGCTCGACTTTATCGCAAATACTGAATTCTTTACTTGCAAATATAATAATTGTCGAACCATGTTGAAAATATCCCATCTCATCTCCCTTACTAAATTGAGCATTACATTTTATTTTGTTGGGGCCTTTGTACTTTAAATTAAGGGTTTCCTTCAGAAAATTTAGCTGAATGCTTGCCACCAGAATTGCCGCAACAGGTACAAGAGTTATAGAGGCATCAATATGTTTGAGGTTAATGTCGATAACGGCACGTTCATTTTTACAGTAGAGACGCTCAATACGTTTTAGTGCAATCGGGTTCACATTCCAGGTGTCACCGGAAATATAGGTTAAGTCGGAAACCTCACAATCGTACGGTGCATGGAACCGATGATACATAGTGGATTTCAATCTTAATGTAATATACTTGCCATCCCGATATCGTTCCACCAACTCATCATCAGCTAATAGATCTGTAAGCGTATAGGGAAATCCTTTAGCCTGAATCAAACTAATACCTTCTATATCACCATATGCGCCCACCTGTGCATCACAAGGGCTGGTAATATTTTTTGGATCCGAATCAATTGATCTTGCACCCTCTTTTAGTTCTCGAATAAAGCAATCATGTAAGCTGGCAAACTGAGTATTCTTTGCATCTGCTAGATCTAATTCTTCAGAAAATAATTTCCAGACAGCCAGCGAAGAGTTTCGTATGATTGGATTTTCTATTCGGCTGAACCAGCCCATAAAAAGTGTAGCGTAACGCCGTGGAATTCGGTTGGTGAGTAAAAAATTTATTTCTTCCTGCTGAGTTAAGCGTTTCATTAATGAAAATAGCGACACAATGTATTCCTGAAAGATGTAATAAATATTAGTTATACAACACAAAATTTACAGAAACTTGAATATTGTATTAAAAATTTCTAATAATCTTCACAGTGTTGTCATTTGATTTATGAGATAGTTATCTATGGGATTATTTTCAGACAATCTGCTAACACATCGATGTGAATATTATTCGTGTTTTGAAGCTTGTTGATTTCTTCACCAAAGGTAATCTATGCTGTGGAATTTCCAGTTTCCATGTTAAACGCATATTTTAGCGTGAAATATAAAAATCTCATTTTTAAAGACCGTTACAGAGGATTAATGAATGGATGAAAGTTTAAATGCCATCGAAATCTGGTGGCTAGCGATCAGTTTTATTGCTCTTACGAATATTATGTTGTGGTTCTATTCTGTTAAGTATTATCGGATCAATAATAGCGGACTTCAAGCTGGATTTTATAATTTCAGAAATTGGCAAATTAGCTTGTCGGCAGTTTATGTTTTTGTCTGTGCTTATCGTTCAGTGCTACCCAGGGTAGATGTGCAGCGTTATGTACTTTATGATTCCTGGTTTTCAAATATTTTGCTTGGCCGATCATTTGCTACTCTTGCGGAACTTTGCTTCGCTATTCAGTGGGCAATAATTCTTCATTATCTGCTGAAAACGAGTGATAACAAACATATCACTCGTTTACCAATAGTTTTAATTGGCTTGATACTACTTGCCGAAGTCTGTTCCTGGTATGCGGTTATTTCTACCAATTATCTTGGACATGTTTTTGAAGAGTCATTATGGGCGATTAGTGCGCTTGTTGTCATATGCAGTGTGATAGCCGTTTGGCCAGTCTATGTAAAACAATTCAAAATAATCATGACTGCATCTATCATCGGTGGTTTTTTATATATTGGTTATTTAATCATGGTGGATGTACCAATGTATTATTCACGCTGGCAACTGGATGAATTGAATACAAGACAATATATGACACTCCATGAAGGATTACATGATATGGCTACACGCTGGGTTGTGACACATGACTGGCAGGATTGGAAAATTGAAACCGTCTGGATGTCTTTATATTTTAGTGTAGGTGTGTGGTTTAGTATCGCATTTATTAATGCACCAGGATTTAAACGAGAAGAAAAATAGTTTCATAGACTATGCGTGAATTAATATTAGCAAGGAAAAGATTTTAGCTTTCAAGCTGATGTTACTAAGTGTCATCCATGTTTCTTTAAAACATCACTAGACTGTCACAAATGACTGGCATAGTTCCTCTATCATAACAGTGGAGCAAACGTCATGTCGCTAATCCACGTGATGCGACCGTTGAAGTATCGGGCAATCTGGATTTCAGATGTACATCTGGGTTCAAAATACAGTCAGGCTGAATTTCTGCTCGATTTCCTCAAGTCAACTGAAAGCGAATATCTCTATCTGGTTGGCGATATTATTGATCTATGGGCTATGCGAAAATCAGTACACTGGCCACAAAGTCACAACGACGTGGTTCGCTGCATACTGGGTAAAGCTAAACATGGGACAAAGATCATTTATATTCCAGGTAATCATGATAACCTATTTCGCGATTTTGAAGGTGTTCACCTTGGCAAAGTCGAAATAAAAAATCAAGCGATTCATACTACTTTGGATGGAAAACGATTACTGGTGCTGCATGGCGATGAGTTTGATAATGTGATTCATTGTAGCGGGCTTATGAGCCTAGTAGGCAATATGGGATATGATTTTTTAATGTGGATTAACCGTCTGCATAACGCGATGCGTAGTCTCCGCAACTTGCCATATTGGTCCTTGGCCTCTTATCTAAAACACAAGGTAAAAAACGCGCGTGATTATATAGAGCGCTTTGAAGACATTATTGCAAAAGAAGCTAAAAGACGTGGTGTTGACGGCCTAGTTTGTGGTCATTTGCATCGGCCAGAACTCACTTATATCGATGATGTGTTGTATTGCAATGACGGTGATTGGGTTGAATCCTGTACTGCTTTAGTCGAGTGTCGCGATGGAAGAATGCAACTGCTACATTGGGGGGATGAAAAGCATGCTCTTAAAGATGTGGAGATGGCCCGAGCCAGTTAATTTCAAAACATGGTCTATACAATTTGTGCGCATACTTATGGATGCGGATGTATAATTTTCAAGAATTATACCTCTGCCACCAATCCTAAATTCTAAATTCTAAATTCTAAATTCTAACCAGGATTAGGCAATGCTAATATTTCAGCCACTTGCATTTGCGTGGTTTCTGCTAATATTTTTCGATTATAACTATTATTTATCTCAACCGGCTTACAGTAGGCGAGATTCACCTCAATTTTTGGCGTTTTTAATATTTTAAACAGATGAGCAACAAATGTTTCATCATCAACATAAGGAGCGGGAGATTCTCTTCCCTTTCGATCTGAATATCGTATCCCGATGGCTTGCACGTTGCTACTCGAGTGGATTGCCGTTTGGTACAGTGATGTCTTAAAAGGTTTTATTACTTTACCATTTGTGGTTGTTGCTTCCGGGAAAAAAGCGATGGATACACCACCAGCAAGAATATTATTAGCCTTCGTTAACGTTTTCACTATATCCTTTTTATCTTCCCTATTAATAAATAGTGTTCCATTTAATTTGGCGATTGTACCAATCAGCGGCCATTTTTTAACGCTATTTTTTGCAACAAAAACACAATTTCTATCACACCCTAATGCGACAACATCCAGCCAGGAAATATGGTTGGAGACAAATACGACAGGATTTTTTGAAAGTGATCCACTATGATTTATCTTTAAGTTTAAAATAATTGCTAGCATTTTCATCCACTGCTGCTTGACAAATCCGCCGAGTGGCTTTGTATACCATTGTGAACCTAACAACAAATTTAAAACACAGACGATTAGCAAACCAAATAATAAATGTAATACAAACCCGATCAACTTCGGTAAAACAATAGAATATCCAAACATATTAGGCAGACTAAAAAAAGTGTTTTTGATACCGCTTACTAATTTTCTTAGTATCAACAAGTACAAAAATGTCAGCTACATTGAATTGTGTATCCAAACACGGTTCTCCACAAACTACTGCACCGATATTAATGTATCGCTTTAACAAGGAAGGTAAAACAACATCTGTTTGCAGAGGATAAGAAGAATCCGCTAATTTAACAAAAGGTTCTACACGAAATTTGGCGTCAGAATAATTTGTTTTTTTTAAATGCTGGACTAACGAATGAACATAATGACCGCTATCATCAATTGGGATACTGACACAGCCAAATAAATAATCAACATCTTCTAACATCATAGTCTTTGCAACACCTTGCCACAAATGATTTATGGCGGGACTAGTTCTGTAACTCGCGTGAACACATGTTCGACCTATTTCCATGAATTTTTTATTGAGAGCGGTAATATTTGAAATATCAAACTCTGTTTCCGAATAATATGACCCTGCACTCTTTGCATTAGAATTAGTGAGAATACGTGTTGTAGCTATCACTTTATTATCGGTTTCATCAATAACCATCAAATGACGACAATGCGCGTCGAAGTGATCTTGATCGTATCCTGAAATTATAGACTCAACTTCTGCTCCCATTTCTGTGGCAAATACATCATATCTTAGCTTCTGACATGCCATAACATCTTCAGTGGTTTGTGCCATTTTCACACTAAAGACTGATAATTTATTATTTTCTTTTGCAGCACGTTGAGCAGTAGCAATTTGCATGGATTATTCTCCAGTTATTTTCTATGTGGCATATGCTAATTCTACTCTGTGACTTAATTATTACGTTGCGAAGAAGCTTTGATGACAAACATCTTGCAAATAATAGTTACATCAACACATTCAACTAAAATTTCTTCATATTCACAAAACTTTTATCTAAGTGTCATAGAAGTGAAAAATTGACCCGTATACTGTTAAAAAATAAACAATCGAGATTTAAACAAGGACGCCATGAACCATTTCCCAAAAGAAAACTACTATATTAGTTTTGTTACTGAGACATATAAGCCTGAAATCAATGGTGTCGCAAATACATTATCAAACCTTGTCGAAGGGTTACACCAATTGGGGCACAAGTTACAGGTGATAAGTCCTGAACAAGACAATAATCAAGCCGATGACTGCAATCAAGCTAACGAGCCTAACAACAGCATCGATAATATTAGGGTTTCCGGTGCTTCAATACCCGGCTATAAAGAACTTAAATTCGGGTTTCCACAAACAACAAAACTTTCCAAGCTTTGGCAATATGAACGTCCAGATATCATTTATATCGCAACGGAAGGCCCTTTATGTTGGTCAGCAATTACTGTAGCTAAATTTTACAATATTCCGTTGGTCAGTGGATTTCATACAAATTTCCATACTTACAGCAAATATTACCGTTTAGGAATTTTAAAACCACTTATTATTCAATACTTAAAATACTTTCATAATAGAACAAATATGACATTGGTCCCAACTATCGAAATGCGCACCTTGCTCATCAATCTGGGCGTCAATAATGTAGAAATAATGGGGCGTGGCGTTAATACCACCCTCTATTCACCTTTAAAACGCTGCAACAAATTGCGATACACATGGGGATTAAATGACACAGATATAGCAATCTTATATGTTGGGCGAATAGCAGTGGAAAAAAATGCTCAACTTGCAATTAAATCATTTCGCGAAATACAAAAAATAAATAAAAACGTCAAATTCATAATGGTAGGCGATGGACCGCTTAGCAAGAAATTAAAAACAGAAAATGAAGATATAATTTTTTGTGGCATGCAAACTGGTGAAGACCTTGCACGACACTATGCTTCAGGGGACATTCTTCTTTTCCCCAGTGAAACAGAAACATTCGGAAATGTCATAACAGAAGCGATGGCAAGTGGACTGGCGATAGTTGCCTACAATTACGCTGCGGCACATATCTTTCTCAATAACAATGAATGTGGTATTACCGTTCAAAAAGGTAACGAACAAGACTACATCGATCAATGTGTTCAATTAGCACAAGACACCAATCTTCAAAAATTATATCAAACAAATGCTCGCCAGGCGTCCGAAGATGTAAGTTGGAACGCCACCGTTAATCGTTTTCTTAAGTTATTGCTAAGTACCAAACAAAAAGAGGTGACACATGAACACAAGCAAGACAGGACTAATGTTCGATTATCTTGATAAAACAGAAGAAAGATTCTGCACTTATTTAAACAGAATCACTTACAATCACAATATCAGTTTATTCTTTAGCGTTATAAGCCGTTTGGGCAACGGCGTATTTTGGTACGTTCTTATACTCTCACTACCATTTATCTATGGTTTGAGTGCGCTACCTATAGTGATACAAATGGTAGCTACCGGACTTGTAGGCGTTGTAATCTATAAAATTTTAAAAAAGAAACTGGTAAGACAACGACCTTTTATTACACACTGCAAAATAAAACTTGGTGCCGCCCCGCTTGATGAATATAGCTTTCCATCTGGGCACACATTACATTCGGTATGCTTTAGTTCAGTATTAATTGCATACTATCCTGAATGGTCACTACTGCTAATACCTTTTACAATACTGGTTGGACTATCCAGACCCATTCTTGGTTTACATTATCCTAGTGATGTTATTGTTGGAGCGATCATAGGCTGGTCTCTCGCGACTCTGAGTCTTTTCCTTTATTAAAATTTAACAGCTATTTTACACAGACTAGCTGATATAAAATTATAATTATAACAACTACCCCTATAGAAACATTTCAGAAAAGCTTTATTCAATATAATAAAAAAATCATTAATAAAGCTTTTCACTTTTTTATCATAATAAATATTTCATTAAACATTCATACTGCTGAATTAGCTGTAGTTAATAATAAATACGGTTTCCCAATAGTCAATCGTAAAACTGCAGGTGATTTATGTATTATTACAACAATCGAACAACTTGGTTACTCCCCTTTATAATATTGTCTTTTGCATTTTCTGTTTTTCTATACGACACGAATACACAATTATTTCTATTCATCAATAAGTTTTTGTTGTTTAGCAATGAAATAATATGGTCAAACATAACAATACTAGGCGATACGTTAGTTGCCATCGCAATTCTTTTTCCATTTTGTGTTCGACGGCCTAAATACGTAATACTCAGTCTTCGAATATTAGTGAATATGATAATTGGAATAATAAGACGTCTAGACCACCATAAAAAGTTGCTAATTGAATGATATAAAATTGCCAGCTGAAATTGAATCAATGGGCACTATTATTCGAATAATGTAAGCAATATTACGCTTTCAATTTGGTTGTCACAGACTTGTCACATTGTAACGTTAATATTTTCTCTACAATATAAAATAAGATGTTAATGGGAATGATATTTCGCTCTTTTAGTATTGCCCTAATCGTACTACTTTCTACGTCCTGCGCCAGCATTATTCAATCAACAAACAAGAAGCTCGCAGCAAGCATATCTTCAGGCATAAAAAATTCAGATGATGTTGATATCGTTAAACGCGGGTTACCAACATATATTATTATGCTCGATGGGATGATTACCGAATCTCCAGAAAACACGGCATTACTTGATGCAGCAGCATCGTTAAATAGTCTTTTCGCCAGTCAATTTTCATCAGACAAAAACCAATCTCAGAATTTGATGAATAAAGCGTTTCGATATGCAAAACGCTCTATCTGCATACAATACGAGATGTGCAATTTACAAACAATGAAAATTGAGAACTTCCAAAATAATCTCACAAATATAAAAACCGATGATCTACCCAGTTACTATGTTTTATCTACCACATGGACGTCGTGGATAAAAGAAAACAGCAGTGACTGGAATGCAATCGCCGATCTGGCCAGGGTTAAAATGTTGCTACAACAAGTTGTCAGGATTTCTCCTGATTATGAGCATGGAACCCCTTATATATATTTAGCTGTTCTTGCTTCCATCGTTCCTCCTGCACTGGGTGGACAACCAGAGATTGCAAAACAACATTTCGAAACGGCGATAGCAATCTCAAATGGTACAAACTTAATCGCGAAAGTACTTTTTGCTAAACACTATGCAAGAATGATGTTTGATAAAGAACTTCACAATAGCTTATTAAAAGAAGTGCTTCAGGCCAATCCACATGATAAAAACCTTACTCTAAGCAACATCCTTGCACAGAATACGGCCAAGGAATTATTGGAGAATGGTAGTGAATATTTCTAATTCTATTCTCAATAAACTCATCATCTAAACCCTGTATTTTTCAGCGATATCCGATCTAATTATATTTTTTCTAACATCACAACACTACTCTATCGAGTAGCACATGGAGTTCAAGCAAATGCTATCCAGATTTATCACTTTCTTATCTATATTATTATTATTTTCAAACCCAACCTATGCCTTAACATTAAAAATCTCTACCTTGTCTCCCGATGGCTCTACATGGATGCAAGAATTACGTGAAGGTGCTAAGCAGATAAAAGAACAAACTCAAGGGCGTGTTAAATTCAAGTTTTATCCCGGCGGAATCATGGGAGATGACAAAGCTGTATTACGTAAGATGCGTATAGGGCAGTTACATGGTGCAGCATTTTCCAATGGAAGTTTGAATATACATTTCCCGGATGTACAGCTCTACAATTTGGTGATGAAATTTCGCTCCCTTGATGAAGTTGACTATGTACGTCAACAAATGGACTCAATGATGATCAAGGGACTGGAAGACAATGGCCTGGTTACTTTTGGATTGTCAGAGATAGGGTTTGCGTATTTGATGTCCCAAGAGCCAATAGCAAGTATAAATGATCTACGGGCCAGAAAAGTCTGGATACCCGAAGGTAATCATATCGCAGCGGCAGCAGTATCTGCTTTTTCTGTAACCCCCATTCCCTTACCACTGAGAGATGTACTCATTGCATTACAGACAGGTATGATTGACACAGTTGCCGGATCTCCAACCGGTGCTTTGACATTACAATGGCATACACAAGTAAAATACCTTACCGAGTTACCTTTGTCTTATATTTATGGCGTTCTCGCAATTGATAAACACACGTTTTCTAAAATTTCACCCAGTGACCAAGTTATTGTGCGTGAAACATTAAGTCTCGTTACCCAAAAATTAGATAAATCTAATCGACAAGACAATATAAAAGCAATGGACGCCATTAAAAATCAAGGGATAGAAATTATAGTGCCATTGGAAGAAGCAAGTATAGAACTTGCCTCGCTAATTTCTCCTGCCAATCAACGTTTGATGAAATCAGGAAAACTATCAGCAGATGCTGTTCAAATATTGGATCAACATCTTAGTGATTTTCGATCAGGAACAGCAAATGCGCTTCATAAATAGTATTAAGTCATTCGATGATAGTTTGGCGGTAGTTGAAAAAACCATATTGATAATTATCGTTTTCACTATGATTGCCATGGCCGTTACACAAATTATTTTACGAAACGGATTTGGTTTTGGGATAATCTGGACAGACTCATTCATACGAGCATTAGTTTTATGGGCCGCTCTAATAAGTGCCATGTTAGCCGCTCGAACTAATGAACACATTAAAATAGATATTATCCTGCATAAAATACCCGATAAATATTTGCCTTTAATTACACAACTTTTATCACTATTCGTTTTTTTCATTTGTATTGTTGCCAGCTACTACTCAATACAATTTGTCATTGTAGAACAGAAATTTCCAAGTACTGCATTTGCCGAAGTTCCTACTTGGATTTGCGCACTTATCATTCCTATTTTCTTTATCATCACCGGACTACGCTATCTGCTCTTTTCAATTACAGGTAGCCATCGAGTGGATATAAAACAATGACACTACTTGCAGCTATCTTACTTGTAGTATTGATGT
>Ga0316204_10008531_pt1 | contig 14163 bp, 15 predicted proteins | sample 6monrhotite_MG_2_FD_205661 | JGI IMG/M metagenome (GOLD analysis project Ga0316204, IMG submission 205661) | Microbial mat bacterial communities from mineral coupon in-situ incubated in ocean water Damariscotta River, Maine, United States -... | ecosystem: Environmental > Aquatic > Marine >...
TTAAATCCTTCTTTTAGAATGTAATCAACCAGGGTTGAGGCACCTCCACCGACATCAATGATGTTTTCGTCTTTTTCCAAGAATAGGTTTTTGATAAGGGACAAAGAGACAGTAGGTTCTTCCTGATACCAACTTAGGTCATCAGGTGATTTCTCTTTATATATGTCATCCCAGTGTTCTTTTCTACTCATACCATTACTCATATTGTCGAGAAATACTTTATGCACTAGTACTGAGATATTTGATTTTTACTTGATGTAAAAGTCACATAAACTGAATTAGGGAGTAACTATGCTAATGCTTTCTACCAAAATTAATTCACAAGCTCCCTTTCCGGTATCATTCCGTGTCAGTGAGCTCTTCCAGCGCCAGCCATTAGTGTTGGATTTCACTTCCACTAAACTGCCAGATATCTCAATAACGTCGCCTTTTCTGACTTCGTCAATATCACTTTTTATTGAGTCATTGGCAGGAATAAGATGCATGTTTGCACTGTGAGTCTCTATCTCTCGTCGAGGAATGGGAAACGAATTCACGTGCCATCGATAAAAACGCCCTGATTGTGATATATCAATTTTATCTAGAATAATGTCATCAGACATCTTGCCCCATCCCAACGCGAGGTCAGTGGGTGAAATGTCAGACTCTCTATCAAAATAGTAATTTTCCTTTGACAGTACCTTTGCCTTGATATGAAATTTTGCCAATCCGGTGACAGTATAGTCATCAAGGGTGTGAATAACAGATGAGTCGAGGTTTTCTTGATGAGGGACTTCTTTTGCCTGTATTCCAGGGGCATAGGTGTCCTGGTCAGCCAGTTTGTAGAGATGCCACCCAGCACCAAGCATGATCAACAGAAAAATTACTTTCCTCATGGAGACCTTATATCCAAATAACCTCTAGTTAGGAAGGCGACGACCTAATAGCCAAACTCGTTTTAGCACTCAGTAATGCTTACAGCAAGCCCTCCTTAATACGCTCCCTTGTATTAAGTGACATTTCCATTCCGGTCCGTTTCATAGCTTCGATACATCCATCCAGAGATATGAAGTGCTGCCCACTATCTCTAAGCGCAAGTGATGCTGCTGTATACGCTTTAATTACACCGAAGCCAATACGTTAAATGCGGGGTACACGAACAAGGCCATTAACAGGGTCACAAGTCATGCCAAGGCAGTATTTAAGCGCAATTTCGGCAGCATTTTCTTCACTTAGAGTCATGGTATAAGCACACAGCCAATCATTAAAGTTTGCATGAGCAGGATCGTCTTTAAGGCTGTGATAAAGATTTTTAGCATGTCGCGAAATGCCAAGGCTTGCAGGCCATTCTCAGCACATGTTTACATGGGTTGCCATGTAGTCTCAATACCATCAATAAGCATAGGTTTGGTTAACTGTTCAAGATTATTAATTAACTCCATCTGTGAAATTGATGTGCTACTTTACTATGCCATCTGTAACATGACCTTCGACGAATCAAATGGGTATTTGCATGCATATGAGGATTTCATCTTAAGCGGTGTCTGCAATTGATTGATTTCTACTAAGGTACTTATATAACCACCATCGATTGAAAAGTTTGTTTATGTGAGCTCGATAGGTCAATCCCGACTTTGAGTAATTCTAAATACGCTACTAAACATGGAGGGGCTTTTAGCGACTCAATAATGTCATTATTAAGTCGCAAAAGTTTTTTGCATATAACGTTTATTTCATCGAATTTATCGGCGTGATGTTTTACATCCTAACAATCCATCGATGTGAGGTGAAAAAACCGCAGAATAAAAATTCCACCCACTGACGATTAATTGGGAAAAACATTTGATATTTCTACAGTAGATTACTGTAAATGTAATATGGGTATGCTATTTTCTGCTAGTTGGGCGCTTGAATGTGCTGCGAGCGCTGTCCACCTTGTTTCTGATTACACAGCCTTCAACATGATCGTTGATCAGCCCCATCGCCTGTATGAACGCATATGCAGTGGTGGGGCCGATAAATTTCCAACCCATTTTTTTTAGATCCTTTGCTAACGCAACCGATTCTGCCGACGTCGATACCGTTTGTGGCTTAGCAAGATTATGTGTGTCTGGTTCATAGCGCCAGAAAAAGGCTGCCAGTGAATCTTCCTGCTTGATGAGTTCTTTTGCGCATTTTGCATTGTTGATAGCAGCTTCGATCTTGCCTCGGTGGCGAACGATGCCTTCATCATTTAATAGGCGGTTTACATCATGATTGGTAAAGCGTGCTATTTTATTGAAGTCAAAATTGTGGAATGCTGAGCGGAAGTTCTCACGCTTGGCAAGAATAGTGCGCCAACTTAGCCCCGATTGAAAACTCTCCAAACACAGTTTCTCAAATAAACGGTAATCGTCATCGACCGGAAATCCCCACTCGGTGTCATGATAGTCAAGAAATTCAGGTGCGGCATGGCACCACTTGCAGCGTAGTTGTCCATCAGATCCTTTTGTTGCTGTACTCATATATCTACTTTCTTTTATGAAATTTTTATTATTACTCACGTACTGGATAAGAAAATATATCTAGATTAGTGGTAGTTGCGCAAGGATGACTGAGCACTTCAAAATTCATTATTTAGGCATTATTTTTGAAATTCGGTGATTTTCTCAATGTCATAAATTGCTCCAGAAATACTCTCCATTCTGCTCTAAAATTAACTGGACATCATAAAGGTCTCTGTTACAGAAATAGGGACCTGTTTCGTCAGCAAAGAAGTCAAGTAGAAATTGTGCATCAAATTGGCCAATCTCTTGGTTTAGTTCTTCACCAAAATACAGCTGAAATTTTTTAGTAATTATTTTTATTTCATCGTTTGAGAATTCGATTTTGACATAAGGATATAATGCAAATATTAAATAAAGCGAGCTAGAATCCAGGGTCTAGATTCTTACGGCATGAGCTATAATGTGGAGAAATCTGTCTTTATAGACATTATTTTACTTCTGGCAGGGCGTCAAATTCTTTCTTTTTTTTGTCGAACCATTCTTTTAAGGCTGTCGGATTCTGCATAAGATCCTGAATTTCATTCATTGCCTTAAGGTGTTTTTCGTCTTTTCTTTTAAACATATCTATGCCATGTTGTTTACTCATTTCTGCAATTTCTTCAAAAGAATTTGCATGGAACGATTTTTCACATGCGCCCCCCAGTTGCTTACAAGTCATTGTCTTCATGTTTCACCTTTTTATTTAAAATTAATACAAAAAGATTTTAATAAACCGAATTGATTGCGATGGCTGTTTTTTTTATGTGTGTTTTTTATATCCCTAGCATAGGTAAGTGCTTTATTTTATGGTAGGTAAGGGCAAGTGAAATACAGTGCTTTAGTTGATTGGTCGGTATTTCATCGTTCTCGTTAAAAATGATTGCCCTGTTCCCCTCAAATTTAAATTTGTCTTTATAACGTTCTTTAAACGTATCAATGAGCTTTGTTTTGCAATTAAAGTACATGGCGTAGTTATCAGGTGATGATTTTTTCCAATCTATCCTGATGGTGCTTCCATTTTTTGTTATATAACTGGGCTCTCCCCACCTTAACGTTTCTTCGATCTCTCTCTCTGGTAAGAGCTCTGATGCTGTATCAATGATTAGTTGGCGTAGAAACATCATTTTGTGACGTATGATTTCTGGATAGCTTCTGAAAATATCCGCAACTTAAGAACTGGGGAATTTGTCTATGGAGAAGCTATTTTCACACATAATATATTGTTAAATGTTTTTTCGTTTATTTGAATTTCCAGTTAATCTTATATAGAGGAGGTTGATTTGTTATTGAAAACTCGATCCAGAATAAAGTACTTTATTTCATCTTTTTCTTAACACTTATAGAGCCACTCATGAGTTCTAACAGGCCCATGGAGATAATCTTCTACTTCGAGTGATGTCTTCGTTTTGTCGATGATAGACATTCAATTAACCGCTCAATCTGTTGAGTGCAGCATCCGCTTCCCGTTGAAGCATAGGTGAGTTTTTTAATTTCTTCGACTGTTGTAGCACCATTTGCTATAGCATTAATAATGTCGATTTTGATTACATCATTACAGACACAGAGATTCTGGTCTAAATTATTTCTCAGGTTATAAGGAAGTTTATCCAGAGGGTTGTCGTTGGAATCAGGTTTCATTTTTTCAGACTGCTTACCAAAGTTTCTGATTGTTTAATGAAGCAACGCATATTATTTTTCTAGGTGAGTTATCAATAGAAAACTGGTTAAGGATAACCGCCTGCCATCCAAAAGGGTATTGAAGTTTGTATTGAGGAATAAAATTTTCTGCAATATCAGTTCTGAAGCCAAATCTTCTGTAATATTTTGGATCACCATAAACAAAAACGATGTTGACACCATTCTTGAATAAAATCTCTATTCCGCTTTTAATCAACCTCGAGCCGATTTGTTGTTTTTGATGATCGGGCTTCACGGCGAGTGGCGCCAGAATATAGCCTTTAAGCTCTTTATTACTATTAATTATTACCGGGCTAAAAGCGATGTGAGCGATTACGGATTTATTGATTTCAGCGACTAAGGAAATGGTTTGGGGAGATGTTTTTTCATCGAGTAGGTGAACTGCGAGTTTTGAGACGACAACTTTTTCATTTTCAGGGAATGCAGACAAATGCGTTTCGAGGATATGATCACGATCCAAACTTGTTGCTGTACGAATGTGCATAATTAGTTTTGTTACCATTTAAGCAAGAGGGTGGATTTTCTAGGCCCGCGTTAGCTGAATGTGATTGCCAGGGAATACTTTTTTTAGCAGTCGTTACACGTATGGAAAATCATATCTCTAGCAGGCTTGTGGCTTAGTCGTTAGATCAGGCACAAAAGGCCAGGCCGTAACTTAATCAAATATTTTTACATCACAGTCAAGCTTGATGGTTTTACGTTCTCTTACCAAACGGTATTCACGGCATTTTACACCACGAACCATTTTTTCGACCACAAGGGTATCAGTGGAACGCCATACTTCAGACATTGATATCCAGCCACTATTGTTGAAGTCCATCCATTTAAATGGCAGATCGGATATTCCCGCCAGAAAGCCGTAGATTATTCCATACCCTAGAGTCAACATGAAAATTAGGATGCTACTTGCTTTCAAAATATGCTTCATGGGTTGCTAGCTCTAATGTTCGAGTTAAGTGACTATATCTAAGAGATAATTATGCTTCGACGATGGGCTAGTTTAAATGGCTAATAATCTTGGAAAATACATTTATGACTATCATTCCGGAAAAAATCAAACCCATTCGTATAATTGCTGGAATATCAGGCGTTTACCTGTATAAGAAAAAACCAGAAAAGGCGACTAAAACGATACCAGGCCCAGACTAAACAGTATAAGTAATACCTATCGGTATGGCCCTTAGAACAAGGGGCATAAAATAGAATGCGACACCAAACCCAATAAAAACGATCAGGCTTGGTATAAACTGGGCAAACACTCCTGATGCCTTTAAAGCGCTAGTTGCGGTAACTTCGACAATAATTGCTATAGCTAAATATAAGTATGTCATTTACTTTTTGTATAGTGCCTGCATATTAATGATTTTAGGATATAAGCGGTTTTGGTTTCATCTAGAATAGTATTGATATATTAAGAATTTAATCTTAAGTGTCTAAAGGCCTAATTTTTCAGCAACAAAGTCAGCGTCCTTGTCCCCACGACCAGACAGATTAATTAAAATTGTTTGATTTCTGGACATGCCTGGCGCTACTCGCATTGCATAAGCAACCGCGTGGGCACTCTCTAGTGCTGGAATAATGCCTTCCAGTCTGGAGAGCTCCATAAATGCATCTAGGCATTCATTGTCGGTTGCTGATTCATATTCAACACGTTTTATATCTTTTAAGTAGCAATGTTGAGGGCCAACTCCAGGGTAATCTAAACCCGAAGCGATTGAATACACAGGTAGTGGATTGCCGTCACTGTCTTGCAGGTTATAACACTCAAAGCCATGAATCGCGCCTTTAGTGCCTTTGCTCATGGTGGCGGCATGCTTATCAGTTTCTAAACCCAGACCCGCGGGTTCAACACCTACTATTTTTATCTCGTCTTCTAAAAACGCGGTAAATAAACCAATAGCATTTGAACCTCCACCAACACAGGCAGTGATGACATCAGGTAGTTTTCCCATTTTGTCGAGGAATTGCTTGCGTGCTTCTATACCAATAATACTTTGAAAGTCCCTAACCATTTTAGGAAATGGGTGAGGGCCAACAACTGAGCCTATGGCATAAAGATAATTTACGGGGTCTTTTAAATATTCTTCAAAAGCACTGTCTACGGCATCCTTTAGTGTTTTAGTGCCGCGGGTAACGGGTATGAGCGTACATCCCAATATCTTCATCTTCGTTACATTAGGGTGTTCTTTTTCGATATCAACTTGACCCATGTGAATTTCACATTGAATGCCGACGAGTGCACAGGCAGTGGCGAGTGCTACACCGTGTTGTCCAGCACCAGTTTCTGCTAGTACTTTTGTTTTGCCCATGTGTTTAGCGAGTAAGGCTTCACCAAGGCAATGGTTGATTTTATGCGCACCTGTATGATTTAAGTCTTCTCTTTTTAAGAATATCTGTGCGCCACCCAATTTTTCAGATAAACGCTTAGCATGATAAATTGGACTCGGGCGGCCTGTATAGTCGGCATTAAGTGCAGCTAACTCTGTTTTAAATTCATTTGTTTGGCTTACTTCATCATATGAATCATTGATCTGGTTCATAATTTCAACAAGACCTGGTGGAACAATCTGTCCGCCGTACTCACCGAAATAACCTTGCTTGTCTGGCATTTCTCCAAATTCAAATTTCATGGTTTCTCCAGGTTGTTATATATTTATTTGTTAACAGGGCAATTTTATCAGTTTACATATTTTGAGAAGCGCCGTAGATACGTCTATGGTTTCTTGAGATTTACTAAGCTAAATTATCATATTGCTAAAGTGTGCTGGCAGTGAGAGAGCAGCCTTACTTGTTTGCATGAATCTTATCTTGTTAGGCATTTATTACACCCAATAGCTTTAAATCTATAAGTAAAAGTGCCTTCACCATTTAATCAAAGCCATTAGGTATCGCGTCGTTTTTGTTTTTCTTTGTACATGGCTTTATCAGCCGTTGTAAGTAAGGTGTCTGTCGTGGTTCCTTCGTCAGGATAGATTGCTACACCGATACTGCAGCTGACCATGAGTTTTATATCTTTGATAATTATTGGTTTTGTAAATGTCTTGTTAAGGGCTTGAATCATTTTCGAAATATCATGTTTATTCGAAATATTTTCTAATAATAAAACGAACTCGTCGCCCCCAATCCTAGCGACAGTATCTGAGTTACGGATAAATTCCTTAAGACGTGAAGCGGTTTCTATCAAAACCTGGTCGCCAAATGCATGACCATTTGTATCGTTGATGGATTTGAAATTATCTACATCAATATAAAGTAGGGCAAAAGTGGATTTGTTACGTTCAGACTGCGCGATTAAATGCTTTACGCGGTCGAGCAAAAGATAACGATTAGGGACTTCTGTTAGTTGGTCATAATGTGCGAGATGTTCAAGACGGTCAGTTTCTTTTATGCGATCCGAAATATCCCGGTTAATACCTAAAGCGCCTACGATTATGTTATTTGAGTCATATACAGGTACGCACATAGATTCGATCCAGCCAATATCCCCATTTTTATGCAACATTCTGATCTCGCCGGTCCATTTTCCTGACTTCTCAACACTTGATATAACTTCTGTGGTGATGTGGTCGGTGTCCTCGGGAACATGCAGGATGCTGACAGGTTGGCCTATAGCCTCTTTTTTAGAATAGCCATACAGATTTTCAGAACCTTTATTCCAATCGATAATGATGCCTTGCACATCAGTCACCACCACTGCATCAAAAAGGTAATCGAAGGCCTTGGCTCGTTGTTTAAGTATTTTTTTGTTCATTGTTTCCATACTGTTTATGTCGATAATTTTTTAATGGTTAAGTTGAGTGGTAATGGTTTCACTCATCAAAAATATTATTCATCTAAATCTCTCAGGCATCTAGTAAATTTTTTCCTCGATTATTCGAACTAGAAAAATCCCTATCTGTAATTTCAACTGGTATTATACTTTTGTTTTTTATTGGCATAAGCATAACGATTGAGTTCTGGGCTGCGAAGCGGGACAGTCCCACGAGATAGATTGTCATATTGTTACTGGCTGGCACCTTTTATCTCTTCTTAATCTTCAGGTGTAAGTGGTTTTTTATACAATTTTGCAGCGTTGATGAATGCTAGCTGTAACGCGATCTCGTCTGGTAGCTGTGTTAGCCAGTTACGCACAACACCGGCTGCAGAATTATACTTGTGCCAGCGAGAAGTACGGTATGTGTCAACACCAATCATAATTCTATTAGGGTAAGTAACAAAAATCTCATACCAGTCATCATTAATTATTCCATCTGGTGCAATGCGTTCATCTCGCATAGAAACATCTATAGATAGGTTTGGATATCGGCGTAGATAATCTGTGACCAGGTCAGGGTAAGGAAAGGTTCCTGCATGAGCCCAGATGACCGGTTGCTCTGGTGCTATCTCATACACTTTATCGATTACAGCCGGGTCACCATGTATCAATAATGGTAGTTGCCATGTAGAAGCCAGAGCAACGACTCCATTAAATACCTTACTGTGGCGGTCGCGAGCAAAAATATGCAGCTCACCAATCCCGTGCCAGTAACCACGCTTAAGTTCTTTTTCCAGATAGGGGATTAACGATATATCTTTCGTCCATGTGATCTTATCTGCACTATCGCGATATAGGCCAAGTAAAGGAACAATACGATTCGGCGCCAGCTGATATAGCATATTCATGTGCACAGATGGTGTGCCGGTAACGGCTGCATAAGGGATAGCGTTTTTCTTTAATAGATGGAGAATTTCCTGTGGCGTAAAATGCTGTGCATCTTCAGCTGTATAATGCAGGTGTGAATCAAACAATGGTTGTGCCGCGAGGGGCAATGTAAGCAGTAAAGCCAACAGGCCACAGCAGCATCTAAATAGTATACTAAGCATCATTCAGTGATTCTGCTAAATGAGTATGTCCATTTACCCGGCTGTGAAGGTTGCAGAATACATGGGATTCCCCAACCAATGCGCCAATAGATGGACCGCAAATGATGTCAGGCGTAATGCCTTGCTCAGCAAGTGCATTAATCACCCTGATACGTGAACATCCTCGAAATGATCTGCTGCCAAGAGTCAAGCCAATATTCATTATAGTTTTGTTATCCCGTTATGTGGGGCCTTAGACCAAACCGCTGTTTTTATGTTGGCCGCTTTTTCCCATAATTGCATCTGTATAAGATAGGTATCAATATAGCTGACACGACGATGCTTGTTGTGACCATATCTCCGGTGGAATGGTATTTTTGATATAGCATTAACATTGCGTACAAAAAAGTAAATGCCGGCGATCAAAGAAGAATAATTAAACTCGAAAAGCCAATAAAAAATAAATGCCAATACTGTCTGAGTACTGTAATCGTAGTTGATATCTGACCACAGGTTTTGGTGATTATCTAAATACATTAGTAAGTAAATAAGCACTACTGAAAAAATACTAAGGTGATTTCAAGGCCCTGCTGTCTTACTCCATTTTTGAAAATCCACTATAAAATCATTGTAAAAGTCACAATTGTAATGAGAGGAATATATGCATCAGCAATAAGATCAAGTTTTTTGTATGTCAATTGTCGTGCCAGAGATTGACCCATTATATGTTCACAGAAGGGTTGAAGATAAACTTTGGTCAAACGGCATAGAATGCCTGGTTAGGTGATGGCGTTATTATTTTGAATAATCTTTGTTGTCTAGCTTTTGTCGTATAAAAGGGTGTTTTGGCATCCAGGTGTATACGTAAATCGGTGTTTTGTAGATATCTTTAAGCCTGATGATTTTTGTTGGATGACATGAGGGTAATGCGAATGTATTACTCACAATGAGAATCTCATTTGATAGCTCGCGGTTTAATTTTTCATGTAGAGAAAACATGCCTCCAGGGAAAAGGTAGCAGAATAGAACAGAAGCATTGCTAAGTTCGACCTTTTTAAAATCTTTTCGATAAAGCGTAAGGTTATTCAGGCGTAGGCTGTATCTAAAAAGTACTGAGACCAACCAGGGAAGCCAGGATAGTTCGTATCCTATCACTTGTTGATGTGGGTACTTGCGGGCGAGAGCGATAACAAGCGTTCCCCAGCCTGAACCTAGATCGATTAAAGGACCGTTTGCGGGGTTATCTATTAAAGCAAGCATGGCTTGACGAGCCTTATCTGAGCTCATCGTGGGAGATATGCCAGTTTGTAGTGTGGTACATGCAATGGATATGACAGCGAAAAGAGCGAAAACAAGAAGTGCCAGATTGAGAAGGGTCATATTAAAAAGAACCTAAGGCTTGTCGAAACTTCATTATTTTTATCACCTAATACCTTCGGAGTGAGTCCACTGCCGAGTGGACGATGTGTGGAAACACGCAAAGCTGGTAAATAAACCCGGTACTTTCAAATGTCCACATGAGTTGATGGCCATGTTTGATTAATCGCAATTTCTGTCATTGGCATATTTTCGATAATTTTTTGCAACGCATTTATTGGAATGCAGTCAAGATATTGGAACGGCCCATGAATTTTGGGGATGCTCTGATGCCAGACGACACAATCTACACGTATGTTTTGCAAAAGGGTGATCTTGCTGTTACTGGCCTCTTAGGTATTTTGTAGAGCAGCAGACTCTTTAATGGCTTCAAGTATTTTAAGTGCGGCGTTTGGTTCCTGCTGTAACTGCTTACATCGCTGTCTGCAGAGATAGCGGCTTTTTGCCTGTATGGCCTGATTGATGTTTTCTTTTAATCTGCTTCTTTTGTACAAGGTTTCACTGATGCCTATGTCGCTTAGAGGCAGGTTGTTTAGGCCTGTCCATTGCTGATAAAGATTTTTTAGTTTTTGATTATGCATCAAATATAAAGGAAAGGCGGCATGTGTTTTCTTTGCTTTATTTAAGTAGGCTAAATCGAGTGCGCAGTTGGAAAAGGCCGAGAGTAAAAGATCGCTTGCACAAAGCATGTCTTCGAGAGGCTCATAAGAAAATCGCCACGGCTGTATGCAGTGCTGGTTTAATAAGCGTTGTATCTGCTGTTTTGTCTGTTGACTGTCACGTGGATGTGTTCTAACTAAAAGATTACATTTTGGTAGAGCCTTTAGTGCTTGTATTACTGTTTCGCGATAGCCGGCTTCTTGCCAGAGTGGCTGCAGGCACAAACTGATGATGGGGATGCTTTTAGCCAGTTTGTTTCTTAATTGCAGGCGTTTTCTTTTTAGCTGTGCTTTGTAGGTTGGCAGTAATTTTTCCAGGCTTGGTGATCCAGTAATACGGGTTATTACATCAGCACGTCTAACTGTCAGCTTTTCAGCCAGGGCATCTCGAACCAGATAGACAGAGGCATAGTGACCAAAGCCATTGTTCAGATCTCCCCAAAAATCCTGTAAGGCAAAGGTTGGAATATCCTTTGCGCTTGCAAGCAGGGCTTCATCTATGCCTGCATCAGGCCCGGATAGTCCAACGAGAATGGCATCTGGTTGGTGTCTGGTAAGCAGTGTTTGTGCGTTATCAAGCAGTGTGGCGGGATGATGAGTCACCTGTTTAACCTTAAGCCCTGCTTTTTGTAAAATACTGTAAGCGGGCTCGCTTGCTATCAGGCTGAGTTGTGTTTGACGGTCTTTTTCAGCAAGTCTGGCTACAGGAGCAAGGTTGTTTGCTGCACCGGCATCGCGGGCGCTGATGAGTAGCTTCATTTCATTCGCTGGCGCCAAAGTCCCACAGTCGCCTGAGTAAAGCCTCACGCGAGCGCGCCTGCTGACTGAGTTGTACAAATTTGGTGACTTCGTCTTGATTTATTGCCTGTGAGCTATTGAGTAACAGACTGAGTGAGCGTGCAGATAATATACACAAAATATCACTGGCAGTTTGAGACCAGCAAATTGGGCCGTGGTGTGTGGCCTTATAGCCATCGATCAGTGCCTTGCCCAAAATAAATGCCTTTTTGTCATCGGGCTCCAGTACAAGAACGAAGCGCTCAATCGCCATGGCAAGGTCAACAATAGGGTTATGCCAGTTGTGATTGGCGTCTTCTAAATCGAGTAGGGCTGGCTGGCCTGAAGATTTTCCAAATAGGATGTTGCCAATATTCAGGTCGCCATGTAGTGCCTGGGCATTGTCATCAGAGAGGGTGATGCTCGTAAGGGATAGTGGTTTGTAGGCAGGGTTTTCCGTATTGATTAAATTCAGAGCTCGAATACGCAGTTTGGCCAGATGTTCATTTCGCTGAGTGCTTTGCTCCCGTATCTGTGCTGCCCAGGGCAATGCACTGAGCGCATTGTGGGTTCGGCCGAGTAAGCGCCCGAGTGCAGCAAGGTCGTCTTGATTGGCATGCGCAAAGCGACCATCAATCAGGTTGTAGGCAAATAGTGAATATTCATTGTCAATGCGACGTGGATAGCCATCAAGAAGTGGACTAACAGGCAAGGCTTCATCGGCTAGCTGTTCAATAATGCGATTGGCCTCTAGCTGAGATTTAAGATGCTTGCTACGTAGCGTCTTGATAAAAACGCGTCGTGAACCATTTTGCGGAATAAAGTGAAAATAACCTTCACCCTTGGTGGCATCGGGTTTGTGGCTCAGCAGTTTTCCTTCACGACCAATCGCCAGTAACAGGCGGCGACTCCAGCTGCTGCTTATATTATGCACAGGAGGGTAGTGATGGGGCATCAAGCTTGCCCAGGCCGGTGGCCTTACGCTATCAAGATCTGACATGGCTCCACTCCAAAGGGGTATTGGCATCGAGAGTTTGCGAGACGGTACTGCCTTCAACCTCATCCCATTGTTCAACCGGGATGCCAATGGTTGGAAAAGCAAAACGTACGCTATTGAGATTGATGATGTCACCCGGCTTTAGCGTTTGCTGGGTCACCAAACCCATGCGGGCAACAGGACGTTGTTCGGGGGGTTGGTAAGCTGCATGGGCATTACCCATGGCCGTGTGAATATTATGGCAGCGCTGTCTAACCCTGCTAAGGTGATCAATGGGCAGAGCATGATAGACATCCTGATCATTGGCATTCTGTGTTGGGCAGACGCCTTTTTCGAGCACTCGACAACCAAGTACGGTTGCGGCATACAGCATTTCTTCACCATGATGATGGTCAGAGAGGCCGATAGGGAGTTCAAAGCGTTTGACCAGTTCCTGCATAACGAGCAGGTTGTGATTTGCGAGGGGCGTTGGTGGTGCGGGAGGACTGTATTCAATAACAATTTTTTCACTTCCTGCATCTTTTGCCCATTGTAGTGCGCGTTCTACTTCAGCCAGTGTGGATTTTCCGCTATCAATGAGCAGCGGTAAGCCGGTAGCGGCGCAGGCACGTATCAATGGCGCATGCACAATATTGGTCGATGCGATTTTTAGGGCGCAGGCCCCAATCTCGATGGCGAAGTCCACACCTTGCAGGTCATATACAGATAACACCAGTCCAATCCTGTGCTTTTCACAGGCGCTAAACAGTTTGCGGTAATCATCAAGGCTGACGGTTTTCCGTTCGATCAGACTGCGGTAGTTTTCACTCACTGGGGTGGCATCAGCACCGAGGTAGTGTTCTGCGATGTCTGTCGATAGACAGATCTCGGCATCATGCAGAATCTCACCTTTAATGTAGTGCGTGCCACTGCGGGCAACTTCGTGCATAAGTTGATCGGCCTGTTGCATATCACGATTAAAAAAGGTGCCGATGTCGGGAAGAATTACAGGTGGGGATGATGACTCGCTAACGTCACGCCAAAATTGTTCAGGGTTCATGCGTTCAATGCCAAAAAGTGTTTGAGCATATTCAGGCCAACCGGGCCACTTTTCTCAGGGTGAAACTGGCAGCCAATGACATTCCTGTGCTGAACCACGGCGGTCAGTGTATTGCCGGCATAGTCGCAGGTGGCGGCCAGGTCAGATGGATGTGATGGCTGGGCCTGAAATGAATGCACAAAGTAAACTGAGCTGCCTGCCTCGGTGGTAGCGAGTAGGGGATTATCAAAGCCATTATCGTTGGCAGGCTGGAGATCTGCCCAGCCCATA
>Ga0316204_10008532_pt1 | contig 14162 bp, 13 predicted proteins | sample 6monrhotite_MG_2_FD_205661 | JGI IMG/M metagenome (GOLD analysis project Ga0316204, IMG submission 205661) | Microbial mat bacterial communities from mineral coupon in-situ incubated in ocean water Damariscotta River, Maine, United States -... | ecosystem: Environmental > Aquatic > Marine >...
TTTGTAAAAATGCCAATATATCCTGCTTTTCCTGATCGGTAAGCTGCAGTAATATGGGTTCACCCGGAACCACCACTTCGTTGCTAGCTTCACGAATAAGAATATCAAGTGTGGCACTTTCCTTTATATTTTCATTATAATGATTTAATACCTCTTCCAATGTATTGAAACGCCCATCATGCATGTAAGGAGCGGTGAGTGCGATGTTTCTTAGAGTTGGAGCTTTAAATTTACCTTTGTCCTGAGGAAGCCCGGTAACTGAAAATAATCCATCTTTCAGCTCATCATCTGAGTCCAGTCCGTTGTTGTGAAAACCATCAAATCCATTGTTAAAGCCGGAAGTTAAAAATGAAGAATGGCAGTCTCCACAATTTCCTCCACGCAGACCGGTTTCTGCCACCGGATGTGTGAAAAACAGATCAATACCTCTTAATTCTGAGGAAGTCGGCATATATTCTCCACGTATGTATTGATCGTACTTTGAATCTCCGGAAACCAGCGTCCGTTGGAATTGAGAAATCGATTTAAAAATTCGATCCGAAGTAATATTTTCATCTCCAAAAGCTGCTTTAAATAATTTTGGATAGTTGGAATCACGCTGCAATTTGACAATGCTTGCTTCGATGGATTGATTCATTTCTCTGTGATCTTCCAAAGGGAAGATGATAAGCTCTTCAAGGCTATTGACTCTTCCATCCCAGAAAAACTTCTGATTCCATAACTGATTGGCCAGACTCATGGTGTTTCTGGGAATGGGTATTTTAGGAACCCCCAAGGCCAGGGGTATGGCATCCGTGAACGCATTTTTTTGCATATGACAAGATCCACAGGAAATAGAATCAAATTGAGAAAGTTGTTTTTCGTAGAATAACCTTCTGCCGAGTGCAACTCCTTCAACCGTTAATGGGTTATCCGCAGGAATTTCAAAATCACCAAAATAGGATGGAGTCGATAGGTTGTAGGGTGTAGGGTTTTTAACTACATCTGGGCCATCGTCCGAACAACTTGCCCAAAATATAATGAATGGTATTAATAGTATAACTCTTCTATACCACATATAACTGTGCTCTAATATATAAACCAAAAATACGCAAAAATCCTCCCCCTATTGAGGTATTTATTATTATTAAACGATAAAAAATAAGATTTATTAGGACGTTGGCTGAGTTTTTTCCAGTTCGGTAATGGTTTCAATTAGTTGTCCCCATTGCTGGTTTAATTTTTCAAGATTCTCTTTCTCTGCATGGTAAATAGAGTTCAACGAGTGAAGCTTTTCGGTATCACTAAAATTCTCTTCTTTTCCCATAGTTGCTTCCAATTCAGAAATTTTGATTTCGGTCGTTTCCATAGATTCTTCTATGCGGCTTAATTCTTTTTTTATTTTTTTCAGACGATCCTGGTCCTGAGGCCTAGGTTTTTCTTTCTGGACTTTTGGTTTTTTTTGCTGAAGTTCAGATGCAGCCATTTCTTCTTTTTGACGGCTTTGCCAATAATTAAATTCATCATAGGTTCCAGGATATTCCTTGATCTCTTTGTCTTCAATATACCAGATCTTATTGGCCACCTCAGAGATAAAATGCCGGTTGTGAGAAACTATTACAAAGGTACCTTCATATTGTTGAAGTGCCTGAATTAAAATATTTTCTGAAATAAAATCAAGGTGATTGGTAGGCTCATCTAAAATAAGAAAATTTGAATCTGAAATTAAGGTCTTAGCAAGTGCAACTCTGGATTTTTCCCCACCGGATAGCACCTTGATCTTTTTAAATACATCATCACCTGAGAAAAGAAAACATCCCAGTACTCCGCGAAGTTCCTGTTCTGTTTTATCGGATCCGGATTGTTTTAGTTCTTCAAGAATTTCATTGTTAACATGAAGAGCTTCCAGTTGGTGTTGTGCATAAAAGGACTGAATAACATTGTAGCCAGGTCTTATTTCGCCCTTATAGGATTCTGTACCAGCTACAATTCTTAACAGGGTAGATTTTCCTTTTCCATTCGCACCAATCAATGCTATTTTATCTCCTCTTTCAATCGCTGCGTGGGAATGGGAAAAAATTTCAAGATCTCCATAGGCCTTGCTGACGTTTTCCAGATGGCTGATGAACTTGCCGGATTTTTGTTTGAAATTAAACTGAAAATTAATGGCGGCTGCTTCCCGACTTACTTCTTCAATCCGATCCAGACGTTCAAGTGACTTTATTTTAGACTGGACCTGACGGGCTTTGGATGCTTTGGCCCGAAAGCGGTCTACAAAACGTTCAGTCTGTTTAATTTTCTGCTGTTGATTTTCAAAAGCATTTTGCTGGATCTCATTTCTGAGTTCTTTTTCTTCCAGATAAAAAGCATAATTGCCGGAATATAGGATTAATTTTTGCTGTGTTACTTCAACCGTTTTAGTAATTACATTATCAAGAAATTCACGGTCGTGAGATACTACAATCACAGCGCCTTCATAAGATCTAAGGTAGTTTTCAATCCATTCAATTGACGGAAGATCCAGGTGATTAGTAGGCTCATCCAGCATCAAAAGAGAGGGTTTTTCCAGAAGAAGCTTGGCCAGCATTACCCGCATTCTCCACCCTCCTGAGAACTCACTAAAAGGTCGGGTTAAATCTTCTGTTTTAAAGCCAATCCCTTCCAGAATTTCTTCTGCCTTGGATTGGAGAGAATACCCATCCAGAACCTCGAATTTTTCCTGAAGTTTCGTAAGATGCTCTACCTGTTTTTCCTGGTAGTTTTCTTCCATTTCCTTAAGAATGCGATCAATTTTCTCTTGAACCTCAAGTGCTTCCTTGAAGGCCTGCATGGCCACCTGTAGAATATTCTGATCACTTTCAAATGAAAGTAGGTCCTGGTTAAGAAAGCCAAGTGTACAATCTCGGCTTTTGCTTATTTCTCCTTCATCCGGGGTGAATTCTTCGTTAATCAACCTGAGCAGGGTGGACTTACCCGTACCATTCAAACCGATAAGACCAATTTTATCCTTGGGCTTCACATGAAGAAATGCATTTTCATACAATGCCCTTCCACCAATGAAGTAACTCAAGTTGTTTATTGCAAGCATTCTGCAAAACTACTAAATGATATAAAAGTAGAAGGTTATTTGGTGAAAAATTTCCTAGGCCAACGAATTCGGAAGTTTAAACGTTATATTAACACCAAATAATTTTAATTTCCTATGGTTAGTTTCAGTTCAAGATTATTCGTTTTTGTAATTTTATTATACCTAAGTATTGGTTGTAGTCAATCTCAAATGCCAGATCTTAGTCAGGTAAGCAACTTAGATTTGCCTAAAGGTTTTTCTATAAGTGTATATGCCGAGGTCAATAATGCCCGCTCTATGGCACTTAGTCCAGATGGAACCTTGTTTGTAGGGAATAGGTCTGGCGATAAGGTGTATGCGGTTGTTGACACCAATGGAGATAAGTCCGGGGATCAAGTATTTATAATAGATGAGAAACTAAATGCTCCCAATGGAGTGGCGTTTAAGGATGGAGATCTTTATGTAGCTGAAATAAACCGAATTTTACGCTATAAAAATATAGAAGAACAACTCGAGAACCCTCCTGACCCCGAGGTGATTTTTGATGATTATCCTAAGGATCAACATCACGGGTGGAAATATATTGCATTTGGTCCGGATGGAAAACTCTATGTACCTGTAGGAGCACCCTGCAACATTTGTAAAAGCAATGATGAAGTATATGCCACCATTACTACTCTTAATGAGGATGGGTCTGGATATGAGATATATGCTGAGGGAGTAAGAAATACGGTTGGATTCACCTGGCATCCCGAAACAGGCGAGTTATGGTTTACGGACAATGGAAGAGATCATCTTGGAGATGATCCCCTGATTGTGAGTTGAATGTGGCTAGTGGCAAAGGGAAGCATTTTGGATATCCATATTGTCACAGTGGATCTATTCCTGATCCTGATTTTGGAGATCAGGGAAAGTGCAGTGACTTTGAGTCCCCTTTACTAAAAATGGGTGCACACGTAGCTCCACTGGGATTAGAATTTAATACCGGTTCTATGTTTCCAACAGAATACCAAGGTAATGTTTTTGTTGCATTGCATGGCTCCTGGAATCGCTCCGAAAAAGTAGGATATAAGATTATGAGGATTACTCTGGATGGAACAAAAATCAACAGCTATGAGACATTTGTAGAAGGATGGCTTGATAAAGAGGCTCAGACTTCCTGGGGAAGGCCTGTAGATGTTGAGTTTATGAAAGATGGCTCCCTACTAGTTTCGGATGATCAGGCAGGATTGATCTATCGTATTTCATATCAGAATTAGTTAGCCCGGGTATAGTTTAATCGCCAGGCTAATGTCCAGGTTTTTCCATTGTCGATACTCGATTCCCAATCCCATGTCAGACTATTTTTGGTAATATCATAGAAGCGCATACGCTGTATGATTTGTTTGCCATCTTTTTCAACCATTTTGGTTCTGAAAATGCGGTTTTTACCATCAATCTCCCCGACAAAATCATAATATGATCCCTGATTATCAGCCCAGGCCTGATGCCATGTTCTGGTTCGTGGATTGTAGACAGATAGACTCTTGCCTTTCAATCCTGTACCTGGGTCATTGAAATTTTCTTCAAGTACCGTACCGTCAAGTATTTTTGTAATGGAATTGTTCGCTTCAACCTTATTTCCCTGGTAATTGGTATAGGTAATTGCCCAGTTGCCAACCCAAAAATCAAAAGCATTTTCAGGAGATTGAGCAATAGCATAAATTGGGGCTATGAGGGCCAGAAGAAGTAGATAACGATGCATAATTCATGGGTTTGTATTCCTATTTTTTAACCCAAAAAATTAAGAAATGTTTCAGTTAACTCAGGAATCCCGTAATTAGTGGTAAAATTCTAGTGGAATTCTAATTCGAGTAGTTTCCCAGGTAATCAGAAGATTGGTGACCTGTTCTTCCTGTTCGAATTCTATAGTAAATGGTTCATAGATTTGGTCTATTTTTTCAGATTCTATGTCAAACCGTAATGCGTCTAATTTTTCCTGGTATTTGTAAGCGCCCCATTGGCCAAGATCTGTATTGAGAATAATAGTCCAGCTCTTTTCATTAGGAATACTGAAAATTGTATAAGTGCCGGCTGCCAGTTCATTTCCGGCCATGTTTATGGGCTTTGTAATGGTTATTTCAGTGGCTTCGTTGGCACCTGTTCTCCAGATTTCACCATACGGAACCAGGTTCCCGAAAATTTCTCTGCCACGCTTATGAGGACGTCCATAAGTAATTTTTACGTAGGTGTCTTCATATTTCATACTGACCATTTCGAATGGACTGGGGCGTGCTTCGAGGGGTTCCTGAGCGAACAAAATCTCAGGTAAAAGTATTAGAGTACAAAAGAGAACGAGGACAGGTAATTTCATGGTTATTCTTTTTTCTTAGGAATCCAGCAAATTTGATACCTAAATACAAAGAATTAGGAGAAAATAGAAATTTGAAATCTGAAAATCCGATTATTATTAGTAATTAGCATTTCATAGTTCAACGTATAAATTAATTCATGAGACCGAAGTTTGACGATATTTTTATGGAGTTGGCGGTAAACCTCGCCAAACGATCACATTGTCTGAAACGCCATGTAGGAGCCGTGTTAGCTAAGGATACCCGGATTATTTCCATTGGCTATAATGGCCCTCCGTCCGGTACTCATAATTGTGATGTCGAATTCCCGGAAGTAGGATGCCCAAGAGACTCAAAGGGGAGTTGTTCACTGGCCATTCATGCTGAACAAAACGCGATTCTCTATGCGGTTAAGAATAAAGCTTCTGTTGAAGGATCAACCTTATATGTGACGCTTTCACCCTGTCTCCCGTGTTCAAGGATAATCTATACCATGGGTATTGAAAAAGTGATCTATTATAAATCTTATGCCGAGTATAAAGGAATTGAATTGGATGAGGGAATAGATTTTCTGGATCGATTTGGAGTAAAAACAGAAAAATATGAAGGTAGCCTCAGTAACGTCACTCATATGATTTAGTCCTTGGCTACTTATTTTAAAGGAATTGAGATTTAGGTATCCTCTTTGCCTTAGATAATCAAACAAAATTGGTATTAAATCATATTGACTTCGGGTTCAATCAATATTCCGAATTTATTTCTTACCGATTCACGAATAGTATAAGCCAGTTGCTGGATATCTTCTCCACGAGCTCCTCCATAATTCACCAATACCAGGGCTTGATTTTCGTGAACTCCGGTTTCCCCAATACGCTTGCCTTTCCAACCACATTGTTCAATTAACCATCCTGCAGGAACCTTTATCTTTCCAGCCTGTTCAACTTCATAACCTGGAATTCCTGAAAATTCTGCCTTTAGCCCTTCAAAGTCGATTTTATCAATCACCGGGTTCTTAAAAAAACTACCAGCATTTCCAATTTCAACTGGATCGGGTAGCTTGCTCTGACGAATTTTTATGACGGCATCACTGATGGCCCTGATGCTTAATTCTGAACAATTCAATTCTTTTAGAGTTTTCATAATGTCTCCATAAGAAGTATTGAACTGATGGCTCTTGGAAAGTCTAATCGTTACCGAGCATATTATATAATTCCCTTTTTGGGATGTTTTAAATACCGAGCTACGGTATCCAAATTCACAGTCTTTATTTTCAAAGGTTTTAAGAATGCCGGTTTCTATTTCCATAGCCACAAGAGAATCAAAGACTTCTCTGATTTCTACTCCATAGGCTCCAATATTTTGCATAGGTGCTGCGCCTACAGTGCCTGGAATAAGCGATAGGTTTTCAATTCCACCATAATTTTGATCTATGGCCCACAATACAAAATCATGCCAGTTCTCCCCAGCACCCGTCTTCACCCATACATGTTCATTATCCTCTTTAAGGATCTCAATTCCTCTTAAGTCATTTTTAATGATCAATCCATTAAAGTCACCCGTAAATAAAATATTGGAGCCTCCACCAAGGATGAGCTTTTTTTCATTCTTCCATTGGTCATCATCAAGGAGGGTTTTTAAATCATTGGTAGAACTAATGGAAACAAAATAGTCACAAGAGGTTTTTACACCCATCGTAGTCAGGTTACTTAACTGTATATCTTTTTCAATTTGGTAACTCATAAGGACTATTGATCATACCCATTATATTCCATTTCTCTAATGGCTTCTTGAGTAATTTCCTTACCTAATAATTTTTCTACCATAAACAGTGACATATCCATTCCGGCACTAATTCCTGCAGAAGTTACAATATTTCCGCTCTCTACATATCGCTGATTGGTAATCACTTTGGTGCTGGGGGAAACATTTTTTAGTTCATCAAAACATGTGTGATGGGTTGTAGCCTCTATATTGTTCAATAATCCTGCTTTTCCAAGAACAATAGATCCCGTACATACGGAGAGGAGATAGTCCAGAGAAGCATATTGATTATTGATCCATTGGAGTAAACGATTTCTTTTCAAGATTGGCCGAGTTCCTTCGCCTCCAGGTACCAGAAGAATATCCAGTTTCGGGCAATTGTCGATGCTATGGGTTGGCATAACATTCAAATTTTTTCTGGCATTAATTATTCTCATTTCTTCAGCAATAATATGAATGTTGAATGGATCAGGATTCGTGACGTCATTTGCCGCACCAAATACCTCAATAGGACCACAAAAATCAAGGACCTCTACGTCATCAAATATTAGGATGCCAAGTTGAATTGCCATATCATCTTCTTATTATTACGAAGATCATATAAATAACGAAAATAACAAGATAGGAAGATGCTTCTATTCGATCAAGTCGACGTGTTTTAAGAGTAAACATGAATAAAAACAATAGGATGGTCCCGGAAATTAAAAACAGCAGATCAACATTCATTACCGGATTGTAGGTAATGGGCATGATCATCGAATTGATAGCCAGGACAAAAAGAATATTAAAAATATTAGAACCCAGGATGTTTCCAATGGCAATATCAGAACGTTTTTTCATTGCCGCCATGGCTGAGGTGGCCAGTTCAGGAAGCGACGTTCCTGCAGCAACAATGGTCAATCCAATTAGTTTTTCACTTACCCCAAACATTTGAGCCAGGCCCACAGCATTTTCAACTACTATCTTTCCTCCAAGGACTAATCCGGTCATACCCCCGATAATCATTATGGCGGTCCGCAGGTTTCCATAGGTTTGTATTTCTTCCAGGCCAGTCTCCCCAGATTTTATATGGACATAAACATAAATAAGGAAACCTATAAAAAGTACAAAAAGAATAATCCCATCAATTAGGCCTGCTTGATTGGACTCGCCTCCAAAATATTGATCATTAACAAGGATTAGAAGTATAATTGTGATAGCCAGTGAAAAAGGAATCTCAAATTTAACCGTATCCGATTGTACCGTTAAGGGATAGATCATTCCTGCAATACCTAGAATAAGAAACAAATTAAATATGTTGGACCCGATAATGTTACCAAATACAACTTCATTATGTCCACCAATTCCAGAAATGAGATTAACTACAAACTCAGGAGCTGAGGTGCCCATAGCCACTACTGTGAAACCAATTGCTAACTCAGAAATATTGAATTTCCTTGCCAGACTTGATGCACCGTTCACCATATACTCTGCACCTTTTAGCAATAGGACAAAGCCCACAAGAATCAGAAGCAAGAAGATAAGAATTTCCAAGGGGATTTGGTTTTTAAGGGATTATCATCGATTAAAATAAATATTAATTGTAGAATAACCAAATAATGGGCTTAAGCCTTTATGATCTTATAGATCCAGGTCTTTAATTACCTGCTCAGCTTTGGTGTCCAGAAAATTCATCCTTGAATCAAATTTTTCGCGCTGATCCAGATCAGTTCTAACGCTAATATAGAACTTAATCTTTGGTTCTGTTCCAGAAGGTCTTGCGGACACTTTAGTGCCATCTTCAGTTACAAATTGAAGTACGTTTGATTTAGGCAAATTTATGGTTTCGGTAGACTGGTCGGGAATGTTCGTTGTGATGGAGTTTTGATAGTCCATCAACTTGACCACTTTAGAGCCTGCCAATGATTGAGGAGGGTTTGAGCGGTATTGAGACATTAATGCTTTGATCTCTTCTGCACCGCTTTGACCTTTTCGTGTGATGGAAATTAGTTTTTCTTTATATAGTCCAAATTCCAAGTAAATATCAATCAGTTGATCAAATACGGTTTTGCCTTGGTCTTTCAATGAAGCCACAATCTCAGCAATCACTGCACAGGATGCAATGGCATCCTTATCCCTGACCTGATCTCCAATCAGATACCCGTAGCTTTCTTCACCACCTCCTATAAATGATTTCTTTCCTTCAAAATCACGAATAAGCGCCGCAATGTGCTTGAATCCTGTCAAGGTATTGTAAGATTCAACACCAAATCCTTCGGTAATGCGATCAAGTAAATCTGAGGTAACAATCGTATTGACCATGAAATGGCGATCGGTCAATAATCCGGCAATTTTCATTCGGTTCAACAAATGATAAAAGATCAGCGCTCCTGTTTGATTTCCATTTAGCAATTGCCATTTATCGTGATTATTTTTAACCCCAATTCCCACACGGTCAGAATCAGGATCAGTAGCCATAACAATATCTGCATCTATATTTTCGGCCATCTTCATTGCAAGACTCATGGCTTCCGCTTCTTCGGGATTCGGGTAAACTACGGTTGGGAAATCTCCATTCGGGTCGGCTTGTTCTTTCACAATATGGATATTGTTGAACCCTATCTTTTCAAGTATTGCAGGTACAAGGGTGATTCCGGTTCCGTGAATTGGGGTAAAGACAATTTTTAGATCTCGTTGACGTGCAATAGTATCCTTTTCAAGGATGAGTGCATCAATCATAGAGAGGTATTTTTGATCCAGGTCTTCTCCAATTTCAATAATTTTGGAAGAATTTCCTTCAAACTTTACTTCATCTATGTTCTGAATCAGGTTTACTTCATCAATGACATTTTCATCATGAGGCTCAACAAGTTGAGCCCCATCATTCCAATAAGCCTTGAATCCGTTATACTCTTTAGGATTATGGGATGCCGTAACCACCACACCACTTTGACAACCTAATTCCCTTATGGCAAAAGACAATTCCGGAGTTGGACGTAGTGCTTTAAAAAAATATACCGTAAACCCATTTGCTGAAAATACATTAGCGGTAGTCCTGGCAAACAAAGCTGAATTATTCCTGCTGTCATGTGCTACGGCTACTTTAATTTCCTCTCCAGGGAATGCCTTTTTAAGGTAATTGCTCAATCCCTGGGTTGCCATTCCTACGGTATACACATTCATGCGGTTAGTGCCTACTCCCATGATTCCTCGAAGACCGCCAGTTCCAAATTCAAGGTTTTTATAAAAGGCATCGGTAAGGATGTCCCATTTTTGCTGATCAACTAGTGATTTTATTTCGGCTTTAGAATCATCATCGATTGAACTCTCCAACCATTGATTGACTTTTTGGTTAACTAAGGTGTCCATTATATCCAGGTGTTTTAATTGAGAAGGATAAATTAATGACCTTTCGTTTCAATCTCAAAGTTCCTTCATGATTTCTTTGGATTTTTCTTGGAAGTTCAACCCATACTATTGAGTTTTGCAATTATAAATTTCTATCAAAATGGATATTGGAAAACTAAATTCAGCATTAGAAGCGATTATTGAAAAGAAGCTCCAACTTGGAGAACTCGACTACAGCAGTGAAAAGTACGATGAGGTGGAAGAAGAGCTCCACGACTTAGAGGATGACTTGATTGATGAGTACGGGGAATATCTGGAGGAGGTATTGCATGAGATCCATGATGAATATTGTCCTGACAACGATATATTGCTTCCGACAGCCTACTTAGCTAAAATCTATATTAAAAAAGAGGATGGAACTTATGATGTTACCACTGATCAGGGAGTAATTGTGGATGCAGACGATTATCCAGGTAAAATCAGCCGGCTTGTATTCCTGCCGAATCCTATGAGAATTGTATTAATGGTGGAAAATGAGATAGGTGTAGTAGTCTGGAAAGCTAGTTAAAGACTGAACCCGAGTTTTTTTCTAACTTCTACCATTTTTTTACCGGCCACTTCTCTGGCTTTGATTTCTCCTTCTTGTAAGGTTTTTTCCAGTTCATCCGGATTATCCAGGAAGTAATTAAATTTTTCTCGTTCCTCGGAAAAAGTATCTACTATTAGTTCGAACAGGGCCTGCTTGGCATGACCGTAACCATAGTTGCCTCCTTCATAATTTTGCCGCATATCTTTAATTTGTAGATCATTGGCAAGGAGGCTATAGATACTGTATACATTGCAGGTATCAGGATTTTTAGGTTCTTCCAATGGGGTAGAATCAGTAATAATGGACATTACCTGTTTTCGTAGTTTTTTATCCGGCTGAAAAATATCGATAGTATTTCCATAGGATTTACTCATTTTTAACCCATCGGTGCCAGGGATTACCATAATTCGTTCATCGATTATTGAGTCGGGAACTACAAAAGTCTCCCCAAACTGATTATTAAAAGCAGTAGCAATATCTCTGCTAATTTCCAGGTGTTGTTTTTGATCCTTTCCTACAGGAACATAATCTGCATCATAGAGAATGATGTCGCCAGTCATAAGTACAGGATATGTGAATAGTCCAGCATTGACATCAGCCAGCTTATCAGATTTATCTTTGAATGAATGAGCATTTGCCAACATAGGAAATGGAGTAATGCATCCCAGGTACCAGGCTAATTCACATACTTCAGGGATTCTGGATTGTCTGTAAAAAATGGTTTTTTCTGTATCCAGTCCAAAAGCCAGCCACGCAGCAGCAGTAGCGTTTATATGATTCATTCGATCCGAAGGATCTTTTATAGTCGTAAGGGAATGAAGATCGGCAATAAAAAGAAAGGATTCATTTTCCTTCTTCTGTGTAAGTTGGATAGCTGGTACAATTGCACCCAGTAGGTTTCCGAGGTGTGGTCTTCCTGAGCTTTGGATACCTGTAAGGATTCTGGCCATGGTATAAAAATGTAATGTTTGCGCAAAGAAACCAAATCTATGAGGAACCAGCGATATTTTTTAAATAAATTTGTAAATGGTAACCCATATTTGGTACTTGCAGACGTTATTCTAAAGTATGCAAAAATTGCAATTGTCAATTCGTAAGTTTTTAATTCTGAGTAGTCTGACCCTCTTGTTTGTAGTGCCATGCAATAAGGGGTATGCACAAAGTAAAATTCAAAGAGGTTGGATTAATTTCAAGGACAGTATCCATGATTTTGGTTTGGTAAAGGAACTCGGAGGCTCCGTTATTCATGAGTTTTCTTTTGTTAATTCTGGTAAAAGTAACTTGACGATTGAGAAGGTGAGAGCATCTTGTGGCTGCACTACCCCAGGTTGGACAGAAACTGTTGTTGCTCCCGGAGATACCGGTTTTGTACAAGCAAAATTTGATCCTAATAATCGCCCTGGTTCATTTGAGAAAATGCTGTATGTTACTTCTAATGCCGAAAATCATGATATTATTCTAAAAATTAGAGGCAATGTAGAACCCAGACCACGTACACCAGCAGATGATTATCCTATGAAAATTGGAGAAACCCGTTTCAAATCCAGAGTGATTAACATGGGAAAAGTGCTGTCCAATCAAAAAGTAAGCAGGACTGTAAAAGTCTATAATACTTCTGAGCAACCAATTATATTTATGGAGAATACAATTTCTCCTGAATTTATTTCCCTAAAAGTAACTCCCGACACGTTACTTCCTGCTGAAACCGCTCATTTGACTGTAGAGTATGATGCTGTATTGCGAAATGATCTGGGTTATTCAAATGATCAGGTAGTCATATTTACTTCGGAAGATTCAGCTTCTCAAAAAATGCTATCCGTGGTGGCCACAGTTGAAGAGTATTTCCCACCCTTAACGGCTGCACAGTTAGAGAGCGCACCGCGAATGCGAATTGAGCCTGAGAATTATGATTTTGGGAGTCTTTCTGAAGGAGAAAAATTAAAAATAGACGTTGAATTGGTGAATGAAGGCAAACAAGAGTTGGAGATTCGAAAGATTATTCCTAACTGTAATTGTACGGGTATTAAGATCGAGTCCATGACAATACCTGTTGGTGAGTCGGGCATATTGAAAGTTCTATTTAGCGCAGAAGACTTAAAGGGCTATCAATATAAAACCATAACCCTATTTACAAACGATCCATCCAAGCCTACCCAGGTGATTACTCTCAAGGGTAAGGTCCTGCAAAACTAGAGGCTATTGAAAGGCTTGTATTCCTGTAATTTCATGCCCCAGAATAAGGAGGTGAATATCGTGGGTACCCTCATAAGTAATTACAGATTCCAGATTCATCATATGTCTCATGATTGGATAATCGCCAGTGATTCCCATACCCCCATGAATCTGACGTGCCTCCCGTGCAATTTTCAATGCAACATCAACATTGTTACGCTTGGCCAATGAAATCTGTGCAGTTGTGGCTTTCCCTTCATTTTTCATGACACCCAGTTTCCAATTAAGTAATTGAGCTTTGGTTATTTCAGTGAGCATTTCTGAAAGTTTCTTTTGTGTGAGCTGAAATGCTGCAATAGGTTTATTAAACTGAATTCTTTCCAGAGCATATCTTCGAGCTGAATCGTAGCAATCCATGGCAGCACCAATTGCTCCCCATGCAATACCGTATCGGGCTGAGTCCAGGCACATTAATGGCGCACCAAGACCGCTTTTTCCAGGGAGAAGATTTTCTTTAGGGACTTTAACATTATCAAAAACCAGCTCCCCGGTACAGCTGGCTCTTAATGACCATTTTCCATGAGTTTCAGGAGTTGTAAACCCCTCCATACCACGTTCTACAATCAAACCATGAATCCTTCCTTCTTCGTTCTTGGCCCAAACCACTGCAATATCGGCTTTAGGTGAATTGGAGATCCACATTTTTGCCCCATTCAGTAAATAATGATCCCCCATGTCCTTGAAATGGGTTCGCATGCCACTCGGATTCGAGCCATGATCGGGTTCGGTAAGACCGAAACAACCCAGGTATTCTCCTGAGGCAAGTTTAGGTAGATATTTTTTTCGTTGTTCTTCAGATCCAAAAGTATAGATAGGATACATAACCAGACTTCCTTGCACTGAAGCCGTGGAGCGCATACCAGAATCTCCACGCTCA
>Ga0316204_10008534_pt1 | contig 14161 bp, 17 predicted proteins | sample 6monrhotite_MG_2_FD_205661 | JGI IMG/M metagenome (GOLD analysis project Ga0316204, IMG submission 205661) | Microbial mat bacterial communities from mineral coupon in-situ incubated in ocean water Damariscotta River, Maine, United States -... | ecosystem: Environmental > Aquatic > Marine >...
CTATGAGTATGCCGATCTCGAAATCGGTGAATTCTACGCGAACATGATCCCCGATGAGGAGATCGACGCGGATGCCGGTCAATATCGTTTGTTGTCGACCGATTATCCGCTTGTGGTGCCTGTCGATGCGACAGTGCGGTTGAATGTCACTGCGGCTGATGTGATTCACTCATGGGCGATGCCGAATTTCGGCGTGAAAATCGATGCGATTCCAGGTCGGTTGAACGAGACATGGTTCCGGGTCGAACAGCCCGGCGTGTATTTCGGTCAATGCTCGGAAATCTGCGGGCTGCGCCACGCCTATATGCCGATTGAAATTCATGCCGTCCCGCAAGATGTCTTTGATGCCTGGGCTGTTCTGTCAGCCGAGGACATTGATGCGGGACGTACAATGATTGCCGAATACCAAGCCGGGGTCCGCGAAACCCGGATGGCCTCGCGCTGAGGAGAGAGATATGTCTGACACAGCAGTAACACACGACGATCACGATCATTCTCCCAGCCTCTGGGATCCGCGCCGCTGGCTGTTCTCGACGAACCACAAGGACATCGGCACGATGTACCTCGTGTTCGCAATCGTCGCGGGTGTAATCGGGTTCCTGATGTCCGGCGTTATTCGCCTGGAGCTGCTTGAGCCGGGTATCCAGATATTTGACGGCACGTCGCTTCTGGGCGCGCTCGCCGCGAACGAGCATTCCTACAATGTTTTCATCACCGGCCACGGCCTGATCATGGTGTTTTTCGTGGTTATGCCGGCCATGATCGGTGGTTTTGGCAACTGGTTTGTCCCGCTCCATATCGGTGCACCGGACATGGCTTTCCCGCGGATGAACAATATTTCGTTCTGGCTGTTGCCGTTCGCTTTCACGCTGTTGCTGATTTCGATATTCGTACCCGGATCGGGTGCCGGCAATGGCTTTGGCGGTGGCTGGGTGATTTATCCGCCGCTCTCGACCAGCGGCCACCCCGGACCGTCCATGGACCTCGCCATCCTGTCGCTCCACCTGGCGGGTGCATCCTCCATCCTCGGCGCGATCAACTTCATCACGACCATTTTCAACATGCGTGCGCCGGGCATGACCATGCACAAAATGCCGCTGTTTGTCTGGTCGATGCTGATCACCGCTTTCCTGCTTTTGTTGTCGCTGCCGGTTCTGGCCGGGGCGATCACCATGCTGCTGACTGACCGTAATTTCGGCACAACCTTCTTCGACCCCGCCGGGGGCGGCGATCCGGTCATGTTCCAGCATTTGTTCTGGTTCTTTGGTCACCCCGAAGTTTACATCATGATCCTGCCTGGCTTCGGCATGATCTCGCACATCGTCTCCACATTCTCGCGCAAGCCGGTCTTCGGCTATCTCGGGATGGCTTATGCCATGGTGTCGATCGGTTTCATCGGCTTCATCGTGTGGGCACACCACATGTACACGGTCGGTATGGAAGTCGATCTGAAAGCCTATTTTGTGGCGGCGACGATGATTATCGCGGTGCCGACCGGCATCAAGATTTTCTCCTGGATCGCGACAATGTGGGGCGGTTCCATCGATTTCAAGACACCCATGGTCTGGGCGATCGGGTTCATTTTCCTGTTCACGGTCGGTGGCGTCACCGGCGTGATGCTCGCCAATGCGGGCGTCGATGCCTATCTGCACGACACCTATTATGTCGTCGCGCACTTCCACTATGTGCTGTCGCTCGGCGCGGTATTCGCCATTTTTGCCGGTTTCTACTACTGGATCGAGAAAATGAGCGGCTACAAATACTCCGAATTCCTCGGCCAGGTGCATTTCTGGATCACCTTCATCGGTGTGAACATGATCTTCTTCCCGCAGCACTTCCTGGGCCTGCAGGGCATGCAACGCCGGGTGCCGGATTATGCCGACGCGTTTGAATTGTGGAACAAGGTCTCTTCAATCGGGTATCTTGTGACCATGATCGGCACGGTGGTGTTCTTCATCATGCTGGCTGACATCTTCCTGCGTCGTCGCAAGGGCAGCGCCAATCCATGGGGCGAAGGTGCCACTACGCTGGAATGGACCCTGTCGTCGCCGCCGCCTTTCCACCAGTTCAATGAACTGCCGGTGGTGAAGTCGGACGACAAACACTAAATCCGGTTGCGGGGCGGACACGAAGTTCGCCCCGGCCGTTTGTTGATTGAATGGAAATGCGAAGCGATATCGCCATGACGTCCCGCGTCACGTCAAAGCCCGCTGAATGGCGGGATTATCTCGCGCTGATGAAGCCCCGCGTGATGAGCCTTGTCGTGTTCACAGCCTTTGCCGGCTATGTCGCGGCGCCGGTCTCCATTCATCCGGTCATGGCCGCCATTTCAATCTTTGCGCTGGCGCTTGGGGCAGGGGCCGCCGGTGCGCTGAACATGGCGTATGATGCCGATATCGATCTGAAAATGCGCCGCACGCGCTTGCGTCCGGTTCCGCTGGGCAAAGTGCGGGCGGAAGACGCTTACGGGTTCGGCCTCGTTGCGGCAGCTTTGGCGATTGTCCTGATGACGCTCGCGGCGAATTTTCTGGCTGCTGGCCTGTTGGCCTTCTCGATCTTTTTTTACGCCGTCATCTACACCATGCTTCTGAAACGGCGCACGCCGCAGAATATCGTGATTGGCGGCGCGGCTGGCGCCTTTCCGCCGATGATCGGCTGGGTGGTGGCGACGGGCAGTATTTCCGTTGATGCGGTAATTCTGTTTGCCATCATTCTCCTGTGGACGCCGCCGCATTCCTGGGCGCTCGCCCTCTACAAGTCCGGCGATTATGAAGATGCCGGCGTGCCGATGATGCCGGTTGCCAAAGGCGCAAAGCGGACGCGGCTGGAAATGCTGGTCTATTCGCTGCTTTTGACACCCTTTGCTCTGGCTCCCGTATTCACCGGGCTGGGCGGAATCCTCTATGGCGTCGTGGCTGCGCTGGGCGGGGTTTTGTTCCTGGTTCTGGCCTTCCGGATCTATAATTCGCGTGCCGGAGAAGCCGGATCAGCGGAGGAAGGAGCGCTGTATGCCGTTCGCGCAGGCGACAAGGCCGCGCGGGATTTGTTTGCCTATTCGATCGGTTATCTGACCGCTCTGTTTGCGGCGCTGATCGCGGAACATTCGATGGGCGCCTATTACGGATTTTCACTGGGAGGTCTGTTTTGACCGCTGACGAGTCCAAGCCTGACAATGCCGAACCGACGGCACGGGAATTTGAGCTGGCCCGCAAGCGCCGCAATGTGATGATTGCCTGGATGCTGGTTGCGTTCATGGTGCTGGTGTTTGCGATTACGGCGCTGCGGTTCACGCAGAATATGGAAGCGCGCGAAGTCGAATCGGCAACGCAGGAGGTGGATGATGCGCCGCTGGATGCAGAATAAGAATTCGCGCCTGCTGATCATTCTGGGCAGCGTTGCGGTGTCCATGGTCGGCGCCGCCTATGCGGCTGTTCCGCTCTACAATCTGTTTTGTCAGGTCACGGGTTATGGGGGGACCACACAGACCGCGTCTGCCGAGGCCGGGACAATTCTCGAGCGCACGGTGGAAGTGCGATTTGACGCCAGCATGGAACGCGGCCTGCCCTGGACATTCGAGCCGGTGGAGCCCGCGATGACGGTTCGCATTGGGGAAACGGCGCTGGCTTTCTATCGCGCGACGAATAATTCCAGCGTGCCGGTTACCGGCATGGCGAGCTATAATGTGACGCCTTTCAAGGCCGCTCCGTATTTTTCCAAGCTGGAGTGTTTTTGCTTCACCGAACAAACATTGCAGCCCGGTGAGAGTGTTGAAATGCCAGTGCTGTTCTTCGTTGATCCGTTGATTGACGAATCCCGGCGCATGGATGATGTCCACACGATCACACTTTCGTATACGTTTTTCGAACAGGATACCGCGGATCAAGGCGCGACAGGTCGCCGCGACGCGGCACCCTAGCATTGATCCTTAACCCCGCGACCTGTATCAGGTTTGCAAATTCGTCCGGGGACGACTCGCAGGAGACACGACATGGCCGGTCACGGCGTCAAACACGACTATCATCTCGTCAATCCGAGCCCTTGGCCTGTTGTCGGGTCAATGTTCGCCTTCATCATGATGTTGGGCGCTGTGGTCTGGATGAAAGGTCTTGCCGAGGGCAATTTCTTCTTCGGCGAAGGGCAGCCCTATCTGTTTTTCATCGGTTTTGCCGGTGTGCTCTACACGATGTTTGGCTGGTGGAGCGAAGTGATCAAGGAATCCCGCCAGGGCGATCATACGCCAGTGGTTGATATTGGCCTGCGCTACGGCATGATCCTCTTCATCCTGTCTGAAGTCATGTTCTTCGTGGCCTGGTTCTGGATGTTCTTCGAAGGCGCACTTTTCCACGAATTGCGGGCCGGTCCCGGTTGGGATGGCGTTGCAATCGGCGTTGATTATGCCGGCTGGGCTCAGGGCATGCCGGGGATCGAGACATTTGATCCGTGGCATTTGCCGCTGATGAATACGCTCATCCTGCTCCTGTCCGGAACGACCGTGACCTGGGCGCACCACGCGCTGCAACATGGTGACCGCAAGGGCGCCATTCAGGGCCTGATCCTGACCGTTATTCTCGGTCTCAGCTTTACGGGTGTGCAGGCTTATGAGTACAGCCATGCGCATTTCGGGTTTGATGGCAGCCTCTATGGCGCGACTTTCTTCATGGCGACAGGCTTTCACGGTGCACACGTCATTATCGGCACAATCTTCCTCGCGGTTTGCCTGATCCGGCTGCTTCGCGGCGGGATGTCACCCGAGAAGCATTTCGGTCTGGAAGCCGCCGCCTGGTACTGGCACTTTGTTGACGTCGTCTGGCTCTTCCTGTTCGCCTTTGTCTATGTGACCTTCCAGGGTCTGGGAACGCACTAGACGTGACCACAACTTCGCCTTTCCTCGCAGGCGCCAAGGGCCGTTGCCCGCGCTGCGGGGAGGGCGAAATGTATTCAGGTTTTCTGACGATCGCACCGGCCTGTGATGTGTGTGATCTGGACTACGGTTTTGCAGATGCTGGCGACGGTCCAGCCTTTTTTGTGATGTCGCTGGTCGGCTTTCCTGTCGTCTTCGCGGCGCTGTTGCTTGAAGTCGCCGCCAATCCGCCCATGTGGGTGCATATGGTGCTGTGGTTGCCGGTCTCGATCATTCTGTGCCTTCTTTTCCTGCGCCCCTGCAAGGGCATATTGTTCGCGTTGCAGTATAAACATGCGGCAGAAGAAGCCCGTTTTCGTGACGAGCATTAGGCACTGAACCGATGTTCCGTCCGCTTCCCGTTTTGACCCTTTTCGCGATTCCGGCGCTTGCGCTGCTTGTCTGGCTCGGGTCATGGCAATGGACCCGTATGGGCGAAAAGGCGGATGCCATTGCGGCGTGGGAAAGCCGGACGGACGAGGCGCCTATCAACTGGCTGACCGCCTTGTGTGATATCCGGGACACTTTCCACGGCCGCCGTGTGTTGCCACCGGATGACACACTGGACGCGGAAATCCGTTTTCACGGACGCTCGGCCTCCGGAGAGCTGGGGTGGCGGATTATGTCGACGGCTCCGGCGCCGGCGTGCCTGACCGTAGCGGCAGGTCATGTGATGCTGGTTCAGACCGGGTTTGAAACGTTTCGCGGTGAGCGTCTGCCACCGCCGTCGACCCTGACGATTTTGCGACCGCCTGAACCGGGACGGTTTGACGCCGAAAACAATCACGAGACAGCCGAGTTTTTCAGGTTTGACCCTGCCGAACTGGCGGTGGCCATGGATGGCACCCTGGTATTTGCGGAGGCTTGGCTGATTGAATTCGGGAATGAAATGCCGCCACATCTCGCCAATGTTCCGCCGGGCCAGCATCTGGGCTATGCGCTGACCTGGTGGGGGCTGGCGATAGGCCTTGTTGGGATATACCTGCTGATTCATATACAGGCGAGCCGGTTGCGTTTCACCAGACGTTAGCGGGTTTGTGCTTGTATCCCGCCACTAGCACGAGGTGGCCAATGGCTTTGTGGCGCGACGATTCCCCATCCGTAGAACTGACAACCCGCGAATTGCGCCTCAGAGCGCCGTGCGCGGACGATTATGAAGCCTGGGCGAAATTACGTGCCGCCAGCCGTCGCCATACCGAAGAATGGGAACCGGCCTGGACCGAGGACGAATTGACCCGGACAGCGTATCGCGGGCGATTGCGGCGATATGATCACGACTGGAAAGACGGGCGCGGCGCGCCATTCTTCATCATCCGCAAGAAAGACAATCTGCTCGTCGGCGCCTGCAATCTGAACAATATCAAGCGCGGTGTCATGCAGTCAGCGGATATCGGTTACTGGATCGGCGCGCCCTATGTCCGCCGCGGCTATGCCAGACAGGCGGTCAGGCGGACGCTGGCTTTTGCGTTCGACGAATTGCAGCTGCACCGCATCGAGGCAGCCGTTCAACCCGGGAATACAGCATCGCGCATTCTGCTGGAGGAGATCGGCTTCCAGTATGAGGGTCTGGCGCGTGGATTCCTGCGAATTGCTGGCGAATGGCGCGATCATGACCGGCTGGCGCTCCTGTCCGGGGACATGATGCATGGATGACGCGCTCTATAGCAGCGCCGCCAGGGCTTCTGGCGCCGTGGCATTCGAGGTCAAAGGGGACATTGTTCGATTTGTCGGCGATCTTTCAGCCATTGGATTGAAACGCCCGGCCTATCCGGTTTCCGACCTTCTCGAAAAAATTGCGCCGACAGATCAAGCGGATTTTGCGCGCGCATTGAGCGTTGGTGAACTGGACTTGCGAGTCCGGCTTATCGGTGAAGGCGGTGCGGTGCGGTATCTGCGTTTTCTGGGCGCCCAAAATGTTCCTGGCAAGATGACGGGGCTGGTTTTCCCTGCCGGGCGATTTTCCCACGACACGCGTGACCAGCTGGACAAGGAGACGCGCGTCACCGCTGCCGTTTCTGACGGTGAAATCCTGGCGCATTATCAGCCGATTATCGCACTGGAGACCGGCGCGCTGGCCGGATTTGAAGCGCTCGCACGTTGGGACAGGCCAGGGGTCGGCATTATCGGGCCGGATGATTTCCTGTCGCTGGCGGACGACCTGGATCTGTTGGGCGATATTGGAAACCGGGTACGAGCGGCGGCGGCAGGTGATCTGGCCGCATGGCGAAAAGCCTGTCCGGATGTGCCTTTATTCGTGGCAGCCAATACCAGTGTCGGCGAGTTGGTCTCTGAAGGATTCGCAGGCCGGTTGATTGATGCCGTGTCGCGGGCCGGGCTGCGGGCCGGGGCTTACAAGCTGGAAATTGCCGAGACGGAGATCATGAAAGAGCCGGACCGCGCCGCGTCTGTCATCGCCGAGTTGAAACGGGGCGGTATCCAGATTGCGCTCGATGATTTTGGAACCGGTTATTCGTCGCTATCGCGGCTCGATCAGTTCAATTTCGATACCGTCAAGATCGACCGGTATTTTGTGCGCGCCATGGAAACGTCGAACAGCGCAAAAAAGGTTGTAGAATCCGTGCTGCAACTGGCCAAACATCTGGGCATGACGGTCGTAGCTGAGGGTATTGAATCACCCGAAACAGCCCGGCATCTGGCTGAAATGGGCTGTGATTACGGGCAGGGATTTCGCTATGCGGGTGCGCTCGCACCGGAATTGGCGGCGGAAGTTGTCAGAGCCGGACTGCCCGGGCGGATTGCTGCGCCGGGACGCATATTGCCTCAAGCGTGACCTGAGATCGCCGAGAGCCGCGCCGGATCGACGCCGATCAGGTGAAGGGCGCGTTCCCATTTATTCTCGAAATTATCGCCGAAGATGAGCGATTCATCCGGATCGGCGACCAGCCAGGCACTGGCTTGTAATTCATCGTCCAATTGTCCCGGGCCCCAGCCGGCATAGCCCAATGCGAGCACGGACTGGCGTGGAGGATGGTCAGATGCCATGGCATCCAGCACTTCGCGGGTTGCGGTCAGGCAGATATTGCTGGAAATGCGCATGGTTGCGCTTTCCAGCGCAAAATCCGGGGTGTGCAGAACAAAGCCGCGATCCGCATCCACCGGCCCGCCATTCAGAACGGGATGGTCCGGCAATAATATGTCGCTCTCGATTTCGAGCTGATCGAATAATGAGGGCAGGCGGAGGTTTTCAACGGGGTTATTGATGGCAATGCCCATAGCGTGCTCGTCATCATGATCGCAGATATAGATCAGCGCCCGATCAAAACTCGGATCGCCGATCGCGGGACTAGCGATCAACAGTTTGCCTTTGAGATAACCTTCTGCAGCCATGTGTTCATGCTCGCCGCAAAATGGGGATAGGTAAAGCCATGTTCTCGCTATTCAGACGAGAATTGATCGGGCACAGTCAACACAAGCGCATTTTGCGAGGAGAATTATACAATGACAATTTCCAAGGGTGACAAGCTGCCAGACGTTAAATTCGGTGTCATGACAGCCGATGGTCCCTCCCAGATGGGGACGGCGGATGTGTTCGCCGGAAAAACGGTCGCACTCTTTGCGGTGCCGGGTGCCTTTACGCCGACCTGCTCGGCCAAACACCTGCCTGGTTTTGTTGAAAAAGCCGATGCGCTCCGCGCCAAGGGCGTCGATACGATTGCCTGTGTTTCAGTGAATGACGTGTTCGTCATGAACGCCTGGGGCAAGGATCAGGGCGTCGGCAGTGATATTGCCATGCTGGCGGATGGTAATGGCGATTTTGCCAAAGCGACCGGTCTGACGATGGATGGTTCCGGTTTTGGCATGGGCACGCGGTCCCAGCGATTTTCCATGCTGGTGAAAGACGGCGTTGTCGAGATTTTGAACACGGAAGAGCCGGGCGATTTCCGCACGTCGAGCGCTGAGTACATGCTCGAACAGCTCTCCTAACAGAAAGGAATGAAGGTCCATGGAATACTATATTTTCATAGGCGTCCTGGTTTTGCTGGCCCTCGTGCTGGTGACCTCCACCATCAAAGTTGTCCCCCAGAGTATGGAATTCACGCTTGAGCGGTTTGGCCGTTTCACGCGGAAAATGGGGCCGGGCCTTCATTTCATTGTGCCGTTCTTCGACAAGGTGCGGTACAAGATCAATATGCGCGAACGCGTGCTGGATGTTCCCAAGCAGGAAGTCATTACAAAGGATAACGCCATGGTGTCGGTGGATGCCGTGGTGTTCATCCAGGTGATGGAATCAGCCCGCGCGGCCTATGAAGTCGATAATCTCGACTTCTCAATTCTCAATCTGGCGATGACCAATGTACGGTCCGTTGTGGGCTCCATGGATCTCGACCAGACATTGTCGAATCGCGATGACATCAATGCGCGCCTCCTGGCCGTGATTGATGCGGCGACCAATCCCTGGGGTGTAAAAGTCACGCGGATCGAAATCCGCGATCTGTCGCCGCCACCTGACATTACCGAAGCCATGGCGCGCCAGATGAAAGCCGAGCGTCTGAAACGTGCAGAAATCCTGGAAGCGGAAGGCGAGAAGCAGTCGGAAATTCTGCGTGCCGAAGGGCAGAAGCAATCGCAAATTCTGGAATCCGAAGGCCGTAAGGAAGCGGCGTTCCGGGATGCGGAGGCGCGGGAGCGTTCAGCAGAAGCGGAAGCCAAGGCGACAGAAATGGTGTCGAAATCAATCGCCGAGGGCGACCTCAATGCGATCAATTATTTCCTTGGCCAGAAATATGTCGAAGCCTTCGCGAAGCTGGCGGAAAGCGATCAACAGAAAACCGTCATCATCCCGGCGGAATTCTCGAATATCGTATCGACGGTCATGGGTGTGGGCGAACTGACCAAAGCGGCGCGTGATGCGGCCAAGACAGCTGCTGAATCTGCAGTTGGCCAGGGCAGCGGCAGTGTACCGCCTACAGAATAGGAGACGCTTTCGATGGACATGCTAGTTGCAACGCTTGAAGGGCTGAATCTCTGGTGGTGGCTGGGCATTGCGGCGGTTTTGCTGATTGCCGAATTGCTGACCGGGACCACCTATCTTCTCTGGCCCGCCGCGGCGGCTTTCGTGACCGCGATAATTGCCAGCTTCGTTGGCTGGCAGGTCGAACTGGTGATCTTTGCCGCGCTTGGCGTAGGGCTACTCTTCCTCGGCGACCGTTATGTCAAACCGCGCCTCAAGAGCGGGGCCGATAGCGGTCTGAACACGCGCTCCACCTATCTGGTGGGTGAAAGCGTGACGGTGGTTGATGGCTTCAAGGAAGGTCGCGGCCGGGTCCGGCATGGTGATACGGAATGGGCAGCGAAAACCGAAGATGGCGGCGATCTTGAAGCCGGCGCAAGTGCGGTGGTTGCCGCACTCGACGGCACGCGACTGATCGTGAAAGCCTGACCGGGACTACATCAGGCTGGCATCGCGCATCTGGGCGATGGCCAGCCGCGCCAATTCGTCGGCGCGATCATTCTCGGGATCGCCGGAATGACCTTTTACCCAATCCCATGTGACGTCATGCCGGGCTGCGGCTTCTTCCAGCTCCACCCATAAATCTGCATTCTTGACCGGTTTCTTGGCGGCGGTTTTCCAGCCATTCTTCTTCCAGCCGTGAATCCATTTGGTGACGCCGTCGCGCACATAGGTCGAATCCGTCACCAGCCGAACCGGCTTGCTTTTGCCCTTGATAGCCTGAAGGGCGCGGATTGCGGCCAATAATTCCATCCGGTTATTGGTCGTGTCCGGTTCCGCTCCGGAAATTTCCTTGCGATGGCCCTGCCATTCGAGAATGGCGCCCCAGCCGCCTGGTCCCGGATTGCCGGAACACGCGCCATCGGTATGAATTGTGATCAATCCCATCAGCTTGGTTTTACCGCATATTTCTTCGACAGATCCGCAAGACCGGCGCGGACCAGTTCGGCCAGAACGTCCATGTCGATATCTTCCAACTTGTTGATGTAGAGACAGGACTTGCCCAGCTTGTGCTTGCCCAGACGTTCGAGAATGGGTCCGTAATCCTGATAGCCGGGGATGATGTAGAGAACCAGATTGGCCTTGCGCGGTGAAAATCCCGTGGCCAGAAAATCGCCTTCACGGCCACTGTCATATTTATAGTGATATTCACCAAATCCGATGATGGACGGTCCCCACATGCGCGCTTTCCAACCGGTGATGTCTTCGAAGAATTTCAGCAATTCAAGGCTTTGGGCGCGCCGCTTTTCCGGTTCCACAGTGGCCAGAAACTTCTGCGGTGTGGCGTCGGTTGGCTTGGTTTTGTTCTCGCTCATACCTGCTCCTCCTGCGCAACCAGGCGCGGCAATTTGAAGACGACATTCTCGTCGGTCACCCGTAATTCCTCAACCGACGCGTCGTAGCGCTCGCTGATGGCGGCGATCAAATCCTCGATCAATTGTTCCGGGGCGGAGGCACCAGCGGTCAGTCCGACGGTTCTGGCATTGTCCAGCATGGACCAATTGACGACACTGGCATCTTCGACACGGGCGGCCTGTTTTGCGCCGGCGCGCAATGCCACTTCGACCAGACGCTTCGAGTTGGACGAAGTCTCGGACCCGATCACCAGCACAACGTCGCACGGCTCGGCCATGGCCTTGACGGCAGCCTGCCGGTTGGTGGTGGCATAACAAATGTCCTCCTTGTGTGGCGCGCTGATCTTCGGGAAGCGGGCCTGAAGGGCTGCCACGATTTCCGCTGTGTCATCAACGGACAAGGTCGTCTGGGTGACGAATGACAGGCTGGACGGGTTTTTCGGGGTGAAGGTTGCCACATCCTCGACCGTTTCAACCAATGTGATGGCGCCCGCGGGAAGCTGACCCAAAGTGCCGATGACTTCCGGGTGGCCGGCATGTCCAATCAGAACGATTTCCTTGCCCGCCGCATGGTGGCGCTGGGCCTCGACATGGACTTTCGAAACCAGCGGGCAGGTCGCATCGATGAAGATCATTTCCCGCCGTGTGGCCTCGGCCGGAACGGATTTTGGCACACCGTGCGCGGAGAAAACGACGGGTCGGTCGGTCGGCGCTTCATCGAGCTCCTCCACAAACACCGCACCGATTCGTTCCAGTCTTTCGACAACATGGCGGTTGTGGACGATTTCATGCCGGACAAAGACCGGCGCTCCGAATTTCGCGATCGCCTGCTCCACAATCTGAATCGCCCGATCCACGCCTGCGCAAAACCCGCGTGGCGCCGCGAGCAGAATTTTGATGGCTTGTCTGGGCTGGGACATTTCCTGTCTTTCATGTGCGGTCGCGACGTTGCGGCGACTGGTAAGGCATCGTAAGACCCTGATCTAGTAAAGCGACCGTCCGGAGTCACCACCTATGCGCTTGTTTGTTCCGCTGATTGCGATTGTACTCGCTGGCTGTAATACGCTTGACCGTGTCGTCAACGAAGCCCCTGACAATCCGGGTCCGTGCCCGTCAGCCCTGACGCTGTATGATGCACACCGTGTTGTAGAGATTAATGGCGACGGTTTGACGGTTGATTCGGTCGGGTTCACCGGCGAGATCAACGGTGTGCGGTCGCTTTGTCGGTATTTCGACCTTGAGCCGATCCGCGCCAATCTGGAAATCGATTTCGGGTTTGGCCGTGGTCCCGCCGCGCAGGGCCGTGAGCATACCTTTACCTATTTCATTGCCGTCACCCGCCGCGACAGCGTTGTCATCCATCGCGAAGACTTCCCGATCACCGTTCGTTTTGAGCCGGGTCAGGACCGCGTTTTCCTGACTGAAACGATCAATCGGATCTCTATTCCGCGTGCGACCGAAACGACGTCTGGCACAAATTTCGAGATTATTGTCGGCTTTGACCTGACGCCGGAACAGCTGGCGTGGAACCGCACCGGGCAACGCTTCCGGGTTGATGCGGGCCAGGGCCGGGACTGATCCAATGGCGTCCATTGTTGAACAATTGTCCGCGCGTGTTGGCGCGGCGTTTGCGGCTATTGATCTTCCAGCCGATCTGGGCCGGTGTGTGGAGTCCGACCGCCCCGATTTATCGCCCTACCAGTGCAATGGCGCGATGGCGGCAGCGAAACTGGCCAAAAAAGCCCCGCGCGCCGTTGCCGAGGAGATTGTCGCGAAACTGGTCGATGATGAATTGATCGAAACGCTGGAGATCGCTGGACCGGGCTTTCTGAACATCACACCGGCGAATGCGGTTTACGCGCAGCGCGCCAATGCGATTGCCGAAGATCCGCTGACCGGCGCCACCAAGGTTGCACAGCCGCGGACCGTGATGATCGATTTCGGTGGTCCCAATGTCGCCAAGCCCATGCATGTCGGCCATTTGCGGTCCTCTGTGCTGGGCGACAGCTTGCAGCGCCTGTTCCGCTTTCGCGGCGATAAGGTCGTGTCCGACATTCATCTGGGCGATTGGGGCTATCAGATGGGGTTGCTGATCACGGAATTGGAATCCGAGCAACCCGATCTTCCCTATTTTGACGCGGATTATTCCGGCGTTTATCCGGCCGATGCTCCGGTGACGATCCAGGATTTGTCGCGGCTCTACCCTCAGGCGGCGGCATCCGCAAAAGAAGACGAGGCGCGGGCCGGTCTTGCACGCAAGGCAACCGCAGAATTGCAGGCGGGGCGCCGCGGCTATCGCGCGTTGCTGGCCCATTTCATCTCGGTTTCCATTGCGGCACTGAAGCAGGATTTTGGTGCGCTGGGCGTACATTTCGACCTGTGGAAGGGTGAGAGCGACGTCAACGACCTCATCCCGGCGCTGGTCGAGGACTTCAAGGCGCGCGGCGTAGCGGAAAAATCCGATGGGGCCTGGATTGTCCGGGTCGCCAAAGAGGACGACAAGAAAGAGCTGGCCCCGCTCATTCTGGTGAGTTCGCAAGGTTCGGCGCTTTATGGCACGACCGATCTTGCGACCATTCAGGACCGCAAGACCCATTATGATCCCGACTTGATTCTCTATGTGGTTGATCTGGGCCAGTCGGATCATTTCGAGCAGGTTTATCGCGCCGCCTACAAGGCCGGTCTGGCAAAAGAGGGCGCGCTCGAACACGTCAGATTCGGGACGGTGAACGGACCGGATGGCAAGCGTCTGCGTACACGGGCCGGTGGTACGTTTCGCCTGTCAGACCTGATTGGTGAAGCCTATGACCGGGCCAAGTCCCGGCTCAACGAAGCGGGTCTGGGTGCTGAATTGTCGGCGGAAGAATTTGAGTCCGTGGCGCGCATGGTGGCCAATGCCGCGATCAAGTTTGCCGATCTGCAAAATTACCGCAC
>Ga0316204_10008535_pt1 | contig 14157 bp, 14 predicted proteins | sample 6monrhotite_MG_2_FD_205661 | JGI IMG/M metagenome (GOLD analysis project Ga0316204, IMG submission 205661) | Microbial mat bacterial communities from mineral coupon in-situ incubated in ocean water Damariscotta River, Maine, United States -... | ecosystem: Environmental > Aquatic > Marine >...
GTTATGCGAAGATAAGAACATTGAAAAGAAGGTATTTTCAATGATCTTTGAAGAACACGAGCGCACGGTAGAAAACATTCTGGCAATCACCTGTCAGGGTGCAATTCTTGAGGACACGCCTACTCTGGCTCTTTCATTAGAGCGTCGTGACCCTTACCTGGATCCTTTAAGCCATATTCAAATTCTAATGCTTAAACGTTATCGTGACGAACAATCGACAGAGAGTGAGCAGGATACCTGGTTAAATCCTTTATTGCGTACAATCAGTGCCGTTGCCGCAGGTATGCGCAACACAGGATAAGCTCGCCTGAAATTAAAATTGGCAGTATTCATTCATGGGCACTTCTATCGCTCGAATACTGCCAACTTAATTAGCTTTTTTGCCCCAGTTTAGTACCTTCTCGCTTGCCCTTTTCCAAATAGCTGCTATTAATAACAGTATAATATAATCATAGACTTACATCGTACTCATTAGAAGATATCTAGTCTTTTCAGGGAACCACCAAAATACCAATATGCAAAAGCTCAAAAAAGCATTTAATGCCTACTCGATACGCAAACGCCTAATCATTTTATTTACATTGCCGCAATTCTTTCTCGGCGTATCACTCATCTACCTGATAGAAGAGCATCGCGCCGTCGATTTATCGAGTATTTTTATACTCATTGTCATGGCGACCTTACTGGGTCTTTATTACTTTATTCAAATCAATATTATTAATCCGATGCTAGAGGCCGTACAGGGTGGCCTCGACAGCATTGAATCCACCATCGATGAGTTTTCTATCGATAATGGCAACAGGGTCAACTTAAAACTCTCTCACGATGCATCTGAAATCACACAGATCATAGACGGCTTCTCTAAACTCGCATCTGAGATGGATGGCATTGTTGATAAGGAGAAAGAGCTCAATTCTGATTTAGAGGGCAAGGCCGAATTTGTTTTCGATGTCGTATCTAAGGCGGCTGAAGGGGATTTAACATCAGATATGATGATTTTCTCAGGCAATGATTCTGTCTCACAGGTTGCCGGTGGTGTGAAGACCATGCTGGAAAATCTCAACAGCCTGGTTAAACAAGTACAGGTTTCTGGCATACAGGTTACCTCTTCCGCAACATTAATATCTGCCAATGCAAAGGAGCAGGAGGCGACAGTAGCAGAGCAGGCCGCCAGCACAAATCAGATTATGTCTACAGTGACTGAAATTTCTGCCACGGGTAAGGAATTACTCAACACCATGGATGAAGTTAAAAACGTTGTTGAAAACACCTCTGACTCGGCGACCGATGGGCATAATGCACTGGTTTCCATGGAAACTACGATGGGACAAATGCAGGCGGCAACCGATACCATTTCTTCAAAACTTGCTGTCTTAAGCGAAAAAGCAGACAACATAAACACCGTCGTTACAACCATCAATCGTGTCGCTGATCAAACAAATTTACTTTCACTCAACGCTGCAATCGAAGCCGAAAAAGCCGGCGAGTATGGCCGAGGTTTTTCAGTCGTCGCCACTGAGATACGTCGTCTGGCAGATCAAACCGCTGTAGCCACCTGGGACATTGAACAGATGGTAAAAGAGATGCTATCAGCGGTATCCGCAGGCGTGATGAGCATGGACAAGTTTACGGAAGAAGTGAACCGTGGTGTATCTGATGTTGCAACCGTTGGCTCAAGACTGGCGCATATCATAGATCAGGTTCAGGCATTGCTGCCCCGCTTCGAAACAGTAAATGAAGGCACGCGCTTACAGTCAGAAGGGGCTGAACAGATTAAAGAAAGCATGATCCAGCTTAATGAGATGGCCCAACAAACAGCAATCACATTGAAGCAGTCTGGCCACTCAGTTGAACAATTAAAAGAAGCAGCGCGCGGCCTTCAAGAAGGGGTCTCTATGTTTAAAGTGACAGATTAATGCTCATATTGGGTTTAAGCATTGGAGATGAACGTTATGGCGTTGAGGCAACACAAGTCATCGAAGTCGTTCCTCTTATTGCCCTGAGAAAAGTGCCTCTTGCAGACAAATGCATTAGAGGCATTTTTAATTACAGAGGCTACCCCACTCCTGTAGTCGACTTATGCCAACTATTTGAGAATCGTGACTGCGAGAACAGCTTAAGCACTCGCATTATCATTATTGAATACACAGCACTAACCGGCATCAAACGTTCAATTGGCCTGATAGCTGAAAAAATCACAAATGTTACGAGCTGTGAAGTCAGCGATATGGAAAATAGCGGAATCCATCAAGATCAAAATGATTTTCTTGGTTTAATTTACACTCATAACACAGAAATGATTCAGCTTATTGACACCAATAAAATATTACCCGATTCCATCAGCAATCAATTGATGAGTGAACTCGGTTAATACAATGGACTTTTACCATACAAAAATCGCAGAGATTTTAAGAGATAAAATAGGCCTGGATTGCAGCACCATAGGTAAAAGCACCGTTGAAAAAATATTAATGCAGCGCATGATGAGCTGTAAAATAGACTCTGTTGAAAACTACTACCAATATTTAATTAGTCATCCAGAGGAACTCAGTGAATTACTCGAATTTGCCGTAATACCTGAGACCTGGTTTTTTAGAGACATAAAACCATTTCAAATAATTCATGATCATATTCGTAAGGTGACCATAAAAGATAATCTGACTAGCGTGAATATTTTAAGTATTCCCTGTTCGACTGGTGAAGAGCCGTATTCAATTGCCATGTATCTACTAGACAAAGGCTTACCGATTACATCATTTAATATTGATGCAGTTGATATTAGCCATCGTGCACTAGAATTCGCAAAGCAAGGAAGCTATGGAAACAACTCCTTTCGAAGCAACAACTATCATAATTATCAGGGCAAGTATTTCGCTAATAAAGAAAATTTCTATCAAATACATGAATCTATAAATAATAAAGTAAATTTCAGTCGCTTAAATATATTGCAAGGCGACTATTCATTACACAATAAATATGACTTTATACTTTGCAGAAACTTACTAATATATTTTGATGCCGCAACTAAAGAGAAGGCCTTCAAAAATTTATCTCTGTCCCTTAAAAACACAGGGCTATTGTTCATAGGCCATTCTGAATTCGGCTCTGTACCAAAGAAAATCTTCCGCAATTTGGGTAGTAGCATGTCATTTGCGCTAACTAAACATAACAACCCTGATCATAAAAAAAGTACAGACAGTGAAAATCAAGTCGTAAAAGCAAAAGACATCACAGCTTTTGATAAAAAACTCGAAACCCGAAAGGCCTCGTTTGAGACATATATCCAGCCAGAAAAGAATTTACCAACACCTGTAAAAGAAAAATCAAAGAATATAATTTCACAGGCAAAAAAACTAGCCAATTCAGCACAATATGGCGAGGCAGAAATTTTATGCCGCCAACTTATAGATGAGCACGGCGACAACACAGAGGCGTTTTATATACTAGGACTAATAGCAGGCAGCCAAAAACAGGTGGCACTCGCTGAGTCATTGTTTCGTAAAGCCATTTTTCTGGAACCAAAACACTATGAGTCTCTTGTACATCTTTCATTGCTTTTACATGAAAAAGGCGACGTACAAAATGCTGAATTATTTAAAAAGCGTGCTGATCGTGCAGCATTAAACAAAACCAGTTAGATATTTAGACAATGAACACAAACAACATTAATGATTGCTGGAACACAATTGGAGTTTGGGGAGACCAAACCCCACGCTGTGAGCGTCTACAGGAGCTGATTCATTGTCACAACTGTGACATCTATAGTCAGGCGGGCAGCTTGCTACTGAGCCGCACGGCTGAAGAAGAATACCTTACTGAATGGAAAAATAATTTAAGCGCACCACGTCTGGATAAAAACATACATCTTAAGTCTGCTTTGGCTTTTAGAATGGGCGATGAATGGTTTGCGATAGCCTCTCGATATGTAAAAGAAATCACACACTGCGATAAGCACCACACTCTTCCACATAGAAAAAACCATGTTTTACGTGGCCTGGTAAATGTCCGTGGAGAGTTATTACTTAATGTTTCACTTGGTTACCTGTTTAAAGTCAGCAAGAGTGAAACCGAAAGCAGATACACTCAGGAAAGATATATTGTTATTGATGACGGCGATGAACAATTCGCTTTCCCTGTCACTGAAGCAAGAGAGATTATTCATTACGACAACAACAACATACAAGCAACACCTTCAACATTAAGAAAAGACACATCGTGTTTTGTAAAAGGAATTATTCGTCATAAAGACACTGATGTAGGGATATTAGATAGCGACCTTGTCTTTACTGCATTACATAAAAACATATAACAATGACAGATATAAAAAACAACGTTAATGAATCAATGCTCGACCTCTTCATACTTGAAGTTGAAACGCATTCAAAAAAGATCATCGATTTAGTTAACAAATTAGATCAGCTAGATGACTTAAGTACGGGCTATGAAACCTTAATCAACACTACCAGAGCGATAAAAGGCGCCGCAAAACTGGTTCATATAGACGTCGCCATCAGGCTAATTGAGTCTATCGAGAATATTTTTTCATCTTTACAGGAAAAAAACACCTCCCTCAATAGTGATGGCATCAATACAATCACGAACAGTATCTCTCTATTAAACAACATTGCCAACTTAACTGTAAATGAACTAAACGCGCCTTCAGATGACTTAATCAACAACATAACTAACACACAACAACAGTTTAGCAAACTGGTCCCAACTAATTCTATTAAGGGAACTGAGAATACATCTGTTATTTCTGAAGAAGAAAGCATCGAACCTGTTAACAATACAGCCTTTGAAGTAACAGACCCTATCGACTCTGAAATGTTTAGCCTATTCCAGATTGAACTGCAAAACAGTTTACAGGCAATTGGTAACGGTTTACTTGAAATTGAAGATAATCCAGAAGACAGTAGCCTCCTCGAAGCAATGATGCGCGCGGCACACTCCATAAAAGGCGCAGCACGCATGATAGGCATTGAGGCAGTGGTGAAACTATCACACTCAATGGAAGATGTATTTGTTGCTGCACAAAACAACAAAATTTTCCTATCTAAAAATAGCATTGACCAGCTGTTTTTTTGTGTCGATATATTAAAAAAACTAGAAGACAAATCATCTATCGAAGTTAAAGACTGGAGTACTGAAAACACTGAAAATGTACATCAATACATTCATGTCCTTACAATAATTCAGTCAGGTGCTAACGCACCAGCACCTGCACCTAAAATAATAACAACAGATGCACAACCCGAGTCAGATAAGAAACCAAAACCTATAGCTGAAAACATCGTCAGAGTTAGTGCCGATCGAATAAATAAACTGGTTGGTCTAGCAGGTGAGCTAACCGTTACAACCAACTGGGTACGTGAATATTCAGACTCAATGCTTCAACTAAAACGCAAGCATAATGAAATGCTTGATCAAATTGAACGCTTACGCTGCTTGCTTGATGACTCTCATCATAGCGAAGTTGAACGTAAACTCATTACTGAACTGCAACATCATGCGGAACATTATCGAGAGAGCCTTACTACGCATATTTTTAGCCTCGACAATTTCGACCGTCGATCTACCAGCTTAAGCTCGCAGATAAACCATGAAGTCATCTCAAGCCGGATGCGTCCATTTAGTGACAGCACTCAAGGCTACAAACGAATGGTCCGCGATATTTCTAGCTCTCTCAATAAAAAAGTGACTTTAGAAATACATGGTGAAAATACAGCCGTTGATCGCGACATTTTAGAAAAACTCGATGCACCGCTAAATCATATGATTCGTAACGCCATAGATCATGGAATTGAATCACCAGAGGAGCGAGTACAAAATGGAAAACCTGAAACAGGCTTAATCACAATTAATGCAAGTCATCAGGCTGGACGCCTATTAATTCAGGTTAAAGATGATGGCCGAGGCGTTGATACTGAGAATCTACGTGAAAGAATACTCAGTAAAAAACTAGTCAATGAACAAATGGCAGAAAGCCTGTCTAAAACTGAATTACTCGATTTCCTTTTTCTTCCGTCTTTTTCTACACGCAGTGAGGTCACTGAGTTATCAGGGAGAGGTGTTGGACTTGATATAGTACACAGTGCATTACAGGAAATCAGGGGTAAGCTCCATGCCGATACGGAAATCGGTCATGGCATGGAAATTAATATGGAGCTGCCATTAACTTTATCTGTTATTCGTAGTTTACTTGTTAGAATAAAAAATGAACTTTATGCCTTCCCTCTTGCAAAAATACAAAGTTTATTCACCATAAAGAAGCAAGACATATCCATACTTGAAGATAAACAATATATAACGATTAACGACAAACACATTGGACTAATTCACTGTGCTCAGATTCTTGGCGAGCAAACTAGTAAAACGGCCGATGAAAATATACCCGTCATTATTATTGGTGACTGGAATATGAGTTATGGACTTGTTGTCGATGAGCTAATCGGTGAAAAAAGCCTGGCTCTGCGCACTCTCAATAAAAAACTCGGCAAAATAAAAGATATTAGTGCTGCAGCATTAACCGACGATGGTGAACCCGTATTGGTATTTGATACGGATGATTTATTACAAAGTATTCAGGATATTATTTCCGGTAAAGATTTATATAAAATTGGAGCCGTTAATGAATTTGATATCAGCAACACCAAACGAGTTCTTATTGTTGACGATTCATTGACGGTACGAGAAATAGAAAAGAAATTACTTGAGTCCAGAGGGTATTCAGTGGATGTTGCTGTCGATGGTGTAGATGGATGGAACATTGTACGCAACGGAAATTATGATTTAGTCATCTCTGATGTTGACATGCCACGAATGAACGGCATTGAATTGATAAAACTAATAAAGGCTGATGCCTCCCTTAGAACGCTCCCAGTTATGATGGTCTCTTACAAAGATCGGGCTGAAGACAAACAGAAAGGTCTGGAGGCTGGCGCAGATTACTACCTCACCAAAGGAAGCTTCCACGATGACACACTTATTGAAGCTGTTCTCGATTTAATAGGCGAGGCTGAAATCTAATCTATGCGTATCGCTATTGTCCACAACAACGTTAATACTATTCACTTATTTAAATTTCTAATTGAAGATCTTGGTTTTGATATTTGCTGGACCACGACCACCGCTAAAGATGCATTACTAAAACATGCGACCGATTGTCCTGATCTGCTTCTGGTACAGCTTGAATTAGATGACATGAAAGGCAGCGAACTAATCAAACAAATCATGAATTCAACTTCATCTACTATCATTGCCATTAGTGATTCCGTTAAAAACAATCCCGGCAGTGTTTTCGAAGCAATGTCCGCTGGCGCACTGGATGCATTTTCAGAACCAACAAGCAGAAGTCCAGAGTCATTTACTGACTTAAAAAGCAAAATAATAAATATAAAAAAGCTACATGATAGTGCAAATAAGCCAAAGCGATCTGTAATAAAGCAACCTAGACCTGAGAATCCATTGATTGCCATAGGGTCATCAACTGGCGGCCCGGCTGCACTTCTTACTGTATTAAAAAAGTTGCCTGCTAATTCAAATGCTATTTTCGTCATCATTCAGCACATGGACAATGAATTTAGTCAGGGCATGGCAGACTGGTTAAATGAACAAACTGATATTCATGTTCAAATTGCAAAAAATCATACGATTCCTGAAGCAGGTCAAGTGTACATGGCTGGAACTAATGATCATTTAATAATCAATTCCGCCGGACTATTTCAATATACAGATCAACCCAAGGATTACCCATATCGCCCCTCAGTCAATGCATTTTTTGATAGCGCCGTTACGAACTGGCCGAATAAATTAATTGGTGTTTTATTAACAGGAATGGGACGAGATGGTGCAAATGGTCTATTATCTTTCTACAACCGCGGCATGCACACCATCGCTCAGAATGAAGAGAGCTGTGCTGTATATGGTATGCCAAAGGCCGCATGTGAGATAGGTGCCGTAGCAGTTGAACTTGATATCAATGATATTGCAGAAGAAATAATTAGAAATATACGTTAATTTACTTATTTTTCACTACAACTACATATAAGAATAATTAAAGAATGGATCGAAATAACATTTCAAATAATTTTGACACTACAATTCGTATTCTACTGGTTGATGACCAGCCAATCATTGCAGAAGGCATTAGACGAATGCTGGCAAGTGAAACTGATATGGAGCTCAGCTACGTTGAGGATCCCAGCCTTGCCATTGAACAGGCCGTAGAAATAGACGCAACTATTATTTTACAGGATTTGGTTATGCCAGATGCTGATGGTATGACATTATTGCGCTTCTATAAAGCAAACCACGAGACACGAGACATTCCAGTTATTGTGCTTTCATCCAAGGAAGAGGCTACTACTAAAAGCGAGGCATTTAACTATGGTGCCAGCGACTATCTGGTTAAACTCCCTGATCAAATTGAACTCATAGCCCGTATACGCTCACATGCAAAGAATTATATTATGCAAAAGGAGCGTGACTCTGCCTTTTTTGCACTACGCCAGCTAAAAAAACAGCTAGAGGCCAGTAATAAAAAACTACAGGAGCTTTCTACTAAAGATGGTCTTACGGGTATCTCCAATAGACGTCACTTTGATGAGACACTAAATGATGACCTTGACGATGCTACCCAAAATAATAGCGCTGTTTCTTTAATTCTCATCGATATTGATTATTTTAAAGGATTTAACGATACCTATGGCCATCAATTAGGTGATGACTGCCTTAAAGAGGTTGCCAGCCTACTTTCTAAAGCCTGCTTAAACCCACAAGATATGGCAGCAAGATATGGCGGCGAAGAATTTGTAGCACTGCTTTCAGGTACTACTGAAAAAGATGCCTTAAAAGTAGCGGATAGATTTAGAGAAATGTTAAATGCCGCTAAAATAAAACATGAAGGCTCTGATGTTTCAGAGCATGTGACCGTGAGCATGGGTATAGCCACTCACGACACGGCAAGCCCTTACAGTGCTAAAGAGCTCATTGAGGCCGCGGATAAGGCACTATATAAAGCGAAGGACACAGGTAGAAACAGAGAAATTTTAGCCTCTACACTGGAAGAAAGCTAAGCGACCTGAACAGGTACTTGATCGCCGGTATGAGTAATGTTGTTTGCCTCATCCAGATAAACCAGCTTAGGTTTAAACGTTACCAGCTCTTTCTGATCTAACTGCGCATAGCAGGCAATAATAATTCGGTCACCCGGTGAAGCCATATGTGCTGCGGCCCCATTGACCGATATCATCCCACTACCCTCTTCACCACGAATCGTATAAGTCGTAAAACGATTACCGTTAGCCAGGTTATATATCTGAATTTGTTCGTATTCGTGAATACCCGCCGCATCAAGAAGCTTTCCATCAATCGCGCACGAACCTTCATACTCTAATTCAGAGAGGGTCACTCGGGCCTGATGTAATTTAGCTTTAAGCATTGTCAGATGCATGGAATATCCTGTGAGACGTCAATTCTAGTCAAGCGTCTAATTATGATGGATTAGAGCCCTTCAATCAAGTTTAGCTATCACTAATATAGCCGTGTAGCGCCCGTTTTACCCCTTAACGGAATATTTAATAGCAGCACGGCAAATATTCAATATAAAAACTACTGCTTTAATACCAGGTTATCAATCAGCCGTACATCACCCAATCGCGCCGCGGCTAACAATACCGCACAGCGCCCTAAACGACTAACTGGCTGTAAATTCGATGTACTCCGCAAAGAAACATATTCCGGCTGAAAGCCCGCCTCTTCCAGCTGTTTCATAGCCTTTTGCTCTAGTTGTGCAACACTTTCAACGCTTGTATGCAGCTCATCCGCTAACCACCTTAGCACTTTATTTAAGTGAACAGCCCGCTTGCGCTGCTCAGGTGTTAAACGAGAATTACGCGAACTCATGGCTAAGCCATCTTTTTCACGCTGAGTAGGTAAAGAAACAATTTTCACTGGCATACCCAGGTCATTCACCATCTTTTGAATCACCAGTAACTGCTGATAGTCTTTTTGCCCAAAAAAGGCGATATCCGGCCTTACAAGATTAAACAACTTGTTAACTACCGTCGCCACACCATCAAAGTGTCCCGGGCGACATTCACCTTCTAAAATATCGGATAATAGAGGTACGGACACCTTGCTAATTGAAGCCTCTCCCTCTGGATAGATTGTTTTGCTATCGGGTAAAAATAATAGATCTACCTGAGCTTGCACAAGACTGTCCTGATCTTCCTGCAAGGTTTTGGGATAAGCAGCAAAGTCATTGGCTTCATTGAATTGCAGCGGATTAACATAAATACTCACCACCACCTTGTCGCACTTCAACTTAGCCTCATTCACTAAAGCAATGTGCCCTGCATGCAGGTTACCCATTGTTGGAACAAAACCTATACACAGGCCTTGTTCACGCCATTGCATTACAGTACGTGTTAGTAACTCTATGGAATCTGCAATCTTCATGGTGGAATTCAGTGTTAAATTGGGATTATTTAAACGTATGTTCTGGCGCGGGGAAAGCAGATGACTTTACTTCACCGACGTAATTCTCTACCGCCTGGTGAATTGAATTAGACTGCTGCATATAATTTTTTGAAAACTTGGGTACATGGCCGGCGGATATTCCGAGAATATCGTATAACACTAAAATCTGTCCATCCGTTTGATTACCTGCACCAATCCCAATGACAGGAATATTCGCCTGCTCTGTTACTTTTTTAGCGAGCCCTGCTGGTACACATTCTAATAACAACAAATCAGCACCCGCCTCCTCTAATACGCGCGCATCATTGAGCATTTTTTCAGCGCCACCCGCATCTCTTCCCTGTACTTTATAGCCACCTAATTTATGTACACGTTGCGGCTGCAAACCCAGGTGTGCACACACTGGAATACCTAAACGTGTCAGCGTTTCAACTAGTTCGCGTTGGTCTGCTCCACCTTCTAACTTCACCATATTTGCACCCGCTTCTTTCATAAAGCGCCCTGCGTTTTCTACCGCATGCTGAGTAGATGAATCAGACATAAAGGGCATATCTAATATTAGTAAAGCACGCTGCAGACCACGAGATACCATTTGTCCGTGATAGATCATTTCATCCATTGTTACCGGAATAGTAGAATCTAGACCCTGTATCACCATACCCAATGAATCACCTACCAGCACCACATCCACACCCGACTGATCCAGCAACTGCGCAAAACTTACATCATATGCTGTAAGGCAGGCGATTTTTTCACCACTGGCCTTCATCTCACGTAGAGTGTTAATGGTTACTTTTGCTGATTGTGTTGAATGCGTACTCATAGTTTTAGCTACTTTATTCTACAAAGTTTAATTCTATAACAGGACGGGTGTTGGATTATAATAATGCCGACCACTGCGTACTGACTTTAAACGTTCCAGCAATTGCTGGTAGTCGTTCTCGTTATGCGCAAAATCTATTTCTGCGGCATTCACAATAAGTAATGGAGCATCGCTATAATGATGAAAGAAATCCACATAAGAATCTGATAGCCGTTGCAAATATGCCGCTTCAATCAAACGCTCGTTCTGTATACCGCGATTTTCAATACGTTGTAACAACACCTCAACCGGTGCCTGTAAATAGACAACCAAATCCGGCTCAGGCACATCAATTGTTAATTGTGCATATACCTGCTCATACAATTTTAGCTCATCTTCATCTAATGTCAGCTCTGCAAACAGGCGATCTTTTTCCATTAGGAAATCAGCGATACGCACAGGGTTGAACATATCTCCCTGACGTAAATCCTGCATTTGTTTGGCACGTTGTAACAGGAAAAATAACTGCGTCGATAAAGCCGCTGCTTTAGGGTTTTCATAAAACTTTGACATAAACGGATTTTCATCCGCACCTTCCAGCAAAATTTCACTACCAAAACTATTGGCCAACTTTTTGGCCAGCGTTGTTTTACCAACGCCAATCGGCCCTTCAATGACGATAAAGTCTGGATTATCCATTAAGTTCACCCAGCTTACTTAAACACTGATCACTCACAGCGGCCAATAAATTTTTCAATTCTTTATTACCTGAAAGCTTTAACTCTGGAGCAATTTGAGACAGTGGATACAATACAAAATTTCTATTTTTCATTTCACTATGTGGAATTGTTAATCGGTCAGTTTTGATCTGCTGATCGCCAAACAGGAGTATATCTAAATCAATGGTTCGTTCACCCCAGCGTTTTTCTCTTACTCGTCCTTGAAGCTTTTCAATCGACTGTAGTTCATCGAGTAAGTCTTCAGGCGTAAGACTGGTTTCAATTTGAATCACCGCATTTAAGTAATCTGGCTGTGACACGCCATCCAGGGTAATGGCTTCACTTTGATATACAGATGAACACTTTGTAATTTTAATATGGGGTATTTGTTCAATAGCAATTTTTGCCGCATTAAGTTGCTGTTGCGGGTTTTGTAAATTACTACCCAGCCCGATGTAACAAACCGACATCACTTATTTCTTTTTCTGCTTCTGTCTAGATCGCGAAGATGATTTGGCCTTGGCAGGCTTCAGCAATTTTTCCTGGGCTTTTGTATCGAGCGTTTGAATGCGTGTCCACCAGTCACAGCTGTCATCAGTCACTTCACCAGACTGGCTGCGAATACACATAAAATCATAACCGGCACGGAACTTTTTATGCATTAACAGGGATTGCGCTCTGCGACCATGTCGATATTTAAAACGATCCTGCATATGCCAGATATCGCGTGCCACCATACTGAATCGCTTTGGTATGGAAATCATTTTAATCTGTTGCGATAAAACAGCCGAGCTGGCATTTTGCATCGCAATAGAAGCAGGCTCCCCAGCTTGCATCAACTCATTAGATAAAGCCCTTACAGGCTGCCATAACATGGCAGCAAATAAAAATGCGGGCGTTACGGGCTTTTCCTGATTAATCCGCTCATCCGTGCTTTGTAGTGCCAGATGAATAAATGCTTCAAAACGCTCATCGCCCTGCTTTAGTCTTTCATCAGTTTGCTTAAAGAGATATTGCAACAGGTCATACTTGCGTAGCATCTGCAAACAGACAACCGCACGACCTGAGTGAAAAAGTTTCAACACCTCTTCAAACAGCCTGGCCGGTGGAATATCACCGAGCAAATGCCCCAATTCATAAATAGGCTGTTCGGATTCAGGATGGATTGTAAAATCCAGTTTGGAAGCAAAACGAATCGCCCTTAACATACGCACCGGATCTTCACGGTAGCGTACTTCAGGGTCACCAATTAAACGTATTAGGCGGTTTTTTACATCGTCCATACCCGAGGTATAGTCAATAATAGAAAAATCAGAAATATCATAGTACAGCGCATTAATTGTGAAATCACGACGCCATACATCGTCATCTAACTGCCCATAGACATTATCGCGAAGTATACGACCGCCCTCACTGTGCTCTCGATCACTCTCACTCGCATCATCAGCATCTTCCATACTGGCCCTGAAAGTTGCAACTTCTATAATTTCACGACCAAAAAATACGTGTGCCAAGCGAAAGCGGCGACCAATTAGGCGACTATTACTAAACAGCTTCTTAACCTGCTCAGGATGTGCATCTGTCGCCACATCAAAGTCTTTAGGTGCATGCCCTAACAATAAATCTCGCACGCCCCCACCCACTAGCATCGCCCTAAACCCTGCTTTATGCAGACGATATAGAACCTTCAACGCATAATCGTCAATATTGTCTCTTGAGACAATATGTTCAGGGCGAGGTATTACACTAGGACTTGTCATAGAGTTTTTTGTGCGCCGCCTTAGAAGGCTAACAACGAAGTTATGTATTCTCTTGATATTAAATGTTTCATAGAATTAAAGCGCGAAATCTTAACATACTTAGCCGGAATTCGGCAGCAGTACGGCATCGCAGAGGACTATTTTAGAATAAGGCGCGAATCTCCCTGAATGGGCCCTTACATGCATCTGAAGCGCCTACCCCCCCTTAAGGCCAAAGGGGAGGATAACCTGGACTAAAGGTCGTAGCCACGCTCTTCGTGGCATACGATATCCAAACCTTCAATTTCTTCTTCTTCTGTAACACGCAAACCAATTAACGCATCAATCACTTTAAGAATGATCCAGCTTACGACAGCGGTAAACACTATGGTTGATATCACACCGATAAACTGTA
>Ga0316204_10008537_pt1 | contig 14154 bp, 6 predicted proteins | sample 6monrhotite_MG_2_FD_205661 | JGI IMG/M metagenome (GOLD analysis project Ga0316204, IMG submission 205661) | Microbial mat bacterial communities from mineral coupon in-situ incubated in ocean water Damariscotta River, Maine, United States -... | ecosystem: Environmental > Aquatic > Marine >...
GCCGGTTTTACTGGATTCGTCCGGAACAGCAACAGCTCGTCTCCGTCGAAAACCGTCCACGTGTTCGCAAGGTCTTGCCTCCTGATGTCGCCTTGCGGCGAGGCATCTGACGTCGCAACACCCTCTCATGTGCGGCGCTGGGACGTCACGTTCCTGGTACCCCTTCGCAGTTGGCGCGCGCCGTGCGGCGCGTTCTGGTGAAAGGTGGGGACTCAGTGAGACCGCATCATGAGCCTCAGAGGGGCCTCTTCGAAGTTGGCGCGCCATGCGGCGCGGTTGGGCGAAAGATGAAGGCTTGGGGCGCGACGATAGAACCTCACAGAGGTACGGACTCGCGGTAGGGCAGCTCAACGGGTTGCGAGCACGCCCACTCACACTTCCTCCTGCCTACAGAATCACTGCACCATGGATGATGGCTGCAATTGGCTCAAGGGGGGATATCTGCCCCTTCAGCACTCTCTCCCCAACAATGGGCGAATCCATCAACGTCAAGTGCACACCAATGGTCCAATCCAGCAGTAACATCGATGTAGTCCCCGCCCTCATTAGGCAGATAATCTACATCGTATCCCCTCCAACAGAAGAGTTCGCCGGAAGTTTGAACACCGCCAAACAAACCTGTCGCACTACCATCAATAAGACTCAATTCTTTGCCTTCAAGGATCCCACTATAAAAGTACGAATTAGAGCCCCAACAATCGACCGTATTGTCTTCAAGTATGCCGCAAGTCGCAAAGTCTCCCGCTGCTACAAATTGGTAGGGGCCTTCCATATCATCCGATTCCCCAGCGTAGTCCGACCCCCAACAGTAGGCCTCTCCCACGTCCGTCAAAGCGCATGCGTGATGATAGCCCGCCGAGACATCAACAACTCCAGTCAATTCCGTCTGAGTGTCAGCGACCTGGCCGTAGTCCTCCACATCATCACTCAGTCCCCAGCAGTATGGGCTCCCTTCTTCAGTGACAATGCAGGAAAAACCCTCACCACAAGTGATCGCCGTCGCCACACCTGTGGGCACTTCATCCACCACACTGGCTTCAACGTAGGCCCAGCATGTGACCTCTCCATCTTCTGACAACGCACATCCGTGTCCCCCACCCGCGCAGACATCGACAAATGGTCCCTCTGGTATGACAGCATCATCACAATCCCATCCCCAGCAATCCAGCTCTCCATCAAGCGTCAGTGCGTAGGTCTCAACCCAATTAGCTGCTATCTTCACGTATTGTCGGGTGCCCACGTTGCCTTCATCATGGACAGGCATTGTCTCTCCGCCAGTATCGGAGGTATCCACTCCTGTATCGGAGGTATCACTGCTGGTATCCAGCGCTGTATCCGGCGGGGTTCCGCTGTCACCCCCCGATTCAGTGCCTGTCTCCGCGCTGGTATCACCACCTGAATCACCAGCCGTATCGGCCCATGTGTCTGTGGAGATAGAGGTATCACCATCGTTGGTGTCCAACGTACTGGTGTCGCGATGAGTATCTCCGGGCGACTTGCCTGAAGTACAGCCGAGCAAAACAAGTAGCCACAAACTCACACGTCCTCCTGCCTACAGAAGCATCGTACCATGGATGATGGCTGCGATTGGCTCAAGGGGGGACATCCGCGCCATAGCTGCTTTCCCCCCAACAGTGGGCATACCCATCAGCATCAAGTGCACACCAATGGTTCAACCCAGCACTGACATCGATGTAGTCCCCGCCCTCATTAGGCAGATAATCTACATCGTATCCCCTCCAGCAAAAGAGTTCACCGGATGTTTGAATACCGCAGAATAGATCTTTTGCGCTACCGTCAATGTAGCTAATCTGCTTACCATCAAGCATCTCTTCATAAAAAGGATAGTTAGCGCCCCAACAATCTACTGTATCATCTTCAAGAACCCCACAAGTTGAAGAATCCCCCGCAGCCACAAACTTATAGGGACCAACCATATCCTCCGATTCCCCAGCCCAATTTGATCCCCAACAGTAGGCATCACCGTCGTCTGTCAATGCACACGCATGATTGTACCCTGCGGAAACGTCGACGACCCCAGTCAATTCCGTCTGAGCATCTGCGACCTGACCGTAATCCTTGGCATCATCGCTCAACCCCCAGCAATACGGGCTTCCTTCTTCAGTGACAATACAGGAATATCCCTCTCCACAAGTCAGCGCCGTCGCCAAGACATCTACAGGCATTTCCTCGACAACATTGGCCTCGACGAAAGCCCAACATGTAAACTCCCCTCCTTCGCTAAGAGCACAACCATGCCCTCCCCCAGCACAGACATCAACAAAAGGCCCTTCAGGAAGAGCCTTCTCGTAACACTCCCCCCCCCAACACTCCAACTCCCCATCAAGGGTGAGGGCGTAGGTGTTTCCCCAATTAGCTGCTATCTTCAAATACTGACTTGTACCGACATTGCCATCATCGTGGACAACTACTGTACCAGCACCAGTATCTGTTGCTGTATCAGAGTCTGTGTCGACCAGCGTTCCTGTATCAGTATTCGAGTCCGAGTCCCCCACCTCGGTGTCCGAACTATCGCACGTATCTGAATTACTTGCCGTATCTGGCCATGCATCCACTGTGGAGATAGATGAGTCCAAATTGTTGGTATCGAATGTACTGGTATCGGAGGTGTCTTCAGACAACTTTCCTGAAGTACAACCAAGCAAATAAAACGCCAACACAAACATATATTCTCCTATTATGAGTTCAGTAGATCAACTCATCAGCACCAATGTCAGGTCTACGACTGATTACATTGGAAGCATCCAAACGAAATTCGTAATCGTAATCTGGTCCCAGCGATATCCATGTTGTCGTTTCGTAGTGTTCGGAAACCACCTCAAGACCGGCATTGAGACATGGTGATGTCGAAGTAATCCTGTAATCATTATTGAATACGTCCACGAAGTCAGGATCTGAACTTATGGAAGTTCGCATCAACCCCGTCAATCGACAAGCAGGCACATGCACTGTACCCTGCAAGTCTAAAAGACTGTATGTAAAACTCTGACCCGTTGACTTTTCCACATACTGTACTCTGATGATTTCTGATGTTGTTGCATCATAGTAGCAGCAATACCCAGCACTCTCCATTGAACACAAAAATCCACGCAGCGACCCAACTATATCCAGTTGGTCCCAAAACAACACCTGCCAACCAGAGAGTCTATTTTCAAATAAAGGACCATCATTGAAGACGATAATGTTGTTCAAGAGATGAAGGTCGCCCATGTGGTACTCACCCGCGTCCTTGTTCGTCACCTCATGATAGGCCCCATCAACCCCCGCGATCTCTGCGCTCAAGTCCTCCAGGGTGACCACCAGCCCGTACCCGTAGTTGTTGGCGATGGTGTTGTGAGCCAACCAGAGGTTCTCAAAGGAACCGTGCCAGCCCTCGTCTCCCTCCTCGTGGATCTTGACAGCGTTGGCACCGCCGCCCGGTGTGCCGTCAGAGTTGTATCCGTTCTTGAAGAGGATGTTTCGATAGATGAAGATGTCCTTCATCAACCCCGGACCGGAGTACACCAGCGCCTCCACAGTCGGCGGCGCGATCTGGCCCGTCTCCGGTGGGTAGCTCGCATTGACGAGGACGGTATCCCCGAGTCTGAGGTAGTCACTGCGCCACATACCGCCCTTCAGCGCCCCGGCCTTGACCCGGATAGCCGAACCATCCGGACCGTTATTGTAGCTGAACTCGTTGTTGTACACATGCAGGTTCCGACACCCGAACTGGATCAACAGGGCCGTGTTGGCGTTCTCGGTGAAGACATTGTTCCGGATGACGTTGGGCAGATCCGCCAGCACCAGCGCCGAGGGCCGCCCATCCGTCGAGGGCCCATCATAGCGGGTCTCCCAGTAGGTCCGGTTGCCAGTGGCCTTCAGATCAACCCCGTTGCCGTCATCGCCCCCGCACTTGCCCGCGCCGCTGGACTGCCCGTGGATATGCCCCTTGAACACATTGTTCTCGATGAGGTTTCCGCAGCCGCCGACGTGCATCGTCAGCCCATCCATCCCCCAGGTCTCCCAGCGCGCCAGCCGCAACGCGTCGTCCGCCGGCTCCCAGAACGCTGGGTCATATTCGTAGCCCCTCGAGTCCTCCCCGCTCGCGACGCGCCCGCAGAGGTTGTACCAGCCCTCGCTGTGGCGCCCCCCGGCGATCATGTTGTGACGCACGGTGCACTTGGAGGTCAGGTAGTGCAGCGAGAGGTTCACCGATCCGCTCTTCTCCCCGAAGCCGTTGGCTTGGATGCGGCAGCTCTCGACACAGATGCGCTCGGGCCACCACCCCTCGGGGTCGATGTCCACCTCCACAATATCTCCCTCCAATCCGCCGTACGGCCGAAGCCCGAGGTAGTCCTGGCCGATGATGATCTGCCCGGAGTCCTCGAAGTATCCCCCGAGCCCCAGCGGACTGAGCAGACCGTTGAGGTTGCTGGAGATGTTGATCCCCTTGTTCCAGTTCTGGTGCACATCCAAGTTTAACAGCTGGATATCCCGAGGTCCGCGCAGCGGCGCATACGACTTGGTGCCCCCTGTCAGCGACGGCACGCCGTCCACCGTGGGGTAAGAGACGACTGAGATCCCCTGCTTGAAGTTGGTGACCTCCAGCTCGGCGATCTGCACCCACTGAGCCCCCTCGATGAGGATGCCGGTCAAGGTCGCTTCCTGCAAGATCGCGTCAACACCGACCTCTCCATCCCCGTCCCCGTAGAGCTTCGGTCGGGCCAGCGACGCATCGTCAGGCCACGCGCCGATGCGGATGGGATAGCCCTCGACCCCGGAGGCGCGGATGGGCAACAGGATGCTCGTGTCGAGCTTCTCGCCGGCCAGCAGAGAGGCGTCATACACCTCCTCGCGCTTGAAGAGCACCGTCAAGCCGGGGAGCAGCCCATCGACCTCCCGCAGCAGCGCCCGCACCGCCGAGAATGACATCGGAGCCGCGTCACTCAGGCCCGTCCCCGTCCCCGTCGCGGACACATAGAGCGTCTGCGCGGTGGCGTAGGAGACGCCGGTCTCGACCGGCCACTCACAGCAGTGAACCAGGGCGGTTGGGCTCGTCAACACCCCCGCGTGCGCGGCGCTCTTCGGCGCGCACGGAGCCACCAGCCCGGGGAGAACAGCCGACGGCGCGGGCAGGACGGCCTTCAGGCGCTGCTGGATGTCCGCTCGCTGGCTCTCGGAGAACGCCTGGAGCACCTCGCTGAGGGCGAAGATCCGCTCCAGGCCCTGAACCGAGGCCACCGGCACGGCCTGTTGGCGCTGGCCCTGGCCGTCCGTCCAGCGCAGGTCGGCGACGGCGGAGCAGCAGGAGGGCGGGTCGAACACCGCCATGTCTTCGGCTGACCGGGGCAGCGCGCCGGTCTCCTGCCAGATCCGCAGCTCCAGCCTCGCGCCGTCCGCCAGGGGAGCCGCCCAGGCGATCGGCGGCCCCCAGCTCGTGACGGTGAGCTGCTGGATGACCTCGTAGAGCCAGCGCTGGGGATGAAACGTCGCGCGGGGTGTGCGCCACCACACCCACCACAACACCATTACATCGGATTACAGCCAATTCTGGTGCTTGAGTGATCTCTCGCATGATGGGTGCCCCTTCAACCTGTCAGAGACACCACACCATCAAAGAGATCACCGCAGACCCACATTTGATCCAGGCTGAGCGCCAGGGCTGTTCAGCCCGCGGTCCCGCTGAGCGGGCCGCAGCAGGTCGGAGCTATGTTTGATGTCCCTCCAACGCCTGAGTCCCATGATGCTCCTCCCCCTCCTGCTCTCGCTGACGCTCACCGGCTGCAAGGACGACTCAAAGGCCGATGACACCGACGAGGCCACCACCCCGGAGGACACCGAGCTCACCGACCTCACGGACGACACCGAGGCCACGGACGACACCGGGAGCACCGACGACACCGACCCCGGAGAGACCGGCCCCCTCACGGTCACCGTCGACGTCTCGGACAACCCCACCCTCGTCCTGGAGAAGATCATCAGCGTCACGGCCAGCTCCGCCGCTGAGGTGACGCTGCGCTGCACCCTCGACGGCGACCCGGAGGAGGTCCACGTCCTGAGCAGCCCGTCCGCCGCCGGGCACACCCTGGCGCTGCGGGGGCTCCTGCCCGAATCCAGCTACGACTGCGTGCTGTCCGCCGACGACGGCGCGGCGCGGCTCGATGAGCCGGTGATCGTGGAGACGTCAGCGCTCCCCGAGGGCTTCCCGGAGACCCACATCGCGGTCACGGACGGCGAGCGCCGGGGCTACACCCTGCTCTACCACTCCTCGGGCCGCGCCACGGAGAGTAAGGATCGCCTCTTCATCCTCGACGATGAGGCCCGGATCCGCTGGTACTACGACAGCGTGACGGGCGATCCCAAGGATCTGGACGTCCAGTACATCGGCGACGATCGCATCCTCTACGGCGGCGGCTACGAGACCCCGCCGACTCTGATCGACCTCTCCCACCAGCTCATCTCCGTGGGGCCCCCGCCGTCGACGGGGCTGTACCATCACCACCACGCCGAGTGGCTGCCCGGCGGCAATATCCTCTCTCTCGCCGCCGCCACCAACAGCAGCGGTCTGGTCGACTGGACCGGCTTCATCGTGGAGATCCGCGACGCGGAGAGCGGCGCGCTGAGTTGGTCGTGGGACAGCCAGCGAGGGGTGGATGACGGCCTGTTGCACTCCCCCGTGGCTGGGGAGAACGGCGACGAGTACCACGCCAACTGGGTGGGGGTGATCGGCGACGATGCTTACGTCGGCCTCCGACAGATTCACCAGCTCCTCCGCATCGACCGTGAGACGGGTGACATCCTCTGGCGACTGGGTACGAACGGTGACTTTCAGCTGCTCACGGATGCCGGCCTGCCCGCCCCCGAGGAGCAGTGGTTTTATGGCGCCCACGGCCCTGACCTCAATGGTGATCGCATCCTGCTCTATGACAACGGCTGGAGCCGGCCGGGGGCGGATAGCTACAGTCGGGTGATCGAGCTGGCCGTGGATGAGGAGGCCCGCACCGCTCAGATCGTCTGGGAGTTTGAGCGGGATGGTTGGTATGAGCCGATCTGGGGCGATGTGGATTACCACGGTGACGACCGGGTGATCGTCACCCGGGGACACTGTGAGACCTGCTCTGAGAGTGAGGGGCCGTCGGACATCCTTGAGGTGGATCGGGAGACTCGGGAGGCGGTCTGGGAGCTGGTGTTCGGCTCACCGGATGACGCCATCTACCGATCAGAGCGCATCGACGGCTGCACGCTCTTCAGCAACCAGAAGTACTGCGCGAAGTAGCTCCTCTCCTCAAGCCCGCACCTACCGTCAGCACGCCGCGCGCCAACTGCGAAGAGGCCCCTCTGAGGAGCATGTCGTCCCCTCACTGACCCCCCATTGATCCACCAGAACGCGCCGCCTCCCCACCCTCTCGCTGACCCCCCATCTTTCGTCAGAACGTGCCGCATGGCGCGCGCCAACTGCGAAGACATACCGTTGAGGAACGCGACGTCCCAGCGCCGAGGCGAGAGGGTGTTGCGACGTCAGATGCCTCGCCGCAAGGCGACATCAGGAGGCAAGACCTTGCGAACACGTGGACGGTTTTCGACGGAGCCCAGCTGTTGTTGTTCCGGATAAATCCAGTAAAACCGGCCAGGTTTCGCAATGGATGCAAACCCAGGTGGGCATGCCAGACGACTCGAGAGTCACTGCACAGGGGTGGGAGCGCGACGACGAGGAACGAGGAGACTTGCGCGGGAGGGGAAGCGCAGGTTCCCCTCCAGAGACAACGCTGGTTGGCGGCGGCGAATCCGTCAAAGTGGCCAAAAGCCCGCACTAACCGTCACGATCCATGCGGCAGCCGCACAACCACTGACTGTCACGATCCATGCGGCAGCCCAACCCGTGCCCCCACAAGCCCGCAGACATCGGCGGTTCCGTAGCCCCGAGCGTTCGGTCCGGCGGACCTGGGCTCGGTGGGCATGGGCTCGGTGGGCGTGGGGTCGGTGGGGATTGGACCGGGTGGGATTGGACCGGGCGGGGGTGGGCTGCCGCATGGAGCGTGGAGGTTACCGGAGGCTCGGCTGCCGCATGGATTGTGAAGCTCACTGTGCGATCGGCTGCCGCATGGATCGTGAACGTCAGTGGTTGTGCGGCTGCCGCATGGCTTGTGAGCGTTAGTGCGGCTCTTCAACCACTTTGACGGATTCGCCGCTGCCAACCAGCGTTGTCTCCAGGGGGAACCTGCGCTTCCCCCTCGGTCAAGTCTCGTCGTCGTTCCTCCTCCTCGTCGACCTTCACCCCCTGTGCTCTGACTCTCGAGTCGTCTGGCATGCCCACTTGGGTTTGCATCCATTGCGAAACCTGGCCGGTTTTACTGGATTCATCCGGAACAACAACAGCTTGTCTCCGTCGAAAACCGTCCACGTGTTCGCAAGGTCTTGCCTCCTGATGTCGCCTTGCGGCGAGGCATCTGACGTCGCAACACCCTCTCCCGTGAGCCGCTGGGACGTCGCGTTCCTCAAAGGTACGTACTCGCAGTTGGCGCGCGCCTGACGGCACGGTCTGTCGGAAGATGGGGGCTTAGCGAGAGGGTGGGGATGCGACGTGTTCTGGCGAAAGATGGGGGGTCACAGGGGGCTCGCACCCTCGCGGCGCCAATCACTCAGGGCCAGAAGACACCCTTCACACCAAAGATAGGCAGCGTCGGCAGCCCGTAGCTGTACCAATCCGAGTCATCGACACCCGTGATCACCGGCTCGGGGATCCGCCGGTTGTAGAGGTTCTGCCCATCCAGATAGAACTCCAGCCGCCACGCCCGGAACACCACCCGCTTGGAGATCTTCAGATCGAGGGAGTGGAAGGGCTGAAGACGGAGGTAGATGTCCGGCTCCAGCGGGTACTCCGTCTGTGTCAGGAGATCGAAGGCCGTGTCCCGGGAGGTGCTCCAGGGATAGCCCGAGCCCGCCCGCCATCGCGCCGCCAGACTCCAGTCCCTCGGGAGCTGCCAGGAGAGCACCTGGATCAAGTAGTGCGGCTGATCAAAGCTGTGCGGGAGCCACAGCTCCGGCTCCTGCTCCGGATCCTCCCGACGCCACGATCGGGACCAGGTGTAGGCGGTCCAACCCGAGAAGTTCCCCGAGCTCCACCGGAACATGTTCTCCCAGCCGTAGGCGACCCCGTCCCCCTGGACGAGGCTGCCGTCGTTCTCGAAGAGCGTCACCTGATCCAGCTTCCGCCAGTACAGATCCGACTGGAAGCGGATGTTCCCCCGACGCAGCCGCACCCCGCCGCCGGGACCGAAGGACCGCTCCAGCTCGAGGGAAGGCCCGGCGGGCAGCGCCGCCGCGAGATCGATGGGCGGGGGCTGGTGATACAGCCCCGCGTCACCCACGAACGTGATGCCCTCGGCCACCGGCACGGAGAGCTGGAGGCGCGGCGAGATCCCCGTGCGCCAGTACTGTCCGTCGAGCTTCAGGGTGTCCAGCCGCAGGCCCGCCTCGACCTGGACCTCATCGGGCCAGCCCCAGAAGCCGTGCACGTAGGGGTCGAGGGAGCTGTAGCGGGTGTCCGCCACGCGCTCGCCGTCGCTGAAGTCCTCCACCGAGTCATCGATGCGCAGGTCGTAGTCGCTCAGCTCGGCGTCGATGCCCAGCAGCGCGCCAGACTGCCCGCGATCCAGGTTCAGCTCCGCCCGGGCGCCGCCCACCGTGGACTCGCGGTACTGCCCGCTGTCCAGCTCGATGTTGTACCACTCAAGCGCCGCGAAGGGCTGAAACAGCAGGGAGAGGTCGTCGGTCAGCTCGCTCTCGATGCGACCGTGGAAGCGCTGGGTGCCGACCGTGATGGTCACCGTCTCATCGTCCTCGCCGGTGGGGGCGTCGATCTGATCGGTGAAGCCCAGCATGAAGACGCCGCCGTTCTTGCCGTCGGCGCGGGCCTGCCAGTCCCAGAAGCGCGGCGCGATCTGCGCGGCGTCGTCGTCCACGGCCAGGGCGATGGCCCGGTCCAGGTAGCTGCGGCGCACGGCGATGGCGCCGCCGCCGCCGTCGCCCACGGGGAACTGTGAGTAGACCGAGGCGTTGACGAGGTCGATGCCCACCTCGGCCCGGGACTTGACGTCGACCAGCGGCGAGGTCTGGAGGTCCACCACGCCGGCGCTGGTGCGGCCGTAGCGGGCGCTGTAGCCGCCGGGCATGTAGTCGACCTGCTGGATGAAGGCCGGGTTGATGACCGAGGTGAAGCCGCCCAGGTGGTAGACCAGCGGCACCCGGATGCCGTCCACGAAGAGGCCCGTGTCCTCCGGATCGCCGCCGCGCACCAGCAGCCAGCCGGACTCCAGCGGCGCCTTCACCACGCCGGGCAGGTTCTGCACCGCCCGCACCGGGTCGCCCATGGTGCCCGGGGTGGTCCGCACCTCCTCGGCGGTCAGCGTGTGCACCAGGATCTCGCCCTGGCCCCGCACGTAGGTGCCCATCGCCTCGACGATGGTGCCGGTGGGCCGCACCCAGATCTCCATCTCCGCCTTCTGCCCCTCCTCCAGGGTGAAGACCTGATCCGGCGCGCGCCAGAGGGAGCTGATGATCTTGACGGTGTGCTCGCCGGGCTCCAGTCCGCGGATCTCGAAGCGGCCCTCCTCATCCGTCTCGGCGAGGAAGGGGCCGATTCGGATGTTGACCCCCGGCAGCGGATCCCGGCTGCCGCCCATCTGGACCACGCCCACCGCGTTGATCGGCGGCGGCTCGAAGGTCAGCTCGAAGGGGTACTGCACCATGATGGGCTCGCCATCGAAGATGCACGGCGTGAAGTGGAAGTCCTTGACCACGCTGAGCGCGGCGTCCGAGAAGGCGAGCACGCCGTCCAGCGCGATGGCGTCGATGACGGCGCCCTCCTCGTCGATGAGGATGCCCAGCTTGACGATCTGGACCTGCGGCGGCTCCCCCGGCGGCCAGGGCAGCGCCACCGCCTCAGTGAGCGCCGGCGGGATCAGCACCGGCGGGTAGACGATCTCCTCCTCTCCCGCCTCATCGACGGTCATCTCTTCCTCGCCGATGGCCTCCTCGACGTAGTCCTCGTCGTCCTCTGAGGCGGTCCGCTCGCGCTCGGTAGCCTCCGCGCCTTCGACCTCCCCCCCAGGAGCGCCGGCTGGTTTGTCAGGCTCCTGGGCCAGAGCGCTCATCGACAGCAGTATCAGCAGCACGAGAGCACGGTAGCATGGTGTCATGAACTCTGCGGCGCTCTTGCTCGCGGCCCTCGGCTGCGGCCCACCGGTCATCGACTTCACCTTCGACTCGAGCGCTGACAGCGACGCGCGCATCGACAGCGACGGCGGGACCACGGGGGGCGATGACACCACAGACAGCGCCGTCAGCGACGACAGCGACGACAGCGGGACGGCGCCGCCCTGGCTCGCCGAGCCGCTGGGCACCGGCGAGGCGCGGGCCGGGGTGGTGACGGACGCGCGGGAGCTCTTCGGTGGGGTCGCCGCCGAGGGCCAGCTCGGGGACATCAAGCTCTACAACGACCGGGCGCGCTTCATCCTCCAGGCCCCCAGAGTGGGCCACCACGTCTCCGACGCCGCCGGCCACATCGTCGACGCGGACGTGGTGCGGTCGGGGGCGGAGGCGCCGGGCCGGGACATGGTGGAGGAGTGGCTCTCCATGGTGGGCATCGCCCACGTCCTGCGGGCGGAGAGCGTCGAGGTCGTCGACGACGGCGCGGCGTCCGGGCGGGCGGTCGTCGTGGTGGAGGGCGCGGACGCGCCGCTGACCTACCTGAGCGGCATCCTCGAAGACCCCGACTTCATCCCGCCGCTGGGGCTGCGCTTCCGCACGGAGTACACGCTGCCGGCCGACAGCCCGCTGATGGAGGTGACCACCACCCTCACGGCGTCGGCGGACGTGCGCCTGGAGCCAGGGGAGATCCTGCTCGGCGCGGTGGACGCGGGGCGGCCGTGGAGCCCCGGCGCCGGCGCGGGTGAGCCGCTGGCGTCGGCGGGCTGGTACGGCTTCATCAGCGACCGCGGCGAGGGGGCGCTGGCGGTGATGGCGCCGCCGGGCGAGGTGCTCATGCCCCTGCCGGGCGTCGACCTGTTCACCGATCTGCTCACTCTGGCCTCCGCCTTCCGGGAGAGCGTGGAGCTCCCCGCCGGGGGCGAGCTGACCGTGCGGCGCTACTACGGCGTGGGCCCGGATCTGGCGGCGCTCACCGACGCCTGGATGGGGCTCACGGACATCGCGCTGGCGGCGGCGGATGGCCAGGTGACCGCGCCGGACGGGCCGGTTGCGGGGGCGCGGGTGACCGTGCTCACGGACGGTGAGCCGTTCACCGTGGCCGTCACCGACGCGGACGGCGCCTTCGCCTCGGCGGTCCCGGTGGGGCCGGTCGTGTCGTACATCGCCGACGGTCGCGGGGTGGGCCTGCACGCGGACCTGCCCGACGGCGCCGGGCGCTACTCCCCCTACGCCGTGGCCGAGGTGCAGGCGCTGGCGCTGGACTCACTGGCCTCCGGGGCCCCGCCGATCGCGGCGGCGCAGGGGCGCGGCATCAGCGACGGGCTGACCCTGGGCGAGCCGGCGACGCTGACGGTGAGCAGCGACGACGGCGCGCCTTTCGAGCTGCGGCTGCTGTTCGCCGGGGGCGACCCGGTCGAGGCGGATCCGGCCCTGCACCTGCCCCGCCCGGACGCCGAATGCCCCGACTGCGCGGCGATCGCCTGGGCCCGGGACGGCGAGGTCCGACTGCCGGTCGAGCCCGGGGACTACACCCTGGTCGCCTGGCGCGGGATCCGCCACGAGCTGTACACGGTCGACCTGCGGCTGGAGCCGGGCGAGGACCGCGACGTCACCGCGTCGCTGCGGGAGGCCTACCCCACCCCCGGCTGGCTGCTGGCCGATCTGCACGCCCACGCCGCGCCCTCCTCCGACGGCGGGCTGCCCATGAGCTACCGCCTCACGGCCTCGGCGGCGGTGGGGCTGGACGTGCTGCTGGGCTCGGATCACGACCACGTGGTGGACTACGCGCCCCTGCTGGCGCCGCTGGGGCTGTCGCTGCGCACGGTGACCGCCGACGAGGTCAGCTCGGTGATCCGGGGGCACCTGAACCTCTACCCCCTGAGCGCGGCTCCCGCGGCCATGAACGGCGGGGCCTGGATCTGGTGGGAGCAGGTGTTCAGCGACACAGCGGAGATGACGGACCAGCTACGAGCGCACGCCCCGGAGGCGCTCATCCAGGTGAACCACCCGCTGAACGGGCTGGCCGACGCCGCGGAGTGGTCGCCGGGGCAGATCGGCGACGGCTCGCGGTGGTCGGAGGACTTCGACGCGGTGGAGGTGCTGAGCGGGGGCTCGCTGGACGCGCTGGACTTCTACCTGGACCTGAGCAGCCGGGGGGTGCTGGCGGCGCCGGTGGGGGTGTCGGACAGCCACACGGCGACGGGCGGGGATCCGGGGCTGAGCGCGACGTGGGTGCAGCTGGATCCGGCGGACTTCAGCCCGGAGGCGTTCGCGGAGGCGGTGAAGGGGCGGCGCACGCAGGTGACGCGGGGGCCGTTCCTGAAGTTCTCGCGAGACCTGGGGGAGACGATCGAGGCGGGGGCGACGCTGGAGGTGGCGGCGCTGTCGCCGTCGTGGATGACGGTGGAGCGGCTGTCGCTGGTGAAGGACGGGGTGGTGGTCGAAGAGATCGCGGGCACGGAGGGAGTGTTTGTGTTGGATGCGGCGGCGGACGCGGTGTTTGTGGTGCTCGCCAGCGGGGATGCGGCGATGGCGCCGATCTCGACGCGCACGCCGTGGGCGATGAGCGCGCCGATCCTGGTGGACGTGGCGGGGGATGGGTGGGAGGCGCCGCTGGCGCCGCTGGTGATCGGGGAGTAAAATCAGCGCGCAGTTGCTTTGTCTATGCATGGGACGTGAACGAGAACCTCCAGAGCCACTTATTACCTATGGCGGCGTTGTCTCACCGTATGAGTCAGCCCCCCAACATCGCACATAGCCGTCGGTTCGTACCGCACAAGCATGATACAGACCCCCAGATACTTGTGTGTACCCTGATTCAAGGGACGCCTCCTCATAGCCCGGCAAGTCCGTTATCCCCCAACACGTCATGGCGTCGTCCATATCCGTCGCACAGGCAAACTGTGCACCCATACCAATACTGACATATCCCCCCCCGAGGGGGTC
>Ga0316204_10008538_pt1 | contig 14154 bp, 13 predicted proteins | sample 6monrhotite_MG_2_FD_205661 | JGI IMG/M metagenome (GOLD analysis project Ga0316204, IMG submission 205661) | Microbial mat bacterial communities from mineral coupon in-situ incubated in ocean water Damariscotta River, Maine, United States -... | ecosystem: Environmental > Aquatic > Marine >...
TGACCGGGGGCTGGTATTACAGTGGCATTGGTAATGGCAAAGGTGCGGGTCACGGCTGATTTACCTGTAGGGTCGCTTTGTGCAGCAAGCTGCAGCGTACATACGGAAAGCAGCAGTAGTAAAACAGAGCGCAATGTTTTCTGTTTGTGTAGTCTCATGCTAAATGCTTTGGTTTGCGATTGGTTAAATGTGTTTCTGAACTTTAACTAAATGGTATCAGATTCGGAATATACTCTAATCTGAGCCCCTTTTCAAAGCGAAATATAGGAGTGGTGCGATTAAAATTCGGACTGCCTGCTGTGACTTTAACAGGTAGGCCAAAACAGTTATCAAACCAATGGCTACGGTGGTCAATTGAGCGCTTACCCCCAAGTATTCTCGCCTGTATGGGTCAAGTTACTATGCTATTTTTTAGTTTTAAATGACGACCAATCATGTGTGATTTTTTAAATAGAGCAAACCTGAGGCACTTCTCTGTACTCACTTTTACCCTGCTGCTATCGCTTTTGTCACCAAAAGTTGAGGCTCAGAAGATGACCGAAAATGAATTCAATGTTGTACTGGATTCGCTTCAGGCTGAGCTGTTTGAGTTCAATTACTGGGATTCACTCAATAATGTGCCGTTGTTCTTTAGCTTTCCATTTGAGGTACAAAAAATTGCAAAACGTGCCGAAAACGCGGGTTTTGAAGCAGCCTATTATAAAGCCCAATACATCAGGGCCAAGTATTATAGCTACAATGACGTGATTCCCAGGGTATTCGATATTTACGATTCAGCCATTCAGCGTGCTGTGCAAACTGAGTCATTCGAAAGCCAGGCTCGCTTCATCTTTTATAAGGGTGAAGAGAATAACCGAAACGACTGGTATCATACAGCACTGGAACTTTATAATGAGGCATACCTGATGGCCGATAGCCTTCACTTTGAGCAGCTTAAAGGGCAGTTGGTACATGCCATGGCACGTACTTATGCACAGATGCGCCAGGACGAAAATGCCATCAATTATTATCAGAAAGCTTATGCGATGGCTTTGGAAAATGAGGATAATGATCTGATTATGAGGTCTATGGGTAGTATAGGTATTGCCTATGGTAGAAGGGGAGATGCCGACAGTGCGCTTTATTATGGACAGAAATCGTATGAGATGGCTCTGGAACGGGATAACATCTCGGGAATAAGGAAATCACTGAATGTATTGATCATTGGCAGTCAGCTATTGGGCAATCACAATAAGGTGATATCGCTGACCAGGGAAATGAATGACCTAATCGAAGAAACCGGAGAAGTGGGCTATATGATTACCCCTCTATTGAGCAGGTCGAAAAGCTATGCGGCTGAAGGTGACTTGGTTCAGGCATTGAAAGATGTGGACGAGAGTTTGACGTATGCACGTCAGTCGGGTTATCAAAATGGCGAGTTGAATGCCATGAAGTGGAAAATAGAATTGCTGAAAAGCATGGGTAGGTATGACTCTGCGCTCTCAATTTCTGCAGAACTTCACGTGATCAAAGACAGCCTCTATCATATAGAAACAGAGGAAAGACTTGCCAGTATGACTCAAAATTTTGAGATCAGAGAGAGGCAAAACCGGATTGAAACGCTGGTTCAGGTAAACGAGATCAATTCGCGAAGACTGCTCTTTCGCAACCTGGCCATTGTGGCCCTGGTGATGGTATTTTTGGTGCTGGTTATTCTTTTGCTACTCATCAATCGCAGAAAGCTTGAAAAGGAGAAATATGCCCTGCAAGAGACTCAAGATAAGCTTTTGCGCAGCCAGCTCAATCCGCATTTTCTCTTCAATGCCTTGTCATCCATTCAGCTATTTCTCATCAATAAAGGAGAGGGCAAAGAGGCACTTGAATACCTTTCTAAGTTTGCCAAGCTGATGCGCAGAATCCTGGAAAACAGCCGGGAATCGATGGTTTCATTAGAAGATGAAGTAGCCACACTCAGGCATTATCTTGACCTGCAGAAAATCCGTTTCGACAACAAGTTCGAGTATCGCATTTCTCTGGACACAGAAAAAGATGCTGCTGATATTATGATTCCCCCCATGTTTGCACAGCCTTTTATAGAAAACTCGCTGGAGCATGGCATTTCGCACCGCGATGATGGAGTGATTCAAATATGGTTTAAGGAAACGAAAGAGGGCTTGAGCTTTAGAGTGGAAGACAATGGAATTGGTATTTCCCGTTCTACCCGAACCAATAAGGAAGAAAGTCACAAGTCGCTGGCCACCATCATTACCAGAGACCGAATTAATATTTTAAGAAGGCAATTGAAGAAGACAATCAGTTTCGATATTAGAGACAAAATGAATGACCAGGAGGAAATCACAGGAACAGAGGTGATTTTTGAATTGCCTGTGGTCTACCGATAAGTTATGAGAGTAGTCATTATTGATAATGAAGCGCCAATGATCAGAACCCTCACGGGTTTGCTGGAAATGTACTGTCCAGAGGTGGAGCTGGTAGGCACAGCCGATGGTGTAGCCACGGGCGAAAAACTGATTCTGGAGAAAAACCCTGAGCTGATCTTTCTGGATGTGGAAATGGATGATGGGACAGGTATAGACCTGGTGGAAAGGCTTAACTATCGCAAGCTTCACGTGATCTTTGTCACGGCCCATGATAAGTATGCCATCAATGCCTTTAAATATTCTGCCATTGACTTTCTGCTGAAGCCGGTAGATCCGGAAGACCTGATGGCCGCTCTACAGAAGTTTCAGCAAGCTCAAAAGGTAATGGACCTGGAGCAGCAGGTGGCAGTACTTACCGATCATCTGCGAGGTGGCTCAGCCAGGCAGCGAAAGATTGTGCTCAGCGACTATGAAAGCATGCACCTGGTACGCATTGATGAAATAGTCTGGTGTGTAGCTGAAGGAAGCTATACCCGTTTCAAGCTCTTTGAAGGCAATGAAATTATGGTTTCTAAAAACCTGAAGTCTTATGAAGACATTTTAAGCGATGATGACTTTGTGCGCATCCACAATTCTTATCTGGTCAACATCAATCACATCAAGCGGTTTGAGCGAAGCGAAGGGGGGCTGGTGATCATGAACAATGGTGGCACCCTGCCGGTATCTGTTCGCAAGAAAGACACCCTGATGAACATCCTCAAGAACTGGAACAAGTAACAATAATCAATTCATTCGTCACGGTTATTAGTTCATTAGTCACATTGAGCAATGGCCATCAATGAATGTGATTTCAGTATCCCATATTGAGTTAAAAGAGACCTACATCGGATGGTAATCATACTTTTTAGGTTTGGCCTTAGATCAAGCAGGTCATTTTTTTCGCTGGACCATTCGAAATAAAGATGGTGAGTCAAACAATTAGTAGTGGAAAGAGGGCCCGGATGGGGCCTTCTTCATTACCCCTCTGGATTATAAGATGGAAGGTCTATCATATAATCAAGTTAGAAATAGAATCTGATAGTGTGGCTATTCTATAGCCCCCTACACAGGTTGAGTTGAGGTACAGAAGCAAAAGCAGATTGGTTGTCTAATGTTCTTCTGTAGAAAATAATAAGGGCCCGTACGGGGCCCTTATTTGTTTATTTACCTAATCGGTCAGACCGCTTAGAGCGGTCCGACCGATTTAATTCATTGCCTTAGTCCGTCTTACCTGAACGGTCTGACGTGTGATTAATCCGGATCAAGCACATTATCAATGCGCTCTACCAGGTCTTCCAGGTGTACCTTACTGGCACGGTCTGAGTAGCGAGGAATTGCCGCTCTCACCTGACTTTTTAGGGCTTTGAGCTCTGCACGCACTGCCGGCCTGATGTCTGACATGCCTATGCTTACCTGACGGGCCTGAAAGCCGGGGGCCTCATTGGTCATCATGTATTCCATACGCGCCACAAAGGCACGCTGCAGGTTCCTGCGGTAGGTGTCAATTTTGTTTCCACCACCAAGCTCTGAAAACAACCCTTGACGAGTTTCCCTGAACATTTGATAGATCGTATAGGTATTGGTGCCTTTGAATGCTTCTGCTTCAATCAGTCTTTGGGCGCGGGTAGCACTCAGTAGGTTGTTGAGCATTCCGCTCTGTAGACCTCTGATTCGATTTACTACACCGGATCCTTCCATGCGTCTGAGCAACTCTTCGTCAAGCAGCCAATCAGGTGTGCTAAAAGCATGCGCCTGCAGCCATTTCATGGCTTCTACCTGCTGAGCTTCAGGAGGGAGGGTAAATACTGCACCATCCTGATCACTCGATTTTTTGTTCTCAATTACACCGCCAACATTAGTAGTTACATGTCCCACAAACCTTCTCCATTGGTTTAATATTTCACCATAGATTTCGCGGGTGTCGCTGTAGTTTTCACCGTCTTTGGTAGTCCAATCGAGCAGCTTAGGCACAACAGCCGAGAGGTTTTTCAAGCCATAAGTACTGGCCAGCATTGAGTTGTCGCCCAGGTCTTCAGTCTGTGTTTCCGGGTCGAGGCCACGGCTACCACCAAAGCGGTACATTGGGTCATCGGCCTTGTCGAGAATCCATTGATCAAGGGTAGTCAGTTCATCTTCAGGTGTTTCTGCATTGGCAATCCAGCGATAGCCCCAGTTGATGCTGTATTTGTCATAGGGACCTAATTTTCTGATAAAGCGCGTTACGCCATCGCCTGGCTGTGCTATGTAGTTAAGGCGGGCATAATCCATAATGGTAGGGGCCACACCATACTGTGAGGTAAATTCAGGATCGCGATACTTCTCAACAGGGTAAGAAGAACTGGCCTTCATATTATGAGGCAGACCAAGAGCATGGCCTATCTCGTGAGCAATTACCTGACGCATCATTTCTCCAATGTCTTCTTCTGCCATGTTGAGTGATCTGGCTTTTGGGTTGGCATTACCCGTCTGGATCATGAACCAGTTGCGGTAAGAGCGCAAGTGATTGTGAAACCACATGATGTCACTTTCTATGATCTCACCAGTACGTGGATCAGACGTACTTGGGCCTATCGCATTTCTAGTGTAGTTGGCTACATAGCGAACGGTTGAGTAACGGGCATCTTCAGGGCTCCAATCAGGATCTTCTTCTGGTGTGGGTGCATCTTTGGCCAAAATGGCATTCTTAAAGCCAGCTTCTTCAAAAGCTTCCTGCCAGTCTTCAATACCCAGCTTAAACCATTTCTTAAACTTCTCTGGTGTACCTGGGTCCAGGTAATACACAATAGGCTTTATAGGCTCTACCAATTCGCCACGGGCATAAGCCGCAGGATCTTTGGGCTCCAGCCTCCAACGCCTTAAATAGGTCTTGGAAGCAGCCTTTTGCTCGTCCAGACTGAAGTTGGTTTGTGTCATGGAGAACCAGCCTACGCGTTCATCGGCAAGGCGAGGTTTCATTAGGTCATCTGGTAGCTTAAGCATTGACTGGCCTACCATGATGGTGATAGAGCCTACGCTGCCTTCACTTGGTGGACGGCCTGCATCGAAGGTCATCACCTGACGCACTTCTACATTAATCGGGAAGCTTTTCACAGATTTGATATAACTGCGGTTGGCGTCAAGTCTTCTTACCTGAAAGCGGGTGCGCCAGAATGAAGCAATGCCCGATATGGCTTTTACGTCTTGCTTAAACAGATTGGTTACGTTTACCAGATAGGCAGAAGAATCTTCAGGTTGTCCCTCGATCTTAAATGAGGCTATGATAGGGGCCAGGTTGTTGGCTTCTACTGATTTGAAGATTGACGAACTACTGTCGGCTACATTGCGGTAAGAGTACTTGCGCAAGTAGATTTTGCCATTCTCTTTTTCCCAACGTACAACTTGTTCGCCCACCTTTGATCCACTGGCCACAAAGCCATTATAATCAGGAGGGGTTTGTACCACACGGGTTACCCATAGCATGTCTTTACCCAATTCTGCTACGGGTATTTCATACATTACCTTTTCATCGTTCTGATATACTTTGAAAATCCCTTCATCCACATCAAGTCCTTTTACCAAAGAGGCATAAGTCTTTTCTTTCTTTTTGGGTGCGGGCTTTTTTGCTGGTGCTTCGGTAGTTTCAGCATCTCTTTTGTTTTTTCGCTTTTTCTGGGCAAACAATTCCCCTGAACCGAAAATTGTGAGCATGAACCCTATCATGAGGGCAGCTGCTATGTTTCTCTTTGTCATTTTGAGCATTTAGTTTCCTAAGTGCCAGCAAGGAACCATTATGGCAGCTTAACCGAAATCATTATTCTGATAAAGGGGTTTTTGTTATGTTAGTGGTCAGGCGAGAATTGCGATTTGAATGGTAGATTATTGGGAAGTTATTGTAAACGGATATAAAGGCTATGCCAATTACCTATGGCAGGAAATCACTTTTCAGTACGATTATAAACCCATTTGGCAGAACTATTTCTGGGCGCTTATCCTGGTTTCGCTCATCTTCTTTGCCTGGGAATGGTTAAAGCCATGGCGCAAAGACCAGCCAAAATTTCGTAAAGACTTCTGGATGGACGCCTTCTATATGTTCTTCAACTTCTTTTTCTTCTCTCTGCTCATCTTCAATGCTTTTTCAGATGTCTTTGTGAACCTTTTCAACGACTTCTTAGCACTATTTGGACTTACCAATACAGTAGCCTTCAATGTAGCTGCGTGGCCCAAACTGACACAACTGCTATTGTTGTTTTTGGTGCGAGACTTTGTGCAATGGTGGACACACAGACTTTTGCACAAGGTGCCCTTACTTTGGGAGTTTCACAAAGTGCACCACTCAGTAGAGCAAATGGGTTTTGCAGCACACCTGCGCTATCATTGGATGGAAACCCTGGTGTACCGTACCATTGAATACTTGCCACTGGCTATGATTGGCTTTGGCATAGAGGACTTTTTCTTTGTACACATGTTTACACTGGCGGTAGGGCATTGGAATCATGCCAATATTAAAGTAAACATTGGGCCACTGAAGTACATCTTCAATAATCCAAACATGCACATGTGGCACCATGCCCACGACTTGCCTGAAGACCGACAATCAGGCGTAAACTTTGGATTGACACTCAGTATATGGGATTACCTGTTTCGCACAGCCTACATTCCTTATAGTGGCCAGTCTATTAAACTGGGTTTTCCAGGTATAAAACAGTTTCCTAAGCGCTTTTTAGGGCAACTCACACATGGGTTGGGTAAGAGGAAAAGCTCCGAAGACCAAAACAGATGAGGAGGGTTAATTCGGCTTATACAACAGAATTTCTTTTGCGGAATTTGAGTTTTCTGCCGATTAGTTAAGCGTTTTCTGCCCTTATGTTCCCTGAAGGGACTTTAAAACCAAGTCGATTTACCTGTTTAGGAACAGGGAGGTACTTGAAATTCATGTGTTGAGTACTTAACTAAACGGCATTGAATTCAGGTCTAATTCCTGAACTCTTCCTTTTTTCGAAAGACCACATTGACCATTTCACTTTCATTTATAGCGTAAGCGTTGACATAATCATAACCTATTTCCGACATGGCCGAAAGCAGTTCACTTTGATTACGGATATTCAGCTTTTTTCTGTGGGTAAGGTGCTCTTCCAATGCCTCTAATTGACTGTGAAATTTGGACTTTCGATGATCAATGATGATGGAGATGGAATTGCCAGAATCGAGGCTTCTGATCACTATATATTCTGGAAGGTGTTCTAAGGAAAACTCGCGTTCGGGTGTCTCTGGCACTGATATGGGTGCGATATTTAATGAAAGAAGCAGGCTGAGTGTTGCAAAAATGACTGACATATGAATTTGACTTTTTGGTTTGAACATTGTGATATCACTATATATAGCCCTGGGGCCATATTGTTAATACCAAGAATGATGCCTGTTTGATCAATATGATCTGGGTACCTGATTCAGTTTCCGCAAGATTTACCAAGGTTCTGATTATATTCAGCATTACCTTTTTTGAAAATCATATACCATGAAACGACTCTCTCTATTTTTGATCGTCCTGCTTTTGCCCATTACCGCTTTGGCTCAAACTGATAAGGATTGGCCCACAGCGAAGACCGAGGATGTAGCCTCAATTGATGCCATCATTGCCGCACTGTATGATGTGATTTCTGGCCCGGCAGGAGAGAAGCGTGACTGGGACCGCATGAGGTCACTCTTCATTCCGGAAGGTCGTTTAATGCCTACCTTCAAATCTCAGGATGGTAATGTGGGCTATCGACTTTGGTCAGTGGATGATTATATCAATACAGCCGGTAGCAACCTGGAGAAGAACGGGTTCTTTGAAGTGGAAATTTCCAGAAAGCAAGAGACCTATGGCACCCTGGTGCACTTATTCAGTACTTATGAGTCTAGACGAAATGCCGATGATACAGAGCTCCTGGCCCGTGGTATCAACAGCATTCAGGTGATGCATGATGGCAGTCGCTGGCGAATCGTGAGCGTTTTCTGGTTAGGCGAAACGGAGGACAACAGCATCCCGAAGAAGTACCTGAAAAAGATGCGCAAAGGGAAGTAGGGCTAATGGCCAACTTTGAAAGGCTCTAAACGCAAATTTTATCCACAAGAATAAGGCATGAATCTATGTCTGGTTACCCTTCATTTTTTATATTCGAAACATGAGATCACACGAAATTGATTACGAACTGCATGGAGATGACATGCAGATGGTAGAAGTAGAACTGGATCCGGGAGAAGTGGTGATAGCCGAGGCAGGCGCCATGAACTGGATGGAAGAGGATATTGACTTTGAAGCCAAAACCGGTGATGGTTCTGAGCCTAATAAAGGCTTTTTTGGCAAGGTGCTTGATGTGGGCAAACGTGCACTCACCGGGGAGTCTTTGTTCATAACGCACTTTACCAATAGGGGTAGAACAAAGAGAAAAGTGACCTTTGCAGCACCGTATCCGGGAAAGATTGTACCGATAGATCTACAGGCCATTGGTGGTGAGATTCTCTGCCAGAAAGATGCTTTTTTGTGTGCCGCCCTCGGAACTAAGGTGAGTATTGCTTTCAATAAAAAATTAGGGGCCGGCTTCTTCGGTGGAGAAGGCTTTATACTCCAGAAACTGGCAGGTGATGGCATGGCCTTTATGCATGCTGGTGGTACTGTAGTGAAAAAAGAATTGAATGGTGAAACCCTTCGCATAGATACGGGCTGTATCGTTGGTTTTACAGGCAATGTAGACTATGATATTGAACGTGCGGGCAACCTCAAATCGATGTTCTTTGGTGGTGAGGGGCTGTTTTTAGCTACACTCAAAGGCCATGGCACGGTGTATCTGCAAAGCTTGCCATTCTCCAGATTGGCAGACAGGATTATCCAACATGCACCTAGTGCTGGCGGTTCCAGTAAAGGAGAAGGCTCTGTACTTGGAGGCTTGGGCAGAATGCTTGACGGGAATTAGGGTTAGTGGATTAGTCGCTGGCTAGTTGGGGAATTGGTCACCATGATGGATGACCTTATTCTTCCTTCAACTTTAGAAAATTGTTATGATCAAAAATTATATAGAAGAAGCCTAGAAACGGGTTGACACTCCTGATTGTGAAATTTCGGCTTTCTCCTTCTGTTAAAGTGAATGACAACTCCTGAGAACCGCACCAATCTATCTTAGCCTTGAGTTTGTATTCACCCGGATCGAGTGCAAGACTTTTTGATTGCCCATTATTTACTGAATCCATTTCTTTGCCGTCAATGAGAATTTTGATGGATCTCATCATATTCGAATAGGCCTTGGGGCGATTTATGTTGATTTGTGCCATGTTGTAATGATAATGGTCAAAGATCAATGTCAGTACAGTAATTGAGTTTGAGGTCAAAAAGGAGACTCAAAGGCATTTATTCGAGGCCGGATTGTAAAAATCCTGATCTGATCTGTGTCACATCATCAAGCTTTGGCCAGGTGTCAGGTCGTGCATAATCCTGACCAGAAATGAGTACCTGAGCATTCGGGTATTCATGCTTTACATCGCCCCAGTTGGTGTCTTTCCAGTGTACTTTGTCCATTTCCAAGAGTCCAACACCTTTCAGTAGACCAGAAACGGACCTGCCTATCAATGGCCACCAGAGGCTTTCAGTTTCTCTATCCCAAAAGACAAAGCCATCCAAACCGTCCCACACTTCAGGGTCATAATAGGTATAGCCGCTCAGGGCAAAAGTAAGTACTTCATCACCATAGGTTCTTTCATAAATGGCTCCCAGATCGGCCAATACGCAATAGGCTGCCATAATGGGCTCACCATCAAGCATGTCATTTACCACCTCGTGTCGGGTGAGGTCTTTGACAGAATAGGCTTTTACATCATCACCCTTATAGGCTATGAGAAAGCGATCTTCATCATTCCATAGGCTATCTGCCGCTGCAATGGTAGTAAACTTTGGCGCTAATAAGGCCGGGAATTTTTCTCTACCAATGCCATAATGAAACTGACCAGCTTTCAACTCACTATTGCTTACATCAAAGTGCTGCATGTCGGATTCACCTCCATAGAGCATCTGCTTGCCACCTTGTTCAAAGAACTTACCATTGTCAATAGCTATGGGACGTTGCTTTTTGGTGCTTTCTTCTGTTTTTTCAGAGTCCTCTGACTTTTCCGATTTCTCGGAATTACAGCCCAATAGAATGAAAAGACATGCGATGATGAAATATTTGATCTTCATGGCGTGAAGATAGTAAACATTTGACCGTGTGGTGCCTTTGTTAATGTGGACATAAGGAAAAGGAATTACTCAATCGATCAGAACCTTAAACGAATAACTCAGATGGATCTTTGGCATTTGGAGCTTGTTAGTTGGGTTTTGCCTGTTACATTCCCAGTGTAGGCAACTGCTTTACTTTATGGTAGGTGAGGGCGGCAGCTATGCACTGTTTTACCTTTTCTGTGGGTAGGTCTGCTGCTAATTCAAAGGTAACTGCCCGGTTGCCTTCAAATCTGAGTTCATCGCCAAACACAAAGCGGAAAGTGGGTACCAGCTGACTGGTGCACTGGAAGTACATGGCATATTGATCAGGTTGCTTGACTTTCCAGTCCATGCGCAGGGTGCTGCCATGTTTGGTAAGGTAGGCGGGTTCACCCCATTTCAACTTTTCTTCCAGCTTGTCTACACCCTCAGTGGCTTCTGCTACTTCAATGACCAACTTGCGCAGTGCCTCCATTTTCTCACGTACCTCATCAGGGTATTTCTTGAAAACATCGGCAACAGCAGGGTTAGAATCGAATTTCATAAACAAGCATATTTGAACTTAAATATACTGACAATTCGCTTGTGTCAATTAGTAGTGCCCCGATTGAATTCAGCCAGTAAAGCCTTCTTAAAGGAAGCGCCCACAGGCAATTGATGGCTTGCCAGCATTACTTCACTGGCCGATACACTAAGCACGGCCTCTAATCTCACAAGGTAGGATCGGTGTATTTGTATAAAGCCTTGTTTGTTAAGCTTTTGTGTCCAGTTTCTTAAACTGTCAAGTACCAGTATTTCTTGCTTGTCGGTGACTACTTTTACATAGTCTACTTCTGCTTTTACAAATAGTATTTCCGATGACTTGACTTTGTAAGTGGTCTTATCGGCATAGATAAAATGTACCTGATCCGTTGGAGGCAGTTTGGTTTCATTTGCTTTAACCCGGTTCACAGCCTTCAGAAACCTTTTAAACGAGAAGGGCTTTAAGAGGTAGTCGGTCACGGCTATTTCAAAGGCTTCTAAGGCATGTTCTGTATATGCTGAAGTGACAATGATATGGGGAGGATTATCCAGGCTTTTCACATAGGAGAGACCATCCAAACCGGGCAGCTGTATGTCCAGAAAAATGAGGTCTGCGGCTGCAACCAATTCTGGACTAAGGTCCATGCCTGATTCAAACACTCCTATACAGTCGAGAAAAGATACCTTTTCAATGTAGCCGCTCAACAAGTCCTGTGCTGCTTGTTCATCTTCAAGTATGATGCACTTTAACACAATATCAGCTTTAAGTGAACATGGAAAATTCCCTCTTCAGGTTGCGCCTTAAATTCGTGCTTTCCTGGATAAAGCAGGGCCAGTCGCTGTTTTACATTGCTCAAGCCAATGCCGCTTTTCATCCATTCATTTTCAGGAGCTTCCGCTGTTTGGACTTCGTATGGATTGGTACAGCTCAAATGAAGGTTATTCTGGTCTGCTTGAAGTACAATGGCTATTTCATGTGCATCGCCCCTGAGCATGCTGCTGTACTTAAAGGCATTTTCTATGATGGGAATCAACAGAAGTGGGGCAAGCTTCATGTCCCGGTTTTCAACCTCTCTGGTAAAACGAAGTTTCACCTTTTTTGAAAGTCGCTTTTGCTGCAGGGCCATGTAGTTGTCAATGTGATTAAGCTCCTGCTCCAGACTCACTTTTTCCTGTTGGCCTTCCTTTAAAAAATACCTTGTATTGTCCGATAGGCTCAATATGGAGGCAGCCAGTGCTTTGTCGGTCTTCAAAGCATCTACATATAGGCCATTGAGCGTATTGAACAGAAAGTGTGGTGTAACCTGCGCCTTCAAAGCAGCCAGTTCTGCCGTCTCTTTTTCCTGTGCTATTTCAGCCAGTTGCTGCTTTTGCCTCAGAGAATTTTTCATCAGATATAAGGCAAAGAAGAAGGCGATAAAAGCGGTGTATTTTACACCTGCTGAGAACAATTGCTTCCAGAGAAAGGGCGTATGGTTTCCTTGATGAAAGAGGCTGTCAGTATACTCATACCCAAAAATGGAGGCCAGAAACACCAAAACGAGCACAATGAGCCACCTCCAACGACTGACAATTGACATGGGCAGCCACCATGAGTAAAAGGCGTAGGAGGGAATCAAGATAAAAGCCAAAGCATTGAGTTCATGCAAGAAACTCTCAGGATAGCCTCCCGCGCGTTCTATGAACTTCACATAAGGAAAAAGCAGCACAGTGGCCCATAACAGCAGGTGAAGCCAGGTTTCCTGCTTCAGTGGATTGGTATAGCTGCGGCTTGATTTCATCGATCGTGAAGTTATGTTTTTTACTGGTGCTTCAACACCACATCCTTATAGGCTGCTTTTGCAAATATGATTTTGCTACCATTAGTGCCACTGATTCTAAACATCAGGTGCCCACCTTTTAACGGTTCGTGGTCTTTTACATCAAAAACCACCTTGTTGTTGAGCCTGAAAGTGATTTGAGTCCCAATCTTGTCGATTTGCACATCATACCATGCCTCCGGCTCCATCACATTCTCTTGTTGATTGTGTCGAAAGCCCATTTCTGAAGGAGAGATGTTCTTGAAAAAGAAAGGCTTGTTGCCATGAGAAATGTTGTTGAAAGTAAGGTTGTAATGTTCCAATGTAGTGCGCCAGTTCCATACCTCTCTTGGAGTAGCATCAGCAGGAGGCAAGTCAAAGTCAAGCGTCTCACCCTGACCAGAGGCGGAGAAAAGCACAATTTGCACCGATGATTCGGATAGGGCTTTCACTTTATAAGTCAGAGTCATGTCGCCTGTATAAGCCTCCGGGCTAATCAGGAAGAAGCCATCGGAGCCATCGGTTTCTTCAACGATTAATTCATCATTCTCTACAGTGCTCTTACCAATGCCATAAGTAGGCCAGGCAGCCAATTCTTTAGGGCTGAATCGGGTTTCGTTTTGCTGGGCGAGGCCGTACTGTGCGATAAAAAAGGATGAAATAATCAATGCGCAGGTTTGGATATTTAGTCTTAACATAGGTTTTGGGGTTTACTTTAGTCAATGGCACCACCGTGCTGGTAGTCTCTCTTTTTTCGAGTACGTTTTAGGCTAGTATTTTCAAATAGGGTAAAGGCAGCACTCAGTAAAAAGCCTCTGGTTTGGGTGGCGAAGCGCCAGGTTTCCAGTTGGTTACCACCTGGGGTAATTGTATTTCGTTTTTGAAGATTGTCATTCAGCAGGTCAATGACTCTCAAATTGAGTGAGAGCTTTTTGTCCAATAATGTAGCCCTCATAGCCAAATCAAGACGATTTCGAGGTTGATAGAAGCGGAAGGGCTGCTGTCTTTTTGGGTCATGCCTAAAGCTTAGGTCTATCACAAAGGCACTCGTTATGTGTATCGTATTTTTTAGCTGAAGGGAAGAGCTATAGACCTGATCCCAGGTGACGAGTTGGCTTTCGTCAATACAAGTATGGTAGTAATTGGCAGCCAGGCTAATGTCCCAAACTGAAGCAAGGGCAAAGCTGAAGTTTCCTTCAATACCAGTCGATTGGTTGATGCCACCATT
>Ga0316204_10008539_pt1 | contig 14151 bp, 8 predicted proteins | sample 6monrhotite_MG_2_FD_205661 | JGI IMG/M metagenome (GOLD analysis project Ga0316204, IMG submission 205661) | Microbial mat bacterial communities from mineral coupon in-situ incubated in ocean water Damariscotta River, Maine, United States -... | ecosystem: Environmental > Aquatic > Marine >...
TCAATCAATTCAATGGCGGCTTTTTGCTGGATGGCAAAGTCGGTCGACTGTCGCAAAAGAAATCATATCAGTCACTGATCACAACGGGCGGTATGGGGTCTGGAAAAACTGCAAATCTGATCATGTCTAATCTTTTGACCGCAGAAAATTGCTCGTTGGTGATCACTGACACGTCCGGCGAACTGTTTGAGCAAACGTCTGGCTATTTGAAGCAGCAGGGATTTGAGATTCAAACCCTCAACTTAATCGACCCCAGCCACAGCCATCATTACAATCCACTGGCAAGTGTCGAAAGCTTTTCCGATGCCGAGCTCATTGCTCATATCCTCACGAAGTCTGCAAGTGGCAGTCATTCCAGTGAAACCATTTGGAGCGAGGGCGCGAAACGTCTGGTGCGAATTTTGGTTCGCGCCCTAAAAAATAGCACAAAATCTGAAACGGTGACCTTGGTTGATCTGCTTTATTGGCTCAATCATTTTGATGCCCACACCAAAGACAGCAAGCTGGATAAATTCATCGTCGAAAACACTCTGGACGACAAGGCGACCTATGAGGACTACCACGGCTTCACCACCTCCACGCCCGAAAAGATGATGTTGTCGTTCGTCTCGACCGCCGCCACGTCCATAGCCCTGATCGGCAACACCGACATTGCGCAAGTGTTGTCCAGCCACGACTTCGATTTCGCCGCCATGAAGAAAAAGAAAACCGCGCTTTTCGTGATGGCGCGCCAGCAAGACATGGATGCCTTCGCCTTCATTCTCTCGCTGTTTTACACAGAGCTGTGCAACGCACTGCTAACCGATACCCAAGGCCGCTTGCCCGTGTACATGTTCCTAGACGAATTCGGCCACCTAAAAATCCCCGGCTTCGAAACCTTCGCAACCACCTCCAGAAAATACCGCGTGGCGTTTTGGCTCATCGTGCAGTCCCTCTCGCAATTGGTTGATAAATACGGTGAGCAGGGAGCTAAAACCATCCTCGGCGGCATCGGTACCGAAACATATTTCGGCGGCATGGACTTAGACACAGCCAGAAACATTTCAGGTCGCCTCGGCACGGCTTTTCATCTCGATTGGTTACAGCCTTCCAAGGGATTGCACGAACAGCCTCTTATGCGGCCAGATGAGTTGATCCGACTGAGTGATAATGACCTGCTTGTACTCCATGCAAATCGAGAACCCGTACGTCTCCATACCGTGCCGTTTTATAAACGTAGTGATCTGCGTACCCGTGCTGGCATTGCTCCAGCGGAGTTGCCGGAGACTTAAAAAATGACACCCCTGAATGATAAACAGTGATCGTATTGAATCAGTTCTCACGCTCTCGTTCAGGGGTGCGTCTGCTACGGTTCTGTTTCAAAGAAGCCAAACGACTTTCAGCCAGTTCAAACCTTGTGACGGCATCGGTATAGTCTTGCGTCAAATCCAGTGTCCTTAGACGATATCGTCTCCCCCCTTCTGTCTGCACGCCAATGGATCGACCACGCTGGTATAGTGTTAGCCCAAGTTTTGCTAAGGCTGTATCCAGAGTCTCGCGGCTGCGCGTTTTCTGTAAGATGGTCGCAAGGCTCGCTGCCAACTCGTCTTTGTGGCTGGGCTTGCCGCTACGCAAGCGTCCGGCCTGTTCTCGTACCGTATGGGTACGTTCTTTCTTCGGCTGGTCAAATACCCGCTTGCTGCCCAACTCTGGGAATTGCTGAATCCTGTAATTCTCGATCTCGCGTTTGATCTCTGCAAATTCAGCTTTGGGGAGCGAGATGCGGCGGCGGGAATATAGGGCGTTGCTGCTGATCATCAGGTGCATGTGAATGTGCGCGGTGCTGGCATGGATAACGCCAATGGCTAATTGCAGCGGCGCACGGCGTTCAAGGTAGCGTTCGGCAAGGACGCGAAGGGCTTTGATCTGTTGCTTCACGGGGACATCGGTGTTCGGTTCAAGAGCAAGAATTTCATGAAACAGGGCGTTGCCGTTTACACGAAAGGGCAAAAGTGCGTGTTCTTTTTGAAACTCGGCAATCATGTCGTCTGGCGAGGTGTTGCTGGCGGGGAAATTGTGCCGCACGTCAATCTCGGCCCCGTCCGTTGCCAGCATGTAAGCCGTCAACTGATCAAAGCTCGGGTCTTTGCGAGACATGGATTTGATGATCATGACGGGTCGTCTTTGTTTCGCGGCATTTTAATAAAATCATGAATGAGCAGCTCTAGCTCCTCCAGATTGCGCACATAATCTGGTGCGTCAAAGCTGCCGTCCGTGTTCACCGCCTTAGCAATTTGATTGACGTTGTTGCCGACACGGCGAAGCTGCGCGATCAACTCACTAAATTGCTCTTCGATGGCCTTGGGCGGGAGTTGTTCGCCGCGCACATAAGCCTCGGCCTCGGCGTGGATTTGCGTCCAGACCGCGCGCCCAGCCTCCTCCGCTCGCTGCTCGATCTCGGCGTATTGTTCGGTCGTGAGCGTGCCGTAAACACGCTTGCGGGTTTTCTTAAAGCGATCCCAATACTCGCGGCGATATTCGCGCATCTTCTCAGGGCGCGAAATCTCAATTGCGGATTTGGGTTCGTTTTCTTTGCTCATAGCTCACGGGTGTTGGGGGTTCCAAGGGGGATTTCTCCCCTTGGCAAGATAGGTGATTTAGCATCAGGAGTCATGGCTTTGTCCATGCTCTGTGCAGAATCACAATCTTGCAGTCCGCTCTCCGCTCATAAATCACCGCTCATTCTCTTTGCTCACCGCTGGGCGATTTTTAAAGCTGGATCAAGTCTGGATGGGGTCTTCGAGATGGTCAATTGGCTGGATAGTCTCTCGCCATGACTTCCAACAAATTTTTCCATCCCGACCAGCTTACCGCTATCCGTGCCGGGTGTGATTGGCAAGGACTGCTTGATGCTCTGGGTGTTCGTGCGGATGTGAAGCGGTGCACGGCGAATGAGTTTTGGGGCTACTCTCCGTTTAACGCTAATGAGAACACCGCGAGCTTTCACGTAAAAGCGCCGGGGCTTTGGTATTGCTGGTCTACCCATGCCACGGCTCCCGGTCGTGCAAAGCCAGGCGGCGGTGTGATCGAGCTGGTGCAAGCAGTTCATGCCACACGTGGGGAGATTATGAAGCTCAATGAGGCGGCTGGCTGGATTGTCGATCTTGGGCTTGCCCCCACAGATCAAGCGCCACCGCCGCCAAAGCCAGACACCCCCGAAAAGCAGAACCTGCCCATCACCACAGACCTGACGCCAAAGCTGACCGAACAAGGCACGCACGCGGCGTTCGTTCTGCGCGGGATTTCACAAAGCACTTGCCAGTATCTGCATTGCGGATACCTAAATACAAAGCGCGGCTCACTCGCAGGGCGGTTGGTGTTTCAGGTGGGCGGTGTCAACGAGGGCAGCCGCGTCATTCTTTCGCACATTGGCCGCGCAACCTCGCCAGAGCAGGAAGCTAAAGGCAAATGGCGTTTCTATCGTGGCTTCAACCCGTCCTTGGAACTCTACAATCTGGACAATCTGCTGCTGGACCCCGAAGCCGCCGAGCAAGCCACAGCGACACAAAGCGTGTTGCTGGTCGAAGGTGCGTTTGATGTTGCCAAGTGTGTCGAGGCTGGCCTTAAAAATGTCGTCGCCACCTTTGGGACAAGACTCTCCGATCCCCAAGCCGACAAACTTTCTGACCTCTCAAGCTCGCGCGTATTGGTCTTATATGACCGCGACAAAGCTGGGCAAAAAGGCTGCACGGACGCCATCGTCAAGCTTCAAGAGCTGGGCATTCAAGCCTCTGCTTTCGACTGGCAACAACAGTTCGGCAAGGCGCAAAGGCTTATCCCCGACGCCATCCAAGACCCCTGCGATTTTAGTGTGGAGCAATTGCGTTGGCTGCGAGGGCAAGGGATGCTATAGGGGTTTTGAGGTGTGGCGACGAAGCAGTTACGGCTGATCTTCGAGGGGGCTAATTAAGTGCACTGTCACAGTAATTCCAGAATCAATTTACACTGACCCCATTGATCGTAACTCCTAGAATTACCGTCACCGTAATTCCAGAATTTGAAGACGACTATTTTTCCGTCTTCAACCGTTCTTCACGGCGCTGACGAATGAGCGTATTAGGCCATTCAGCACCCGCATACTTATCGCCTCCTAAAAATTCGATGTAACCAGTCTCCAGTTCAATCGCATAATTTGCACCAGTCTGGTCTCGAGCGTACAAACGCCCCTGCTTATCGACATCAAGAAGATGGTAAGGATAGCGCGCAGAACTAGGCTCAATTTCCCAAAGTTTATTTCCCTCCTGATCAAAACACCAAATATTACGTGCAATATCCTCCAAATCCCCGAGAATTAGAAAAATAAGATTATTAAATTCATAACAGTAGTCCTCATGTGCCTCCGGCATTTTATATCTCTTACCACTGGAGAACGTAATAACGTTATTTTGGATTTTTGGTATTGTCATTAAAACTTCCTAGGGTTAGAGAACAAAGCATCAAACTCTCCAAGCTTAGAAAACGTTTTAGTAATTTGGAACTGAGTCATACCACCTGCGCCCCAACCATTAATAGGTCCAGCGATGCCCGTATCCATTGTAACGCCTTTAGGAACGGTCACGTCAACTTTATGTGTAGGCAAATGTTCCAATGCAAATTTATTTTTAATTTGTTGTGCGGAGAGACCAATGACATCACTTTCTCGCATCATCCACGACCCAGACATTGATGAGTTAGGTTTTCCTTCCGCATAAAAGCGAAGGAACTTTTCATTTGTCCCTGTCTTAAAGCTATATACAGCATGCTTAGGGTCGTATGGTGGCTTAGTGTAGCCCTCATTTTTTAATCTAAGGTTCACGTATGCGGCATCTTCACGAACAACATTCGTACGTTGTCGAACAAGACTAATTTCTTTCTTACGTATGTTGAGCTTTCTCGCAGCCTTAAAGATACTGCCTGTTCCAAGAGCCATAACCAATTCGACACCGAAACGTGTGCCGAGGATATCTACATCCAAAACCTCTGCATTCTCTTCAACATATGTCGTTGATGTATTGAGTCTTGCTGCAACTAACTTGTTAGTGAGGTCTTGTTTTACAGCCTCAATTTTATTTCCGAAAACTTCATCAACACCTGCACCAAGACCAAACTGAACAAGTGTTTTAATTGGCCCACCAAGAGCGAGCTGCAAGCCAAATATGGCAGCCGTTGCTTCTTCCGTAGGCAATTCTGAGATTACATCAGCACTATCCGCCAATAGCGTTACAAGCACCGCTGAAGGCTTTGGCGTCCCTCCTAAAATAGTGATAGATAGCGTACCATCAGCAGCATATGAAATACCCTTTGTTGGTAAAACGTCGCTTGTATTTAATCCACTCTCATTGATCTTTAGTTCCAGGTCTTTTGCCGCGCTTATGAGACTGCTGTAGCTCTGATTGCGCAGCAATTTCTCGGCCATCGCCGGATCAACGCCATTTCTGATCAAATGCTTGAGGGAATCTTCGTTAGCTTGCCCCAAATGTTTGAGGTCATCAGGTAGAAAAGTTGTTATGGCCTGAAGTTCATTGCCGAGTTGCTCAATGGCATTCGTAACCGTTGGCAGCCCCGCCATCACTTCTTTCACCGTCGCCGTATCAATCACCACCCTCACATTCGTCTGTTCATTCCTGGTGATCTCTTGCGCCTTGGCGAGCGTTTGGTTGAGGCCGTCTAGGCCTTGGGCGGGGTTGGCGCGGATGGTTATGGTGGTGTTGCCGTTTGGCGCGGCGACGGTGGCGCGGGTGATGCCTTGTTTATCGCGGGTGGCTTTGGCGTAGCTGAGGGTGGCGTTGTTGCTGTTGCTGGTTTGGCCTTTGCTGTCCGTCGAAGTCGAAGCGCTCAACGTCACGCCGCCGGACGTGTTGGTGTAGGTATCGGTGTCGGCTAAGTCCTTAAAGCCGAAGGTGTTGGTGTCGATGGCGACGTCGCCCCCGGTGCTTGCGATCACCGCGCCGTCAAGTTGGGTGTGGTTGCCCGTGGTCACGGTGACGTCGCCACCCGCGATTAACGGGGTCTGGTTTTCGGTGAACTGACGCGATCCGGACTCGCTACCCGAGGTGAAGCCAATGGAGTTTGAGGTGCCGGATGTGTTCTGGACCGGGTTTGTGGAAGCACTCGCCGAGATCGAAAAAGATGAGCTGGAGCCTTGAATGCGTCCCGTGTCTTGCTTTGAGACCACGGTCAAATCGCGGCCCGTACCCACGGTTAAATCACCACCCGCGACGACGTCTGCGCCCAGGATTTTAGTGTCTTGCCCAGATTTCAAAGCCACATCCCGCCCGGCCTGAACCAAGGCGTTGGTGTGGGTGAGGTTGTCTTCGACGCGCTTGGATTTAGAGGTCGAAGCGCTGGCGTTGACGCCATAAGAAACGCCCATTAGTCCCACCCCAACGCTAACCCCAACCGAGGCCGAAGACGATTTCGAGCGGCTTTTGGCATTGAAGGTGCTTTGGGCCGCGACGATGGTCAAATCGCGGCCTGCGTCTAACGTGGCGTCGCGCCCGGCGGTGACTTGGGTGCCTTGCAAGGTTAAGTCTTGGCCCGCTTTGATGGCGACATCGTTGCCTGCGTCAACTTGACCGACGCGGGCGGTTTTGACGTTCAGATCGAAACTGGACGTGGATGAGGATGCGCCAAGGGACAGTCCGGCCTCGACCAAATTGCCCCCCGTCAAGGTGTTCGCGGCCCCGGCGGCTTCCAAGATTGCGGTGGCGGCGGTGAGGGCTTTGTTGGCGGCATTGCCTTGGCCTTGTTTCAGGCGCTTGGGCGTTTGCAGGATGGTTTTGACCGAGCCCGTGATGTTTTCACGCGCCGATAACGTCAGCCCCGCACTCTTGACCTTGGAGCTTTGGTGGATTTCTAAGGTGTCTTGAACGCTAGAGATGTTGACGTTTTCGCCCGCCGTCATCACCACGTCTCCGCGTGCCGCTAAGGTGGCGGCTTCGGAATCTATGTTTTTGGTGGCGGTGATGGAAAGATTGCCGCCGGACGTGACGCTGGACACCACTTGGGTGCGGGCATCGCGGCTGGATTTAATCTCGACATTGACTTTGCCAAGTGAGATCGAACCAGAGCCACTGCTGAACCCAAAGCCTTTTTCTGAGTAACTGGATTTGGTGATGTCGATATCGGTGGCGCTGTTTAAGTCGACCTCTTGTGCGGATAAGGTGACGTCTTTGCCACCGTTTATAGCTGATCCAATGATTTTCAGGTCGCCGGACTTCGCCACCAAATTGACATCGCCCTTGGCGCCCACCACGGATGATTGGTTGGTGACAACGTGTTTTTCAAACGAAGAGCTTTTGCTGGTGCTTAAAAAACCGCCCTTACTTTTGGACTGCATGAAGACATCTTGGGTGTCTTGCGTGGATTCGATGGTGATGTCGTTTTCTGCGGTGACATTTAAGTCGCCAGCGGTTACGACCGTGCTGCCTTGAACGGCGATATTTTGCCCTGCGCTCACCGCCACATTGCCCCCCGCCACCATGGTCGAGCCTTTGTTGGTGGTGCTGCGGCGGTAGTTTCCAGCGCCGTAGTTTTGTTCGTCGCGCAGTTGAATGGCGCCTATGGAGACGTCTTTGCCAGCCGTGATGGTGGTCTCATTTCCAGAGCTCGTGTCCGCGCCCTTAACGATGACGTTGTCGTTCGCCGCAATGGTGAGCTTGCCCCCGGACGTGACTTTGGATCGCCCGTGTTGGGCGGATGAAACGTTGGTTCCGCCTTGACCGAAGCCGCGATCAACGGTGGCGGTGTCCACTTGGGTGGTGATGGTAACGTCACCGTCCGTGGACGTCAGCCCCACATCCCCGCCCGCCGTAATCTCGGCACTGTTGGAGGTTAAATCGCCTTGGGTGGTGATGGTGACGACACCATCCGCTTGGACAATGGCCTTGTCGTTGACAAAGGTGTTGGCGGTGACGGTGACGGTGTTGCCTTTGAGGGCTGCACCTTTGGGATCATAGGCGGCGCGCACGGTGTCTTGGGTGGCCGAGGCTAAATACAGCTTGGGCACCAAAACTTTGCGCCCGTCGATCCACACGTCTTCGTACCAGATGATGTTGGAGGTCAGCGCTGTAATCTGTTCGGCGGTCAGTGTAATGCCAAAGGCTAGGTCTAAGGTTTTGCCCGCTTGAAGGCCGCCATCCAGCAGGGCCTTCATTTGTTCAACATCGGAAGAAATAGAGCTGGTCAACCAGCGCTGCCCGGTTTCACGAAGGATGGCTTGGCGGATCAACTGGGTTTCAAAGTAGGCGTCGCCCAAGCGGGTTGGCAGGGCTTCGGGATCATAATCGCCAAATTGCGAAAGGAAATAATCTGAGCCTAAATAGAGGCCTTTGTCGATAAATGTGGCGCGAGTTTCATAAAGAAACTTAGGCTGCGCCCCCACAGACTTCACAAACAACGTGTCGCGCCCGGGGATGAGGTCAAGATAGGCGGTGGGGTTAATGATGCCGCTGGATTTTGGGGTGGACGCCAAGGTGCCCGTTGCAATGCTGGTGGTGTGGGCAGCGGGCGTGGAATAGACCTGTTCGGTGCCGCTTCTGACGCCGCCTGAGGCGGTGATGGTTAAATTGCCCCCGGCTTGGATGAGCGCTTTGCTGGAAGAGACCAGTTGACGGTCATAAAGGGCGAGTGGTTGTGTCGCGCATCCCGAAACTGCTTGTGACCAAAACCTAATTGATCCCGTGCTGCCAATACCGATGCGGCAACCTGCTGCATGGCCGCCAATATAGAGATCGTTATAAAGATTGGTGCCGGTATTGTTGACGTTGGTCGCCGTCATGGTGACATCATTAACCGCAGTAATCGTGCTGTTTTCGTTGGTTATGGTATTGCCTGTAAAGGATATATTGTTCCCAGAACTGATCAATCCGGCGGCAGAATCGCCTGTCAAAATTGATTGAATATAAGAATTAAGTAGATAAGCGGATCCACCGATGCCTAATCCTGGTCGAACCCATACTTTGAGTTTTGTAAAATTCAGTAAACCAATGGGACTTGAATAACGAATATCCGCACGATAGCTATAGGTGCAAAAGCCACTACTGGTCTCTTTACAACCTGATGCATAAAGAAATGTCTGCGGGACAACGCCAGATGATGTACGCTGGCTGTACGTATAGACAGACTTACGGTTTTTAATCGTGCTGGCGTTGATGTTGATGTCACCGTCCAAGGTTTCGACCACACCAGATGCGTTATCGAACAGAAACGCGTTGGTCACGCCGCCATACCCGCCGACTATGAAGTTGTTTTTGGCATACAGCACGCCTGCGGTGTTGGTGAATGATTGGGTGTTCACGGCCAAGTTGACGCTTGATGCCAAGGTTCCGGTGTTGTTAAGGGTCGGCACGGTGACGGTGAGGATTTGTGGCGCGTAGATGTCGCCTGCGTTGGTCAAAGCGCCCCCGGCGATCAGCGTCGTGTTGGTGCCGGACGTAATCAGCTTGGTCGCGGCATTGGTGATGTCCGTGCCTGCGGTTAAGGTGGTTCCAGTTTGGGACTTAAGCGTGCCAGAATTGTTGATGTTGGCCGAGGACGTAAGGGCCAAAGTCGTGCCCGCAGAAAGCGATCCTGTGTTGGTGATGTCGCCTGCGCTTGAGGTCACCGCCAAGGGGCCGTCCGACACCACCGTCGCCCCGGTCGAAACGCTGGTGCCGCTCATCGTGACCGAGGTGGCAGAATTGATCTTGCCCGCCCCGACGGATAGGGCGCCTAAGTTGGTGACGGTCAAGGCACCATCCGCAGCGATCCGCCCGTTGGTCGCGGTTAAGCTTGGCGTGGTGATCGTCATGGTACCGCGTGAACGCACGCTTTCCGAATTGTCATCGACGGCGCGGCTAAAATCGATAATCGGAGCCGTCATACGCACGTCCGCACCGCCGCCAAAAATTCCATTTGTGGGCGCGATCGAAGTGCTGGCGGTCATGTTCAAGGTGCCAGCCGTGGTCAACGCGCCATTGGCGTCCATACCCGCGACCACTTTGCCGCCCGCCCCCGCTGTCACCGTCGCCGTTGAGGTGGTGACGTTGCCCGCCGCGCCGAGTGAGGCATTGGCTGCAACATTCAGTGCCGTGCCCGCGTTAATGCTTGCGTTACCCCCGGCGTAAACGTTTTTGGCCACGTCAACGGAGGACGCGGTGCTGGTGGCGGTGAGATTGCCCGTGGCCGTGGCGTTGGCATTCATCACCAATTGCCCATCGGCGGTGAGCGTCATGTCACCAGCCGAAGCCGCCATGTCGGCAGCAAAACGCACGCCGACTCCGGCTTCGGTCCCGACCAAGGTGATACGTCCACCATACATGCCGCCAAGGGCCGTACTATCAATGCTAAAGGTCGGTTTTGCCGAACCATCGTGGGCCTTGGCAACCGTGGTGCGGTTTGTGTAATCGAAGTCCTGACGCCCGCTGTAAACGCCTAAATCTTGGGCGTTGATTTGCCCGTTGATGGCCGCAATCCTTGTCACAACATCGAACTTGTCGGCCGTGGTGGCATCTAACCCCAAACCTTCGATAGCGACAGTGCCGTCATTGACCGATAACCCTGTTAAATCGTTTGCGGTGAAGGTTGGTGTTCCGGTTGTCAGCGTGGTGCGGGCCGTATTGATAAACCCACAGCCGTTACAGGTAATGCCGTTGGGGTTCGCCAAAATATAATCGGCCTTGGTTCCGCCAATTTCCAACGCGCCACTGAGTGTTGAGGTGTTGGTGCTGGTCACTTCGTCCAAGATCAGCCGCGCCGCCGTGCCACCCAAGTTGGGATTGGCATTGATCAGCCCGCCCAATTGAGTGTTCGCCAAGGCGGTGGCGTTGTTGAGGATCAGCCCGGATGAGGTGACGTTGAAATTTGTGTATTTGTTGTGCGAAACCCCGGCCCCGTTCGGTGCCACGATGTTGACCATGGGCGTGCCACTGGGGGCGGTGGTCACCGTCGATTGATTGGCCGCCGCTGCCGCCGCATCGGGCGTGATGGATTGCGCGTGCGCCTCAATCAACAGGGATTGAAAGACCATCTGGAACGATAAGGTCCACACCAAAAACGCTTTCAAAAACCGTGCGAAACTTCTCATTCTCATGTCCTCAGTATTCAAGTTTCAGTTTGGCGTAGACCACACCGCCCGATGTGGTGAAGGACCCCGGTTGATGGATCGGTTTTGCATAGGCAACATCGAACGAGGCTAGACCGCCGCTGGTGCGAAAGCCGATCGCCATGCCGCTCAGCGCGCCCTTTTCGGTGGTTTCTGTATAGTCGCGGCGAATAGCTCCACCATCCACGCCGATGTAAGGCGCAAAGCGGCCCATCAGTTTGTCAAAAGGCTTAACTCCAGAGGGGGCTAGGGACCAGCTCAGCTCTGAACGCACATAGCCGCCAACGTCGCCCGAGGCGCTCATGTCTTGAAAACCGCGCACGGAATATTGACCGCCGATGCTGATGCGTTCGGACCCGTACAACGTCTTGGGCGACCACTGAGCATGGCTTGAGATGTTCATGCGGAGGTCTTGCGCGGCCAGTTTGAAAGGCCGAGAATAACTCACATCGCCGCTAAGTTTTTTAAATTGCGCCCGCGCACTTTCGGTCGTGACCTGATGATCCTTTTCGGCCCCCAAGCTCCTCAGCCCCCATTCGTGGCCAAGGCTCAAATTCAAAGCGCCGCCGCCAAGTTTGGTCGCATGGCGCAGGGTCAAGGCACCAATGGTCAGCTTGCGACTTTGCACCGCCAGCTTTGAAAATTCGATGTAATTGCGCACTTGCTTGGCCGTGAGCGCCGCCTCAACGGAGGTTTTGCTATCGGCATTGCGAAACACCACACGCTCAAGGGTGGCTTTGTGTTGGCGACTGATTCCGTCGGATCGATAGGTTGCCAATTGACCCTTGATGACGTCGTAATAACTCATCCAGTTTTGCGAATAACCAAAGGTCCAATAGCCATAAGGTAGGCTGACCGAGCCACTCGCGACGCGGCTACCGCTTGGGCTTTCCCCGCGTCGATCTGGCTGAAGGCTGAACGTCCACACATCGTTCAGCCCTAAGGGGCTGTCTAAATCTAGACCAAAGGACAGTTGCCGTCGTCCGGTTGACAGCGATCCCGCGTTATCCATAGACGCCGACGCCCGCCAACGCTTAGAGGCTTTGTTCTTAATCACCACCCGGCTACCGCCCGACGTTTCGCCGGGGACGAGGTCCATCTTAGCGGAGTTGCTGGGAACACGATTGAGCTGGTCGAGACCTTGTTCTAAGTCTCGGATGTTGAGCACCTTGCCGTCTAGGCCGGGGAAAGCCATGTCCAAATCAATAGACGTGTCGGGGGCTTCTAGACGCACCTGCTCCCTCTTGCCTTCCAGAACCAAGATGCGCAAAACGCCATCCGCTAAATCTTGCGGTGGCAGGTAGGCCCGGGTGGTCGAATAGCCGCGATCTAGGTACCAGTTAGAAAGTGTACGCAAAACTTCATCAATTTCTGGCAAGCCCATGCACGCGCCGACAAAAGGTTTGAGCAAAACACCACTTACGCTTTTTGAGAGAACCTTAAGACCAGAAACCTCAATATTACCGATGTTTCTACACTCACCTTTTGGTATATCAATGGGGGCATCTTGGCGGGGAATGACTTGACCTTGGGGCGGTTGATCTTGAGGCGCACGGCGCAGCTTTTCCAAACGATCTTGTTCGTCTTCATGCCGACGTTGAAGGTTATTTTGACGCTCTTGAACCAAGGGAAGGTCTTGCGCTGGAACGCCTTGAGCCATAACTTCGCCCCCCGACAAAACAAGGCCAGCCACCATAATTCCAAAAATAGTATAAATAAAGCAATTACTTAAGTCATACAAATATGTTTGTGCAGACGTGCGCCATCCGTCAGGCGCACGTGCCTGTTCCCCCGGCAAATCCAATCCGGCATCTCCTATAAATTTTTTGTGTATTCCCCCACAGAGCAAAGTGGAAGGATCATGAATACCTTTTTACATCGTATCTTTGCGTGCATAGACTATTCTAATACGCGTGTATGCACACTATGCTCACCTGCAATAGGCAATCAAGTTAAAGATTCATTAACGCCTAATTAAATCGCATTAGGCGCAAAGGATTGCATTATTAATACGTGTATATATAATGCATATTTAGAATTTGGGGTGGGTGGTAAACTGAAAAAACTTAAACACACAGGATGTTTGATATGTTGAGAGAAGCTTATGGCTATGAAACGAACTGTTTTGAGCCCACAGAATATGCTCACCACAAAAAGAACACGTTAAACCTAAGCCATCATTATTGCCCAACCATTATGAAAAAATAGATTTAAACAACCTAACAAAGGTGAACCTTTTCGCGCTATTGGTCAGTTCTTTGGCGACAATGGCCTCATCAAGGCACCCTATGTGCGGCAAGTTAAAACTGCTTTCAAAATCACTAGGAAGGCAATCAGCCAAATCTTCTGCCAAGGCACGATGAGTGACGGCATAACCATGGTTCTCTAAAATTTTAGGGTCCAGACTCATTCAAATCCAATAACATATGAGAGCAGCTAGGCATAATGCAGCCCCCGGCGCTCAGCCTCAATCAAGGCCAAACGAAGGCGTCTTATGCGCCATGCCGGCACTGCCATCACAAAGTTACTGTGTCGCTTTTTCATTCGAACAAGGTCAAGTTCCCAAGCCCGGCTAACCACATCACCGCCAGGTCGATCAAGACGTGATGCAATGTCATGAATGAAATCGCCATTCGGCCATAACTTCATGAGATGCTTATCCTCTCCCTGTCTCCAAGGCCTGTAACCTTTCAACTCTCGTACGGTCAGGGGGGACACAACAAGGCAATAAGTTTTTGAGGAAGGTCGTGGGCGTTTATGCGAGCATTCATATGGGAAATCCTGAGATGCCATGAGGTCATAGAATATAGACAGCGAAAGTATATCTCAGGGGTAAGTTGATGCCTAAACGGTTCATTGCTGTCCCATGCAGTTCAGCAACGCCTTTTCCGTATATTTTCCGTACAAACGAAAAAAGCCCACCATATGGCGGACTAACCCATTGAAAACAATGGTGACCCCTACGGGATTCGAACCCGTGTTGCCGCCGTGAAAGGGCAGTGTCCTAGGCCTCTAGACGAAGGGGTCTCGTTGGAAGCTCGGGTTAAGTA
>Ga0316204_10008540_pt1 | contig 14150 bp, 12 predicted proteins | sample 6monrhotite_MG_2_FD_205661 | JGI IMG/M metagenome (GOLD analysis project Ga0316204, IMG submission 205661) | Microbial mat bacterial communities from mineral coupon in-situ incubated in ocean water Damariscotta River, Maine, United States -... | ecosystem: Environmental > Aquatic > Marine >...
TCACCCGTCTGACATAGATGACCCTGAAAGTACAATTATTGGCCCTAGGATAACATTCTGATGGCACTGACACACTCCCCGCCTGCGAGAAATTGCCGTCAATTGTCGAGAACATTGGCTTACGCCGGTCAATGACAGCGATATATCTCAGCCATTGAGCACTCACTCCAAGCCATAATCTCGATATAAACACAGATGCACTTATAGCAGGTGTTTTGCAGCAATTTAGCTATATTGATATGCCTGCAAGCAACCAAAATCACTATGTAAGATTTGCCTAAACTCGGCGACCAAGGAGCAATGGTCCCCTGCCCCACAATGGCTTCAGCGCCGAGAGCGCCTTTGGCAAATCTGCTTTTTCAAAGTCTGCCATCAGTTTTGCAAAGATGATTATGCCCTTAACGGTAAATTGATTGAGAACACCTATAACGAATGGCTGGCGAGCGATTACCCGGCAAAAGGTGTGCAGTGCCAGACCTGTCACATGCCCGACCGGCGCCATCTTTGGCGCGGCATTCATGACCCGGATATGGTTAAAAAAGGTGTCAGCATAAAGGTGGATATGGACCAGGCCTTGTACCACCAGGGTGATACCTTGAATGCCAAGATCAGGCTTACCAATGACGGCGTTGGCCACTACTTTCCCACCTATCTCACCCCCAAGATCGATGGGGAGGCCTATCTGCTGGACGCTGAGGGCAACATTGTTTATCCAGATCATTTTTATAGCCGCTTTTATGAAGCTATGCTCGGCAATGGCAGCGCAGGCCGTGACACCAAATTGATCGAGCAGGCGTTAAAGGAATCTCAAGCATCGTCATCTACCTTGTTTGAAAAAACCATTCCGCTCGGCATCAATAGCAAGACAGTTGAGATAAAAGGTCTTAAGCCATCACCCGCCAGAACCAAGCCAGTTACATCACATATTCAAGAACCGGACTGGAATGCCGGTCAGATTAAATGGTTCGACTATGAAAAAGGGCTGCAAGTTGCCAAGCAAGGCGGTGATGCTGATTTTTTATGCCGACTGGTGCCCAACATGCCACGCCTATAAACAGATTTTCGCCGACCCGCGTGTGGTGGAACAGGCCAAGGGGTTGGTAATGGTTCGCGCCAACGTCGACCATTCTCAACTGCTGGCCAGCCGCTACGCTGATGATGGTGAATATGTGCCGCGCATTTTCGCCCTGAATGACAACGGCGAACAGATCACAGCCTTGTTTGAGCAGCGCAATTATCCAAAACATTTTGTTCCTGCCGATGCAAAACAGAATTTTCTTAAGCTTATGCGGCAGTTACAACGTTAAAGCTATGTAAGTTATTCCAGCTGACATCGACCAGGTTAAACATCGCTTAATAACAATAAGGGAATCACAGCATGAAACCACAACAGGCATTGGCTAGCTTAATGTTGATATCACTCAGCCTTCTATTCACGACAGGCGGAAAAACGACATGAACAAAGCCAAAATCCCTGGAACGACTTTGGCTTAAAGCACCCGCCCCATATTGATACCCAAATAGTGAAAGGCGCCCAGCAGTTCGTCGTCGGTGCCATCGAGCCCGGCCATAACAGTCGCTAAATTGCCGATGCTGTTACGGTCCAACTGGCCAATCGCGCCGGCGGGATCATCACCCATAAGTCCGACCACTAGAGTCACCGTCGTTAAGCCGCCAGAATTAGCCAAAGCGTGCTCAAACTCTGTTAATACCTTGGCCATAACATGGGCATGCCCCAGCGACATCGGATAGACCAACACATTGGTGAAGTCATTAGTGAATCGACTTTCATTTTGAACAAAGGGTGCAAGCTGGTCCTGGGTAATATCGGCCTTGCCCGTAAAGATGATGCTGGGCACCGATTTAATCTGATCACCCGACCAGGAAAATTTGACTGCTGAACCGCCTGGACTTTCTAAGGCACGTTTAATCGCCTCGCCCATTCCAATAAATTGGCCGCCGCCAACCTTATCCCGTTCAAAGCGGAAACGCATGTTCGATTTCTCCGGTTTATGCGGTGTTAATGTTCTTTCGTCCATCCATTTTATTCTAAAACCATCGGAAATCGGTTGCCCCCACGGGTCGCTGAATTTACCACCCGGCCCACGAATCGTAGCTGAGGTATCCGGGCAATGCCAGCGCGGTTTTGCTTCGCCCAGCTTTACCTTGCTATGATTTTTGATGAACTTTTTAAATGCCTTCTTAAAGTCAGCGGAGCCTTTGCCTTCTTTATCGGATTTCATATTGATATCACCCGAGTCTGTAGACGTAGCGACCGATTGCCAAGAGACGCAACCCAAAATCTCGCCGGTTTCAACGCAGATGGCACAAGTCTCAAACGTTGCTACAATCTTTTTAATATTGGGTTTTTTATTGGCGAGGGACAGGCCTGGGCCATCAGTGAGCGTTGTTGGATCAGTTGGCTTTTTGCTGGCATCACCTTGGGATGGCGTATCGTGCTTCTTATCATCGCCATTATAATAGGGGTCACCCTCGCAGGCGAGATGGTCGATCGCTACCTGATGACCATCCTTACCAGTGATTTCATCATCTTTACGATGTTTAAAGGGGTTGTCATCGGGGTCGGCATACATCTCATCCAGTTTGGAAGTGACAACCTTGCCTGCTTTGTCATAGGCAACGACCGTAGCGGTCTGCGATAGGCGGATGTTTTTACAGCCACCAGCCTTATGTTTGGGTTTGAATGTGATCGTTATTTCGTCGGGATTTCCTGGCGTATGCTTAAATGACCAGTCCCCATGTTTGCCCTTAATCGGATCAAACGGCATCTGTCCCCTCCTCCCTGAAGCCACCACTATAAAGCGGCAGTGTAAGCTGTATGTTTACATCCGTTTCAAATTACACTAGAAGTCTATGAAAGACATGTCAATAAAAACTCACAACTATCCAACTCACCTTCTTCCATTGCGCATGGAGAAGCATCCGGATTACGAGGAAGGTAAAAATCTAAAAAGTAGAGGAGCGTTAACACGCTCCTCCGCGGTTTTTACTGCCAGGCACCTTTGAGCATATTCATAACATCCTCACCACCGCTGGACTTGGCATAATCTAATATTTCGGGTACGAACTTGCCTGCCATTTCCGGACTCAATCCTAACTTAGAGAAGCTGCCAGCAACACTTGCCAGACCACCTGCCTTTTCCGCATCGCCACCTACCATGGCACCTAACCCACCTAGTTTCTCGGTCAACCCTGAAGCCTTCGGTGCAGCTGCCAACAAGGCGTCCATACCTGGGATGGATTCACTGACTTTAGCGAAGTCACTGGACTTCAATGCCTTTTTAGCCAAGCCAAACAACGCACCCGCACCCCCCATCGCTTGTTCATTGGACACACCTAACTTTTTAGACAAGCTGCTTACCAGCCCCATTGTGGAGCTACTATCCCCGCCACCACTATTTAACCCGGGAATAGACGAACAAGCACTAATCATCACAATCAATACATAAATAAATGACATCTTAAAAAAAATTCTCTTCACAATTTTTCCTTATAATATTTTCTTAATTTAATAACAGCTTTAACCAGTAAGACCGCATCGAACCACCTCATAATAGCTGAGATCATTACTGGATTTTAGATCTCTTTGCGTTAGAACCTGTGGTCTTACTAACGATTAAATTTTAATCTTAGTCATTTCATTCCTGGTTACCTAAATATTTTTAGAGACTTGAATTTTGAACTCATTCTAGATTCGAATTTTTCTCTAGTCTGATCTTTTCCATGATGACTTTTGGTGTTGTACCCTCATCTTTTTTCGTGTTGGGTTTTTTACCGTTCACTTCGACAGCCATACGGATGAATCTAATTTCACAGTGACAAAGGCTATTTAAAAGCTGCATATTAAACAACGATAAAAAGATAAAAATGACAATTATTTACAGTAACAAAACACCTGGCGTAGTAGAAATGTTAATTTATTCCCTTTTTCTGTTGCAACAAACAGCTTTTAATGCGTTGATAATAAACAGTCCAACGAGATAAAGCATGACAGCCGTTATGGCACGACGAAAATTTACGTCTGCGTTCAATAAAAATTTCGATAACACTGATGCCACAAATGCTACGCCCCCATCTTCAACTTCTGACTAAAATACAGGTGATTCATCATCCAATTCGCGGTTGTCTGCAAGTAAAAAGCAACCAGCAATTACCGCATTAGAACAACATGGCGTGATTAATGAGGCAAAAAAATAGGTTTATAGTGTCTACCAGACCAGCTACTTAAAGATTAAGCACCGGCAGAATACTTCATCGACAATTTAAAACGAGGCTGGCTTGCAGTTTATTTGTCTAGCATTAGCACATACAATGAGAGGATAATCATAAAGAATACGAACTTTCATTTTAGTTAAGTTTAGGTATTAACAGAATATGATGACCAAAACCTCGGGGCTCGGGAGCTTGCCACTGCTCAGCATCTCGACCCTAAGTCAGTTCCTTGATGATTTTTCTAGCGGCATACTGATTACGGATGAAGAAGGCCTCATCAAGTCAGCCAATCAGGAAATTGAGCGTATTTTTGGTTATAAAGCTACTGAGCTCAAAAATCGAAGTTTCAGTTCTTTGATCATTTCCAGCCAAAGCCAACAGCTCCTCGCCGCCTACAAAAGCATTATCAATGGTTCTGAAAACATCTATGCCGGAAAGAGCTTTGAAGCAAAAAGCAAGAAACATAACGGCGAGCTACAAGCCATTGAAATCAGCTTTAACATGATGCGTGAAGACGAAAATCAGATAAACGTAGTTCAGATTACCGACATCAGCAAACGTGTACTGCTGCAACAACAACTCTATAAAAAGACCATTACTGACCCACTAACGGGCATGTACAACCGACGTTATTTCGACGAGCGGCTAACACAGGAGTTTAATCGCGCCACTCGTTACCGTCGCCCCTTTGCCATCTTAATCATGGACATTGATGGTTTCAAGCAGGCTAATGACCTGCACGGACACAGTTTTGGTGATGGGCTGTTGGTTAACTCTACGGCTATTTTCAACCAGGTTTTACGTCAAGAAGACACTGCTTACCGCTATGGTGGTGACGAATTCGCCATGCTGCTTCCGGAAACCAGCAAAGAAGGCGCAATTGAGGTCGCCGAACGCCTCAGAGAAAACTTTGCCATCGAAAACAATATCAAAGAAAAACGGATCAAGCTCTCTCTCAGTATTGGAATAGCCTGCTCACCGGATGATGGTAGCACCCAGAAAACCCTGATCGGCGCAGCCGATAGCCGCATGTATCACTCAAAAGCTAATGGCGGCAATATGATTACGGCATATGACAATAACCCCTATCTAACGCGCGAAACCGGAACACTGCTTCGCTCGCTTTCCAATCTGGTTCATTTGATTGAGAAAAATAGAGGTATGGGATCAGCTCATGATGGCACGGTGCATTCACAAAATATCCGTACCCTGTCCATCGAACTGGGAAATGCTCTAGCGCTGAGCAGCGAGCGAATTTTTATGCTTGAGCAGGCCTCCATACTGCATGATATCGGCTGCCTCTATATCTCCAGCGCCACTCTCAACAAAATCGAAACGCTTACCGAGAGCGAATGGCTTGAAATTAAAAAACATACCGTCATCGGCGAGGAGATTATCGACGTTATTACCCCCAACAATGAAAACGAGCTTCAACAACTAAAGAGAATCATTGGCCAACACCATGAAAAGATTGACGGTTCTGGCTATCCACGAGGTCTGAGAGGTGATGACATCGTACTTGAGGCCAAAATACTGGCCGTTGCCGATACCTATGTCGCCATGATTAGCAAGCGACCATACCGCGCAGCACTCACAAAACAAGCGGCACTGGGTGAAATACAACAATTAGCGGGCATTCATTACGAACCTGCAGTGATTGACGCACTCGTCGAGCTGGAATCAAAGAGCTTATAAAAAACTGCTCTTAAGGTATCTGACTCTTGGCTTGATTCTCTTCAGTGCGAATGTGACGGACTTCTTCTTCGTCTTTGATTAGGTTAATAAATTCACGTATTAAGGTTGGGTCCCATTGACCTGAATCTTTCTCCTCTTCCAGGATACTGACTGACTTTTCCACCGTCATACCCTTGCGATAGACGCGGTCCCCGGTCATAGCATCCCAGGTATCTGCAATTGCCACAATACGTGCAAGCAGTGGGATTTCCTCTCCAGCCATACCGCTGGGGTATCCTTTTCCATCCCAACGCTCGTGATGCCAGGCGGCGATATCGGTGAACTCTTTGAAGCGTTTGAGCGGTTTCATGATGGTGGCTGTCATGGTTGGGTGGGCCTTCATTTGCTCATATTCATTATCATTGAGCGCCCCAGGTTTATTGAGGATGAGATCTGGAATGCCAATCTTACCCAGGTCGTGCATTAATGCGCCCTGCTTCAGCAGGGTCAGTTGTTCCTTACCCAGCCCGAGTCGATGGCCCAGTTTTACGGAATAGCTGGCCACCCGGCCTGAATGCCCGGCTGTGTATTTGTCTTTTGTCTCAAGCGCTTTGGCCAGAGACTGCATCGCCTGCATATAGGCGAGTTCTTGTTCTTCTAATAATTCCTGGATGTTATCGGCCATTGTGTTGACCGCCCTGCCCAGTCTGGCAACTTCGTAGCTGGATGCTTCTTTAACACGCTTATCAAGGTCACCTTTGGATATGGCCTTGGTAACACGCAATAGCGATGAGATGGGTTGAATCAGGTTAGAGTGGATTACCCACCAAATAAACATAAATAGAATGGCGCCACCAAACATAAACATATACATAATATTACGTTCGTATTTGTCATCCATGAGTTGGAGTTGAGCCACTGTCTTCAACAGATCAATTTCGGCCTCTAGCGCACCGATAACCTCGCCTTTATGGTGTACCGGAATAATGATGTCTATTTTTGGCACCATTTGGCCTTTTTCGGATTCGTATTCAATTTCATCACCCAGATAACTGGTCTCGCTGCGGAATACTTCACCGTGCACCCCTTGCATGTTTTCTACGTAACCAAATGTTCCCGAACTGTCTGCCAGTATTTTTCCCTGCTTGTCGTAAAAGTAAACACGATCAACTGAGAAAATTAACTCATCTTCCATCATCAACAGGCTCTTGCTGAGAATGGTTTTAAGCCTATTTTGGTCTAAGATGCCATCTCGTGCCTTGATCTCCTGGTCAACGCCCAGCAAAAACATCTTTGCCTGAGTGCGGGCTTGATCGAGCATGACCTCTTCCACCAGTTTCTCTGAATAGAGAATGGCGCCCCAGCCCATTGCAATAAGACCAAACATGGAAAAACCGATGACCCTTGTTGTTAATGTCAGTTTTCTTGCCATGTCACCGTACCGAAGCGTCTCCTTTGGTTTATAAATTATTGGTCGTTGCTTGGCAGCAAAAGCTTGTAAAGCTCAATGGCAGCATCTGTGTTACCAGCGGCTGATGCCAAATCAATGCTAATTAATAAAACAAGAAACCTCTGATGAGAACAGAGGTTCATTGTAATAAAACGGCACAAATAAGGGATTGCTTAAATATTCGAAAAAACAGGAGATTCCTTTCAAATACCAGACAAACAATAAGCATTGAAGAGCCTATAAGCAGATTTAGCTCCCAGGTTTCACGAACTTCAGCGTAAAACGGTCGCTCTCCCCTATCGCCAGATATTTTTGACGATCATTGTCTTGCATGGCCAGGGATGGTGGCAAAGTCCAGACACCTTTGGGATGGTCTTTTGTATCCTTAGGGTTTGCGTTGACCTCTGAACTGGCGATGAATTGAAAACCAGCATTTTCGGCCAGTTGGATGGCATACGCCTGGTTGACATAACCTGAACGCGCTTTGGGGTCTTGTTTTGTATTTGGGTTGCCGCGATGTTCAACCACACCGAGGATGCCGCCAGGTTTGAGCGCCTTATACATGGCGGCAAAGACATCATCGGCATAACCACCTTTCATCCAGTTGTGGATATTGCGGAAAGTCAGCACCGCGTCAGCTGTGCCTGGCGGGGCAATTTCTGTTTTGGCCGGTGGCTCTAACACAGTGATGTTGACCTTGCTGTAGGCGTTATTCGAGGCCATTTTGCCTTTGAATCTTGCTGCGCTTTTGCGTGCGAATTCACGCTTTGAATCTGGATTATTGTGAGCGGCATAAAAACTGCCATTGTCTTTGAGGTAAGGGGCGAGAATTTCGCTATACCAACCGCCGCCAGGAAAGATTTCTACCACGGTCATATTGTCTTTGATGCCGAAAAAATTAAGCGTTTCTAGCGGGTGGCGATATTGGTCACGTGCCTTATATGCAGGTGTGCGATGATCGGCGTTGAGTATGTTTTGCAGTTTGTTATCGGCATAGGCTGCGGGGCTGAGCATTAGCGTTGCTAGCAGTGTGACTGAAATGATGGCCTTGATAGTTTTGTTGCTGCTTGCCTGTTTCATAATGCGCTCCAGTTGCCCTAAACAATGACTCAATACTAACTCATTAGAATACTGATATTTAGGCTAAAGTCACACCCTAACCATCAACCAGTGGAGATTAAAAATCCAACCTGGATTCAATCACACACCAGGCATTGCCATGGGGAGATTTTCTAGCTGTCCAAAATAATAGAAACCTAAAAAATTTGAACTATGCTTAGGGTGCAAAGTTACCTTGCATGATTAACAAGGGGGTCAGCCATGCTCACAGCTCCACACAGTATCAGTGTACTCAATTTCACGCCGACTCAAACACTACACCCATCACCAGTCGACTGGCGTGACCAGTTTATTTATTTCCTTTTGGTTGACCGCTTTGACGATAACCAACCACACCCTGCTTATCAGGCCGGGACATCGGGCAGTGGCAGTGATCCAAATCAAGGTCGGCTGTTTCAGGGCGGCACGATCAAAGGTATCACCCGGCGGCTGGACTATATTCAGGAGCTGGGCTGCACCACCATCTGGTTGAGTCCGATATTTAAAAATCGCATTGATAAACTGGACTCTTATCACGGCTACGGAGTGCAGGATTTCCTTAAAGTCGATCCACGCTTCGGCACACTGGAAGACTTGCAGGAACTAACCAGTGAAGCCCATGCCCGTGGCATGTACGTTATCCAGGATGTGATATTCAACCATGCGGGTGATGTCTGGGCCTATCCTGGTGAATTTCCTTATTATTATTTCCAGGGTCAGCGTTTTCCCTTCGGCCACTGGCGTGAACATGATCCAAGGGCCAGCCTGCAGCGGGATGACGGTGTCTGGCCGCAGGAGCTACAGGACCCAGAGGTATTCAAACGCAAGGGGGAAATCCGCAATTGGGCTGATGATAGGCAGGCTCTGGACGGTGATTTTCTCAGTCTTAAGGAACTTGACCTGCAACAACCCAAGGTGCTCGACACTCTGATTCAGGCCTATAAGTCATGGATTGTTAACGCTGATATTGATGGCTTTCGCATCGACACAGTCAAACATATGGAACACTCCGCTGTGGCAATTTTCTGTAATGCCATCCGCGAATATGCCCAGCGAATCGGTAAACAAAATTTCTTTCTGTTTGGTGAAATTGTCGACGATGACCAGACCATCCAGAAATACATTGGCCGCAATACCAGAATGGAAAACAGTAATGAACGCTTTCCGTCACTGGATGCTGCGCTGGACTTCCCGCTCTATTTTGACCTGGAAGACGTAATCAAGGGCTTTAAAACGCCGGATGTTTTACGTCATCGTTATGAGCGCTTTCAGACGCAATATAGTGACCATGGTGCCGCCAGCCGTTATTTTGTCACCTTCATCGACAACCACGACCAGATGGCGCGGCCATATCGCCGTTTCATGCACAACAACCCAAACAAACAACAGGCCGTGTTGGCGATGGCCTATTTGCTCACTAGTCTTGGCATTCCATGCGTTTATTACGGCACCGAGCAAGGTTTTGATGGTGGTGGCGATAATGACAGCTATGTACGCGAGTGTATGTTTGGTGGTAAGTGGGGTGCATTTAATTCCCAGGGCTCCCATTTTTTCAATCAAGAGCATGACATCTACAAGGGCATTCAGGCGATTAGCCAGCTACGCAAACAACAACCAGCACTACGCTATGGCCGTCAGTATTTTCGTGAAATTTCTGGCAATGGCAGCGACTTTGGCCACCCACAGAGCGGCCAGTGCACCCTGGCCTATTCGCGCATACTCGATACCGAAGAGCTGCTGATTGTGCTTAATCTAACCGGTCAGATACGCGAAGACTACATTACGGTAGACAAGCACCTAAGCAGTCCTGGCTACGAGATGGTCAACCTGCTTAAAGCAAATGCAGAAAAGATCGAAATACAAAATACAAATGACAATCGTGCCAATATCCAGGTAAAACTCGACCCCTACGAGGTGGCAATATTAAAGGTGGGCTAATTCAATAATCATGAATTGTAGGGCGGCGACTGCCGCCCTACTTGATAACTTAAAGCGTCGGATAATCGGTGTAACCCTTTTCATCCGGCGTGTAAAAGGTGTCGTAGTCAGGCTCATTTAACTCTGCATTACTCTGCCAACGCGCTGGCAGGTCAGGGTTGGCCAGGAACGGCCGCCCCACTGCAATCAAGTCTGTTTTGCCCGGCATATCTTTCTCTGCCCGCTCTGCATCATAACCGCCTGACAGGATCAGGGTGCCGCAGAATTCATCGCGGAAGATCTCTTTAATCGAAGCTGGCACCTCGGGTGCGCCCATGGACGAGTGATCTACCAAATGTACATACACTACATCCTGCGTATCCAGTTCCCGTGCCAGGTAGGTATAGTCCGCTTCCATCTCGTCATACAGCGGCATGTCATTGAACACACCATAGGGTGACAGGCGGACGCCAACCTTATGATGGCCAATAGCTGCGGTGCAGGCATCTACTACTTCCATGACAAAACGGGCGCGGTTTTCGATGCTGCCACCATACTCATCGTCGCGCTGATTGGTGTTTGGCCGAATAAATTGTTCCAGCAGATAACCATTGGCGGCATGTATTTCAACACCATCAAAACCTGCTGCGACGGCATTGCGCGCCGCCTGAGCATATTCTTCAATAGTGGAGCGGATATCATCCGCCGACATCGCCTCTGGTACCGGTAAGGGCTGCATACCCTCGGCATCGGTATACATCTGCTCAGCAGCTGCCACTGCCGAAGGTGCCAACACCCGGGCACCAGCAGGCAGATTCAAAGGGTGTGAAACACGTCCGGTATGCATCAACTGCATAAACATCTTGCCGCCCTGTTCATGCACTGCTTCTGTAATCGGCTTCCAGGCCTCCACCTGTGCTTCGGAAAATATGCCAGGAATACGTGGATAACCCAGGCCATTGGGCGAAGGTGAAGTTCCTTCGGTAATGATGAGTCCTGCCGATGCACGCTGCTGATAATAGGTTCGCATCAAATCATTGGGCAGATTATCAATCGCCCGGCTGCGCGTCAGGGGCGCCATGATGATGCGGTTATTCATAACCACATCACCCAGGCGGTACTCAGAAAACAATCGTGACATCCTTAACTCCATGTTCTATTTCTAGTCGTGAAAAGATAATATTTAACAGCACAGAATGTGAATATTTAGGTTTAATTAATTATATTCAGGTGAGTATATGACAGATAGCAAGCAACAAAAACATACTCTAAACAAACGATGACGATATCTAGGCTATTTTCTTTTTAATTGACGTAATTGCTCATACAGTCTTTTCTCTTCATCTGACAGAATCCTGGGCACATGCAACTGAATCCGTAGATTGAGATCCCCTGCACCCATGCCATCTGCCCGTGTCATCCCTTTCCCCTTCAAACGCAGTACTTCGTCAGGTTGCGTACCCGCAGGTACCGTAACATCAACATCTCCATCCAGGGTTGGCACCACCATATGACAGCCCAGTACGGCATCATCCACATCAATGGACTAAGCCCGCCACAAATCAGCGCCACGACGTTGAAAACGGGCATCCGGTCATGGAAGACGTTGACATACAAATCCCCCGCCGCAGCCCCCTGAGGCCCCGGCAGACCATGGCCGGGGATACGCAAGGCGGCACCATCATCAATTCCCTGAGGGATATTGATTTTTAACTTCTCAATCTTGTCGATTTCACCTGTGCCGTGGCATTGCCCACAAGGATCTTCAATAACACGGCCACTGCCGTGACAATCTGAGCAGGTAAGCACTTGTTGAAAACGCACCGTACTTGAATTCTGCTTGGCATCACGGCTAATCACCTTGTGACCGGTACCGCCACATGCAGGACAAGCCTTGGGCGCCTTGCCAGAGTGAGTACCAAAACCGTGGCAGTCAGGGCATGTTGAAGGCTTGCTGAAACGCACTGTCTTGCTGCCACCTGTATTAATCAATTCCAGCGGCACCTCAAGTCTGATGCTAATGTCACTGCCACGGACAGGGCGATGCTCTTGATGAAAAAAACGATCAAATATACTATCCCCACCCGGGCCAAAACCAAAACCAACGTCACCAAATATACTGCCAAGGTCAACATTTCCGAAAACATCTTCGTCTGAAAAGTGTGCCACCCCCTCAACGCCTTGAGAGTCATAGAGTTTGCGTTTTTTGACATCAGAGAGAATCGCATAGGCCTTGGCGATTTCTTTAAATCTATTTTCCGCATCGGGGGCTGAGTTACGGTCAGGGTGATACTTCATCGCCAGACAATGATAGGCATTTTTAATCGTCTTGTTATCTGCGTCTCTAGGTACGCCCAGCACTTCATAATAATCACGGTTGGCACCAGCCATATCTCGATCACCCAATTATGTTACAGAGGTAAATAATATTCGAAAAAATAGTCTTATGACCATATTTGATTGATCTGATCATACTTGGCATATACCATTGGAAAAACTGTCATTTTCTCTGAAGGGAGGGGAAACATGGGCAGCACAAGTAGAATTGTTCTGGTTTGCCTATTACTCACACTCAACGGCTGCGCTACCTATCAACCAACTAAAGTAGACAACATCTGTCACATCTTTCTTGGTGAAACAGACTGGTACGAGGCTGCTCGTGACTCACAAAAAAAATGGGGCACACCCATCTGGGTGATGATGGCCATCATGCATCAGGAGTCACGCTTTGTCAGTGACGCCAAACCTGAACGTGACTGGTTTCTGTTTATTCCACTTCCCAGACAATCTTCTGCCTATGGTTATGCTCAGGCACAAAATCCAGCCTGGGAAGATTTTATAAAAAAAACAGGTGCCCGTGGCCACGACCGTGATGATTTTGAAGACGCCATCGACTTCATTGGCTGGTATACCGACGTTACTCAAAAAACCCTCGGCATATCAAAGTGGGACGCCTATGCCCAATATCTTGCCTATCACGAAGGCCGGGGCGGCTATAAAAGTGGCAGCTGGAAGAAAAAATCTTGGCTGAAAAAGGTGGCACTAAAAGTAAAAAGTAGATCCAGCAGCTACAATGCCCAACTCAAACAATGTAAAACCAAATTGGATGATGAAGTTGATAGTTGGTTTTTTTAGTCTAAAAAAACGCTAAAAATAGTCTCTGCCAACACAAGTGAGGCTCACCCCAATTTTAATTTAGATCAATTGGAATTAATGCAGCGTTGTATCTGATGCTAAAGATTCATTCTCAGCAAACATCAACCCAGTAGTGTCAGGGCCAACATAAACAACCATGGCACGCTTGCAATAACTAATTCCTCTAGGGTGACCTGATTTATAGAAATCCAAATCAACAATCTGGCCGCTATTCAAACGCTTTCCTGATGATTTAATACCTAAACCACCCTTACTCATGTCCACTACTTCTGTTGTGAAAATTACCCGTCCGTCACAAACCAGCCGAACTGCTTGAGCAAAAGGCATGCGCTCATATTTACGTGAATCCATTTTGACCCCCCGGTCACAAGAATTTAGTTCCTGATAAGTTTAACTACAACATCCCTTACATATTTTATGAACAGCCAACTTCAAACATGTGCAGATTAATCCTACACAAAAAGCTCAACTAATATCTATTTAATTTTTTATACTCACAACAACCACTAGAAACCTTAGTATCAAGTTTGAACCGCGACAATAATTATTATATTTCATAAAATAATTCCTCAGGTGTTTTGTAATTGTGGCGCTTTCTTGGCCTTTCATTCAGGTTATTGGC
>Ga0316204_10008541_pt1 | contig 14147 bp, 5 predicted proteins | sample 6monrhotite_MG_2_FD_205661 | JGI IMG/M metagenome (GOLD analysis project Ga0316204, IMG submission 205661) | Microbial mat bacterial communities from mineral coupon in-situ incubated in ocean water Damariscotta River, Maine, United States -... | ecosystem: Environmental > Aquatic > Marine >...
TCTTCCGCAACATTGGCTGTTGATTGTACTGTTAAGGTTGGCGCGTCGTTTACATCTGAAACTGTAATGACTGACGTTTGAGTCGCTGTCGCACCGTCGTCATCAGTAGTGACAACAATGATCGTTGCATCACCGTTAAAGTTCGCAGCTGGTGTAAAGGTAATTGTGCCGTTCGCATTAACCACGGCCGTGCCCTGAGCAGGGTCGACGGTTGCTACGGTTGATACAATCGTGCCGTCTACATCGGCAGCAGCATAAGTAATATTAACTGAACCATCTTCTGCAACATTGGCTGTTGATTGTACTGTTAAGATTGGCGCATCGTTTACATCAGATACACTAATCACAGAAGTCTGTGTCGCAGTCGCGCCATCGTCATCGGTAGTGACAACCGTAACCGTCGCATCACCGTTAAAGTTCGTCGCTGGCGTAAACGTGATCGTGCCGTTCGCATTAACGACTGCAGTACCCTGGGCAGGGTCAACGGTTGCTACGGTTGATACGATTGTGCCGTCAACATCAGCTGCAGAGAACGTAATATTAACGGCGTTATCTTCTGATGTGTTAGCAACAGATTGAACAACTAAAGTCGGAGCATCGTTAATATCACCAACATTTATTATTGAAGTTTGAGTAGCTGTTGCGCCATCATCATCGGTAGTGACTACAGTGATCGTTGCATCACCATTGAAGTTTGTTGCCGGTGTAAACGTAATCGTGCCATTGGCATTAACCACGGCTGTGCCCTGGGCAGGGTCTACGGTTGCTACGGTTGATACGATTGTGCCGTCCACATCAGCAGCAGCATAAGTAATATTAACTGAACCATCTTCCGCTACATTCGCAGTCGACTGAACCGTTAGTGTTGGCGCGTCATTAACATCTGATACGGTAATGATGGATGTTTGAGTCGCTGTCGCACCGTCGTCATCGGTAGTGACAACAGTGATCGTTGCATCACCGTTAAAGTTCGCAGCTGGTGTAAAGGTAATTGTGCCGTTCGCATTAACCACGGCCGTGCCCTGAGCAGGGTCGACGGTTGCTACTGTACCAACAATCGTGCCGTCCACATCAGCCGCGCTGTAAGTAATATTAACCGAACCGTCTTCTGCTACATTCGCAGTCGACTGAACCGTTAGTGTTGGCGCGTCGTTAACATCCGATACGGTAATGATGGATGTTTGCGTTGCAGTCGCACCGTCGTCATCTGTGGTCACAACCGTAATCGTTGCATCACCATTAAAGTTTGTTGCTGGTGTAAAGGTAATTGTGCCGTCAGCATTAACCACCGCACTACCCTGAGCAGGATCAACGGTTGCTACGGTTGATACGATTGTGCCATCTACATCAGCTGCAGAGAACGTAATATTAACGGCATTATCTTCTGATGTGTTTGCTACAGACTGAACAGTAAGCGTTGGTGCGTCATTTACATCCGAAACTGTAATAATGGATGTTTGTGTCGCGGTCGCACCGTCGTCATCAGTAGTGACAACAGTGATCGTTGCATCACCGTTAAAGTTCGTCGCCGGGGTAAAGGTAATCGTGCCATTGGCATTAACCACGGCCGTGCCCTGGGCAGGATCAACACTTGCAGTAGTTGAAACAATCGTGCCGTCAACATCAGCAGCAGTATAAGTAATATTAACCGAACCATCTTCCGCAACATTAGCTATTGATTGTACTGTCAACGTTGGAGCATCGTTAACATCGCTAACCGTAATCACAGAAGTCTGTGTCGCGGTTGCACCGTCGTCATCCGTGGTCACAACCGTAACCGTGGCATCACCGTTAAAGTTTGTTGCCGGTGTAAAGGTAATCGTGCCGTTCGCATTAACCACGGCCGTGCCCTGGGCAGGGTCAACGGTTGCTACGGTTGATACGATTGTGCCGTCAACATCCGCTGCAATAAACGTAATATTAACTGCATTATCTTCTGAAGTATTTGCAACTGATTGAACAACTAACGTTGGTGCATCGTTAACATCTGATACGGTTATTACTGACGTTTGTGTCGCAGTTGCACCGTCGTCATCCGTGGTCACAACCGTAACCGTGGCATCACCGTTAAAGTTTGTTGCCGGTGTAAAGGTAATCGTGCCGTTCGCATTAACGACTGCAGTACCCTGGGCAGGGTCAACGGTTGCTACGGTTGATACGATTGTGCCGTCAACATCCGCTGCAATAAACGTAATATTAACTGCATTATCTTCTGAAGTATTTGCAACTGATTGAACAACTAATGTCGGTGCGTCATTTATATCACCAACATTGATGATTGAATTCTGTGTTGCAGTTGCACCATCATCATCCGTGGTTACAACCATAATCGTGGCATTACCATTAAAATTTTGAGCGGCCGTAAACGTAATTGTATTATCCGCATTGACAACAACACTTCCCTGAGTTGGATCTACGGTTGCTACTGTACTTACTATTATTCCATCTACATCAGCCGCAGCATAAGTAATACTTACACTACCTTCTTCTAATACGTTAGCAAAACCTTGCAGATTAAGTGTAGGTGCATCGTTAACATCGCTAACTGTAATCACAGAAGTCTGCGTTGCAGTCGCGCCGTCATCGTCTGTAGTGACTATTGTGATAGTCGCATCACCATTAAAGTTAGTAGCCGGTGTATACGTAATCGTGCCATTGGCATTAACCACGGCTGTGCCCTGGGCAGGGTCTACGGTTGCTACGGTTGATACGATTGTGCCGTCAACATCCGCTGCTGAATAAGTAATATTAACTGAACCATCTTCCGCAACATTGGCAGTCGATTGAACTGTTAGTGTTGGCGCGTCATTAACATCCGAAACTGTAATAATGGATGTTTGTGTCGCAGTTGCACCATCATCATCCGTCGTGACAACCGTAACCGTTGCATTGCCATTAAAGTTCGTCGCCGGTGTAAAGGTAATCGTGCCATTGGCATTAACCACGGCCGTGCCCTGGGCAGGGTCAACGGTTGCTACGGTTGATACGATTGTGCCGTCAACATCAGCTGCAGAGAACGTAATATTAACGGCGTTATCTTCTGATGTGTTTGCTACAGACTGAACAGTAAGCGTTGGTGCGTCATTTACATCCGAAACTGTAATAATGGATGTTTGTGTCGCGGTCGCACCGTCGTCATCTGTGGTAACAACCGTAACCGTTGCATCACCATTAAAGTTTGTCGCCGGGGTAAAGGTAATTGTGCCGTTGGCATTAACCACGGCTGTGCCCTGGGCAGGATCAACGGTTGCTACGGTTGATACGATTGTGCCGTCAACATCAGCTGCAGAGAACGTAATATTAACGGCGTTATCTTCTGATGTGTTTGCTACAGACTGAACAGTAAGCGTTGGTGCGTCATTTACATCCGAAACTGTAATAATGGATGTTTGTGTCGCGGTCGCACCGTCGTCATCTGTGGTAACAACCGTAACCGTTGCATCACCATTAAAGTTTGTCGCCGGGGTAAAGGTAATCGTGCCATTGGCATTAACCACGACTGTGCCCTGGGCAGGATCTACGGTTGCTACTGTACCAACAATCGTGCCGTCTACATCTGCAGCAGCATAAGTAATATTAACTGAACCGTCTTCCGCAACATTCGCAGTGGATTGAACTGTTAGTGTTGGCGCGTCATTAACATCTGATACGGTAATGATGGATGTTTGTGTTGCAGTAGCTCCATCGTCATCAGTGGTCACAACCGTAACCGTCGCATCACCGTTAAAGTTTGTTGCCGGGGTAAAGGTAATCGTGCCATTGGCATTAACCACGGCACTACCCTGGGCAGGGTCAACGGTTGCTACTGTACCAACAATCGTGCCGTCAACATCCGCTGCTGAATAAGTAATATTAACTGAACCATCTTCAGCAACATTAGCAGTGGATTGAACTGTTAGTGTTGGCGCGTCATTAACATCTGATACGGTAATGATGGATGTTTGTGTTGCAGTAGCTCCATCGTCATCCGTGGTCACAACCGTAACCGTCGTATCACCATTAAAGTTTGTCGCCGGGGTAAAGGTAATTGTGCCGTCAGCATTAACCACCGCACTACCTTGTGCAGGATCAACGGTTGCTACGGTTGATACGATTGTGCCATCTACATCTGCAGCAGCATAAGTAATATTAACTGAACCATCTTCCGCAACATTAGCTGTTGATTGAACTGTTAGTGTTGGCGCGTCGTTAACATCCGATACGGTAATGATGGATGTTTGTGTTGCAGTCGCACCGTCGTCATCTGTGGTAACAACCGTAATCGTTGCATCACCATTAAAGTTTGTCGCCGGGGTAAAGGTAATCGTACCGTTGGCGTTCACAACCGCACTACCCTGAGTAGGATCAACGGTTGCTACGGTTGATACGATTGTGCCGTCCACATCAGCAGCAGCATAAGTAATATTAACCGAACCATCTTCCGCAACATTAGCTGTTGATTGAACAATAAGGCTAGGTACATTATTGGGTACAGGTACAGGTACAGGTGCCGTTACCGTAGGAATAGGAGTGGATGTTTCCACTGCTGCTAATAATGCACCATCATTAGCAAATAAATCATCTGCTCCAGTATTATTGCCGGTATTAAAATCGGTAAGACGAGTTTCTACATCACCTTCCCTGCCTTCACGCTCATATATAGGTGTCTCATGTAAGCCAGCAGATTGGCCCTGTTCATTACCCGCAGCAGTTGGGTCTAACTCAGAAAGATCTTTCCCTTCAAGAATGGCCTGCTGAAGAGCTGCAACCTGATCGACCTGAGCATCGGTGTAGGATAACTCTTCTGAATATACGGTTTCATCTAGGAGGACTTCAGCATTTTCTGTTACCTGAAGCTTCTGACCGCTATAAAAATCAACAGTTACATTTGCGCCCTGTCCAGTGATGAGTAAGTCTCTATCACTTACAGTGTCACCAATATTAAGGACTTTAATCACTCCCTCAGCGGTGCGTACTTGTGCAGAGCCTGATAGATCAGCGATATATCCAATATTTTTAGTAGCCATGATGTAACCTTTTATGAGTAGTCATAAAAGATTAGTTCATATCAAATATAGGGGTATCGTACTAAGGTACTAGAAAACAACATATTAGAAGACCCTAATACAGAAAAGCTAGACTAACGGTTTCCTAGCTCGTAGAGGAAGACTTTAACTTAGGTAAATCGAACTGATTTAGGTAGATAGCCAGGGCTACACGGTCTTTTAACTCTAATTTTTTGAATATTTGAGTTAAATGTGTTTTGACTGTGCGTTCAGCCATATTGCAATTAGTCGCTACCAGCTTATTGCTTTGGCCATCCGCCACAGCCAAGGCTACCTCTTTTTCTCTTTTAGTTAAGCCCTCCAGGGGGTCCTTTACTGCTGGCTGCTGGATAACTGATCGTGCCAGTTCAAAGGCCTCAGTCATTAACGCTGGGGGGAACCAGCTTTGTCCACTGGCAAGTAAACGCAATAGTTGATCGTAGTGTGGTTTAGCCATGTAAGAGTTAAAAAAACCACTTATACCTAAATCGGTATACGCCAATAAATCTTCCACTTTAGGGTTATCCGCAGCTATACCTACTGTGACACCTTTACCTGAGATCGCCTTCAACCAGTTAGGTAACTCATCTGGAAATGACGCTGCATGCACCAGAATGACATCTCCGGCTGAAATGTTTGAAGTAGATAATTTAGGTCGAGCAATAAACTCATCAACAACACTGCTGATGTAGCCTTCAAACATTCTGGATTGTGAGATTATAATTAATGACATTAGTTTTCTTGCAACGCTTTTTCAAAACCACGGTTAATCGGCTTCAACAAATATTCAAGTATAGTTTTTTTATCCGTAATAATATCCGCTTCACTCGCCATACCCACCTTTATTGGCATTGGCTGCACCTCATGTCCCAAATAAGACTTTTCTGGTCGAACACGTGTAACGTAATAACTAATTCCATCTTCATCGGTCACCGTGTCCGCACTTACAAAAGTTACTAGACCTTTTAGGCTACCGTGAATAGCAAAGTCATATGCAGTAAATTTTAAACGCGTTTCCTGACCCACACTTATATAGGCGATATCTGCAGGTTTGATTCTTATCTCAACCAGCAATGCATCTTCCCATGGAACAATTTCTAAAATTTCACTGCCTGGTGAAACAACACCACCGATGGTATTCGCATATAAACGCTGAACGATACCTTTAACAGGTGACCTTAAGGTTGTACGACTAACTCTATCTTCCAGAGCAATTTGAGCCTCTGCAATACGAGACACCTCAGCTGACACTTCATTTAATTCTCGCTTCGCTTTATTGCGAAACTCTAGCCTGGCTTGTTCTAATTTACGCTTCCCTTCTTCAACAGTTGATCGAATTCTGGGAATAGAAATACTGACACCTTCCAGCTCACCCTCCGCTTCCGCTTCACGTTGTTGCACCTGAAGGTATTCAATTTCAGAAATAATTCGTCGGCGAACTAATGGTTCCTTAATTTTCAACTCCTGCCGCAAAAGTTTTAACGATTTTGTCAGTTGACGCTCTTTAGATTGTGTTTCTTCTAATAGACTCTCTTGCTGTCGCACCTGCTCATCATAAATACTTAAAGTCTCTTTTAACTGTTGTTTATTCGATTCAAATAAACTCTCTTCAGACTTAAGTAGCTCCGGCGCTGCCTTAGCAACTTCATCATTACGTTCAAAATCAGTTCCATATGCCTCAGCTTTCAGACGAACACTTTTTGCGCGTAATTCATAATACATCAAACGGTTTTCCTCAAACGAGCCTGAAAACGCAACATCTGATATTTTTACCAGTGGTTGGTTACTCTCTACAATATCACCCTCACGAACCAGTATTTCTGAAACAATACCACCCTCTAAACTCTGAACGAGCTGCACTTGTTTTGCAGGTATAACCTTACCATTGCCACGTACAACCACGTCTATTTCCGCCCAACCCATCCAGATAAGTGCGACAAAAACAACCGCTGCAGTTATAGACACCATCATCAGTAAATGTTTTGGTGATCGTTGCACAACAGCAGCAGATAAACTTTGCATATAGGCAATGTCAGTATCACTGTAATTTTCGTTACTATTATGATGTTTATCAGAATTCATTTTTACCGCCCTGTAAGGCTTTTAATACTTTATCTTTAGGTCCATCCATTACAATACGACCATCATCAACCACAACCAACCTTTCCACTAAATCCAACATCGGTGCTTTATGAGTAACCAGTACCAGTGTTTTATCACGCGTATATTCATATAAATTTTTTCTGATATTTGCTTCAGTCGTGTTATCCATACTGTTGGTTGGCTCATCAAGAATCAAGATGGGCTCTTCCAATAATAATGCACGACCCAGTGCGATTGATTGTCGCTGCCCACCAGACAACCAACTACCCTGCTCGCCAACTGAGGTATCAAACCCCAGAGGTAAATTATTAACAAACTGATCAACACCGCAAATTTTTGCCACTTCAATAAGGCGCTCATCATCAACATGAGGGTCTTTAAAAACAATGTTATCCCGAATACTGCCACTCATTAAGCTTACATCTTGCGATAAATATCCAACGTGATGTCGGAGATCGGCAGGATCGATCTGATTTATATCAATACCATCTACCGACATTGCACCTTCAGTTGGTGAATACAAACCAACCATTAATTTAGTAATAGATGTTTTTCCTGAACCAACCTTACCTATAATGCCCACATGCTCCTGAGGTTTTATCTTCAGTGTAATATTAGTCAGTGTTAGACGCTCTGCTTCAGGATAACTAAAATTCACAGACTTTAATTCAATTGCACCATCAAACGTTGGGCGACGTACATATTTCTTATCTTCAGAACGTTCAACCGGTTGCTGCATTAAATTATCTAGAGTTGTATAAGCCGTCCGTGTTTGCTGGAAATTCGTAATCAACGATGCGATTTGCCCCATCGGTGCAACCGCTCTTGACGACAACATAACAGTCGCTATTAAACCACCCAAAGATAACTGTAAATCTGCTATTTGATATATTCCAAAGACAATAATGCCTACTGTATTTAGCTGTACCAGAAAATTAGTTACCACTAAAATTGAGCCTGATAGCATTCGAGCGCGCATAGATTTTGAGGCTATTTCACCCGATGATTCTTCCCATACCCACTGTGAGTGATGTGAAGCACCTAGCGTTTTGATTGTTTGAATATTATTTAAACTTTCAATTAAGTGAGAATGTTTATTCGCAGATGCTTCAAATGTTGATTCAATACTTTCTCTCAATGGCTTGATCATTAAGAAGCTAAACATTAACAGCAAAAATATAGTTATCAGAGGAATAGCTACAACAGGTCCACTAATATAAGCCACTACAACTAGAAAAATAACTGCAAAAGGCAAGTCAACCAGCGTTGCCATAGTCGATGCCGTAAAGAAGTTTCGAATGCTTTCAAAATCTCTCAAATTATTCGCAAAAGCACCGACACTCTTAGGCCATTGATCCATACGTAAATTAAGTGTTTGTTCAAATAAAATAGACGACATAATTATGTCGCTTTTCTTACCCGCAATTTCTAATAAATAGGTACGTATATAACGAATCAAACCATCAAATGCATAGACCAAAAGCACCCCTACAGCCAGCACCCACAACGTTTCCATTGCATCATTTGGTACAACCCTGTCATAAACATTCATGGTAAATAATGGCGTAGCAACAACAAACAGATTAATTAAAACCGATGCCAACAAAACACTAATGAATATTTCTTTTGATCTCGTAAGAGTCCCCCAGAACCAGTGACTCTCTCCTGCTTTTATCAGTCTTAATGGCAGACTTCGTTTTTTGAACTCTCGTTTTAATAAGAACGAGAACCCCATATATTCTTCTTTAAGACGATCAAGATCAATCCACTCCTCACCATCACTGATTTCAGGGAAAATAACGCGTGCACGGTTATTTTCTTTATCAATGCTTTCGAGAACACAGGCATTACGGTCTTTTAACACCAATATACAGGGTAATAACAAACCCGATAATTCGTCTAAGTCCCGCTTAATTAAACGGGCGGCAAAACCTGCGCGCTTCGCTACACGTGAAAACAGGCCTTTTGAACTGTGTATTGAAAATAATTCGGGGCCTGGCTGACCGGGCTCTATGGGCAAGCCTGAAATCAATGCATCAATTGATATCGGGCGATTAAAAAGCTTCGCGAAAACCACCAGGCATTCTAGCAATGGATCATAGTGATGATGATTATCACTCATAAAAACTCCTCAGTCGTGCCCAGTAAGTTCCCTTGCATAGTACTCACACCCAGCTCACTTAAATGGTCATACAAATCTTGCGAATCAACACCCACAGCAATAATACGTATATCCATAGCTTTGGTTAAAGTACGTAATGCCTGGTAGCCAGAAGGTGCATCATTCATCGTCATATCGTGCAATGTTCGAGCATTTACTTTTACGTAATCTGGGCGTACAGATTGCAAAGTCTGAAGAGATCGAGCCAGATTTAAGTTATCAATACCGAAGGTATGCCCAGCATTACGTACTGATTCTGCAACTTCCGCACACATAACAGGATATCGTTCAATAATCGTATGACTAGCCTCTACGCATAATTTTGCAGAAGATAGTTTAAAAAACTGTAGTAGCTGGTTAAATTCAAACAATGCATCAGCGTGCGTAAATACTGATTCCGCAAGATTAAGTGCAAATGGAACATCACTATTTTTAGTGCTTAATCTCTTAACTAGCTTAAATATCTCGCGATCAATATTTTCACCCAGACCTAACGCATTCGCCATTGGCATAAACATGCCGGCAGGAACAACTTGCCCATTCTCATTTCTTAAACGAACAAATATTTCCTGATGGATGTTTATTCCATCAATATCGAGTACATTCTGTTTAACCAAAAACAATGCATTATTCGATATACAATTTTCCAGCCAACTTCTCCATTGAATCTTCCCTTGGGGCAATAAAATATCAGTAGAAAGTTTTTCCTTGATTGAATATGCACCAGAAGAGTCTGCCTGAGCTAATGCAAAATCTGATTCGGCCAGAGTTTCACCAATACTACGTCCAACATTGATACTACTTATACCTGAAATCAATGAAACATCTTCGGCTATATCTAAAATATCATTCTCATTCTTAAAACGTTCAAATATACTTTCCAAATATTCAATAACTGAAACTGAACCGGCCGGTATTAATAATGCGAATTCTTCGTCAGCAAGGCGTGCACAACTTTCACTAGCATGACGTGCTGAATCAGCTTGTAAAATATTCGCTAAAATTTTGACAATTGCGTCAGATTTCTCATAACCACGATTATCACGAATACTGTTAAGTCCATTAATTCTGATTACTGCCATATTCCCATGAAACATGGCTTCTTCAGATTGTGCTCGTTCAAGTTGCGCCATAAAATACTGACGATTACCAAGTCCAGTTAAATCATCTTCGTATAGTAATTTTTGATAACGCGTAAGCGTTCTTTGTTGATCATCAAATACAACATGCACTTTTTCTACCATACCATTCATTGCTTCAACTACTGCACGCAACTCTACTGTGCGAGGAATAGATGACTGTTGTACAAATTTATTTTGGTGAATGGCATTAGCCTGATCTTTCACCTGACTGAGGGGCTTGAGCAAGTAATGCAGCAATAGCCACAGCATTGACATTCCAGATAGAAAAAGTATTGCAAACCAGAACAAACTTGCTTCAAGATTTTTATACAAACTCGAATAAACGTATCCTGGGTGCAAAGTTAACTTCAAGGTCCCTAATGGCACCCAGCCCTGCATTACCTGAGATGTACCAGTAGCCGGCCATAAAGGCACCAGTGAAACAAACCAGTCAGGCACACCGTGTATTTCAACGACACGAACTTTCTTATGAATTATTTCTCCATCGGGTGACAAAAGCTCAATGCTTGAGTAGTAGCCACTATCAAATACAGCATTAAATAACGTTTCATATGCTGCAACATCACCTAGAGAAGATGAATTACTTATCGCTATACCAAGTGTGGTTGCCATATCCTGTGCAGAGGTTTGAAGCTGGCCTTCAAGGAAAGAGCCAGACCGGCGAAAATCGCCAAGCGTTGTGGTTACAACAATGAGTAAAAACACTAAAGAAACAACCAGTGCTACTTGTTTAAACAATGTCATGGTTTTGACCTTTTTATATTCGCCAACAGTTTTTGCCATTTATTATTTTTAATTTTATCTGTCGGCAATGAACGCCCTAACCCAGCTGAAGCATTCGTTAGAAACAAAGATTTTGCATTAAAACTATATACTGGTAACAAATCTCGCCTCTTGTTTGCAGGCAAAATACGTTGATTATAATTATCAAGTATCAACGGTATACTTTTAGGCGTTTCAAAATAACTAAGTACCATATGCGCTACATTTTGACGCACTGCTTTTACATATGTCAGATATAAACGCTCATCAGGAACACCAAGCGAGCGTAAAGCAAAATATTTTGCTACTACGTAATCTTCGCAATCACCACTGTTAACACCTAAAAATTCCTCTGGTGTTGCCCAGTAATCTTTCTGTCCCCACTGCTTTATATCGGCTTTATATTTAAACTGATTAAAAAATCGGTTCACTTCTTTTAGCTGTTTATTGATATCTTCTTTCGAAAGTTTTCCTAGCAAATCATTTAACATGACAGCTCGTTGTTTAGCCTGCTTACTATATTGCTCATTTAATCGTAGCAACATTTGCTCATCCGCAAATGATTCTGCATTTTGTTGTCTTGGTGCCAGTAAAACCAGTAAGCCGAGGATTATAATCACAGAAAATTTGCCGCTGTTAATTCCCCTAAAGTTGATTGCTCTGCTATTTACAAATGGCACTTAGTCATTCTCACTATGAGAAATGCCACAACGCTGAGGTGACGGCTTCAATTCGATAAAATCAATTGAATATTTAGCTGACATTCGTCACCCTTAGCCTTAACTATTGTGTCAAAATTGTTTTTGGATTTTGCTGACCACTAGCACCAAACTTAAAACGAAACTCTCCTCGCCTGTTAATAGCCTGACCTTCTGGTGTCGAATTATCAGCTATTGGGTTCTTTTCACCCATGCCAAATGCCTTAATCTTACTACCGTCTATACCAAATGAAATCAATAGATCACGCGTCACATTTGCTCGTCGTTCAGACAGTGCCAGATTGTATCTTTCAGATCCTACATCATCTGTATATGCGAAAATTTCAACTTCCACATTGGGTAGTTTTCGAATCTTATCTACAATTGACTGTATTTTATCTTCAGAGCTTGGTGTCAATTTTGTCTTTTTATACAAGTAGTTTACATACTGAGTTTTCGTTAACTTCACATCATTTTTCGGCGAAATAATTAATTTCACTGATGCGCTTGCGACTGCACCCTGGCCATCTGTAACAGTATAATTAAATTTATCTGTACCGCTAAAGCCATCCGCTGCACGATAGATTAGATTTTTTCTATCATCAAAAGCAACATTACCCTTTTCAGGCATAGTAAAGTCTATTAGTCTAAGTTCATCATTATCTGCATCCGTATCATTTTCTAATAACACCGACTGAGGGATAACCAGAACACTGTTTATTTCCAGCTCTAGCTGATCATCACCAGCGACCGGTACCTGATTTACTTGCTTATAACCAAATTGCAGTTGCTGCTTACCATGACAACCAAAATCATTCACCTTGTGTTTAACTAGTGAATTGTCACATTGGTCAGATTGATCCAATTTACTATCCACATCTCGGTCTAGGTCGAGCGGTAAGACATCATCTCCATGAGCACTAATTTTCGCAATACTCAAGTCATCTTCTGCAAGGCTGACATCTAATTTTAATGCCGGGAATAAATTACCCATGGCTTCTAATATTCGAAACCTTGCCGCCAGTGCCTCATAATAAGCTTCGGTATACTGATTTTGCGCACTGTTCAGTTCGCTTTCCGCATCCAGTAAATCAATTAAATCCCGTTGCCCAATAAAAAACTCTTCACCATAAGATTCAACTGTTTGACGTGCTTTTTCGATATGTGTATTTAAATATTTTAATTGATGAGAAAGGGACTGATCTGCCGCCCAGGCCAGGCGCATTGTATTAATAACCTGACGACGCACTCGTGCCGCAAACTCCTGATTCTGGTGAACAATACTAATCTTTTTACGTTCTTCTGCAGAGTCAGCACCGCCACGATACAAATTGTATCTAAGATTTAAGACAAGGCTTAACTCATCGGTGTCGCCAGTCAGGCCATTAATATCATCACCTACTTCTTTAGCCAGGCGTAAATCCATTTGAGGGTAGTTATTACTCTTTGCACGACTCGAATCAGACAATGCCGCCTGCACATTATAGCTAGCGACTCTAACAGCAGGGTGTTTTTGCAACGCCAGTTCGATCACCTCATCCAGACTTAGATTTGGGTGTTCTGGCAGCATGGGCTCTTTAACTTTAGATAGCTCAAGATAGCGACCGAGGATTTCGTGCAAACGTGTCGCTGCATCCTGTAGATTATTTTGCTGCGCAATCAGGCTTGCATGCGCACGCGCAACACGACCTTCAGTTTGCTCAAGTTCAGAGCGTCGCCCCATACCGGAATCATTTCTTTCTCGAATTTGAGAAAGTATCCGCTCATGAGAACTGACATTTGTCTCAGCTAACTCAACCAGCTTAAATTGCTTCATTGCATCCAGATAAGCCTGCACAGCCTCCAGCGCAATATTGTCAGCCGTATCGAAAATTTCATATAGAGCAGAACCTATACGTGCTTCTGTCTGCTCCTGCTGATACGTAGTATCAAAGCCATTGAATATATTTTGCGTGAGAGAAAGCTCGGCACGACTACTTTCATACTCGCGTTTTTGCTGTGCGGTACTAGGTGATTTTGTCTCATAGGTGCCCGTAGAAGCGTCTAAATCCAGACTGGGACGCCAACCACTATTTGCAATGTCACGATCACGTTCTATCTGGCGAAAGATATGTACCTGTTCGCGAATAGATGGGTGCGCACTAATTGAATCCGCAACAAAATCATTCAATTCCATTGCCACTACAGGTGCTGGTATGGCTACAACGCCAAATAAAAAGGCCATGCCTAAACGATTATTGAACATTAAAGACGTAGG
>Ga0316204_10008543_pt1 | contig 14146 bp, 12 predicted proteins | sample 6monrhotite_MG_2_FD_205661 | JGI IMG/M metagenome (GOLD analysis project Ga0316204, IMG submission 205661) | Microbial mat bacterial communities from mineral coupon in-situ incubated in ocean water Damariscotta River, Maine, United States -... | ecosystem: Environmental > Aquatic > Marine >...
CGTTCCCTTTTTTACTCATGACTGCGTTGCTCCTCCTTACATAGAATGGCTATGTTGCGTCGTCGCGCCTTGTCATGCGCAAAAAATGAAGTGCTCTAACACCTAAATCCCAAACGCTTTGGGTATAGATCGATTAAGGTTCTAAATTAAACACCAGAGATAAAGGAAGTATCGGTTTATCCTGAGTTAAAATTGAGCAAAATTCGAAGCGTATCAAGCTTGTAGATAATCTATTTGAATCCGAACTCCTCGCAGTTTGCTACAGGTACATTCTTATGGAGATATAATTGATCAATCGAATTTTATTTTAGTTCTTCAGTAAAATTATACACTAACTGATTCCGAAAAATAATAACCGGGGTTGAGCAAATAACCTTTCTCTAAAAGTCCAAAACTCATGAAAATTGAAGCACCAGTTGTTGAGGGAATATTGATCAAACGTTATAAACGGTTTCTTGCCGATGTGGAGTTGGCGAATGGGGAAATAGTCACTGCTCACACACCGAATACAGGCTCGATGAAGGGATGCTCCGATCCTGGTAGTCGCGTATGGTTGTACGATACGCAAAATAGCCAGAGAAAATACCCGTACTCTTGGGATTTGGTTGAAGATCTCTCAGGGAATTTAGTTGGCATTCACACTGGGCGAGCTAATCACATCGTTAAAGAGGGGATCGAACTGGGTGTGATAACGGAACTTGCCGGGTATGAAACATTGAAAGCTGAAGTGAAGTTTGGATCATCAAATTGTCGCTTCGATCTATTTTTGTCAAATAATTTACAGCAGCCTGACTGTTTTGTGGAAGTGAAAAATGTGACGGCGAAAGATGATAATGGTTTGGCAATGTTTCCCGATGCTGTAACTAAGCGCGGCACGAAACACCTGGAGACGCTGGCAGAAGTAGTGAAGCAAGGTATGCGTGCAATGATGGTTTTTTGTGTTCAGCGGCAAGAGGTGAATATCTTTCGCGCGGCAGAAGAGATTGATCCCGTTTATGCGGCCACGCTCAACGCCGTGCAAAAACAAGGCGTGGAGGTTGTTGCTTACAAGTCACTAATTACTCCTGGCGAGATAAGGTTGGCCGAAAAGATCAAAGTGCTGTGAGTCGAGGCGTTGCAAACTTTCATTAAAAAGTAATAAATAGTTCATATTAATCATGGATAGTAACTCCTGTTTCCAATCATAACGGATGATGAAGATCATGAAATCAGGTGAACTATATTATTTGATAGGTAAGCCGAATCAAATAAAGAATGATTTGTTATATAGTCTTAACAAACTAACAAAACAAGAAAAATTAATAAATATACAAAAAACAGTTACTACAGACGAATACCTCAAAGACCACTCACAATATTCATTTGTGACTGAATCCGATTTTAATCTAAGAAAGAGAATGGGGTTGTATTGCCTTGATTGGACGAAAAAAGGACATAGTTTTGGAATAAGTGGGGAGATCTCTCCACTTCTTAATAAAGGCGTCAACGTTCTGCTTAATGGCTCATTTCAAAATGTCATGCAAGCGGTAAAGCAGTTTCCTTTGCTCAATGTCATTATGATTAAATCGCAGACGACAGAAAATTCACATAACACTGAGGGTTACCCATTATTAGAAGATGATGGCGTTAGCTTGGAATGGGTTGCACACGCAAACGGAGTTTATTGCCCTTATGTGTTAACTATGATTGAGCACGGTGTAACTGACAAAGCTGCGGAATTAATAATAGATTTCACGATGAGTGAACAGGTGAGCCTGGACAAAGCGGTATAGTATTTCTCAATGAATATAACGACTCTTGTTCGCTGCCATCTGCTACATATACAAATATTTAGAGGAAAGCTTTTCTGAAAGGTAGAGAAGCTTTCTGTCATCTAAATGTAACATCTCTGAAACACTTCAATGTCTATTTGATTTGATGTGTCATATCACTGTAATAATTGAGCAATAAAATCCTCGCATGTTTCATATCCAACAGGTTATGGAAACCAAATTCTTATTTATGAAGTGATTTCAATGAAGATGCAAAAAAGAACCATCCCCTTTTTGTTAATCTTTTTTTTTGCTGGAATATCTAACCCTTTGTTAGCTGCTGAAGAAAAGAGTAATAGTGTTGATCGTATGGCAGAAGAGCTTGTAAAACTGCGTTCGCAAGTTGAAGAGTTAAATAGTGAGTTAGAAAACAAAAAAAATCAGTATAAAAGCCGTATGCTCATGTTGGCAAACCAGCGCGCAGAGCTTGAAACAAATTTGAAGCGTGAAGGGTTGTCGATAAAGCAGCTTCAGCAAAGTATCAATAAAAATAAAATACGCATTAAAGAGCTTGGGTCAGACAGTTCAACGCTTAATCCTGTCATCCTTTCATCGGTAGATTCACTAAAAGAGTATGTGAAAGGTGGCTTGCCGTTCAAAAAAAGTGAGCGAGTCAAGGAGTTAGAGAAAATTTCGGAGCAGCTTACGGCGGGCGTGATAGATGCGGAAAAAGCAGCAAATCGTTTGTGGGCGTCTGTAGAAGATGAAATTCGTCTTACAAAAGAGAATGGAATTTATCGCCAGATAGTTGTGGTTAAAGATAGAGAAGTGCTTGCGGATGTAGCAAAGCTTGGAATGATGTTCCTCTACTTTCAGCTCCCTGAAGAAGAATATGGCGTGGTCAAACCAGGGAGTGGCGACTACGAATACCAACTCGTTCATGACAGTGAACAGAAAAAGCAGATAGCGGGGCTATTCGATTCATTAAAGAAACAAATTCGTCAAGGCTATTTTCAATTACCCAATGTGGTCGCCCCTGTGGCTATGAACGAAGTTCAGTAAGTAAAGAGTTTAATCATGAAATCAAAAATACTTCTCATTGTTAGCAGTGCTATTGCATGGAGCTTGATGGCGATATTGGCAACTCCTGCGTTTGCAGAAGATAAATCAAGCGTCGGTTTGCAAACAGCCTATGAAAGAGAGTTCGCTTTTTTAGCTGCACAGTCCAAAATTCTGGATAAAAGACTCAAAGAGTTGGATGAAAAATTTATTGTTGACGAAGCATCTGCGCAATCTGAAATTAGCAATCTAGAGGATCAGTTGTTAGCAAAACGCAGTAAATCTGAACGATTAGATACAACACTATTTGAAACTGAGCGAACTTTGCAAGAGAGGCAAGGTAATAAAGAATTTTTCCAAAACACCATTTCTCAATCTGAAAACACGCTGGGAAAATATGAGAGTGTAATAGGTGGAGAGCTAAATTTCGAGAGTCTTGAAGATGAAGAAAAGCTAGAAACAATCTTTTCTAAAGCGACAACGTTATTAACAGACTTAGCGTCAGTAACAAAAGATCAAGGTGAATTTTTTCTTATTGATGGCACCAAGGTTAGTGGTAGTGTCATCAAAGTTGGAAACATTGCTGCATATGGAATCAGTGATTCTGGAAGTGGTATGTTAGCTCCAGCAGGTGATGGCAAATATAAACTTTGGCCAGAATCTTCATCGGATTCTGCAAATGCTATCAATACCGGGCTAGAGTTACCGCTAACAAAAATTTTCCTTTTTGAATCGATCGAAAAAGACATTACACCTCAGGCAGAAAAGACAGCACTAGAAGTTGTAGAAAGTGGTGGTTCCATCGCTTGGGCAATTGTTGCACTTGGTGTGCTGGCTATCTTGTTATGTGTAGCGAGAATTTATTTACTGAAATCAGCGAGCACGAGTACTGACAAACTAACGCAAGAAGTGAGTCAGCTAATCAGTGAAAAGAAAATTGATGAAGCGCTAGAAGTTTGTAAGAAGAAAAAAGGTTCAATTGCACGCATTGTTGGTGCGACCATTAGAAACCTTGATAGAGATCGAGACCATCTTGAAGATATTGTTTCTGAAAATATCCTGCATGAAACTTCAGCACTTGATCGTTTTGGTACTTTTATCCTCGTGATTGCTGCAGTATCCCCGCTACTTGGGTTATTGGGAACGGTCACAGGCATGATTGCAACGTTCGATATTATTACTGAATTTGGCACCGGTGATCCTAAGCTGTTATCAGGCGGTATCGCTATCGCGTTGGTGACGACAGAGCTCGGTCTAATTGTAGCGATCCCCATACTTTTGGTCGGAAATGTTCTTTCTGGCTGGTCTGAGAGAATCAAACATGACATGGAGCGTTCTGCATTACGCATTACAAACGTCTATGAAAATGCATGTTTGGTTGAACGAAATGGTTTTGCTGAGCGCAATAAAAGTTAACCAACATGTTTAACGAACACATAAATAATATTCAGGAGTTCATCGAGGTCGGTGGTTTTATTATGCCACCGTTGATCGCTCTGACTATTTTGTTGTGGTATGCACTTGGTCATCGGTTTTCATTATTGAAACGCGGCAGCAAACGTAGCGTTCGTGAACTCATTAATCTTTATGCGAAAGATCCTAGTCGCCCTGTTAGAGGGATTGTTGATTCGGCGGCAGCTCGTGGTGTTGCGATTAAAAAGCAGAATCAAGTGAATATTCGAAAACATCTGGATGATAGTTTTAACGACTTTCGTGAGCCGCTAAATAAATATTCCCGGTTTCTTGTGACCGTGGTTGGTATTGCACCACTTGCCGGATTGTTAGGAACGGTTACTGGAATGATTGAGACATTTGATTCACTGGGGGATATGGCAATGTTTACCCAAACTGGTGGTATTGCTGGTGGAATTTCCCAGGCACTGTTTACTACACAAATGGGATTGGCAATTGCTATTCCTGGATTGATCGTTGAGCGTTTGTTGAAAAAACGGCAAACGCATATGGAAATTGAGTTGGCGCAGATTAAAGATATCTTGTGCAGTGAGCCTCTCCCAGAAAAGCGAGTTTAACTATGCGTTATCGTGAGAAGAAAGATGATTCACAACATGTCGATATTTCACCATTGATTGACATGGTTTTTATTTTGTTAATCTTTTTTATGGTGACCACCACATTTGTGAAAGACATGAATTTAGAGATTAACCGTCCTTCTGCGTCCAGTGCTGCGCCCGCTTCTTCCAAAGCAATTCGAGTTTATGTGGATAAAATGGGTGAAGTTTATATAGACGAGCAGCCTATTAAACTTTGGGTTGTTCAAAGTATTATGCGCGATGCATTGAAATACAGTACGGAAAAATCTGTTTTGATTGTCATCGATGAAGGCGTACCTGCAGGCAAGCTTGTCAATGTGGTCGATCAAATAAAACTAGCGGGAGCAAAAGATGTCGGTGTCGCAACCGTTGCCGAAGCTGGATAGCTTTCAAATACAAGCACCTCATCTGAGTAGCAAGCACAGGGTTTATGGCTTGTTATGGATGATCGTGGGTACCACTATGGTATTTGCGCTAATTGCTTATATGAATAGCGCTTCACTACCACAAAAAAAAGAGAAGCTGACCAGTAATGTGAGTTTTGAAGTTAAAAAGCTGGAAAAGCCAAAACCAAAGAAAAAAGTAAAACCCAAACCCGCTCCTCGTAAAAGAGCTGCGCAGCCAAAGCTTGCACCATTGCAAGGCTTAAGCTCATCGATTGGTGGAATTGATTTTGGTATGCCTGATTTTGCCGGTGAATCCATGGGTGATGTAAACGATACGATTTTGGGCGATATGTCTAATGTTGTTATGACGGATGAGACTGTCGATGTTCCCCCTAAGCCAGCTAAACGCACAGCCATGGCTTATCCACCAAGAGCGAGAAAAAAAGGAGTGACGGGTTACGTGATTCTGAACTTGCTCATTGATCAAAACGGCAAGGTAATTAATATTAAATTGTTGGAATCGTCTCCGGCGGGTGTTTTTGATCAAGTAGCTATTGATGGTGTACAGAGTTGGGAGTTTGATCCCGCTGTGTATCAAGGGCAAAAAGTTAGAGTGTGGGCAAAGCAGAAAATTCGCTTTGACTTAGGTTAGGAGGGTAAGCATGCAAATAATACTATTGCTAGTGGTGATGAGTCTATTTTCTCCAATCCTAGTGGCAAAAGAGAAGGACGTTGATTACCTTTCTTTGGCTGCAATTTTGATTAAAGACGGACATTATGATCGTGCAGAAGCTGCCTTAATGAAACTGGAGATAGCCCAGGAAGCGAATAAGGCCCAAGGAAATGAAGAAGAAGTTATTGAAGATAAAGCACGCTTCTTCACACTAAAAGGTTTGCTGCAATTAAAAAAACAGGATTATTCTAATGCAAAAGCAAGTTTCCAAAGCGCTATACAGGCAGGGCAAACAGAACTTGTTGTTTACGTCTATTTGGCACAAGCCGCATATGGCGATAAAGACTATCGAACAACACTTGATGCGATAGCGAGTGCGGGTGAGCAAGCCAATTCGGTAAAAGGGCTTTATACGATTAAGGCACAAAGCCACTGGAAACTTGATGAGAAAAATGGTGCTTGGAATACATTGCAAACAGGATTAGAACAGTTCCCTGAAGAACCTATTTTTTTGCGGCAACAGATATTTTTTCTGCTTGAACTGAAGTTGTATCAAGATGCTATCGTTATTGGTAATAAATATTTGAGTCGGGCTGAAGCCGTTGTTGAAGATTACCTGGCTATCGGTAGTTCATTGAGAAAAAGCAATGAAGCAGAAAAGTCAATTTCAGTATTGGAAAAAGCAAAACTAATCTACCCCGATGATACTCGAGTTGTGGTTGAATTGGCTCATGCATATCTGGATTCAGATAAGATCATTGTTGCCGCCGAGTTGTTTCAGCACGTTGCAAGTCTGGATACAGAATATATGTCTGAAGCTTCCGAACTTTTTCGTCGTGCCGGTAAATTAGGGCGTGCATTAAACCTGAATGCTCAAGTCCGCGATAAAGCGAAAAAGTTGAAACAGCGACTGGCGATTCTTCTTGAATATGAAGATTTTGAATTAGCTGCTGCGATGGATAAGCCATTAAATCGTATTGGTCTGCTTGAAGATGAAGATATCCGTTATGCAACTGCCTATTCGCTATTCAAGACAGGACGATTTGATGAGGCTTCAGAACAACTAAACTTTATTAAACGCCCCGATCTTTTCAGGAAATCCACAGAATTAAGAAAAATCATGCAGGGCTGTGAATCTGCGAGCTGGTCTTGCTACTAAAAAAACAAATTTTAACTATGCGTATTCTATTTTTTCCTTTGATCATTGCCGTTGCTCTATTTTCACCAATGGCAAAATCCCAAACAGTGGGTGAGTTCTCCCTTTTCTTATTTGAAGAAGGTTACCCAGTTGGAGATGCGGTAGTTTCACTCGGTGATAATATTGTACAGTTGACCAATAACTCCGGTAATGCACACATTTTTGTACCGTCTGGAATTTATTATGTGGAAGTTGAATATCGTGGGGAAATTATTACAAGTTTTGAACTTCTGAGCATTGCGGGAGAAGATACTCAAGCAATTATTTCTGTTCCAAAACGCGGAGCGCAGCCTGATATTGATGTAGAAACATCTAATACAGACGAGACTGATTCCTTAGGTAATACACAAAAAGTTCAAGAAGACTTGGGGAATGGAAAACTTTCTGGTTTAGTCTTGTCGGTGGAAAATAAAGCGCCGTTAGCCGACGCGCAAATTTACATAAGTGGCACACAGGCGGATATTGTTACCGATGAAACAGGAACGTTTGAAGTTGAGTTGCCAGTCGGAGTCTATTCACTATCTGTTATTTTAACTGGCTATGCAGCAATGACTATTGATGGTGTTGAGATAAACAAAGATGCACTGACCGAAAAATCTATCGAATTGACACCTGCAGGCTTGGAGCTTTCTGAGTTCGTGGTGTTAGCGCCTTATATTGAAGGTAGCGTCTCCTCCATTGTTCAAGAAACCCGTGATAGTTCGGAAGTGAAAGAGGTTCTTGGTGCAGAGCAAATGTCCCAAGCAGGAGATAGCAATGCAGCGAGTGCGTTAGCGCGTGTCACAGGTTTAACTATTGAAGATGAGAAGTATGTCCTAATTCGCGGTCAGCCTTCACGTTATACCTTGAGCCTGTTAAACGGTTCTCCTTTGCCAAGCCCGGACCCTATTCGCCGTGTTGTGCCATTGGATCTATTTCCTACTGGTGTTTTGGCAAGTATCGACGTGCAAAAAAGTTTTTCTGCCGATAAGCCGGGAAGTTTTGGTGGAGGTTTGGTGAATCTTTCCATGCGCAGTATTCCAGAAGAGAATTTTGCGGAGGTTTCTATTGGCGCAGCTTACAACACGCAAAGTACTTTTAAGCAAGGCTTGACATATCAAGGCGGTAGTACTGACTTTTTAGGGTTGGACGATGGTACTCGGGCGATTCCGCAAGAGATTGTTGTTGCAACACAGGGTGGAACGATTAACTTGGATCAGGTTTCAGACGCAGAACGTAATGAGTTAGGAAAAACATTTGATAACAACTATAAAGTCCGTGAAGAAACTATTTTGCCAGATATGTCGGGATCAATAACTGCTGGAGCTAGGTTTGATACGAAATATGGTGAATATGGCATTCTCGGTGATTTTTCCTGGGGGCAAAAATTTAGTTTGCGCGAAGGTAGTTCGGTCGTCATTGGTACTGACGGCGATACGCTAATCGCAGAATCTTCATTTGAAGTCATTAGAACTAAAATGAATGCAGGAGTTAGCTCGCTTATTGTTGCTGGTGGCAAATGGGACGATCATGAAGTTGTTAGTAATACATTCTTTATCCGGGATACAGACAAAATTACCGAGTTTAAAGAAGGATTAAATAACACGAGTGATTCGCGATACGAAAGAAAATATAAGTTGGACTGGAATCAGAGAGAGATGTTTGTTCAGCAATTTGTAGGAAAACATGATTTCAAAAACGTATTGGTTGATTGGAGAGCGCTAACTGCGGAAAGTAACAGAGAAGTGCTGGATAGGCGCACGTATCTCTATTTTCGCCTGCCGGATGGTAGTTTTAATTATTACGAAGAGGAATCAGCTAAACGTGAGTTTAATTCGGTGAACGATAGTGTCGATAGTTTAGCGATAGATTTTACGATTCCATTAGTTGATAAAGAGTCGTTTACCTCATCTATAAAAATTGGTGCAGCCACTGATAAACAAGATAGGATTTCCGATACTGCACGTTTTAGTTTGGAACCATTTGGTGCTGGTTTGGATTTGTCTCAAAACCCAAATTTAGTTTTGCATCCAAACAATATAGGTACGGTCGTCGCTTTTTCAGATGACACCCAAGAAAATGATGACTATACCGGTGAGTCCACTGTGACTGGAAAATATGTCATGGCGGACATGAAGTTTACAGATTTGTTACGACTTAATCTAGGATTCCGAATGGAAGACGCAGATTTTAAAGTGAAAACTTTTTCAAGATCCAGCGATGAAGAGGGAGATGAGCCTGCAAAAGGTTTTACTGGCAGTGAAATATTACCGGGAGCAACAGCCACTTGGTTTATGAACGATGAAATGCAGGTTCGTGTAGGTTACAGCAAAACGGTTTCTTATCCTGTGTTAGTTGAATTGTCGGAAACGTTTTATTCAGATCCAGATTCAGGTGATACCTATCTTGGTAATCCTGATTTAAAACCTGCAACCATTAGTGGGTTAGACGCACGTTGGGAATGGTATTTTTCTACTGAAGAACTCATAAGTATTGGTATTTTTCAACGTAGCTACGAAAATCCCATTGAAAATGGATTTTTCCCCACTGGAGGTGGTGCTCCTAGGTTAACCATAAAAAATGCCAAATCTGCTGTGGTAAATGGTGTGGAAGTCAGTGGACGTTTTAGTTTAGAAAATTTTCATGAAAATATGTATGTACAAAGCAATGTCACACTTATGGAATCATCAGTGGATTTGGGTAAAGATGCGGGCATTGCAACAAACACCAGTCGACCACTTCAAGGACAGGCAAATTACGTATTTAATCTTCAGTTTGGTTACGATGGGGATAAACATGATTGGACATTAACCTTCAATCAAGTTGGGAAAAGACTTAGCAAGGCAAACGTTCAAGGGCGGCCTGATATTTATCGTCAGCCCTTGCCTGAGCTAAACTCCAAATGGAGTTGGAAGATTAATGATGTCTTTAAGCTGAGTGTGGCAGCAAAAAATATTTTGGATCCTGAATACGCGTTTTTAGGTAACGGATTCAAAGATAAGTCTTATCGTAAAGGTATGACAATCAAGTCATCGCTAACTGCAGAGTTTTAAGATGCTCTGAACAATACGTCACCTGGCGATCATTGATCGTGTTAAAAGAAAATTTATACCCTTAAGGGTATGTCTAAATATTAATTTGCTTCATGCAAACTCGATAGTAGTTCCAGCATCATTCTAATAGTGAATGTTTCGGGTAAGTACACTTTTGCCTCGCCTAAGAGCGCCTACTTTTGGTGCCTTCATCTCTTTATATATACCCAAAACGATTGAGATTTAGGTCTGATAGCATTCCCTTTTTTGTCCATGACTGCGTTGCTCCTCCTTACATAGAATGGCTATGCTGCGTCATCGCGCCTTGCCATGCACAAAAAATGAAGCACTCTAAAACCTAAATCCCAAACGCTTTGGGTATAGCTTTTCAGAACATCTCTAATCTGTGTTTTTGTTGCATGAGCCAAGTAAATTATTTTTGTCACATGTTTGTAATAGAAGCTTGTTAATTTACCCCACATAACGAAGTATTTATTTCAACCTAGAATAATCAGTTGGCCGCACGTTTAGAGTGCAAGCAGTTGGTTTGATTAGCGTAATGAAAAGTTTTGCGTTCACCTGGTTGGTGAATCAAACACTTTTCATATAGCTAAGTAAATCAAATGATTGTGCTATAAATTGTGGTTCAACTGATTAATCTAGGTTTAACGTGAGGAGTTTTATAAAATGAAGTTTGAGAAAAAACTTTTAGCAACATGTGTTGCTATGGCTGCGATTAGTTTAGCAGCATGTAATAGTGACGATGATGATGCTGATAATGATCCAGAACCAACGCCGACACCAACAGAAACTACGATTTCAAGTGGAAGCCTTAAAGCAGTGGGTTTTAATCCGTTAGCCGCTGAAATTGCAGATGGTACTATTACTCCAGCTGGTGCACATGCTTGTCCTACTGGAACGTCAAAAGGCGAAGAAACTTTCGTAGAACTCGAAGGTAAAAACTTTCCTGTATGTTTGTTGAATTCACATGTTACTGGTGCAACAACAGTAACTTTAACTAATGATCATGTCTATGTGCTAACTGACTACATTAAAATTGGTAACGGTGGGGTTGAAGATACAACAGCTGCAAATGCGGATGCTTCAGTATTAACCATTAACCCAGGTGTACAGATTTTTGCTGACGCTGGTAATAAAGCAGGTATTCGTGTAACTCGTGGCGCGACTATCAATGCAAATGGAACTGCTGCAATGCCTGTTATTATGTCTGCAGCTGATTTCGACCTTTCTGGTGGTGAGATTACAGGCGGTACTGATTACGCAGGCCGCGGTCTTTGGGGTGGTTTAGTTGTTAACGGTTATGCACCGGTTAACGGTGGGGATGACTCTGGTAATGTTCCTAATGAGTCTTCTTCTGAAGCGGCTCCTGCTACTGAAACTGACGTTTTCTACGGTGGTGATGATGCAACTGACAGCAGTGGTTCAATTACTTACTTGGTAATTGCTGAGTCTGGTGTCGCTTTTCAACCTGATGCTGAGCTTCAAGGCTTAACGCTCGAAGGTGTTGGTAACGGTACTACTATCAGCTACGTTCAAGTTCTAGGTTCTGAAGATGACGGTATTGAGTGGTTTGGTGGTTCTGTAGACGTAGATCACATCGTCATTAATGGTCAAGATGACGACGGTTTAGATTTTGACGATGGTTACAATGGTAACGTTGATTTCGCGATCATTCGTATGGGCAGCAACGACGGTGACACTGGTATCGAAGCTGACGGTGGTAAAGATGGTGCTGACGCATACTCTACTCCTACTTTGAGCAACATTACCATCTTGGGTAATGTAGGGAAATCTTCTAAGTCTACTAAGGGCGCTAACTTCAAAGAGAACTTCTCTGGTAAGCTTTATCGTTCGGTATTCGTAGCGGATAGCGCAAATACTGTTGTAGCTGGTGACTTCGACGGTGCTTGTATCGATGTTGATACAGCAACAGCAGCAGCCAACCTGGTATTGACAGACGTTGTTTGTAGCTCTGCTGCGACAATCACATCAGGTGATGATATTACTGCTTTTGAAGCTGGTACAAACAACGATATGTCTTCTACTACGTTGACTATCGATGCAACTACTCTAGCGGTATCTGGTGCTGCTACTACTGATTTAGATGGCACTGGTTTCGTTAAAGGTGATGGAGCAACTGCTGCAACTCCAGCTCCATATGTTGGTGCTGTTGACCCAGCTGCAACTACTGCATGGTGGGACGGCTGGACTGTACATCTAGCTAAGTAATCGTTACTTTAGTTAATAGCAATAGAAGCCTCACCTTAGGGTGGGGCTTTTTTGTGCGTGTTTGATTTTGCTTGTTTAGCTATAGTAACTCCGCCTTGTTGATATATTAGAAAGTTGGCAGTTATAAGAAGTTATATAAGTCATAAGGATAAGGGGTCAAATATATTGTATAGTTATTAAATGCAATTTATACTACTTATGTCAGCAATACGGCGATATGCCGTTAAACACCATAGCACAAACATTTGGTTTGGGGCATGCTGGGAGTGTTTCCCCTGCAATTAGAGATATAAAACGTGAATTTGAAGATGTGGATTCAGGCTTAGCCAAGAAGACTAATAGGATTATAAAAAGTATAGGCATTATTAAATATGATTGACCTCTCTTGCTTACCTAGCTGATTCACAACATCTTCCTTTATCAAAAGAGATAACTCCACTACACTCAGCCTGATCTCTTTCAATTATCGCCTTACAAAAATCTAATCGTAGCCAGAGAGAGGAGTACCTATACTAATAGAGACGGAAAGTATCGATGAAGTACCGGAGGTGGTAGCCTCATAAGAGGCAAACAGTGTTTCTGAATCGTAGCGCATGTAATTTGTTGGTTTTAGCGAGAAGCTTGGGCCGCTGCCTCATCGATCAGTTTTTTAATTTCAGCAAACGATTGTTTGCCACGTACAATCTTTCCATTGATAAAAAAGGTTGGCGTACCGGTCACATCATGCTCTTTTCTCGCTATGCGTTGTCGATTCAGGATGTCTTCAAAATGTTTCTTTTCATTCAGGCACGCGCGAAATTTCTCTGCATTCAATCCAATTGAAGAGGCTTGTTGAGTAAAAAAGCCATTTCTATCTTCTGCCTGATACCAACCCGCGACAGAAGCGTAAAGCTCATCCAGCATTTTGTAGTACTTATCACCTGCACACTGAGCAGCAACTGCAGCGTGAACAGCCGTTTCACTCGTGGGGAAGTGGCGAAAAATGAAGCGTGCAGCTCCTCCATTGATGTAGCGTTTTTTCACTCGCGGTAAAACATTTCGGTGGAAGGCGATGCAGAAATCACATGTTAATGATCCATACTCAATGAGTGTGACGGGAGCGTTATCGCTTCCTAGAGCGAGTTCTTTATTTGATGCTGCCGACACCATAGGGTAGGTCAACGCGATAATGGCAAGTAATCCCATCCAAATTTTAGTGATTTTCACAATGTGTTCCTGTTGTTTTGCTGACGATTCTAAATTTTACCTGAATTTTCATTCCAGTGGTGAATTGCCATTGCTAGGTTAGTTTGTATTGAAGATTCCGAAGTAAGCCACCCCTTAACGTCTAATGAATTCGAGAAATAAGGGACGTACTGCGGACTATTTTAATTTTTGTCTACGTGTTCGCTTTCGGTCTCGTGTGTTCGAAAAAAGCAATTACCGATTAGTTACATCAATGCATGTGGCTAACCAAGCCACCCTTCAACAGTTGCTTGTGGTTTGTCGAGAAAACAGTATATTCCCGTTATGATCGATTCGACGATTAACCAGATAGTTAAACTTTGCAAATATTTTTGTCAGAAGAGACAGTTTCTTCAAAAGCCTAAGAGCAATATGAGACCATTGTAACTATAATGAAAATACTAATCCTCCGGTGCATAAGGGGTCAAATATATTGTATAGTTCTTAGATGCAATTTATACTACTCCCATGCCAAGACCCCAACGTATCCAATATGAAAATGCTTTTTACCATGTCATGAATCGTGGTAGAGGTCGGCAAATT
>Ga0316204_10008545_pt1 | contig 14145 bp, 5 predicted proteins | sample 6monrhotite_MG_2_FD_205661 | JGI IMG/M metagenome (GOLD analysis project Ga0316204, IMG submission 205661) | Microbial mat bacterial communities from mineral coupon in-situ incubated in ocean water Damariscotta River, Maine, United States -... | ecosystem: Environmental > Aquatic > Marine >...
CGTAGACACCGCCATTAATGAGGCCACTGACGTAGACACCGTCATTAATGAGGCCACTGACGTAGACACCGCCATTAATGAGGCCACTGACGTAGGCACCGTCATTAATGAGGCCACTGACGTAGACACCGTCATTAATGAGGCCACTGACGTAGACACCGTCATTAATGAGGCCACTGACGTAGACACCGTCATTAATGAGGCCACTGATCCCTATGCAGAGGTTCTCGCCGAGATTGCAGAAAACCAACTTGCTATTGAAAGGCGGCAGCGCCAACAAAAGAAAAAACGGCAGCAACAGCGCGAGCTCCAACAGCAGCAACAGCTACAAACACAGATACAAACACAGATACAAACACAGATGGAAGCACAGGGGCTTAACTTTGATGACCCGCTTGAGAGACGAACTACTTTAACGGGGCAACAAGTTAACGTCGACACGCCTGACCCGATGCAGTTAGAGTACATTTACGACTTCAGCAGTATCTTTGCTACGCCTGAGCAGGAAGCTCTTTTTGTGCGTCCCTATGCTAAGGGTGGACAAGTAGGGGACTTAACTGATAAAATACTACGTATTATTGGAGATAGATGATGAGTTTTTGGAGCAACACTCTAGACTGGTTAACAGGCGGCGACACTGACTTTAGCACTGTGTTAGACAGCGTCGATTGGCAGGGTGTCGGAAGTTTGGGGGGTAGCTACTTCTTGAATAAGTCCGGCTTTGCCAATAGCGACGCTCCACAGACTGGGTATCAAGGCGGTATACCGCGTTACACGGCAGTGCGGGAACGTGTTGCTGATACGTATAATCCTGACCGCCGCCCCGGTAGTAGTGGACAGCGTTATTTTACTGATACGCAGTACGTAGACTCCTCCGCTCCTATTAACTCCGCGGTTGCTAATGACGCTGCAGGCGACATTGTAGCAGAAATCGAAGCCGCAGAAACGGGCACAGCGACGGATATATCGGCAAACGAAACGCCCGAGCAAATTAAAGCTCGGAAAAAACAAGCCCGGATAGACGCGAGAAAAGCCCGGATAGCCGAAAGACAAGCCGCGCAGGGGTTAGCAGATGACTCGCAAGATCCTATCAGCGACGGTGACTCGCAAGACCCTACCATCGATGATGGCTCGCAGGTTCCTACCGAAACTAATTTGTCCGCTATCGACGCGGTGCGCCAGATTGCAGGCAGGCAGGCTGAGTACCTTCGGGATCAAAACCTTTTCAACCCTGCTATGGAAAGTAATCCTGCGCCCTTACAGTTTGCTCCAGTACCCGAACAGACCCAAGGACTTGAAGGGTTCGTACCTCAGTATAACCGAGGCGGCGAAATAGAAGACGATATGCTGTTTGTAGATGAAATGGACCCTGCGATAATGGACCCTCGCGTAGCGCGGCGAGACGCGCGAGATGCGAGACGCGTAGCGCGGGATCAAGAACGCGCAATGCAACAAGACGCAAGAAGGCTGGAACGAGACACGAGGAACGCAGCGCGGGCCCAAGAAGACGCAGCGCGGGACCAGAGACTCGCAGGCATTGCCTCCTTAAATCAAGATCGTAGGGATGCAAATCGACAAGCTAACCAGCTCAAGAATTATGACAGAAATAGAGCAAGAATTTCTTCTCGAATCGGGTCAATGGAAAATAGCCTAAATACCTATGGTTCTGCGGACGAATTTTACCAAGGTAGGTTGGAAAGGCAACGAACAGGGTACGGATCAACGCTGCCTGACAGTTACTTTTTAAACCCTGCAAACAGATATAACACCTTTCTCAATAGTGCAGAGGGTGAGGCGCAATCGAAACAAATATATAATCAAATGCCTCAAGAACTTGATAGGTTGCGTTCGGCTTACGCCAGTTTATCCCCTCCGCAGGGGCAAGGACTTGCCGAGTTCGTTCCACAGTACGCTCAAGGCGGCATTGCTAACTTGGCAGGCGGGCGCTACCTCGACGGTGCTACTGACGGCATGGCTGATAAAGTCCCTGCGAACATTGACGGGCAGCAGCCCGCGGCACTAAGTGATGGAGAGTTTGTCGTCCCTGCAGACGTTGTAAGTCACCTCGGCAACGGCAACTCTAACGCAGGTGTTATGCAGCTGTACGCAATGATGGACAACGTGCGGAAAGCCCGCACAGGCAATCCCAAGCAAGGTAAACAAATTAATCCGGCGCAGTATATGCCGGGAATGAGGGCGTAAGTTATGGAAAATGAAGACCTAGCGATACCAAAAGACCCAGTAGCGGGTCAGGAAGCAGGGCGTGAGTCTTCTCTATCCTCATGGGCCGGGCCATACGTCACTGACATGCTGGGAAGGGGGCAAGCTCTTGCCGATCAACCTTATGAGGCATACACAGGGCCGCTAACAGCTGGGCAGTCTGAGCTGCAGACATCGGCGTTTGAGGGGCTTGCTGGGCTCGCCGTACCCATAGACCAGATGGGCGCATACGCACCACAGCAGTTTACCGCTGAATCCGCTCAACAGTATATGAATCCGTACCTGATGGCTTCGCTCAACCCGCAGCTCGACGAAGCGCGACGCCAAGCCGAAATTCAACGGGTGCAAGACGCAGGGCGCCTGACTCAGGCCGGGGCCTACGGCGGCTCACGCCAAGCAATCATGGAGTCAGAGGGGAATCGCAATCTGCTACAGAACCTATCAGCTATTACTGGTGAGGGCTACCGCACTGCATACGACCAAGCGATGGGCCAGTTTAACACTGAGCAGGACCGCGGGATGGCCGCACAAGAAGCAGCTAACGTGTATGGACTAAGCGCGTTGCGAGACATTGCTGACATGGGCGCGACACAGCGCGGCATAACGTCTGAGGGTATCACTGCAGACAAAACGCAGTTTGAAGAAGAGCGAGACTTCCCATACAAACAGACGCAGTATATGCAGTCTCTTCTCCAAGATCTGCCGATCGCGGCGCAGTCTTATTCTTATATGCAGCCAAGTGAGCTATCTTCGGTGCTCTCTACCGCCGGTGGGCTGGATCGGCTGTACGATATATTGTTTAATAAAGACGACGAGTAGGGGCTACACATGGACATGAACAAAGGTATCGACGCGCAGGTCTCTGACCGAGTAGACGCGTATCGTGGTCAGCCCCAACAGCTGATGCAGATGTATCAACAGAACAAAGAGCTGGTAGACTTGCTTGCCCTGCAGAAACTCAAGTCCGAGAAGGAAGCCGCGAAGCGCCAGATCGAGATGCAGATGCAGCAGCAGCCCGGCACCGTTGCACAGCAACGTGAGCAAGAAGTCATGCAGATGACTAAAGACGAGCTGGCTAAACAGACGCAGGGCGTTTTGCAACGTAAACAACAACAGCAGCAATTTAATATGCAGCGCGCCGCCAAAGGCGGTCTCGGCGCCCTCGCACAGAATCGTCCAGCTCCAGCTCCAGCTCCAGCTCCAGCTCCAGCCCCTACGGCTATGATGGCTAGGGGCGGCATTGTTGCTTTCCAAGAGGGCGGTTCAGCGTTTGGCGATTCAGCGGCTGATTTTAGTGGTTACGGTAAGGCGTTTTCACGCAACAATAGCGCAGAGAATGCAGGAGCCGCGGTAAGACAATACTTTGCGGACTTCGGCATTACAAACCAAGACCAGTGGGATCGAACTCCTGCGGATGCAAAAAAGCGTATTAGAAGCGCGGTAAAAGCTAAAATAGGAGCCAGCGGCGTAGCGGCAACATTGGCTATACCCTTTGCGGAATTAAACGACCTGCTGGTAGACCCTTTCAAAGCGATAAGCAACATAGGTATCGCCGCTTCTAACACAGGTTTAGGCTCTGCGCTGGGGCTGTCAGACCCAAGCAATCCAAACGAATTATATCAGTACAACACAGAACGAAAAAGAACGCAGGACACAATAGCAGCTAACATGACTCCAGAAGGTGGGATTAAACTACCCCCCGGCCCTACTGTACGTTCTGGGGAGTATGTTGAAGAGCCTGCGCCTCAACCACTCGGAACGCCTGTTCGCCAGCTCGAATTCAAAGAAGACAACTTTATACCCTTTGACCGGAAAGTGGCGCTACCTACAGAACCAAAAGTCCCGGCACTAGAAAACCCAAGTATGACTGCGCCAGCGCCAGCCGCGGCAACGCCAACGCCAACGCCAACGCAGACATCAACGGACAAAGGAATTGCGTCCTTGGGCGCTGGTAGCATGGGCGGTGCAGAGAACGCACTCATGCGCGGTGTTAAGATCGGCGAAGACGTAATGGGCCGTGACGAGAAAGCGGCGAAATACGCAGAGTACGAAGCCCAACTGGCTGAACTCGACGAGGACTTGTATGATCCAGAGGCAGAACGCCGCCAACAGCTGCAGGCCTTCTTGATCGGTACCGCAGGTGCTACAAACATCGGGTACGCCATGGCAGGCGGTGCAGCTGCGTCAATCAACCTAGAGAACCAGCAAAAGCGCAACCAGCGTAGCCGTATGCTGAGTCGTATTCAGCTTGGCGAACGTGGGATGACGCTAGACTCAGAGATGGGTAAAGCGGCACTAACCATCGGTAATCAAATGTTCTCTGATTTCAACGCTAATAAACGCACAGCTATCTCCGCTGGTGCTACACTTGATGCAGCTCGTTTGCGCGCTGCTACAGCAGATGCTGATCGCGCGTTTCAGCGGGAGCAACAAGCCGATACCAAAGCGCTCCAAACGCGGGAGCTTGATATTCGCGCTGCTACAAACGCCGTGGAACAGGCGCGCAACGAAGAGTTGTCCCTGTCTCGCCGCACTGACGGGGTGCTGAAGGCTACCAACAATCTCCTGCAACGGTCTGAAGATGTATATAAAATGGCTGCGGACAGGTACGACCTAGAAGGAGCCGCTGCCGATCTATCCATGCTAAACCCTGACGATGAAGGGTACGAGACTGCGCGAGCCAAATTTGAGACTGTATCCGCAGAGTCAGACGCGTGGGCTACGCAGTACCTTGAAAACCTCGGTATAAACGATAGGCTGCAAGAACTAGAACAGGAGTACTACAAACTTACTGGTGTTGACAATATGCCGGGGTTAAACCCAGACGACATCGTAGACGTGCAACCACAAGGTGAATAATTCGAATGGCCCAATATACTCTCACGCTGCGGGATGGTTCTACATTAAATGTTGAGGCGCCCGAAGGGGCCTCTAAAGAAGAACTCGCGCGTGCTGCTTCAAGTCAAGCACGCCGTCAGTCGTATGAGGGTACTCCATACGGAGACCGTCTTGCCGCACGCGAAGGGCGCATTGCCGCCGCCCAAGAAGATGCCGCTGCCAAGCGTGCCGCGTATGAGGCTATGTTTGACGAACCTGACGAGAGTGGGTTTATTGGTGATCTAGTCGGTGGTTTCGGTGCAGGTGTAGTCGGCCTTGGGGAGTTAGGTGCACTAGGTGCTGCCACTCTCATGGACGAAGAGAAAGAACTTGCAGCACGGGAACGCATCAAAGGACTTGCTGATAGAGTTCGCCCCGGTATGGGGGACGAGGACGATCTTACATATAAAGTTGGGCAAGCCTTTGGCTCGATCGCCGGTGCAGTCGGTGTAGGTGCCGCTGCTACTTATGGCGCCGCTGCCTTGGGCGTAGGCGCTGTCGGTGCAGGGATCGCGGGTCTTCTTGGCGCAGGCGCTGTCGGTGTAGGTGCTGGGGCTGGTGAGGCAAGTGAGCGTGCCCGTGAATTTGGTGCTACCGAAGAAGAACGCGCAGCAGCTACACGTCGCGGTGCCTTAATCGGGTCTACTGAAGCCGTACCACTTGGCCGTATATTTGGGCCGATTGCTCGTCGCCTGACAGGTGATCTTGGCGAAGAGGCTGTGCAGACTATCCGGCAACGTCTTACACGCGCCGCCCGTACGGGTGGAGAAGAAGCTGTACAGGAAGCTGGCGCAAACATCCTGCAGAACCTCAACGAGCGGGGTTATAACGCCGAGCAAGCTATTCTTGAGGGCGCAGGCGAAGCCGGTGCGATTGGTGGTACAGCCGGTGGCGCACTGCAACTGCTTGTTGATACGTTTGTTGGACGCCGAGGCCGCGCTGGTGGCGCTGATGCTGCTCCAGATACTGGCCCGGCGCCTGAACCTACACTGCCTGCACCAGAAGAACGTTTGGCGCTACCTGCACCCACGCGGGAACCTGCACCTGAGATGGCTGTCACTCCTGAAGGCCAAGCGATGTCACGAGAGCAGCGTATTCAGGCGGAAGAGGCCCGTGCGCAGGCAGCGGCCCGTGAACGTGAAGCGTTACGCGCTGCGGAGCTAGGTGATGAAGCTGCGTTCGAGCAGCCTGACTTGTTTGCATTGCAGCAAGAGCAAGAGCGCCGTCGTGTGGGCGAACAACCTACTATGCCGGAGCGTCCGGCGGAGCCAACACCTCGCGAAGCCGCAACCGTGCGTGAACGCGACCTAGTAGATATGGCGCAAGAGCGCGAACGTGCAGCTCAAGAAGATGCCGACATTGTAGACCAGATCGCTGCTATCGAGGCAGAAGAAGCCGCACAGCAGCAACGAGCCCAAGCTATTCGCGCAGAGTCAGATATCGAGACGATTAGCGGGCAAGAAGATACCCGGCGCCGCAAGGCCACTGAAGCTACGCGCACTAAGATATTACAGGATACTATCGAGAAGACGCCCAGCCGAAACTACAACCGTGTATCCAAGGCATACAGCGACGCGCTAGCAGCTCAGGGTATAGCTAATACGCAACCTACACCGGCAGAACTGCAGACTATCGAGCGGGCGGTGAACGTGCAGCGGGCCGAGCCTGAAGTCGCACCTACACCTGAACCCATTACCCCACCGCCAGAGGCTACACAGCTGCAGGAGATGGAGGCACGTATCCCAGAGGCAGGTACGCAGCGTACCCCCGTGCAGCCGTCACTACCGGGCTTTGGTCGTCGGGGCGCCCCCCGTGCAGAACAGCAAGCTGAACCTGCGCCCACACCGAACGTAATCACTGACGAAATGTTAGACCAGATGGGTATATCTGCAAGATCGCCTATCCGCTCACGTGTACGTGGTAAGGACCTGAATGACCCTACAGCGCGCAAGTTACTTTCTTCTTTCGCTACTCAACCACGTAGTTCTCAGACTGCAGAATTGGGTATCAGCCGCGCACTCGAGGGTGTCCCCGCAGACCAGCCAGACTTGTTCACCCCCCGCCGTGGCGGACGCCGTGCCCCTGCAACAACTCCTACAGCCCCAACTCCAACAGCAGGTACTATTCCGGCGGCACCCACAGAGCAGATCAGCCCTGCAGTTGAAGCTCAGGAGGCCCCCGATGCTACTATTACACCTGTCGCAGAAGGAACTGGAACGCGCGTTCGTGGTGGTGGAAAAGGCGTGGGCGTCGGCGGACGGGGAGTTGGTCGAGGTGCAGGTGCCCCAGAGCCTACAACACCTAGAAGCAGACGATTGGGAACACGTGACGAGACTGCTCCTCGTCCTACAGCACCAGCAGGCGCACAGCGAACTCCACTAGAAGAGCCGCTACCGGGGCAAGAAGGGTACGTCCCCATAACGGAGAGACCCGAGTATAAAGAGCGGTTCAGCCCTGAAGCAAAAAGAGCGAGACAGTTAGAATCGCAGCGCAAATTTAAAGAACAAGTGGGCCGTACAGCCGCGGAACGCGATGGGCAGAAGCGTCCTACTATGCCTGTGTTAGAGAAGCGCAAGGCTACTAGAGCTCTACAACCTGCTACCCCCAAGAAGACTACGGCTACACGCACCGGGGCTACTAAGACAAAGATAGAAGCGCAGTTGATGGACGCGTATGACGCGAACACCAGTGCTGACCACAAGCGGTTCGTTAAAGCTATGGCCGCTGAGCCTGCTACAGACCCGATGACCGTGGCCGACAAAGAGGCTGTGTTGAAACTTGTTAACACTAAGTCTAGTAAAGAGCTAAAACCTACAGTCGGTGCGGCTAAGAAGTATCTCGGTGCATACGAAGACCCTATCCTTGGGCTACAAGATGCAATCGACGACGTCGTGTCAGGGGCATCTAACTTCCGCAAAGCGGAGGGCATGACAGACACCGAAGTGGCGTTCTTTGGTCCAGACACAGACATGTATCTACCTGCTCGTGGTAAGAACTCAGCGCAAGCTACCCTAGACTGGGCAAGCAAGAATATGTCCGACGCCACCAAGCGTTGGATGCAGACCGCTATCCGCGACGCAAAGAAGATCAACACAAACATCGCTGCGTTTGAGTCAACTGACCTTGTGGCTAAACGGCGCGAGATCGAGGCGCTACTAGAAGGTGGATTCGACATCACTACCGATGCGGATGCGAAGAAGCTAGAACAGCTTATGGAGAAGCTGGGCATCGATGAGAGCGACCCGATGCTGCGGTCTATGATCTACAAAGGTGGCATGTACAACATGACTGCCGAGGCTTCTACGGCACCGCTGCCGAACGTAGTGGTGAACCTCATAAAAGCTAACAACCTGCAGGGCGCCCTGCGCGCACTTGCGGCGAACACACCCGACCCCGAGGTCCGCGAAGTGGCTGAGAAGTTGGCCAAGGTTGCAGGTGATACTAAGATTGAGATCGGTAAGGATGCGGATTTCGCTGGTCGGTTTACTAGCGACACCAATACGATCCGCCTGTCTGACACCACGTATTTCGATGGGGTAGATAACATTCCGAACGGTGGCATGAACGTACATACGCTCCTGCATGAGATGACTCACGCCGCAACCGTTGCGACACTAGCTAAGCCGGGGCACCCGCTGACCCGCAAGCTGCAGAAGATATACGACGAGACTAAGGACCATGCACCGACTGCGTACGGGTTCACTAACCTAAATGAGTTTGTAGCGGAGACGTTCACGAACCCCAAGTTCCAGCGTATGTTGTCCGGGCTACGTGTTGAGGGTGATCCCCTAACTCCTTTTGCTAAGTTCAAGTCCGCGATCTCCAACTTCCTGCGTACGCTTGTCGGTAAAAAACCTGCACCTGCAGAGTCCGCGCTAGACCAAGCAACTGGTATCATTGATAACATCCTTGCGCCTGCGCCAAGCAACATCGGCACCGGTGAGTTCTTTATGTTGTCGCCTCGCGATGCGGGTAAACGTGCAGCTGACATGTTGAAAGATATTGTGGACAACACTAAACCTGCCACAAAAGAGTTTGCACAAGAGCACGCAGACCAAGTCCTAGACTTCGTCAAAGGCGGCGCGAAAGCCAAAGCCAAGGAGTTCTTGCTATACAGCTTACCGATGATTTCAATCGTCAACACAGCCAAGAAAGCCGGTATCAAAGGCGCAGACACCCTCTTCGACCTGATGGAGCGCCAGCGCGGTGCGATGAACAAGTCAGACCAAGAGGTCGAAGGTACTCTGAAGAGCGTGTCTAACTGGGCACGTGCGAACAAAGACAAAGTAAAGACACTCGACACGGTAGTGTACACCAGCACCATCGAACAGGTTGACCCCTCAAAACCGGTGAGTGCCTACAAAGACGACCCTGAGAAGCTGAAAGCATGGAAAGCCATGCGGGCTGACTGGCGGGCTCTGTCTGCTACGGGCGGCGATAAAATCTACGTGCAGATGCGCGACTCGTACAAGAACCAGTACATGAAGATGCGCGACGTTATCTACGGCAAGCTAGATGACATGAAGGAGCTCAGCGACGAGTCTCGCGATAAGCTCAAGAAGCAAGTGTACTCCCGCCTCTTTGAATCCGGTACTATCGAACCTTACTTCCCGCTGACCCGTTCAGGGGACTACTGGTTGTCCTACACTGCATCAGACGGCGAGTTCTATGTAGAGGCGTTCCAGACTCGAAACGCGCGTGAACGTGCTATGAAGGATTTAGAGGCAGACAAGGGCGTTAAGAACATAGAGAAGTTCGTTAACATCAGCAACGTTAACTACGCACGGGCGCCAGAAGGTTCGTTCGTCAAAGAGACCCTACGTACCCTCGACGCAAACGGTGTAGACAAGAAAGTCAAAGAAGACATCATGCGGTTGTTCGTAGAGACACTGCCGGAAACTTCTTTTGCTAAGGCACTGCAACGTCGTAAAGGCACACCGGGCTACGAAGAAGACGCCATTGACGCTTTCAAAACCAAAGCGTTTGATCTGGGTCGGCAGGTGGAACGCCTGCGGTATAGCTCTAAAATTCGTGCGGTTGAGGACTCCCTTGTAGAAGATAACAAGGGCGTGCTGACAGAAGAAAACCGCTACATCCTAGACGAGATCAACGCCCGTGCGGAGTTTGCACGGAACCCACCAAGGGACTCTCTGGCGCAGGGGCTTAACCGCGGTGCGTTTTTGTTCACATTGGGCTTCAACGTCTCATCAGCGTTGGTCAACACGTCACAACTTCCTATGGTGGTGTATCCTATGCTGGCCGGGAAGCACGGCTACGGCAACGCAGGGCGTGCGATCCGCAACGCCACGAAGCTGTTCACAAGCAGCGGGTTCAACCGCAAGAGCAGTATGATTGCGCCTTCCGGCAGCGAGAAAAATATCAAAGTGCAGGCCATGCCTAGCATCGACAACTACTTCGAACTGGACGCAAACGGGGACTACGTGCTCCGCAAAGACATCGACCTCGACGAGAATATGCGTGCGCAAGTCGAAGAGATCAAACCCCTCATGCAGTTGATGGCAGAGCGTGGGCACCTCAACCGTTCCCTGATTGCCGATACCCTTGGACTTGACGCGTCAGGTCGCAAGCGCAGTGCGGTAGACTATATATCGTCGCTTGGTGCTACGTTCTTCCACAACGCGGAAGTCTTCAACCGTCAGGTCACTGCCATGACCGCATATCAGTTGGAACTAGAACGCCTGAAGACCGCGGAGCCTACACTGTCGACAACAGAGCGGCAGGAGAAAGCCGCGCAGCAGGCGCTATACGACTCGCAGATGATGAACGGTGGGTCCGTGCTGGAGACTGCGCCTCGCATCAGCCAGCAAGGTATCGGGCGTGTGGCTTTGATGTACAAGACGTACGGTATCCAGATGTACTACACGCTACTCAAGACCGCGCGGGACGGGGTAGATGCACACTTTGCAGGTGACAAAGAGATGCGGAATGTTGCTCTGCGTCAGCTAGGTGGGGTTGTTGGGTCGACGTTTGTCCTTGCGGGGGTTGTCGGCCTACCGTTCGCACGGGAGATCATGCAGTTGATTGACCTGCTGTTCTTCGACGAAGAGGAAGACGATGTTGAGACGGTAGTCCGCAAGGCGATCGGTGAAGGGTTCTATAAAGGGCCGCTGACTGCGCTACTTGGTGTTGATCTGTCAAGCCGTATTGGTCTGTCTGGTTTGATCCTACAAGCTAACCGCTTCAACAGCGATCCGTCGCCAGAAGAAAGCCTTCTGTACTACGCTGGTGGTCCTGCATGGAGCACAATATCCTCGGTAATCCGCGGCATAGACAGCATGAAGCAAGGTGAGATCGAGCGTGGTTTTGAGTCTGTCATGCCTTCCGGCCTTAGAAACGCTTACCAAGCGGTGTTCCGCTTCCCACGTGACGAGGGTATCCTGACGCGCCGCCGCGATCCTATCGTTGACGATCTGTCGTTCGGCGAGCTGGCTGCGAAAGCAATCGGCTTTGCCCCTGCGGAGTATACTCGCACGCAGGAAATGAACCAGCAGACAAAAGGCATTGACCGTGCGGTAAACGCGAAGCGTACCAGACTCTTGCGCCAATACTACGTGGCTACCCGCATGGGTGATTCAGATGAGCGCAATAACCTCATGAAGAAAATCCGTGCGTTCAACAACCGCCACCGTACCGCACGGATCGACGGGGACTCGCTACGCCGCTCAATGCGCCAACACATGGAAACGTCTGCCACGATGTACAATGGCGTAACACTCAGCCCCAATATGCGTAGGGTGCTAGACGAAAGCAGGGATGAGTGGGACCAAGGATTCCAACTCTTCTAACAAAAAACCCCCGCACTGGGCGGGGGTTTAGTCTGGGAGGAGAACATAATCGAGGAACATCCAAACACTATGTCGTGAGTACAGGTTATCACAAAACTCTCCATATGCGAACCCCAAATTTTTCATCCTCTATTCGGATGTGGTTCTGCACTTTCCAACCCTTATTTTTAGCTATTTTAGCCATCTGTTTCTTAGCCTCTTCGGTGTTGATACAGGGCACAAATACCGACGCTCCCACCTGCATCTTGTCCCACGAAATTACAATACGCACTCCGTCGGGGTGTAAGTCATCAGTCTTCGGTATTGCCTTCATCACTGCCCCCATGTTCTAGTTCAAAGTTAACCTCAATAACATCTGCAGCGGGTAGGTTCAGGTTCGTGCCCTTTGTTATGCGCATCTTTCGCTTTACGGCGCCTTTCTCTTTAATCAAGTCAGACACGCAAGCTGTGTAGTCTATTTGCTGCTCTATGCACCAACGTTTGAACGGTTTGACTAAGATAAACGCCTTCTTAGTATCTGTCTCGTATCGTGCTACCAGCTTCGTGCGTGGGTTCATCTCGGGGATTACCAGAGACTCAATACCATCTTGTGTTGTACCGCGTAGGTCGCTCGTGCTCTTGATAGACAGGATGTTGCCGTTATGCTCCGCAAAGAAGTCCGCGAGTGTTTGACTGGACGATGCGCTCATGTCCTGCACCACCATCTGATTGTGTTTGACAAGTTGTACTGCGAACTTGAACACCTCTGCCATGTCGTAGGTAAGTAGTCCGATCTTGTTGGCTACGATACCTGCGGTCAGCGCCTTCGTGATGTATTCTGACCAGAAACGCTCTGACGACTGCATGTTACACGCTTCGTCTACACGCTTGCGTACCTTGGCTTCGATCTGCGCCACAGCTTCCTTGTTGTTCATGTAGTACTGCACGAACACAACACCGGCTTGTCCGTAGTGTTTCTTGGCGCGGTTAGAGAACTCGTCAGTCATGGCCTTGTCGCCGGTACTGCTGAAGAACTTATCCACCCGTGCCTCGAGTACCCGTAGGGCCTCCCCTTTCGGCGCGTTCTTGTACAGCGAAATCTTTTCAATCAGACTCATCTGCCCTGTAGAGATAGCCAAGAAACGCCATGTTCCACCACGTGCACGCTCCACGTTAGCACCGCCGGACATCCGGTTGCGTTGAGAACCTTCAGTGATGCCGTATGCAGTGTCAGACGCCAGCTTGGGCGCGGTGTTGGTGATCTCGTCTGTAGGAAACGGCAGGTTTTTGTACACTTCAGCACGGTTCATGCGTGAGTTAATCGAGTCCCGCTCTTTCAAAACAAGGTCTTCTGGGTTGCCCCACGGAGTCAGTGCCATGTTCATTGCGGTCGTTTTGCCAAGCCCTGAGTCCTTACTGTGCAGGTGCAGCAAGCAGCCATACAGGTGAGACGTGCGCATCAGCACACTGCCGAATCCGGCGCAGACCACGAGTTGATACAACTCCATGCCACGTTTGTTGAAGAAGTTGGCGTTCTCTTTCCACCCCTCTAACGAACCTTTCGGCGTGAAGAATGGGAAGGCGAACGCGGTGGCGGTAGACGCAGGGTTAAAGTCGATACGGTCAGGAAATATCTCACGGTCCCCGAGAATAAATGAACTTCCTTCGTCATCAGACCACCCGAACTGCACGTGTGCTACTTCTGCGGCACCCTCATGTTGCAGCTCCTCAATCCATCTAATACTGTAAGACATCAACGCCTCCAAGTTTGAGCCCCATGCTGTAACACCTTTGGACCCGATAGCTTTTCTAAATTCATCCTTCGACGTGACCGCGATCTGTGGAACAGTGAACTCCCGCACACCGTCCTTGGGTAGGTGCAAGCGGAATACTAACATATCTTGGTCACCATCGGTCACACGACGGACGATATATAGGTCGTTGTGGTATATACACTTGTCTTCGGTATCGCCGTCTGCGTTTTCGGTGCGTATGTAGACACCACCATTTGCACCGCGGAAGAAGGGCTTAGGGTACGTAGGTATGACGTATGTCTCTGGCTCTTCGGTATCAGTCACAGGCGACAATTCGATTATATTGTCCTCTTCTGTAGCTTCCCGCGTACGTGACCCCAACGAGATAGGAGACTTTATCTTACCCCACAGGGGGCAATTTGTGCAGACATCAGGGTTGTATTCGTCGAACGTACTACACAGGTACGGCCCTTTAATGCGGTCCATCTTGTTACATCTCATCAGGAGAG
>Ga0316204_10008547_pt1 | contig 14140 bp, 9 predicted proteins | sample 6monrhotite_MG_2_FD_205661 | JGI IMG/M metagenome (GOLD analysis project Ga0316204, IMG submission 205661) | Microbial mat bacterial communities from mineral coupon in-situ incubated in ocean water Damariscotta River, Maine, United States -... | ecosystem: Environmental > Aquatic > Marine >...
CGACTTCAAAGCGGGGCGCGAGGGGCGGTAGAGAAAACTGTTACCGACTTGCGTGGTCTTGAGGTGCCCCTTTTCCACGAGGCGCCGCAGCAGCGTCTTGACAGTGCTGGGAGCCCAGCCTTCGGTCTCGGCGGCGGTCTGATAGACGTCCCGGGCAGCGCAGCTTTTGCGTTCCCAGACGATCTTCATCACCTTCCATTCTGCCTCGGACAGCGGAGTCGGGTTGGGCATTGGGGCGGATCCTTGCGACGTCTCTTGAAGTGAACGACCACAGTTGTAGACGATTAGGCGGAGGTGTCAACAGCATTTAGGGGAAAGGGGACCGTGGCAACCCTCTGCGCTACATGGGTGCCGTTGCAGGGATCATTGATGCATCGACGAACATCCGCTGCCATAACTCCAAACAAAGCAGCGACCACAGCCGGTAACTGTGATCCCATTGGCCGTCGAGATGCTCCTTCACCAACCGCTCCACCGCTGCGGGGCGGAAGTAACCACGGTTCAGTGCGGACCCATCTAGCAGAGTTTCTTGCAGCATCGGTTTCAATTCGTGCCGGAACCATTGGTCCAACGGCACGCCGAAACCCATCTTGGGCCGCGACTGGATCGATTCCGGCAGCAGGTCGCCGAACGTCTCCAGCAGAATCCGTTTCCCTTGCCGTCCGCGGAGTTTAGCCTGTATCGGCAGGCTGGCTGCGAACTCGGCGACATGGTGATCCAAAAACGGGCTACGGCATTCCAGCCCATAGGCCATGCTGGCAATGTCGACCTTGTTGAGAATGTCTCCCGGCAGATAAGTCAGCACATCGGCGCAGGTGGTGCGCGTGACGAAGTCGCGATTCGGACATTCTTCGTAAGCCCGTAGCAACGGACCAGCTGCGTCGGCACCTCCCACTGCGGCGCGAAAGTCATCCGTCAGCAACCCCGCTCGGCGCTGGTCGTCGAAGATGCTGACCCATTTTAAATACCGTCGTTCACGCGGTTCGCCCAGAGCGGCCAACAAACGTTTCAGCCGTCGCCGCCGCGATTTCTGCCGGACCGATGCCGGAAAGTGTTGCCACAATTTCAACGTCGCCATTTTTTGCAACGGCCGCGGCAAGCCGTCAAACCATTCGGCGATGCGGACTGCTTTGTAACGATCGTATCCGGCAAATAACTCATCGCCACCATCACCCGACAGTGACACGGTGACGTTCTGCCGCGTCATCTCCGAGAGATACATCGTGGGGATCGCAGAACTATCCGAGAATGGTTCGTCGTATTGCCAAATCAATTGCGGCAGGATCTTGAGTGCATCGGGTGTAACGATCGCATCGTGATGTTCGGTTCCCAGATGCTCAGCTGCTTCTCGGGCATAGGCGCGTTCATCGAAGGCTTTGACGGGAAAGCCGATCGAAAATGTTTGTACGGGACGCTCGGAGAGCTGTTGCATCAGCCCGACGATAATCGTCGAATCCACGCCACCGGAAAGAAACGCCCCGAGCGGCACGTCACTCCGCATCCGCAACCGGACCGCTTCGGTGAGTACCGTGCGAAGTTGCTCGCGAATTTCCTGAGCGGGTGCATTCTCTGGTTTGCTGAAATTGAGTCCAGCGCGTTGCCGTTCCCCGTGGTCGTACCCCGGTTCCCAATAACGACGTACGGTCAAATCGCCATTGTTATAGATCGCCAAGTGACCAGCCGGAAGTTTTTGAAAACCGGCCAGCATGCAGCGCGGGGCGGGGACGTATTGATAGGTCAGATATTCATTCAAGGCGACCGGATCAATTTCGCGCGGCAAACCGGGGACCTGTAGCAGGCTTTTTAGCTCACTGCCAAAGAGCAGCCGCTGTGGATCATGCCGAAACACGAGCGGTTTTTGGCCGAGCCGGTCGCGGGCAAGCAATAGTTGTTTTTTGCGATCATCCCAAATGGCGAAGGCAAACATGCCACGGAGATGCGTGACGCAGTCCGGGCCGTATTCTTCGTAGAGGTGGACGATGGCTTCCGTGTCGCAGGACGTGCGAAATTGATGCCCGCGTTTTTCCAGATCGGTTTGTAATTCGCGGTAGTTGTAGATTTCGCCGTTGAAGGCAATCCAAACGGTGCCGTCTTCGTTGGAGAGCGGTTGATGCCCGCCTCCCAGGTCGATGATGGACAGGCGGCGGTGTCCCAAAGCCGCTCCCGGTGGTTGAGCGGCGGACACTTCGCCAGATGCAATGGATGGATCCGTGGAACGGTAGTAGCCGCTATCATCCGGACCTCGATGCGCAAGAGCGGTCGTCATCCGCCGCAGGATGTCGATGTCCAACGGCGGTTGTCCGGCAGTCCAAGCAGCTCCGGTGATTCCACACATGGGGGGAATGTTGTTTCTGTGATTAACGTATTGCGATGCCGTGTGACGTTGGGTTTGTTTTCCGTCTTACATAAAAAGGTGCGTCGCGACGTACTCGACGGGCGTTAGTCGGTCAATACTTCACGATACAACTTCGCATAGGCGGCCACCATGTTGGCGATACTGAATTGGTCGCGAATCCGTGCGATGGCAGCTTGTCCGAACGCTGCCCGTTGTTCTTTGTCTTCGAGGAGGATGTTCGTATACTTCGCCCGCCCGACGTTGTCGCCGACCGGCACCAGGTAGCCGGTTTTTTGTGGGACGACCAATTCGCGATTCGGGGGAATGTCACTGGCCACGACCGGCACCCCGGCCGCCATGGCCTCCATGATGCTGTTGGAAAGTCCCTCGAAATCACTGGCAAGCCAAAAGACCTCGATCGCTGGGAAAAACCGCGCAGGTTGTGGGTGATGCCCGAGGAAATGAATACGGTCGGTATTTTGTGTTTCGCGGGCGAATGTCTCTAGTTGTTGGCGGTCGGGGCCGTCGCCGATGATCACAAAGTGAATGTGCGGCTGTAAATTGCTAATGAGTTCCACAGTCCAGGCGAGGTCCCGCACACGTTTTTGCGGCGCCAGCCGCCCGAGGTATCCCACGACGCGCGCCTCGTCCGGCAGACCGAGTTCCTGTAAAAGTTCTTTGCGGGAAGCAACCGGAGCGCCGGGAAGATCAATGCCGTTGTAGATTACCCGTAATTTGCGATCCGGGACTCCTTGCTGGCGATAGAAATCAGCGACGCTGTGCGAGTTGCCGACGAGCAGATGGGTCCGCGGAATCAGCTTTTTGTCAAACCACAGTTGCCACTGCGATTTCCAGGAGTCGACACAGCGTTCCGAGACAATGATTTTCGGAGTATTACCCTTGCCGGCGACGAGCCGCCCGTAGGTATTGGCGGCGAATAGCCAGGAATGCAAAATGTCCGGTTGCCACTCCCGAATGATCCGCCGCAAACGCGAGAGGGTGAACGGATCAAATTTGAAGCGTTTTCCCAACACCAGAACGTCAATGCCCTGTTCGGCCAACGTTTCGGCATACGGTCCGCCGCGGGTTAAGGCGACGACGCGGACGTCGAATTCATCGGACGCTAATCCCGTTGCCAAAAGCGTTAATTGCTTCTCGGCTCCGGAGCGGTCCAGGGTGGGGATCAGCAGTAGGATTTTCGTCTTCAAAGCGGAATTCGGCCGAATCTCTTGTAATCATAGGGGGCGTTGTAATAATTCGCCGTATGTGACGGCTGACTTTTGATATGTTGCTCGACCGGATAGGTCAAGGTCAGACGTTTCGGCACTGGGGCGCTGTTGCGGGGCGTTAGGCCGAAAGCCGTGATGTTTTCTAAAGCAATTTCCGCTGCTGCTCAAGTGAGAGGGAGTGATATGCGACGTTTATTCTTTACGCCCTGTTTTCTCTATGTGGTGACAATTTTGATGACAGCCAGCGATCAATGCCAGGCCCAGGACGCAAAAACTGCGCGGCCTCCGGTGGAACGTCCCCAAACCAAGAGCGAACCGGTGACCGACGAACTACACGGCGAGAAGATCGTCGATCCATATCGTTGGTTGGAAGACCAAAAAAGTCCAGCCACCCGCGAATGGATCAAGCAGCAAAACATTTATACCGATGAGATGCTCAAAGACCTACAGGGGCAGGAGAAAATTACTGCCCGCTTGGGGGAATTGATGAAGGTCGACGCCGTCGGTTTGCCGCGAACGCGGGCCGGGCGTTATTTCTTCATGAAACGGGGCGCCGACCAGGACCTCGCCGTCATTTGCGTACGCAAGGGAGTTGAGGGAGCGGACGAAGTGCTGATCGACCCGGCCGAGCTAAGCGACGATGGCAGCAAGTCGGTCAGCATTGAAGACATCTCCGAGGATGGCAAATTGCTGGTTTATACGATTCGCACCGGCGGCGAAGACGAAGTCGCCATCCACCTCTTCGATGTCGACGGGCGCAAGGACCTAGCAGACGCATTGCCCCGGGCACGGTACTTCGGCGCGACATTGACGCCGGACAAAAAGACGATCTTTTACACCAAACACGATGACGACGGTCCGCGGGTGTTCAAGCACACTGTCGGCGACGATGTTGCGAATGATAAGCAGATCTTCGGTGACGGTTACGACAGTGGAAAAATCGTCTATGCCACATTGTCGCACGGCGGACAGTATCTGATCTTTCATGTGCTCTATGGTTCGGCAGCACCCAAGTCCGACTTGTACTATAAGGATCTGAGGGATGATGGACCGGTTCGGCCGATCGTCAATGACATTGATGCGCGTTTCTTCGGAGCGGCGATTAACAACCGCTTGTTCGTACGTACGAATTGGGAAGCCTCCAACGGGCGAATTCTAGAGATCGACCTCAAAAATCCCCAGCGCGCCAATTGGCGGGAAGTGATTCCACGCAGCGAAGCTGTGATCGAAGACTTTTCGCTGTGTGGTGGGAAGCTCTTTGTGAACTATCTCGACAACGTGAAGTCGCGCGTGAGTGTCTACGATCCCTCTGGCGAGCATGTGCGCGACGTCGAGTTTCCGGCATTGGGATCGGTGAGCGCGGTGTATGGCGAATGGGAGAGCGACGAGGCCTTTTTCTCCTACAGCTCCTTTCACATCCCCTCGACAATCTATCGCGATGTCGTCTCAACCGGGGAGCGGTCGGTGTGGGCGCGGTTGGCGGTGCCGGTCGACAGCGATCAATTCGAGCTTGAGCAGGTATTCATTACCTCCAAGGACGGCACCCGCGTGCCGATGTTTTTGCTGTATGGCAAAGGTACAAAACTGGACGGCAAGAACCCGACGTTGTTGTATGGGTATGGCGGGTTCAATGTCAGTTTGACCCCCTCGTTTTCGGCGCGGGCCGTCAGTTGGGTCGAGCAGGGGGGCGTGTATGCGGTCGCCAACCTCCGTGGCGGCGGAGAACTGGGCGAACAGTGGCACGAAGCCGGGATGCTAGAAAACAAGCAGAATGTGTTTGACGATTTTTATGCGGCGGCGCGGTGGCTGATTGACCGCGGGTATACCAATCCGGACCGGTTGGCGATTGCCGGCGGCAGTAACGGCGGTTTGTTGGTCGGTGCAGCGATGACACAACATCCGGAATTGTTCCGCGCCGTGGTCTGTTCTTATCCGCTATTGGATATGGTCCGCTACCATCAGTTTTTGGTTGCGCGGTTCTGGGTGCCGGAGTATGGTTCCTCTGAAGACCCCGAGCAATTCAATGTGCTCCGTGCGTATTCGCCTTATCACAACGTGAAACCGGGAACAAAATATCCCGCATTGATGTTGATCACGGGCGACTCCGACACCCGTGTCGATCCGCTCCACGCAAGAAAAATGGCGGCGTTGATGCAGGCCTCTTCCACAGACGACCGTCCGATGCTCTTGCACTACGATACAAAGGCGGGACACTCTCGCGGCCGACCGGTCAGCACGCGGATCGAGGATTTGGCCTATGAGCTGGGATTTCTCTACAATCAATTGGGCGTGAAGGTGAAATAATCCCCCTAGCGGCATCAATCACAAGGGTGATCATCACCCAGCAACGCGAGCAGCCGTCCTTCGGTAGTCCGAAGGACGGCTGCTGTTTGTTATCAAGGAATTAGTTAGAGAACGTGGTCGTCTTGAGAAGCGGTCGTGCCGTCGAAAGGCACTGTTAACTTCTCAGCGGAAACAGTAGGGCGGATCTTGCATCGTCGATGCCTCCTATGTCTCTACCAGATTGGTACGATACGAAACTCTTCTGCAGTCGGACGTCACGGTTGACCGGAATCAAGCGGCCACATAAAGCGGGCCGGCATTTGTTTCGACAACCATCCGTCCGGTTGGAAGACGTAATGAAACAGCACTCCGAAACTGTTACTCCATTATTGCACCCCGTCGCCGAAAATGCCAGAAAAAAATTGAACGCTGGCAAATAATTTGGGCTGCGGAGCCATTGATGAAAGCCCGGAAGACTTGCCGACTCTGGCGGCCGTTATATTAAAGCTGGAATGGACGATTGGAGACTACTGATTGTCGTTGACCAGATTCTGGATATGTGCGACACTCCCGGCGACCATCTCAGAATCACCGGCAAACCCGTTGCCGGCGTGTGTCACGGAAGACAACCGAGTTAAGATGGGCTGACTGCTCCGTCGAGTCACCTGTCCATTCGGCGGCCATTGGATTTCTAGCAAGCGGATTATCCGCTCGATGCTTCAAGGAGGAAGTATGCGAGTTGCAATCGTAACCGACCACCAATCACGCAACGCTGACGAGCTATCTATCGCTGAGTCCTTACGAGGAGCGTTTGCCGGACAAATTGGCCCGCCTGAAATGGCCGATGTTGTTGTGAGCACCAGCCGAGTTACTGCTCGCAGCGTAACTGTGCCGTTCGGCGTACCGCACATTTGTTACCTCTCCCACATGGATGCACAGACCGACCCGACCTCCGTTTTTTCGGTTGAGTCGTCGCAAGGACTAAATCCGATCACTTTAGACGTGTCGGCGGTTTCTGTGGCGCAAACGGAAACGCAGGCGACTGTCGGTCCTAGCCGGCTGGGAGTCACACATTTCTTAGCTAGCAACGGCATCGCCGCCGCCCAATTGCGACAGGCGATCGACCGTCCGGTGAAAATCATCTATCCGGCCGTAGACACCCATTTATACCGACCACAAAAGCTGCGGCGGTCCGAGCACTACTTGACGATTATTGACGCAGGGAACATCGCTTCATTGGAATTGGCCAGCGCTGCATCGCGCATCGCCGGCAGGCAGCTTGTGGTCGTTACGGAATCGAATTTCGAACTTCCTGATTTACAAGCAGAGCAACCGCAATTGCAATTCGTGACGGCTGACGATCCATCAGAACTATATCAACTCCTCAGTGAATGCCGGGCCTTGTTGTGCCTCTCTTCGGAGACTTTTGACACGAACGTAATTCGGGCGCAAGCCTGCGGTACACCGGTGATTGTCCCTGCCAGCGGTGGGATTGCCGAACTGGTTTTGGATGCCGAACAAGAAGGTCCAGGGACCGGATTACTTTTTGAACCGTCGACGCCCGATTCGATCGCCTCGGCGATGCTCGAATTGGAGCGGAGGCCTCAAAAATGTTCCGCCATGTTAGCCTCAGCACATGCCCAAGTATTTTCCCCCGCGCGGTTTGCCAGGGAAATCCGCGCCTTCACGGCAGCGGTTGTCGCCTCGGCTGTGCGGACTGCGGTGGAAGAACCGCTTGGCGGCGAGCAACGACGCGCGGCATAGCAATTGACTGCGTGGATTTCGCCCGTGCTTGTACAATCCAGCGAGGAGCGTTCAGGTGCCTGCCGGACTTAAAAAAATGCAATTCACGGCTGAAAAATCCAGCCGTTTGTGAGATGATACGTCTACCGTCGGCTCCTAGTTATTTGCGTGTCATTCCGATTGGCAGCCACGGGCGCTTGTTCACATCGGCCAGTTCGTGGTCGTGCCCGAATTTGCAGAGGGATCGGTCAAGGGCCGTCGCAGTGTGCGCCAGTTTTGATTATTCGTAGCACAGGGATCATCCGTATCATGTTCGGTCCGTTGTATTATTTGCATGATCCGAAACAGCTGTTTACTAGCCCGGTGACGCTGATCATGGCGGGAACTTGGTTGTGGATGCTCATTCACTGTATTCGCCACGACCCTGAACGCAATGTCTGGCTGTGGGTACTGATCATCATCCCTCCGATCGGCACGCTGGTTTACTTTTTCGCACGCTGGCTGCCGCAGGCGCGACTGAAGCCACCGGGATTCCTCAGCCGAATTTCCCGAGGCAAAGAACTACAACGGTTGCAGATCGCCACCCGCCAAATCGGCAATTCGCATCAATTCGTCCAGCTGGGCGATGCTCAACGCGACACCGGTCGTTATGAACAGGCGGGGGAATCGTATTTTAAGGCGCTGGAAAAGGAACCGGAAAATATCCAAGCGCTGTGGGGCCTGGCGCAAGTGGAAATGCATTGGAAGCAATATGCCAAAGCCCGTCCTCGCCTCGAATCCGTGTTGGCCGTCGACCCCAGTTACAAGTTCGGCGATGTGTCGTTGGCCTACGGCCGCTGCTTATTAGAGCTAAACGAACAGGATGCCGCGTTCGCTCACCTCACAGAGCACCTGAAACGTTGGAAGACTCCCGAGTCGCAAGTTGTCTATGCCCGATTATTATGCGAGCGCGGTGAGACCGATGCCGCCCGCGAGATGCTAGAAGGCATGGTATTGGAAGTCAGCGGCGGACCTAAATTTTTTCGACGCCAAAGCGCCCGCTGGGTCCGCGACGCCAAACGCATGCTAGCAAAAATGCCTCGACCCCAATAAGAGAGCAACTCAATGTCGGGTGCGTTGCGACGCACCTTTCTGTGTAGGAAAAGTTGTTCACAACTCAAAAAAACGGCACCGCAAAAAATCCATCTGCTAACAAAGAAAAAACACACCGACCTTGCCGGACCTACCCACCATCGCTGAATGGATTCGCGCGGCTGATTCGATCGTCGCCTTCACCGGTGCGGGAATTAGCACCGAAAGCGGAATTCCCGATTTTCGTTCGCCCGGTGGGATCTGGTCAAAGTCGACGCCGGTTTATTACGACGAATTTGTGCGGTACCCCGAGTCGCGTTATGAATACTGGCGGCAAAAGTCGATTGCCCACCGTGAATTCGCCTCCGCCCAACCGAACGTGGGCCACAGCGTACTGGCCGATTGGGAAACGGCCGGTCGCTTAGAGGGGGTGATCACGCAAAACATCGACGGACTGCATCAAGCCGCCGGAAGTCGGCAGGTGCTGGAATTGCACGGAACGGCCCGGTTTGTCGCTTGTATCGAGTGTGAGGCGCGGTTCGATGTGGACCCATGGGTGTTGTATTTTCAGGAGCGGGACGAGGTCCCCCCGTGCCCAGAATGCGGGAGTTGGTTGAAGCACGCGACGGTTTCATTCGGGCAAGCATTGCCGCGGGAAATCCTGTCAGGATCGATGGAAATGGCCCGCGGCGCTGATCTGTTTTTTGCCATCGGATCGTCGTTGGTCGTCGAACCGGCGGCCAGTTTGCCTCGCATGGCGAAAGAAGCCGGGGGGCGGTTGGTGATCATCAACCGCGACAACACCGATCAGGACCGCTCCGCTGACGCGGTGATTCATGCCTCCATCGGCGAGACGTTGGCGGCGATCGATGCGCTATTGTGACGAACCGTCACACGTAAACCCACAGTTCGATGTAGCTGTTGATCAGGTTTCGAAACGTCTCCGACAATTCTGAGGCAACCATCAACGGCATATAGAAAATCAGCAGGGTATCGTTGTCGCCCGTCATCATCGCATCTTCCCATTTCCAATACATGGGGCCGATGGAGAGGACGTAGATCACCAGCAGGATGAACACACGCGTAGCCAACCGAACGAGCAGTTTTTTGAATCTCGATTTGGGGCGAGGTTGAGTCGTCACGGCGCACGGTTTTTCAGAAAGGAAGAGAAGAGGGCGATGCGGTTGTCGAGCATCGCAGCCCGCTCCGTTTACGATAAACCGAACGCGGTCGCGAAACAACGGAATTATCGGTTGGCCGGACGAATTTATTCGCTTTCGGACGACCCAGGCGGCAGAATCGCAAAGATCCGCGTCGGTCCGCCACTGCCGGTTTCGATTTTGATCGGGGCAATCACCAGATAAAACCCACGTGCCGGCAGTTTGTCGAGATGGGCCACGTTTTCCAGGGCATATTTGCCGGCTCCGTTGACCGTGTGATGCACGACGAAGTCCTTCGAAGGCCCGTGATCAATGCTCAACGTATCGATGCCGATACCGCGAACTTTGCGCTGCTTGACCAAAAACTTGGCCGCTTCATCGGAGAATCCGGGGAAATGCAGGCTTCCACGGACGTCTTGGTTTTTATATCGCGCGAAGTTCGTCCAAAATCGTCCCCAGCCGGTGTTCGCCAACACCACGGCCCCCTCGGGAATTTTTCCGTGCTCTTTTTCCCAATCCGTAATGTCCGCGACGCTCATGCGATAATCGGCATCCACTTCCGCCTGTGGCGAGATGTCGATCACCACACCGGGAGCGAAAAACTTCTTCACGGGAATCTGGTCGACCGATGGCTGATTCGGCTCGAAATGATTCGGGGCATCAATATGCGTACCAAGATGCTCAGGCGAGGTGAACGCCTTGGACAACACCCCGTCGTTCTTGAGCGTTGCGATCGTCTTCAACGAGAAGGGGATATAATCATCCGCCGGCCAATACGGGCTTTCGGCGTTGAGCGGATAGGTCAAGTCGATGATCTCTACATCCCCGGAGAACAGGCTGTCGAGCGTGGGAGCAGCAGCCGTCTTCGCTGCATCTTCAGCGACCGACAATTCCGATAGCCAAAACCCAAAGGCGGAAAGCATAGTGAGAACAACGATGGTCAAGACTCGGCGCATGTGTCTCTCCTTGGCCAATGGGCGGGTTTGCAAGTCGGGCCAGCCGACGACGAAATTTCAGCCAGCGGTTCGCGACCATTGTATCGCCGGGGGGACGTTTTGTGGCGCCCTTTGATCCTCACCGGCAGAATTCACCATCCACGGAGCGGTGCCGGTCTTCCAGATCGACTCCAACAAATTTTTTTCGCGGAGCGTGTCCATTGGCTGCCAAAACCCGTCATGGCGAAACGCCGCCAATTGTCCGTCGGCGGCGATCCGTTCCAATGCATGCGCCTCAAGCTTACTGTCGTCTCCGGTGATGTAATCCAAGACCTCCGGCTCGAACACAAAGAACCCGCCGTTGATCCAACCTTCGCCGGTCTGCGGTTTTTCGGCAAATGTCGCCACGCGGTCACCATCTAGTTCCAGATGGCCAAATCGTGCGGGAGGGCGTACAGCGGTAACCGTTGCCAAACGTCCCTGCTGACGATGAAACGCCAGCAACTGTGAAATGTCAACATTGCTCAGGCCATCGCCGTAGGTGACCATAAAGGTGTCGTCGTCTAGATATTTTCGCAACCTCGCCAGCCGTCCACCAGTCATCGTCTCCGCTCCGGTGTCGACGATGCCCACTTCCCAATCAGGCGGCGACTCCCGCACGACGCGATGCGTTCCCTGGCTCAAATTGACGAACAAGTCGTTTTGACGCACGTCGAAGTTGTAAAAATAATCCTTGATGACTTCCGATTTGTAACCGGCCGCGATCAAAAAATCGCGATGACCATGCGCGGCATAATAGCGCAGCAAATGCCACAGGATTGGCTGTCCACCAATTTCTACCATCGGCTTGGGAACCCGCGCGGTTTCCTCCGCTAAGCGTGTTCCAAACCCACCGGCCAATACGACCACCTTCATAGTCCGTCCTTATATGCGCTGCATGCGTGTCGGGGCGGTTTTCTAGGCGATTTGAGATAATCGGTCAACTGCAATTCCGCCTTCAATCTTGGTACACTGAGCGACAAGGCTCAGCCATCTTAAAACGACACTGACAACGATACTTTCAACTCAAGGGATCAGCCATGTTTCAGGGATTGCGTTTATTGCTGGTGCGGGCATGTGCGGCAGTCGCCGTGATTGCGATGTGGGCGTCCTCGGTCGCCTATGCCGATTCGTATGTCTATCTCTCCGTGGGTGGCGAAAAGCGAATTGCGATTTACAAAGTGAACGACAAGACTGGCGAACTGACGCATCAAGCCGATGTTGAGGTGGCCGGCGCCCCCGGAGCCATGGATGTCGATCCACAGGGACGGTTTCTATTCGTCAGCCTGCGGTCGAATAAAGAGTTAGCGGCATTCGCCATCGATCCCGCCAATGGCAATTTGACGCCGATCAATTCCACCGCAGTCGGTAAAAACGCGGCCTATGTCAAAGTCGACAAGACAGGCAAGTATTTACTCTCGGCCTATTACGGCGCCGGCAAAGCGGCCGTACACAAGATTAACGAGGATGGGTCCCTCGGCGAGAAACCGCTGCAAATGGTCGAGACGGCTTCCAAGGCGCACGCCATTGTTCCCGATCCCACGAACCGTTTTGTGTTCGTTCCGCACACGGGACCGAACAAAATATTTCAATTTGCATTTAACGAACGCCGTGGTTCGCTGGTCCCGAACTCCGTGCCAACGGTCACGACTCCCGACGCCGACGAGCCGCGACACATCGCCTTTCATCCGAAGTTGGATATGGCCTACGTCGATAACGAAAAAGGAAACAGCGTTACTGCATTCGCATTTGACCCGGCGAGGGGAACGCTCACTGCCAAGCAAACTGTGTCAACCGTTCCGGACGATTTCACCGCGCGGAGTCACTGCGCCGACATCGAAGTCTCGCCGTCTGGGAGATTTGTGTATGCCTCGAATCGCGGGCACGATAGCATCGCCGGGTTTGCGATTGATCCCGAAACGGGTTTGTTGACGTCGATCGGCCAGACTCCCACGGAGAAAACGCCCCGTTCGTTCAACATCGATCCAACGGGCCGCTTTATGTACGCTGGCGGGCAAGGGAATGGCAAATTGGCTGCGTTCCGCATCGACGAAAAAACCGGCGGATTATCGCGATTTGCTACCTACGACGTCGGCCCCGGCGTCGGGTGGGTGCAGGTGGTCCGTCTGCCCGAAAAAACTGTTCGCACATTCAAGCCGAATTACGATGAATCCAAGATTCCCGAGTACAAACTCCCTGACCCGTTGGTCACAAACAAAGGCAAAAAGGTGACCGATGCCAAAACTTGGTTTGAAACACGGCGGCCGGAAATTGTGGAACTGTTTGAAACCCACGTTTATGGCCGCGCTCCCGGTCCGCCAGCCGAGATGAGCTTCGAAGTGGTCAACGTCGACGACAAGGCTATGAATGGCAAGGCGACGCGGAAAGAAATCGTCGTGCGGTTTTCCAAAGATAAAAAAGCGCCGAGCATGCGGATCTTGCTCTACGTTCCGAACGATGCGAAAGGCCCGGTGCCGACATTCCTGGGGCTGAATTTCTACGGCAACCATTCGATACAAACCGATCCTAAAATAACGCTTTCGGCCGAGTGGATGCGGCCCAATCCCGCTAAGGGCATCGTCGACAATCGTGCGACGGAAAAATCACGCGGCACGAGTGCCGAACGTTGGTCGGTCGATAAAGTCATCTCGCGCGGTTATGGCATTGCCACGATTTACAACGGCGATATCGATCCCGATGTGGACGACGGATTTCAAAACGGCGTGCAGCCACTGTTTTACAAACCGGGACAAACCCGACCCGCCGATGATGAATGGGGCTCGATCGCTGCGTGGGCCTGGGGCTTGAGCCGGGCACTCGATTATTTTGAAACCGACGACAACGTCGACCATGGTCGCGTGGCGGTCATGGGGCATTCGCGTCTGGGGAAAACGGCACTATGGGCCGGCGCGCAGGATCCACGCTTCGCCCTGGTGATCTCTAACGATTCGGGCTGCGGTGGCGCCGCGCTGAGCCGGCGTCGGATCGGCGAAGACGTTTGGCGGATCAATACGGCCTTTCCGCACTGGTTCTGCGGTAACTTCAAAAAGTACAACGACAACGAAGACGCGCTGCCTGTCGATCAACATGAACTGGTCGCCTTAATCGCCCCGCGGCCCGTTTATATCGCCAGCGCTGAGGAAGATCGGTGGGCCGATCCCCAGGGTGAATTTCTCTCCGCCAAGTACGCCAGTCCAGTGTACGAGTTACTCGACACCGACGGTTTAGGAGCATCAGAAATGCCCGGCATCAATGAACCGATCGCCAACACAATCGGCTACCACATCCGCAGCGGCAAGCATGACGTGACCGATTACGACTGGGAACAATACGTATTATTCGCCG
>Ga0316204_10008548_pt1 | contig 14140 bp, 11 predicted proteins | sample 6monrhotite_MG_2_FD_205661 | JGI IMG/M metagenome (GOLD analysis project Ga0316204, IMG submission 205661) | Microbial mat bacterial communities from mineral coupon in-situ incubated in ocean water Damariscotta River, Maine, United States -... | ecosystem: Environmental > Aquatic > Marine >...
CCGGATTATTTCGAGGAATTGATGCTTGGTCGAAGGCGCGAGGTGCCCACGAAATTTTGTTCCACGTTACGTCAGGTGTGGACCTAGGACGTGCACATAAACTGGCCAAACGCCTAGGCTATAAATTCATCGGCGGCAGCTACAGTCTCGAATTGAAGTAACCAATTTCTCCGGAGCATATGATGCCAAATACAAACGTAATCTGGGGTCTTGCAACAATTGCGATGCTAGCAGTCCAGGCCTTCGTATCGCTAACGCTTGGGGGTGCAGGACTCCCGGCCCTCAATTCAGACGCCATGAATATGAACGGATACCTATTTGACTTCAAACCACACCAAGTCGTGGTTGTAATGGGGCTTGCCTTTGGTCTGGCCCAGCTGCTTGGAAGCCTTGGTGTACGCGTTATCAGTCCACTCGCAGTCTTCAAGTTTTCTATAGTGCCGCTGACTATTCTGGTGGCATATCTTGCGGTCCTCACGGTTTTTATTGTCACGGACAGAATATACCAGGATCCAAATTTCAGATCGGATTTGGTCTTCATAGACCCGTTCAAAGTCTTCGCCATACCGTTCTGGCTGAGGCAGCTCTTCGTTGTATTGCCGGTAATGTTGTTAGCTATGGTTCGGAAATCATTTCGTACATAAAATGTAAACGAAAACTGGTATACTCCGAGTATCGCGGAAGCCGAATTTGATGGCTAGACGGCTGGGTTTGAAACGATTCAGCTATGCCCATGATCCGCCCCGGCTTTCTTTCCTCAGTAGACCGTATCGAACTTGAGGCATGCGTGCGTCGCCAGCGCGAGGACCACGGTATTGCCCGGCGGGCGAATGCGATCCTGCTGCTCGACGACAAGGAAAGCTGTGCTCGGATCGCAAAATTTCTCTACTTGGACGACGATACCATCCGGGGCTGGTATAAGAGCATCCGGCAAGATGGCTGGGATGCGCTTGCCTTCGACGGCTAAAAAAGGCGGTCAGTCCCGTATGAAGCAGGCACAGGTGGGCGCTTGGCTGGAAGCTCGCTTTTGTCGCTCGACGGCAGAGATCAGGGCCCATGTCGCAGCTGAGTGCCGTCTGAACAATTCCCACTCTGGCTGCATCAAACTTCTGGCCCGACTGGGCTTTGAATATCAATACCAAGGTCCTGCCGCGCGTGGCCGATGCAGCCAAACAGGCAGAATCTATCGCAATGTATGAGTATATGCAGAATTCTCTGGCCGATGAAGAGGTAGTAAACTTCGCACCTTCTCGGCGTTTGCAAGCAAACACCTGTCAGGCAATGGACGCCGTGCATCCAGAATATCAAAGCAAACCCGCCTTTGGTTGGGTGAAGAAGGGTACATAACCCACGCTCAAAACCACTTCAGGTCGCGCCCGTGTCAACATTCATGGCGCACTGAAGCTTGAAACCTTTGATACGTCTTTCGTCGCGCCGATCACAGTGGATGGCGTGAGTGCCGTGCAATTGCTGGCCAAGATTGAGGCCCGCAATCAAGATAAACGCATCATCCACGTGATCCGGGACAACGCCGCTTACCACAAAGGGCCGGATGTCAGGACTTTTCTCTCGCGCAAAAACTGCCGCATCCACCTGACCCAGCTGCCGCCCTATTGCCCGCACCTAAATCCAATTGAAAGGCTCTGGGCCGTGATGCACCAACACGTCACCCACAATCGCGCTTATCCCACGCAAAAGCTATTTACCAAAGCCATTCTGAAGTTCTTTCGGAAAATTATCCCAGAGCAATGGCACAACTTCCAAAATCTGGTCACTGATAACTTCCGCATCATCTCAGAACAAAATCTTCGGATTTTGGAGTGTGTGGAGTATATCGAAAGTTAGCGCGCGCCGTCACCCCTTTCAAAGCTTGACCCTAACCTATCGCCCACTCTAGCCTTTGGCGTCAGCAACCGGAGCATCAAGATGGCCTCAAACGAATGGAATCATGTGCCAGAAAACCTGCCGCTTGCAGTCAATCCGCTGTTTCACTGGCCCCCAAATCCCAGAGCCGTGTTTTTTTGGTACTGGTCGGCGTGGTTTCCTATTTCGATCAACCTCGCGATCGTTGCCCTAGCTTTTGCCGCTTATTCATGGGCTGCACCGACCTTGGCCGAGGCTGCAACCCCAGGTAAATGGATGCTCGACATTCTGATCCGCAATCTGGTTATTGTCATCCTTCTTGCCCAAGGGCTGCACATGGTTTTTCACAGCCAAAAGCTGCAAGGCCCGACGCGGAAATACGATCCCCGTCCGTTTCCACGTCAGGGCCGCGTATTCACATTCAACAGCCAGTTCTGGGACAACGTCTTTTGGGCGCTCGCGTCAGGTGTCACGATCTGGAGCGCATACGAGTGCTTGATTTGGTGGTCCATGGCCAATGGCCATGCCCCGATATGGCGCTGGTCTGATGGGTGGGTCTGGTTCCTTGCGGTCTTTTTGCTGATCCCCGTGTGGGAGAGTTTCTATTTCTACTGGATCCACAGGCTTCTTCACACAAACATCATGTACCGCTTTCACGCGCTGCACCACCGCAACACCGACATCGGCCCGTGGTCCGGCCTGTCCATGCACCCGATCGAACATCTGTTTTACTTTGGCACCGCGCTCATCCACTTCGTCGTACCAACACATCCGGTGCATATGATTTTCCACCTCATGTTCTATGGCCTCTACGCGATCACCACCCACACAGGGTTCGAAGGTGTCTGGGTTTCGGGGCGCAAACGTCTTCAGCTCGGTATGTTTCATCATCAAATGCACCACAGGTATTTTGAGGTGAACTACGGCTCGCTCGACGTGCCTTGGGACAGGTTTTTCGGCACCTTCCACGACGGCACGCCTGAGGGCAAAGCGATGATTAAAGAGCGGTTGAGGACGCGTAAACGGTAATCTTATTCCCTTCGATTTGAGACTGAGATCAGCCCGTTCAAGGCTGTCTCTAGCCCGAAGGTACCCCAAAATATCGGGTGGGGCTTAAAGGTATATCTGATGCCGACGATGACGCGAGCGGTTTCATAGAAACACGTCTAGACGTCAAAGGTAACGAACTGGTTAAACAGGTATCTGTCCCATTTAGAGGCCAAACGGTACAAATATCAGCAATCGCAACGAAAAACGCCCGCAGTTTTCTACGGGCGTCTTGTCGCTGTTTAGCGGGTTCGTTTACCCAATGATCGCGTTCAAAGTCGCACTTGGGCGCATGACTTTGGCGACCTTTGCACTGTCTGTGCGGTAGTAGCCGCCGAGATCAGCCGCAGGGCCTTGTGACGCTGCAATCTCTGTTAGGATCGCGGCCTCTCCGTCGGCCAAGTCTTTGGCAACGTTAGAAAATTCCGCCGCAATCTCTGCGTCGTCAGTTTGCGCGGCTAGGGCCTCGGCCCAGTAGCGGGCGAACCAGTAGTGGCTGTCGCGGTTGTCGGGCTGGCCGACTTTGCGCGAAGGCGAACGGTTGTCGTCCAAGATGCCTTGCGTCGCATCTTCTGCCGCGCGTCCAAGGACACCGGCTTTGGCGTTACCCTTTGAATTCGCCAGGAAATTCAGGCTTTCACCAAGCGCACAGAACTCACCCATTGAATCCCAACGCAGGTGGCTTTCTTCAACCAACTGCTGAACGTGCTTTGGGGCGGACCCACCAGCGCCGGTTTCAAACATACCGCCACCGTTCATAAGTTTGACGATCGAAAGCATTTTCGCCGAAGTGCCGAGTTCCAGAATGGGGAACAGGTCCGTCAGATAGTCGCGCAGAACGTTGCCCGTGATGGCGATGCTGTCATTGCCAGCAGTGATTGTGATCAAAGACTGACGCGTTGCTTCACGAGGGGCCATGATCTGGAATTTATCAGCAACACCAGCGGCTTTCAAGGCGGGCCTCACGTATTCTATCAACTGTGCGTCGTGCGCACGATTGGCGTCGAGCCAGAAAATAGCCTCGGACCCGGTTAGGCGTTGGCGTTCGATTGCAAGCTCAATCCAGTTCTCGATTGGCGCTTGTTTGGCTGTGCACGCACGCCAGATATCACCGGCCTCAACTTCGTGTGACAGAATGGTTTCGCCGTTTTCCAGAACAATGCGGATCGTGCCATCGGCACCAGCTTCAAATGTCGTCGGGTGCGATCCGTATTCTTCGGCTTTCTGAGCCATTAGGCCAACGTTTGCCACCGCACCGGCTGTTGTGACGTCTAACGCCCCGTTTTCTTTGAAGAAGTTTATGGTTTCGTCATAGATTGTCGAATAACAACGGTCAGGAATCACGCAGTTGGTGTCGCCCTTGTTTCCCGCTTCATCCCAGCCTTTACCGCCGGCACGGATGACCGCTGGCATCGAGGCGTCGATGATGACATCTGACGGCACATGCAGGTTGGTGATGCCTTTGTCGCTGTCGACCATATACATTGAGGGGCGATCGGCATTGACAGATTCAATTGCCGCCATGATGTCGGCGTTGCCTGCAACGCGCTCAAGTAGGTCGCCCATGCCTGAGTTTGGATTAACACCCAACGCATTCATTTCATTGCCGAATTTCTCAAACACCGGGGCCAGCCAAGCTTTGACGGCGTGACCGAAGATGATCGGGTCTGAGACCTTCATCATCGTGGCCTTCATGTGGAACGAGAACATCGTGCCGTCCGCATTGGTGTCGTCAATCGCTGCAGTCAAAAACTCCCCGAGGGATTTGACAGACAAGAATGTCGCGTCGCAAACTGTGCCAGCGGCAAGCGGCCAGCCGTCTTTTAGAGTGGAGACGGCACCGTCTTTGCAGACAAATTCGATCTTCGCTTTGCCAGCTTGGGCGGCTGTGATCGTGGCCGACGTCTCGTTCGCATAAAAGTCGTTGTCCGACATGCTTGAGACTTTGGTTTTGCTGTCCGAAGCCCAAGTGCCCATCGAATGCGGATTTTTTTGAGCGTACTTCTTAACGGCTTTGGCCGAGCGACGGTCTGAATTGCCTTCCCGTAAAACCGGGTTCACGGCTGAGCCTTTGATGGCGTCAAAGCGGGCGCGGATCGCCTTGTCTTCGTCGCTAGACGGGTCTTCAGGGTAGTTCGGGATATTGTAGCCGTTTTCTTGCAGCTCAGCCACAGCAGCAACAAGCTGAGGGACTGAGGCCGAGATGTTTGGCAATTTGATGACATTTGCGTCAGGTGTCTTAACCAATTTGCCCAGTTCTGCGAGGTCATCGGAATGGCGTTGCGCGTCTGTTAGACCTTCTGGGAAGGTCGCGATGATGCGGCCCGCAAGTGAAATGTCTTTGGTTCCAACCGAAACACCGGCTGCGGATGCGAATTTGCGGACAATCGGCAAAAGGGAAGCGCTTGCCAGTTCTGGGGCTTCGTCGACGATTGTATAGAGAATATCGGCTGATTTATCTGCCATCTTTCAAGACCTTTCAGCGATCATTTGGGCACCGAGGGGCGCGCAATCGCTATGCTGTGTTGAACTTTGCGTTATTGCATACATTGGTATACCGTTTAATATTGGGGCTTTTAGGTGTGTTTGGCGGTGGACGCAAGACATTTCAAGTAGAACCTTGGTTTTGGTCTATCGACGATCTTTGAAATATCCCGCTTAGGGCGGATTTCAGGGACCGGACTTAACGCGGTAAAAACCCTTTGTCGCGGCCGTTCCAGACGTCGCTGGCCATGGCTTGCGCCGCTTCGATACTAGGCGCCTTACCCATGGCGCGCAGGGTGACGGCGATGGTGCCAATGATCGACGCCAACGCATAAGCGTCGTTTGAGGTTCCGCGCCACACGTCCAACAGGCGTGATGTATCCATATCCTCATCAGGCGGTTGATGACCGTTTTCCAATTGCTGAGGCCATGTTTCGATGATCGGTTCGTCTTGGCCACGGGTCATCCAGACAGGTGTGGGCTTGTTTGGACGGCGCTCAATCTCGCCCCCTTCACCGCGAAAAACTGCCATGCGCGCTTGACCAAGGGTTTGGGCGGCCCCGGCGTGGATTTCTAGAAAACCACGGTGGAAGATGCCTTGCATCATTGTGTGGGCGTCAAACGGATTAAGCATGCGACTAAACGTATGAACGGGGGATCGCAGGCCCAATATCGGGCGCAGGTCTATAAGTGCTTGCAGACGATTGCTTAGAACATCAAGCGGGATATAGGTGAAGCCGCTGACGCGAATGTGGGATGCCGCTTGATCAAGCGAGGACGCGACAGGCAGTCCAAGCATCTCGATGATTTCGAGGGTATAAATTCGCCCGGGCGTGTGGCCTTGGGTGCCGTGCATCGTGACGGTATAGCCTGCATTGACCAGTGCGATCACCGACAGAACAAACCACGGCAATTGGATGCGTTTTCCGGCATAGGTCGACCAATCAATGTCAACACGGGGCAGGTCCTCTGGCAGGGAAAAAAGCGATTTGGCAGCCGCTGCAAAGCCGGCGATTTCGTCGGGGCTTTCTTCCTTTAGGCGCAACAGCATCAGAAACGCCCCAAGCTGTTCCGGCAATACTTCGTTTCGCAGGATCATCCCCATTGCCTCATACGCTTCATCGAAGGTGAGGTGGCGTTGCTTGGTTTTACCTCGTCCAAGAATGGCAACGAAACGGGCAAATGGATGAGGCAAAGGTGTAGACATCAGGGCGGGATTCTCGTGCTTTTGACGTTCGCAAGACTAGCGCCCAGCTTTGGCAAAAGCCATGGGTCAAAGCTTGCTCTTGATCGTTATGAGACGGCGCGAGGGCTAATCTGATCCAATGGGTTGACCTATCGGGCAAAGCCGCTGAAAACTTTGGCACTTACTTGCGCGTTCAACAAAGGGTTACGAGGCCGTTTCATGGATCACCTGCCGATTTTCTTGACCATAAAGGGCAAAACCGTCGTCGTTGACGGCGGCGGGACCGTGGCGGCCAGACGCGTTGAGCGCGCTCTATCAGCAGGCGCCCACGTCGTTTCGTGTGATCCCTCGCCTCAGGATGAGCTTTTGTCGCTGATCGCCAAAGGCAATGCCGCGCTGACGTTTCATAAACGTGAAGCGTTTCGCCAAGATGTTGAAAAGGCCGTGGTGGTCTATGGCGCATCCGAGGATCCCCGGCGTGACCGTGCCCTTCGGACATGGGCCGATGATTTCAAGGTTCTGTGCAATATCGCTGACGCCCCGCAGTTGTGCGATTTTATTACGCCGTCCATCGTTGACCGCTCTCCTGTTGTGGTGGCGATTTCGACGGGCGGTCATGCCCCGATTATTGCGCGGACCTTGCGCGCCCGTATCGAAACAATGCTGGGGCCGTCGTTTGGTAAGCTGACTGAATTTGTGGGCGGGTTTCGCCAAGCCATCGCCAACAAAATCTTGGACGGGCGCGCAAGGCGGCATTTTTGGGAACGCATGATCGATGGACCCGCCGGTGATTTGTTCTTGGCAGGGCAAACAGACAAAGCCACAGACCGGATAACCAGCGACCTTGAAGCCATTGATAGCACATCGTCGCCCGTCATGGGCGAGGTCTACTTGGTCGGTGCGGGGCCGGGCGATCCGGATTTGCTGACCTTCAAAGCGCTTAGGCTTATGCAACGCTCGGATGTGGTGCTTTATGATCGACTGATCAGCGACGACATCCTGTCGCTCGTACGGCGCGACGCCGAACGGATATTCGTCGGCAAACAACCCGAGCGTCATACAATGGCGCAGGAAGACATCTCGGAGCTTATGATCAAGCTTGCCACACAAGGAAAACGCGTGTTGCGCCTTAAAGGCGGCGACCCTTTTACCTTTGGGCGCGGAGGCGAAGAGATCGAAGTTTTAGCCCAAGCCGGTGTTCCATTCAGGATCGTACCGGGAATTACTGCCGCAGCGGGCTGCAGCGCCTATGCGGGCATTCCGCTGACGCACCGCGATCACGCGCAGTCTTGTGTCTTTGTGACGGCCCACGGCAAGGACGGCGTGTTGGACCTAGATTGGGACGTCTTGATCCGCCCGTCGCAAACCGTTGCGATCTACATGGGCACATCTAACTTGACCAAATTGGTTGACGGTTTCTTGGCTCGCGCAGTATCGGACGCGACAGATATTGCGCTTATTGAAAATGGAACCCTTTCAAATCAACGGGTCGTAACGGGGACTTTGCGCGACATTGTTGAGGCGTCCACAAAGGCGAATATCACCGGACCGTCGATAATAATGATCGGCGGCGTTGTGGGTCTGCGCGCGAAACTTGAACCGCTCAAGGCTGCAACGGCTGAGCAAACACATCAAATGTCGATTTCGGCGGATAAGTCCACTGGTGGACCATCTTTAAGTCCAGACTGAACGTAACGTTGTTTGAATGGCATTGAACGAAATATACGAAAAAGAAAACAGGAGAGACAGACTATGACTGCATCAGCAGGAACTCGAATTGAGGCGCGGCCTTCTCCTGTCGTTTCCGACGAAATCCGCAAGACCACATGTTACATGTGCGCCTGTCGATGCGGAATCAATGTTCACATGAAAGAAGGTAAGGTTGCCTATATCGAAGGCAATCGGGACCATCCGGTGAACAAGGGTGTTCTCTGTGCCAAAGGCAGCGCTGGCATAATGCAGCACAATGCGCCGTCAAGATTGCGGTCTCCGATGAAACGGGTCGGACCACGCGGGTCTGGCGAATTTGAAAACATTAGCTGGGACGAAGCGCTTACGATGGCGGCGGACATGCTGCGCCCCATTCGCGAAAACAACCCCGAAAAGCTGGCGTTCTTCACAGGGCGTGATCAGTCTCAAAGCTTCACATCCTTCTGGGCGCAGCAGTTTGGCACCCCCAACTACGCAGCCCACGGCGGCTTTTGCTCCGTCAACATGGCGGCGGCGGGCATCTACACCATGGGCGGGTCGTTCTGGGAATTTGGTCAACCTGACTGGGATCGCGCAAAGCTGTTTATGATCTTTGGCGTCGCCGAGGATCACGACAGCAACCCGATCAAAATCGGATTGGGCAAGCTTAAGGCGAACGGTGCCAAGGTCATCGGCGTGAACCCGATCCGGTCGGGATATAATGCAATTGCCGATGAATGGGTGGGGATTACGCCGGGAACGGACGGTCTTTTCATTCTCGCGTTGGTGCATGAATTGCTGAAAGCGGGAAAGATCGACCTGGATTACCTTGCACGCTTCACCAACGCGCCGGGCTTGATCAATGCCTCTGAGGGGCCGGAAAAGGGTCTCTTGCTGCGCGATGACGACGGTAAAGTGCTGGTTATCGACCGCACAACGGGCAAGCTGACACCGTTCGACCAAATGGGCGTGAAGCCAGACCTAAACGGATCGTTGGACCGAGACGGCGTGACCCATCGCACTGTCTTTAACGAAATGGCCACGCGATACCTTGAGCCTGAATACGCGCCAGAGGCTGTTGCAGACACCTGCGGCGTGTCGGTTGAGCGTATCAAGTCAATCGCGGCCCTGCTTGCCAAAACAGCCTTTGACGAGGCGATTGAGATTGATCAGCCGTGGACGGATTTCCGCGGTGAAAAGCACGAGAAAATGATAGGCCGTCCGGTTGCCTTCCATTCGATGCGCGGGATTTCAGCGCACTCGAACGGCTTTCAAACCTGTCGTTCTTTGCACGTGTTGCAAATCCTGCTGGGTACAGTCGAAGTCCCCGGCGGGTTTCGCTTTAAGCCGCCTTATCCAAAACCAGTCGAGGCGCATCCAGCCCCCCATTGCGGGGTTAAGCCGCTTAGCCCGCTTGACGGACCCCATCTTGGATTTGTGCGTGGCCCCGAAGGCTTGGCGCTGAAAGAAGACGGAACCCCTGCGCGTATCGACAAAGCCTTTACATGGGAAAACCCGATGTCATCGCATGGTTTGATGCATATGGTGATCTCGAACGCTCATGCTGGTGATCCCTACAAGATCGACACGTTGTTTATGTACATGGCGAACATGGCGTGGAATTCGTCGATGAACACCAAAGGCACGATGGAGATGCTGACCGACAAGGATGAGAACGGGAATTACGTTATTCCAAACATCATCTACTCGGATGCGTATTCGTCTGAAACCGTGGCCTACGCCGATCTCATCCTGCCCGACACAACCTATCTGGAACGGCATGATTGCATCAGCTTGCTTGACCGACCAATCTGCGAAGCGGACGGGGCGGCGGACGCAATTCGCTGGCCAGTGGTTGAGCCTGATCGCGACGTACGTGGTTTTCAGTCGGTTCTGTGTGAACTGGGCGCGAAGCTCGATCTGCCGGCGTTCGTCAACGAAGATGGCAGCCAGAAATGGGCGGACTATGCGGATTATATCCAGACCCACCAGCGCAAGCCCGGCATTGGACCGCTTGCCGGGTTTCGCGGCGAAGACGGCGACCAAGAAGGCCGAGGCGCCCCGAACCCGAACCAGCTAGACGCCTACATTGAAAACGGCGGCTTCTGGATGACCCATATTCCCGACGAAGCGCTGTACTATAAGCCTTGGAACAAAGCCTATCAGGATTGGGCGGTTGAAATCGGAATCCTCGACACGCCGATGCCCTATTTGTTCCAGCTTTATGTTGAACCCATGCGCAAGTTCCAACTGGCCGCAGAAGGCCACGGAGAGCGCCAGCCGCCCGACCATTTGCGCGATCAAATCAAGACAACGATGGACCCTTTGCCGATCTGGTATGCCCCGTTTGAAGGCACGCAAGTTAGCGAGGATGACTATCCGATCCACGCTCTGACTCAGCGCCCGATGGCGATGTACCACAGTTGGGGGACGCAAAACGCCTGGTTGCGCCAAATCCACGGCCACAACCCGCTTTACGTGCCAACCAAGATTTGGGAGGCTAACGGTTTCAAAGACGGCGACTGGGCCAAGGTCACATCGCATCACGGCGAAATAACGGTGCCGGTGTCCCACATGGCCGCTCTGAATGAAAACACAGTCTGGACGTGGAACGCGATCGGCAAACGCAAAGGTGCTTGGGCGCTGAAAGACAACGCCCCCGAGGCGGACAAGGGCTTTTTGCTCAACCACCTGATCCACGAACTTCTGCCCTCGAAAGGCGACGGGATGCGGTGGGCGAATTCTGATCCGATTACGGGGCAGGCGGCGTGGTTCGACCTAAAGGTTCGCATAGAAAAGACGGCGCCGCCCGATCAAAGCCAACCGGCATTCCCGGCGCTCAAATCGCCCGTGGGGCAGGGTCCAGATGATATCGCATGGAAGGTCGGCAAATGACGTCGTTACCAACACACACCGATCAAAAACTCGGCCTCGTAATTGACCTAGATACCTGCGTGGGTTGTCATGCCTGTGTGGTTTCTTGCAAAAGCTGGAACACCGAAAACTACGGCGCGCCGCTTTCGGACCAAGATGCATACGGCGACCCGTCGGGAACCTTTCTTAACCGTGTGCACAGCTACGAAGTCCAACCCGAGGCCGGACCCGCCCAAACAGTGCACTTCCCGAAGTCATGTTTGCACTGTGAAGACGCCCCCTGCGTGACTGTGTGCCCGACGGGTGCCAGCTATAAGCGCACCGAGGACGGCATTGTTCTGGTCAACGAAGATGATTGCATGGGCTGCGGTCTTTGTGCGTGGGCATGTCCTTACGGCGCGCGGGAATTGGACCTTAAAGCGGGTGTGATGAAGAAATGCACCCTATGCGTCGATCGCATCTACAACGAAAACCTACCCGAGGAAGACCGCGTCCCGGCTTGTGTGCGAACCTGTCCTTCGGGTGCACGTCACTTTGGCGATCTTGGTGATCCAGAAAGCGACGTTAGCAAGCTTGTTGCCAAACGCGGCGGGATGGACTTGATGCCCGAACTTGGCACCAAGCCTGTCAACAAATACCTGCCACCTCGTCCTAAGGATACGCTGGATTGCGGCGTTTCCCTTGACCCAGTCGCGTCAGAAGCCAAAGGCTTTCTGGGTTGGCTCGACAAAGCACTGGAGAAAATGTAATGCATCCCGCACCGTCTGTCATATTCTTCTCTGCGTTCTCGGGTCTCGGGTTCGGTCTCTTGGCCTTTTTGGGATTGGGAATGCCCGGCCTGAATGGCTGGTATGCGTTTACGTTCTACTTCATCGCTTATGCTTTCGCGGTCGGTGGATTGCTGGCGTCCGTCGCCCACCTTGCCAATCCGAAAAACGCGATAAAGTCGTTTTCACAATGGCGCAGCAGTTGGCTAAGCCGCGAAGGTATCCTTGCCATTGCTGCACTTCTTGTCACCGCGATTTACGCAATTGGCCGCATATTCTTTGACACCAGCATGATTGGAATTGGCGCCATTGGATCGGTCCTAAGCATTGCGACCGTTTTCAGCACTGCGATGATTTACACGCAACTCAAAACAGTGCCGCGCTGGAATTCGCCAACGACTCCTTTCATGTTTGTGTCCTATTCTTTGGCCGGCGGCGCGCTTTTGGCCGCTCAGGTTTCTGGCCAACTTAGCGCTTCTTTGTATTTGCTGATCGTCGCCGCTATTGCACAGCTTTTGAACTGGCGGGTAGGGGATCAGCGCATGCTGACGTCAGAAACCAACCTTGGCACTGCTACAGGTCTTGGAAATGTCGGCGTCGTTCGCCAGTACGAACCACCCCATAGCGGCAAGAACTACCTTCTCAACGAAATGGTCTACGTTATCGGTCGCAGGCATGCGCAAAAGGTCCGTCGCATATCCTTTGTTGCGGCGTTTCTTATTCCAGTCTTGGCGCTATTGTCGTTCCGAGACGCGCCCCACATCGGCGGTATCCTCGCGATCATTTTCCACACCCTCGGCGTCGTCGGAGGCCGCTGGCTGTTCTTCGCCGAAGCCCGCCACGTGGTTGCCAATTACTACGGGAAGTAATGCCGACGTCTTGGGTGTATACGTTTAAGGCTAAAAAACCCTCTGGCCTTCTTAGAAGTCCGAGGGTTTTTTTTGCTTTGTCATGCCGCAACAATTGAGTGGTGGCCAGATTGGACCCGCTAGCGCCGGTGGTTGAGTATCGTAAAGGCGCGGCGATGGCCTTTGAAGGAATGATCGTCGGCGGGTGCAATCTCGGCGTTTTCTGCTTTGCGCATCAGGCGTTCTGCAAGAATGAACGAGATTATCGCGACGAATACGCCTCCGAGCATTTGGCCTATCAGGACACCGGAAGCGCCCCAGAGTTCGGCCCCGACATAGACGAACGGGACGATCCCAAAGGTGTTACGGCCCCAGTTTACCCACGTGGAATAAAACGGATGTCCGAGATTGTTGTACGCGGCATTACCAATGAAGATGATGCCGTTGAAAATCCAAGCCAACGATATTGGCCCGCAGAACAGATAGATCAAGTCACGCGAAGTGCCCGAGGCGTTGAACATATTTGCAATCGGCGCGCGCAAGACAAACAAAACGGCGACGACGGGAACGACATAGATAACGATAAGCCAAATGCTGCGGTTAAAGGCTTCTCGGACTCGTGCGAACTGTTGGGCACCGAAGTTTTGGCCGATGATCGGACCGATCGCGCCGGACATGGCGAAGATCATCGCAAACGCAATTGGGGTCAGCCTGCCGATGATGGCCATGCCGGCCACAGCTTCTTCGCCAAACGATGATGCGACGCGGGTGACATAGGCGCTACCAATCGGCGTGGCGACGTTCGCCAGCATCGCGGGTAGGGCAATTGCGGCTATTGGCATGAAGTCCCGAACCAGCCCGCCGATACGAAAGCTCGACAGCCCGCCGAACCGTGCAAAGATGTACCACATGGCCGCGCCAGCCATTGCGACCCGCGAAATGGCCGAGGCGATAGCCGCGCCGTCCAATCCCAAGTCCAACCCAAAGATGAAAATAGGGTCGAGGATCGCGTTGACGACCCCCGCAACAATCGTCACCAACATAGATTGCTTCGCAGCGCCGTGGCTGCGCAGCGCGGCCGATGCCACGATGCCAAGCATCAAAATGGGCATGGTCGGCACGAGATACTGCAAATACGAGACCGCAAGATCTTGGGTGTGGCCCGTGGCACCAACCAACGAGGTCAAAGCCTCGAGTTGCCAATAGATCAGGGCCGCGACGACGATACCAAACAGAAAACCGATGATCAGAACGTGGGTGAGAACCTCTTTTGCGCGCTCCTCAGAGCCTTCACCCAAGGCGCGCGCCACCATTGCGCCACCCGCAATAGCAAGGCCGATGCTAAGCGACGTGGTCATAAACAGAATGGCGCCCGCAAACCC
>Ga0316204_10008549_pt1 | contig 14137 bp, 8 predicted proteins | sample 6monrhotite_MG_2_FD_205661 | JGI IMG/M metagenome (GOLD analysis project Ga0316204, IMG submission 205661) | Microbial mat bacterial communities from mineral coupon in-situ incubated in ocean water Damariscotta River, Maine, United States -... | ecosystem: Environmental > Aquatic > Marine >...
TCATTAAACAGCACATTCATTAAACGTAATGCGCCGTAGCCCAATAACAACATTATGGGCAATTCAACAGCGACTTGCTGTGAAAACAACCCGCTTAAACCTGCTCCGGCTTTATCCCCGGATGTATCTAAAGCATCAACAATGTCCTTTAATATTAAAGGAATACCCACGGTTGCCACCTTGGCTAGCGTCAAAGACAGTAGAGCGATTAACACCCTGCCCTTATAACTCCACAGGAAGGGCATCATACGCTTCAAGTTTGTCAGGTCTTTACGCTCAGCGTGTGGTGCTTCAGTGGGTCGATTACTTACGTGCATCATAATGTCTGATTAGTTCCGCTAGGGGGAAAAATCCAACATATTATCTACAATCTTAGGTACAATCCACTTAATTAAACACGGCATCATTGCCCATAAAAAATATATGTTTTTAAAGTCTGTAACTCATAAATATCAAACCCTCCTGATATTTCTGCTATCTGCGTTATTTATAACCGCATGCGGGGACTCAGACTCAGGTAAAACTAAACGTAAAAAACCCGCACATCTGGTAGAAACCATTGTTGCTAAATATCAGGATATTTCCTCCAGTCGCACACTACCCGGGACATTACAGGCAATTCGCGAAGTGCAGATTATTAACCAGGCGCCCGGTTTACTGCTCAAACTGCCCGTTTACCCCGCTGACAGTGTCAAAACCGGCGATACACTTGCACAGATTGATGACACACTTATCAAAGCCGAAGTCCAGAAGGCTCAGGCGTCCCTTAATCAGGCAAAGGTTGATTTACGCCGCCTGAATGATCTTGCGCCTCGAAACCTTGCCTCTGAGAGCGAAGTTGCGCAGGCTCAAACCCGTAAAGATATCGCTGAATCGGAATTACAACTCAAACAGACAGAATTTAAACACACACATATCCGTGCACCTTTTGATGGCATTATCTCTGCGCGCCTGACTGAACCCGGCGATGTTATTCCCATGCACAGCCATTTGCTCACTTTAATTGATACCAGCAGCCTTAAAGCAGAAATTCACTTAAGTGAATTGCTATTACCGTTAATAAAAGCAGGCAATCAGGTTGAAATCAGCATAGATGCTCTGGGCAAACAAACGTTTGCTGGCAAGATTCAGCGTATATACCCCTCAATTGATAAAGATACCCGCCGCGGCACCATTGAAGTAATTCTAAACCCGGTACCCGCAGACGCACTTGCAGGCCAACTTTGTCGGGTTACCATTATAACCCAGGCAAAATCACGCTTGATGATTCCCTATACTTCGGTAAGACATGATAAGGAAGGTGCCTACGTTTTTATATTGCTTAACTCACAGGCACAACGGGTGAATATAACCACCGGTATACAGCAAGATCAACAAATTGAGGTACTCAGCGGTTTAAACCCAGAACAGGAAGTCATCAGTAAGGGATTCTTTGGGCTTAAAAATAAAATGAAAGTAAGAAAAGCAACCGCTGAACCGTCTCAAAGTTCACCTGCTGATAAACTTTCAGCACCATAAGTATGAATCAATAAAGCCAATAACTCATGAGTAAGCTAAAACGTACAGGTGGTCTTGCAAGCTGGTCAATTAAGCGGCCTATTGCTGTGGTTATGCTTTCACTGACCGTACTGGTCACCGGTTTATTTTCTTTTGATCGGTTAAATATAAACTTGCTTCCGGACATTATTTATCCGGATATTCGTGTGCGCATTATGGAGCCCGGCACACCTGCCCGGGTTATGGAAGATAAATTCACGCGGCAACTGGAAGAACAACTGGCCATTACCGAAGGTGCAACCAGTATACAGTCAAGCACTTCTGAAGGCCGCAGTGCTGTAAGTATAAGTTTTCCCTATGGCACAGATATAGATCGAGCACTACAGGATGCCAGCTCACGCCTGGATAGAGCAAAGCGTTTTCTTGAACAAACCAGTGAACCTGCTGTGATTTATAAACGTGATCCTTCACAGATTCCGGTTATGGAACTGGTGGTGAGCTCAACAGAGCGCGACTCTGTAGATCTGCGTAGCTGGGTTGATTATGATTTTTCAAAGTGGTTTTTAAATATACAGGGTGTCGCGTCTACTGAAGTCGGTGGTGGGCTGGTACGCGAAATACAGGTCATTGTAGATCAGGAGAAACTGGCAGCCGCAGGTTTTAAAATCAGTGATATTAAGCGCCTGTTAAGTGAAGAAAACCAGGATGCACCAAGCGGTGTTCTCTATATGGACACCCGAAAACTGAGCGCTCGCACTGAAGGGCGATTCGACTCCATTGAAAATATCAAAAAACTACCCATAAGCAGACCCGATCAGCTAAACATTGATAAAACAATACTCCTGCGAGATGTTGCAAAAATAGTTGATACACATCAGGACGAAGACCTGCGCATTCGTCTAAATAAGCAACCCGGTGTTAAACTTTCCATACAGAAACAACCCGAAGCCAATACCGTAGATATTGCTCAACGCATTCACAAGCAACTGGCCTGGTTTAAAGCTCAAAAATTATTACCTGAAGATATTACTGTTGAAGTTGTTGATGATCAGTCCATTTATGTCGACCAGGCTTTAAACAATGCCAGTTATGCTGCTATCAGCGGAGCATTACTCGCCATGTTAGTTGTCTACCTGTTTCTTAGAGACATACGCCGCACACTGATTATTTCAACTGCCATTCCTCTGGCAATTTTTATCACATTTTTAATTATGGGCCTGGGTGACATTAGCTTAAATATAATGTCTCTCGGCGGACTTGCTCTGGGCATTGGTTTACTCGTTGATAACACCATTGTTATGCTGGAAAATATTTCTCGACACCAAACTCAGGGAAAAACCGCAGAGGTAGCAGCTGAACAAGCAGCAGCTGAGGTTACTGGAGCTATAACCGCCTCGACCACAACAAACCTTGCCGCGGTTTTACCTTTCCTGTTTATTGGAGGATTGATCGGCTTATTATTTAGTGAACTAATTATTACACTAAGTGCTGCAATTATTGCCTCTTTAGTTGTTGCCTTAACATTAGTGCCTGCCTTAGGCGCAAAAATAAAACCACCGGTTATTAACCCCGACAGGAGGTTATTTACGAACTTTCAGGAAAAATATTTATCAGTACTGGAAAAAGTATTAAACTATAAATGGGCTCTGATCAGTCTGTTTACTTTGGCGCTGATTTTTAGTGCTTTTCAATTAATAACCGCAAAAACTATTTTCTTTCCGACAATGGATGAAGGAAAAGTTTCAATCAGCATCACCACTGACCCGGGCACACGCCTTGAAGAATACGATTCAAATCTTGCTAAAATAGAAACTCTTGTTTTACAACAGGCAGAAGTTAAAACTGCCTTCACCAGCTCAGGTGGTTTTGTATTTGGGCGATCTCAATACCAACGCAGCAACCGAGGGTCAATTTCTGTACAACTAAAACCATTAGCTGAGCGCAATGGCATTAGCAGTAAAGACTGGGTTAAAAAAATAAACAAAAAAATAAAAAACATGCAGCTCGCAGGTTATAAAGTACGCATCCGTGTCAAAGGTGTACGCGGCATTCACATGGGCCAGGGTGATGATGATTTCAGTTTACGCATACAAGGCCCACAGCTAGACACTTTGAATGAAATTGCTAACAGAATTATCAAAAAAATCGAAGACTTACCAGAACTGAGCAATCTAACTCACAGCTATGAAGAACAAAGCAATGAGTTACTGATAAAAATAAATCGAGAACGTGCTGCAGACCTGGGTGTTACAGCTACAGAAATAGGTGAGGCACTTCAATTAGCGTTAAGTGGTCAGGTAGCAACGAAATACATTGAAGGCGACAAAGAATACGACATCCGTATACAAATGGACCGCAGTAAAATAAAACAGACTTCAGATATTGAAAATATAATTATTACTATAAGTAAACAAAAAAGCATACGTTTATTAGATGTCGCCAGTATAAGTATTTCACCGGAACCGAGTGTAATAAAACGCGACAATCAGTTACGCATAAACGAAATATCTGCTTCTCTGGCTACAGATGCAGATTACTCCGATCTAATGGATAAAGTTATGCTCAGAATAAGTGAGCTATCAATTCCAGATGGTTACACAATTTACGACGGTGGTGCACTGGAGACACTTCGAGAAAGTGAAACCATGGGGCTAATTTTACTGGCGCTGGCAGTCTTTCTGGTATTTGTTGTGATGACAGTACAATATGAATCTCTTACCAATCCTCTTATCATTATTCTTGGTGTACCCTTTTCCTTAATTGGTGTTTATCTAGCAGTCGAACTGGCGTTACAGGGCCAGCTTAGCATGCCCGCTCGATTAGGTATCATTATGCTCGCAGGTATTGTGGTTAACAATGCCATCGTGCTGGTTGAACAAATTGAAATATGCCGAGAACAGGGTTTGCACAAGCTTCAGGCTGTTTTACAGGCCTCGAGTTTACGCCTGCGCCCCATACTTATGACGAGTCTAACCAGTGTGTTCGGCATGCTGCCACTGGCCATTGGTTTAAGTGAAGGCTCTGAGATGTTAAAACCACTGGCTACGGTAATTGTATTTGGACTGTCTTTTTCACTCCTCGTTTCACTGATGGTAATCCCAGCCATTTATTTAATCATTCACAACTGGGAAACAAAAACTTGAGCAACTGGTATAATCAGGGCTCCGACAAAGAGCTAGGTGAAAACGATATACATATCTGGCTTAATTACCTGAACGTACACCAGGCCAGACTAAAACATCTGTACCCTGTGCTTACAGACGAAGAAAAAGAGCGCAGTGAACGATTTAAATTTTACAAGCACAGAAAATTATTTATCGCCTCACATGGTTTTTTACATACTGTACTGTCTAATTACATTGAGACTCCACTCGGTGAAATTCAGTTTGATTATAATGAACACGGCAAACCCTCAATCGCAGAATCACAAAACCCGGAGAGGATAAGTTTCAATTTAAGCCACTCAGGCCATATAGCCATATTGGCTGTTTGTAAACAGCACAATGTCGGCATAGATATAGAGTTCAAAGAACGAAAAACTGACTGGCAGGGAATCACTAAACGTTTCTTTACCGAAAAAGAACAAAGCTCATTATTTAAATTACCTGAAGCTTTGCGCAAAGATGCTTTTTATCAAATGTGGACACGCAAAGAGGCCCACATGAAAGTTACAGGCCTGGGCTTAACATTACCTCCCACACAGTTTGAAATCAGTGTGCCACCTGATGGCGCTGAGTTTTTAGGAAATTTAAACTCAAAAGATAAAAATTTTTATAAAATGCAGGAAATCCACTTACCTGAAATGCACAAAGAGTATTCTGCCTGTTTATCTGCGAATTTTGATTTTGAGAATATTACTAAATATATTCAGCAATAACAGATTTAGTATTAAATATCATACAGACGGGTTTTATTTTGTGTTATTTCAATATTACTCTATGATAGATATGGCTTTAAAAATACAAATAGAAACTCTTCGTCCTCAGCGCCTCTTTGGCAAAATTCAAGTATGAATATATTGTATTAATGCGTATTTTCTAGCTTTTGATAACACCTGAATTTAGGTAACTTTTAACTACCCCCCGAAAACCAGAACACATTCACGGCTTAAGTTTTAAAACCACCACAGAGACATTATCTACACCACCGTTATCATTTGCCTGAGTAATTAACTGATCAACACAGTCATCTAGGTCATTATAAGAAGATAATATCTCGGCAATCTCCGCATCAGTAAGACAATTTGTTAGACCATCTGAGCAAAGTAAATACTCAAATTTTTCCTGCAATCTAAACCGGTTAGTTTCGATTTCTATAGCATCAACCAAACCTAATGCCTGACTGATCATATGATGCATAGGCAGTTCTTCAAACTGCTCACGATCTATCTTGCCTTCGTTCAGGAGTTTCTGCAGCACAGTATGATCTTCAGTAATTTGAGTTATAACAGGTTTTTTAAATTCATAAAAACGCGAATCACCCAGGTGACATAACGCGGCTTCGTTTTCCAGAACCAGCAATGCAACCACTGTAGTTGCCATATGCCTTAATTCAGGCTGTTTTACCTGTTGTTCAAGAAGCTCTTTATTAGCTTCATCAATTGCATGATGTAATGATAACTCAAGCCAGTTTTCTGCATAACCGCCGCCACTGTGTGCAAGTAATACGGCGTTAGAGATGCTCTTTTTTATAGAATCAACTGCCAGCTTACTGGCAATAGCACCACCTTCATGTCCACCCACGCCATCCGCCACAACCAACAAACTAACATCACTATGCTCAAAGCTACAGCACAGAATACTGTCTTCATTCTGCTCACGTACCAGGCCTTTATCAGTACCACCTGCATAGATTATTAATTGTGACTCATCACTCATATCATTCCAGTGCCAGCTAAGCTGATGGCATGCCACGTTCTAACGCAGATGCAAACTCTTCACCACTTGCAAAGCGTTTCTCAGGTTTTTTCTGTAATGCTTTATTAATGATTCGAGTTGCACTGGAAGGTAAATCATCCCGAACATCTCTCACAGGCCTGTGCTTTTCATTGGTTATTTTATAAGCTAAATTACCCAGGCTATCGGCATCAAATGGTAACTTGCCCGTCAGCAACTGATAAAAACTAACACCCAGCGCATACAAATCCGCACGTCCATCAACATGAGAACCTGTCATTTGCTCTGGAGCCATATAAGACGGACTCCCCATAAAACTACCGGTTCGGGTTTTAACAGAATCAGTAATTCTGGCAATACCAAAATCGGTTATTTTTATTTGTTGATTTTTCGGGTCATACATTATATTACCGGGTTTTATATCTCGATGAACAATGTTCTGGCTATGCGCGTAATCGAGTGTTTCAGCGACTACCTTTACTATTCTATAGACTTCATGTACCGGTAATAATTTTCCCACTTTAGTATATTCCGATAACGGCACGCCGCTAACAAAGTCCATGGCAATAAATGTAAACCCTTCTTCTTCCCCTACATCATACACAGTAACAATATTGCTATGACTTAAACGACCAGCAGCTTCTGCTTCACGAAAAAACCTGTCTTTAACAGTTTTCAACTCTGCCGTGGAAAACTGCGTGTAATCCAGAGTCTTAATTGCAACCCGTCGATTTATTTTTGGATCTTTACCTAAATAAACCACACCCATAGCACCACGACCTAATTCTTTTTCAATTTTATAGCGACCAAACTCTGGCAACTCCATCGCCGGCATAACCAGCGTTTGTTGAGCCTGAGCTGGAGATAACACCTCTGTACTTGTATCAGAGAAACCCGTCATAGACTCAATACGTTTATCTATATCCTTATAAGCTTTCTTGCGCGCTGTTATTTCAGAGTATATCTGTAATGCCCGGTCATATTGTCGTTTTCGTTCAAAACTTAGACCTATTTCATATAAATCCGACAATACCTCCTCGTGGGGGCGACACTTTAACAAACTGGTAATCGCTGTTTCATAATCACCTTTTTCATACTGATAATGACCAAGCTGGAACCAGCAGTCCTGCATTTTCATAACAAGGTTATCGAGGTATTTCTGCCCAGATAAATAAACATATACCGCAGACTGGCCTATCAACATTAGCATTAAAATACTTATAGTTGGCCACCAGAGCCCTTTGAGTATCAACAATACCGGCTGCACGGAAACAATTCCAAGTATTAAAAATGCGCCAAGAAATAAGCCGCTTTGTTTAGACACCAGTGGCAATAAAAACAATAAATAAATAACTACCACAGCTAATAAAATTGGCATCAACCACCAATTATATGATGGCGTGTAATATGTTGTTTTTGAAAACAGGTTACTCAGTGAATCAGCCAATATTTGAATTTTATTTATATCGTGACCGATTATGACTATTTTCTTTCTGTAGTATGAATTTGACTTTTCCGATGCTTTAGATAAAGACAATGAATTAATATTTGTATGCCGCCCGGTTAACTCAGAAAAATAGTTATATACCTTGCCATTCAGATTTGCGGGTATTTTTCTCCCCGCCATTTCGATCAGACCACTTTCATCCCAACTTAACAGGCGACTATTCTTGTAACGACTAAACACAGCGAGACTTAAATCAGGTAATGAAGACGTTCTTTCATTGTTGTACCAGATTAATGACTGTTCATCTGAGGGCATTGAATCAAATGGATAAACTCGATAAGACACCTGTGTATTACTTAATCTGAAGGTTTGTACCTGTGGCAAAAATATCTCTGGTATATATTGTCGCCAACCATTTTGATAATGCAGGGTTTCTTTATAAGGGATATTGTTTTGCTTCAGGGGAGCATTATTATATTGTGTTAGAAATACACCCTGGCTCTTTAGCATCCAGGCCAGTTTAGTTCTTTCACCCTTGGTGGGTTCCCAAAGTTCTTTATCTATTTCATTGTCTGATGATGTTGATGTTTTCTTCTTTTTCTTATTATCAATTTCAGAAAAATCCATTTGCGGAAAATCATCGCTAAGCCAGACTATTTCTGCTGCCCTGGCTTTCTTTAATTTACGTAATAGTGTACGCAGGTCTTTTATACCCTGAGGCGATTGCAGGCGACCCTCATCAAGTTCAATTACACGGTAATTATTTGATGGAGACTGTACCGGTAATAAATAACTGGAAAAGCGATACATCTGCGCATCTAACCAGCGAATAGTTCCATTCTGAGAAGACAATAATGCCAGCAGGAAACAAATAAAAATAAAAACCGAAAAATAAAGTCTACGATGTTGATTCAATGGTGGGCCTGTAATTAATATATTTATAATTGTCTGAACTCCTGAGCTGGCAGAGGCCATAAAATCAGGAGTGTATTTTAATAAGGGTTTAAACTGCCCAACTCAGCCTGAATCTGAATATATAGCAGATTTCAGCCCTCAATGGAAAAAAACTCTCGCGCTAATCGAGTCGTCTGCCTGGCAACCTCATCGACCTCCATATTCTTATATTTTGCCAGTGTCAGACATACATGGGGTAAAACCAACGGCTCATTACGACGTGCCTGTAACTGTGCTGTCATTTCCACGGGTAAGTCTCGGGGTAGCAGATATGGAGCATCTGTCTCAATCATCAGGCGATTTAGAGGGATATATTTAACCGCTTCGCGTAATGAATGCCCGCGACGCTCATCACTGAGCCAGCCTGTTACACCTATCTGTAAATCCAGATCCAGATACGCTTTTGCCTCATCCAGATGTCCTGTAAAACAATGTGCCACCCCATTGGGCAGCTTGTCTCGCCAGCGTCTGATAATATTCAGGAAATCTTTATGGGCATCTCTCTGGTGAAGAAAAACCGGCAGTTGTAAATCTGCTGCCAGCTCAAGCTGTGCTTCAAAACTCAATCGTTGATCTTTCGGCTCAGAAAAATTGCGGTTGTAATCAAGACCACACTCCCCGATTGCCCTGACAGCACTGTGCCCTGCTATGCTGGATAATTTCAGAGCAGCCTCGTCTGTCCACTCCTTTGCATGATGAGGATGCACCCCGGCGGTGGAAAATAAAACATCTGGCCATAATTCACATAACTCTATGGCTGCCTCACTGTGCTGCACATTTGTCCCAGTCACTACCATCTTCGTGACACCGGCAGAGCAAGCTCTGTCGATGATAGCGGGTAAATCTTTTTTAAACGAGCTGCCGGTCAGGTTAACGCCAATATCTATTAATTCTTCTGTGATTTCAATCATAGGGGGTATTTTGCCATGCAAAATACAAGGCGCAACCTATTATGAAGACTCAGGAAAAATAATTACAGACTAGTATATAAAGTGGACAAAAGCAGGTTATACAGGGAATGACATTCACATACTATATATTAATAACTTGCATATCTGGAAATTACGCACATAGATGAAATGTATTCTGTTTGCTTACTGCATTGTAATAATCAAATGAACCTGTTTGAAATAAGCTGTCTACGGAAGTCGAGCCCGGCAAAGCCCCCCGCCCCCTCGCAAAGACATTAGTTAACGCGCTGTTGGCATTCGTTACACTATGGACCAGTGCACCCTGAGCATACAACACATCACCATAAGCTGTTGTTTTTATTGCTTATTTTCCCCACACAATAAACCTGAAATAAATTTTGCCAATTCAGTAGAAAGTGACACTCTATGTAAGTTTTCTATTGCTTTGCGTGCAGATAATTTCCCTTTTTCTAATACATAAAAATTGAATCATTATTTATACATGAAAAATATTTATCAATTAAAACAATGTGTTACATGAAAAAATATATTTTACCCCGGGAAAATAAACCCGAGTAGATGCAAACAAATGCGGCAAGGCACAGAATTCATACATATTTGTATGGTTGGTCTACACTCATATTTAAATCAAAAAATATTAGATAGAAATGAAGGGGTGGGGGATTCAGGCACACATGAACTGCATAAATTTACGCAAATCAGGCTTAATTCTCTGTGCTTTTTTATTTTCTACGCCATCTTATTCAACTGATGATTTTGAAGACCTGCTAACATTATCCCTTGATAAACTAATGGAGATTGAGGTTTATACCGCCTCACAGGAAAATGAAAAAGCAGCTCAGTCACCTGCCTCTATCTCTGTAATCACCGCTCAACAAATCAAAGAATGGGGCATAATTAGCCTGCATGATGCCATCAGCCTGTTACCCGGGATTGTAAAAAGCGAAACCTATCTGGGCCAAACAACCCAGACCTTCAGAGGTGTGACACCAGGCCTGTTCAATAATAAATCGTTATACCTGATAAATGGCCACCCATCTTATGAAAGTTTGTTTGGCTCTACCTTGCTGGATTATGTGCCGATTGAGATTGTTGAGCGCATAGAAGTTGTGCGCAGCCCTGCCTCGGTGCTGTATGGCACAAATTCTATCAGTGGAGTCATTAACATCATCACCAGGCAAGGTAGCGATAAAAGTAATGCGGTCTCAATACGCGGCGGTAGTAATTCGCATAAGTATGGCAGCGTTGTACATCATAGTGAAAACCTGAGCATGGCAGCAAGTGTGCTGCGCGACGACGGGTACCGATATACCGGAACAAACGATGAGGAAGACAACCCGGTCGATCTTGATTATCGTTATGATGTAGAGAATATATTTATCGATAGTTATGGTGAAAACTGGAGAATCAATGCGGCAATATTTGATCGCGAAAAAGCACTTTATGGCATTAACCCTGTTATATGGCAAAACGGAATTTTTGAAACATCTGTTGGGTATATTGATGCCAATAAATCCTATGACTTTGACACGGGAAAATTAAACCTGTGGTTACGTTATGACATTAGTGATAAAGATATACATGTTGCTCATTTCCCCACATCTGCAAGCAACCCTGCTACTGTTATTAACACTGTAGAACGCTTCAGCCTGGAAGCTCAGTATAAAGATAAAATCACAGACAATTTAAAATACATTGTTGGAGCTACAGTAGAGCGTCAGGACACTGAACCATTAATATTTCTGTCAGATATAGATGGGGCCCTTGTAACCTCCGCCTTCCCCAATAATCAGGATACCCACACTTTTGCATTTTACTCACAGTTTAAATACCAGCAAAGTAAGGACACGAACTATGTTATTGGAATTCGCGCCGAAGACAACTCTGAAAATGATAGCAGTGGAATAATGCCGAAGCTGGGTATGACTCACCAGATTGTGCCCGATACCTATTTAAAAGTGCTCTATAGTGAAGCATTCAGAACCCCCATGTTTATAGAAAAATACGTAAATCTTGGAGGAGTTTTATTCGGTGACCCTGATCTGGAAAGAGAAACCATTAAAACTTTTGAAATATCTATTGATTCTCAGCTAAATAAAAACAATCACCTGACACTGACCGCTTACACTCTCAATCTGGAAGATGAAATTTTAAGATTCCCGCAACCCTCACCAAGCACTGCTACCTTTTATGAAAACGGCGCAGGAAAAAAAATGACCGGATTAGAGGCTGAATGGATAAGTATTATTTCTAAACAATTCGAACTCATTGTGAATGCCGCCTATGTTGATGGTAAAGACAAGTCTTTAAATGAAAGCGATGCTCCCATAATTGCTAACGAAACATTTAATGCTATTTTAACCTATCATATAAACAGCAACTGGAGCACCACACTGACAGCACAACATGTTGGCGAAAGAGATGTAGTATCTTCCGTTACCAGTGTCCGCAGCACACTGGATAGCTATCAATTATATAACCTGACAACCACCTACAAAATTAAACAACATGATATTAGACTGATATTCAGTAACATTGGCGATGAGTCATACACCTACCCTGAACCTGTACGAAGAAAGACGGTTGAAGTACCAGGCGGCGCCGATTTCTCGGTTTATGCGCAATATCAGTATAGTTTTTAGGTCTTTCGTCTTTCGTCTTTCGTCTTTCGTCTTTCGTCTTTCGTCTTTCGTCTTTCGTCTTTCGTCTTTCGTCTTTCGTCTCACAGCGAAGCTGTGAATTAAAAAACTAGCTATGCTGGTTTTTTAACGACTAACGACCAACAAATACCACCTTCGTAACAAAACCTTCCAACAACAGTAATATCACAGTCACATCCACCACATATCATGCCTGTAACATTTAATACGTCTGGAGCCAAACATGCTGCAAGCAGAACTATCATCACCCGTAATAGAAGATAAACTTAAATTACCTCGATACCAGGTTTCTTTTGCAAAGAATAATCAGGAAATCGTCGAGTGTCAAAAACTACGTTACGAAGTGTTTGCAGAAGAAATGGGTGCAGAGCTCGATTCAGCTGATACTGGGCTCGATCAGGATAAATTTGACCATTACTGCCGACACTTATTGGTTCGTGATAACAAAATCAACAAAGTCATTGCAACAACCAGAATAATCACAAATGAAATCGCCCAAAAAGCCGGATCATACTACTCAGAAACAGAGTTCGATATAAAAGAAATTATTTCTCTGAAAAAGACATTTATGGAAATAGGTAGAACCTGTGTACACATGGACTATCGCAGCAGTTCTGCAATAAACCATTTATGGCAAGGTGTTGCTAAGGAAATGCTCACATCACAGGTCGATTATATGTTTGGATGTGTAAGCATTCCTATAAGTGATGATGGGCAATACATAAACTCTTTAATGCATTATATAAAAAAATCCGGGCACATGAGTAAAGACATAGAGGTAACGCCAAGATCGCCTCTTGATAACAACACCTTACCAGAGTCTATAAATGTAGTTTTACCTTCACTTCTAAAACGCTATATGCATATTGGTGCTAAAATTTGTGGCGAGCCATGCCTGGATATAAAATTTAATGTAGCAGATATTTTTATTCTGGTAGACACAAAAAAAATAAACAAACGTTATCAGCGTCATTTTCTGGAATGCTAATTCAGACAATAAATACCAGCAAAAATCAACAATGTTTATTGAAAAATCACTGGAAACAAAACAATGATTAAACTCATACTGGTGGCACCAAAATTCCTGCTATTTTTTTTATATATAATATTTGGTATTATGCTGGGTTTATTATTATCTCTTGTTTTAGGAAAAAGCTGGTACACCCATTCAGCAGGTCGATATATAAAGCTCATATGGACTAAAGGTGTAGCGTTTATTCTTGGCCTAAAAATAAAACACAATGGAAAACTATGTCACGAACCAAAACTTATTGTCTCTAACCATATATCCTGGCTAGATATTGTCGTTATCGGCACTACTCAACCATGTGTATTTATTGCAAAAAACAGTGTAACCAGATGGCCAATAATAGGTCTGCTTGCGCAAATTAGTGGCACATTATTTCTGGATCGTCAGAACAGAAAAGACCTTTCAAAGGTAATGCGTAAAGGAAAAACCGCAATAGATGCAGGAATTTCACTTGTGTTTTTCCCTGAAGCCACTACCACCGATGGAAAACAGTTAAAACCTTTTCACCCATCGATTTATCAGACTGCTATCGATACAAATTGTGCAACGCAAGCGATTGCTATTAGTTACCCTGTAAATACCAACAACAATAAAAACAAAACTTCACCTGCTCCCTATATAGACAATGATAATTTCATAAGCCATCTAATAAGAATATTAAACGCACCAGGTGTAGATGTTTGTCTGCAATATTGCACTCCAATCCCAACCACCTACAATCA
>Ga0316204_10008550_pt1 | contig 14136 bp, 11 predicted proteins | sample 6monrhotite_MG_2_FD_205661 | JGI IMG/M metagenome (GOLD analysis project Ga0316204, IMG submission 205661) | Microbial mat bacterial communities from mineral coupon in-situ incubated in ocean water Damariscotta River, Maine, United States -... | ecosystem: Environmental > Aquatic > Marine >...
AAATCTTCTCTACAGCAGGCATGAAATGGGGTCCAGATAACGCTTGCGCCCTCGGCGAGAAGCGTCTAATCAGCGCGCCACGGATTGCTGTGGTAGCTCAGTGGCAGAGCACACCCTTGGTAATGGGCAGGTCCATTCCAAGTTCGTGTGTTCGAACAATGAGTTAGCGGCGCGCGGTGAAAATTAGTAGGGTATTAGTAGGGCATATATCCTGATGCTCTGAAATGGATAGGCTGCTGTAGCTCAGAGGTAGAGCACTCCCTTGGTAAGGGAGAGGTCGAGAGTTCGATTCTCTCCAGCAGCACCATAAAGTACTGATTTTACAGTGTAAAACCCTTCAACATCGACCGCGATCTTTACTTAATCGGCTTCCTGCGAAGCGGCCCAATTGACTAGGACAGAAAGCACACCCGCCTGTGCTGTAACTGATCACCGTCGATGTAGCAGTTTGCAATCAGTCTTTGGGTTCTTTCATGTCCAGGATGCGTTCGGAAATGAGTTCAACGGGGCCTCGTAACCTGTCAACGTTGATGATGATGTAGCCACCAGTCACGTCAGCGGATGAGCGATGATTTAGTAACCGTTTGAGCGCATAGTGCGAAATGTCGAGGCTTTCAGCAATCGTGATATAAGTTCTGCGCAAGTCGTGAAGGGTGAAAGTTACGCCTGAAGCAGCGGCGACCCGTTGAGAGAATTTCTTAGGCTCGACAATGTGACCTGCTGGGCCTTTACCGGGAAACACCCATGGCGATGAGCCTGCACTGTCTTTTCTTTGCCGTAGCAAATTGAGCAGATAGTCAGAAAGTGGAAGCATCAGGGGATCGCCATTCTTGGTTGTCGGCAAATGCAGCTTGCGTTCTTCAAGATCGATGTTCTCCCATCGCAGGCTTGCGACCTCGTTGCGGCGCATCCCGGTGAACAGTGCAAGGAGTAAGAAATCGCGCGCGTATTCAGGCTCTTCCATCACAGCAGCCCACCAAGCGGGAAGCTGTTTGGCCTCGATAATTGTTTGACGCCGCCGCTCCTTGTTCCATGCCCTTGCTTGGCTAAGAATACTCACCGGATTTGGTGGAAAGTCATCTTCTGTCGCTGCGTTAAAATTATAAACCGAGCGAAAATGACGGAACACGTCATTTGCAGTGATTTTTCCGGCACTGCGCGACAGTTCCTGGTGTTTCTTCAGCACCATCTGCCGTGTGATCTCATCTATTGGCTTTTTCACCCAAGATTTAAGATAAATGTACCCCGTGCGCGAGTAGTTCTCTACCGTCGCCTTCGCAAGATGTGGTCTGGCTTCAAAGAACTTGTTGAATGCCTTCTCAACCGTCATCTTTTTTACAGTCTCTTTGCGTTTCTCAGCTGTCGGATCAACGCCGTCTGCCATCTCGCCTAAAATGACCAGAGCTTTCTTGCGCGCGATTTCTGGCGCGAACACGTCGGCCCTCCCAATCGTCACGCGTCTGGTACGCCGGTTCACCTGTCCCTCAGCAAAAAACACCTTGGACTTTGCTCCAACTCTCAACCCAAAGCCGGAAAGCATAGTGTCACGATAGAAAACCTGCCCGTTCGTGGGAAAAGGGACTTCATCAACAGCGCGGCGCGTAAGACGTAAACTTGGCATAGTGACCCTCCTTTTGGCCACATGTCATTATAAGCACATCCAAGGAAAAAGCTCGACTTTTCTATAGGTTATGAGACTGCAGAGTACTGCGTCTGGTAAAATGAAAGGCTATCCAACTCTGTCCCGGCAAACATATCAACAAAAAGAAATGGGAACGGATTCTACACCTAGACGACCAGTTTCACGAGGGCTGGGCCAAAGAGCACGTCATTCGTAAGCGATGGGTCGGCGGTTCAAGTCCTCATGCGGCACCACTGTTCCTTTTTAACTGATTGTTTCAAAAGAAATTACTTGCGGGCTGCCAACACCTTTAGTTTTAATAGGATATCCTTGTCAGTTACTGTGAAGGCAACATGCCTATCGTCGGAAAAAACCGCGAGATACGCGCCTTGGTGTTTCTTCTTTGCGCCCAACGCCGCCCCAGCAACAAGGCCCACACCACCGGTTAAAAGCCCACCGGCTATAGCTCCAGCAGCCATTTTTCCCGCTGAACGTGAAGACTCCGAGCCAAGCTCTTCGAAAGCGGCGATTTCATGAGTGAGATAGCTCTTTCCTCCCCCAATACCACCAGATGTAAGGAACGCTAATCGCTGTCCGTTGTTGCCACCCAACTCGATGGTAAGAGCACTGATGCCCGACGAGCTTTCAATTATTTTTGCCTTAAATGTCTTACCTTTAGCCATGCTGCGGTTGCTCCTTGTTTTGTGCATTCAATCCGTTGTGACAAATAATTGCCCTATGACCTTGGGCTATGGGTTTGCTCAAAGATCGAAATGTGAACTTATAGTTCTTAATTTATAAAACAAGTGGTTATGGTTTCTGGATTTGAGAAGTCCAGCATCTGAAACATGCTATCCATGGATAGCACAAAAGACTTGAGGGAAGTTTTCGGGACAAACGTTCGGCATCGACGCCGTTCGCTGGGCTGGACGCAGGAGCACCTCGCGGAGCGCGTAGGAGTTACCTATGAAACGATTGGGAAAATCGAACGTGGGGCGGCTGCACCTTCGTTTGATACGGCGTCCAAAATAGCGAGCGAACTCGAAGTCGATCCGACGGTGTTGTTCGGTGCTACTGATGTTGCGGAGGGTGCACGCGGAAAACTTCTCTCTCAAATTCAGAGATCGCTTGCGCGCATGAACGAAGAGCAGCTTGCGAGGGCATCAAAAATGCTGGAAGCGTTCATCGGACATTGATTTGGCTTTCGGTCATAGCCTCAATGGCAACTCTAAACAGCTGATGGTTCTCCGCCCCATCCAGCTTCCAGTATTGGTGGGTTTTGCTATGCTCGATCAATGTGAAGCCATAATCTTCCAGCAATTCAGATGATCCATGGTTTCGGACGAAGACCTTGGAGATGAAAAAATGCCATCGACTGTAATTCAGCCCGCCTACTTTCGCGCCTCGAAACCAAACGGCAAGCTGAGTTTTCATAAATTGCGTGCTGTAATCTGGCCCATCGCGCAGCGGCTGGAATAACTCGGCCAGTGGATTTCGGAGTGTCTGAAAACTGTTAGAATCGTTATTTGCAAAATTGTTCATCTCGCAAACATTCCAAAGCCCAGCGCCAACCGCAAGATGCTGGATGGCGGTGGCTTGCCCCAAGCCCAAAAGGCACTGCCACACGTCCGCAGGCGTCCGCCTAGGTCCTTTGCCGTGCATTGTTGCCCATGGCCCGGCCATTCGCCCAACACGGGCGCAGCGCAGCGCCAAACGGACGCATCTAGCGGGTGGGGGTGTAACTTGTAACCGTAACTTAGGTCGAAAAACTACAAACAAAACAAGGGGGTGGAATTCTACCGGGTAGCAGTGGCCAAAGGTTGGCGGTTTGGGCACGGGTAACAGCTAACGCCACCCGCGCCGTTGGTATTAAAACGGTGTCTTTACTGGTGCGCTCCGGGTATCGAGCACAACTCCGCTTCCCTGTCTCTGAACGGCGAAAATCTCCTGATCCCGTTCCACATCGCTGCCCCGAGCAAACCCCTTTCTGGGCCGTTTGTCGCCACCAGCAAGATCGTGCAGGCGGTAAGTTCGATACTCCCAGCCAAGGTCCATCATCGCAGCCTTGATGCGACGAGAATTAACGGCAGACATGCGTAGCGCATCCAAATTCAGCAGCAGCTTGATGCTGTCCATGGAGACCTTTCCGGTACGTCCGGCAAAGTTATCGGTCAGGACTTCCGCGAAATTGTCTTCGATCATTCGGAACCCCTGCACGCGCTTGGCTTCATCCCACAAATGCTTGGAAAGAACGATAGACCCCCCATTGCGTTCCCGTTCGACCGCCTCCGCCCAAATTTGATCCAGATCGGCAGACAGGCCCTCTAGATTGATTTCACCAACAGAGACCGGCCACATCCGGCGGTTGCCGGTCAGGTCGCTCAGATAGGTGCCCTCATTGGTTGTGCCGAGGATGACGCAGTGACGTTTGTAGGTCAGCACGGTGCGCCCATATGCAGGACGGAATAGATCGATGGCGGTGCTAAGGAACTTTTTAAGGCTCTGGCTGGCCGTTTTGTTTAGGCCGTCCAGTTCCTGGCATTCGACAATCCATGCACGGGATAACAGTTCCGCTTTGGATTTGTCGTCGCTCTTAAGGTCAAGACTGCCACAGAACCATTCATCCCGGACTGCCAACTTGGCTGCCAGCCGCGATTTTCCCGCACCCTGCGCACCTTCCAGTACGAGCATCGTATCGAATTTGACACCCGGTTGCTTGATGCGGCGCACAGCAGCGACAAGAAACTTGCTGCCAAACTCTCCGATCAGTTCGGTATCGTCCGCGCCGCAATAGGTGGCCAACCATTGGTCAATGCGTGGAACGCCATCCCATGCCAGCCCATCGAGATAGTCGACAACCGGGTGGTAGGTGTTCTCGTGCGCGACCGCAGTCAGCTCGCGTTTGATTACGTCGGGGCTGGCGCTGAACCGAAGCTCGCGGCTGAACACGCTCCACAAAATGTCGCCAATCTCGTTCAGGTCTCGCTCGTCGAGCTGGTAGCCAGACACCTCGTTCGTTTGGGTGAACAGGTTGCGCTGTGCGTAAATGCCTAACAGTGAGAAAGCATAGCGAATGTTTTCGGGAAGGCGCGGGATTGGTTTTCCGTCGTCGTCCACAATCGGCCAACCGCCCTGTTGCATTTCCAGCAGTGCGTAGGCACGTTCTATCTGCCGCCGCCCGTATTTCACAGGGCTGGGATTTTCTAGCACATGGGCGCTAATGCCGATTTCAGGATCAGTGATTATCGACAGCACATGACCCGGTTCCATGCCTTTCCCGAGCATCCAAAGGGTTGCCGCGAATACCAGTTCTGACCGAGACCCATACGTCTTGTCGGGCGGGTTCTCGCCAAACATGATCACTTTGACCCATTTTTCATCGAGAGGGATAATTGTGGTCAAATCTTCCGGCAGAGGTTTGGCCTCGAATTCAAGTGTGGTTGTTGTCCCGGTAGTAGGCAGTTTCGGCTCAGGCTTGGCACGGCGCATTTTGAAATCGTCCACCGTGTAGGAGACCGGTGGGGAGTTCAGGTTCTCGGGATGCAAGGGATGTGCCAGTTTGGGTTCACGCCCGTCTGCGCGTTTCTTGTCATTGAGCCAGTTCATACTCCACGGCACGCGCAAAAGGCGGCTGGCATCATGTGTGCCAAGGCCGCCTTGCAAAACCGACAAAAGCGCATGGTTCAACTCTTCCGCGTCTTCCACGCTGATCGGTTCCTTTAACCGCCACACTGCTTGGAAACCGCCGCCTGTGAACCAAATGGCCGTTGGGTGCGGCACACCCTTGGGACGCTTATCTTCCTCGAAGAGCAAGTCAATGATGCGCTCTACTTGCTGTCGTTCGTCTCCGGGATAATCCTTGTTATCCAGATCGACATGCAGGAAACGGACAGCACTCAGGTTGGCCTTGTTCCGTTTTCCTTCGAGGAATTCGGCATTGGGCACGAAATAAATGTTGCGCTGGTAGGTGTCGTTGTTGTTGCCTCCGACGAAACGAATAGCCGCCGCTGCCTCATTGGCAGGGTAGAGTTTATGTTTCGGATTGGCGTTTCCTTGGCTGCTCATCTGTTCCAGATAGAGCGGTTCACCAGAAGTAAGCCACAGAAGATTCTCGATGGCTTTCTTGGGATCGGGAAGTCGCTTAATAGGCATTTGCACCTCCCTGCGGTTCGCATGTCAAATCGGCCAGCCAGCTTTCGATATCTGTGCGGCGGTAGAGAATCTTGCCGGTGCGGCTACCGGACTTGGAGCGCAGAAAGCGCGGGCCGTAACCAAGATGGCGACCTTTCTCGAAGTAACTTGCGCTGAAGCCGGTGATCGCCGGCAGCTCTTTTGTGGTTAGAAATTCTGATTGCGCGGACATTTTGTCCTCCTTTGTCGTCTTGTGATGACGAGGACATTGCCAATGACGCAACGGTCTATGTTGCGAAACAAAACCGAACTAATTCGCAACATGGGGGATTAGTTTAGCGCGCGGTTTTTACACCGTTTTCGCGAAGCTCATCGCGAATAATATCAAGGCTCTGAGCCTCTAGTGTTTCTGCGATATCGTCATGCTCGACGGCCAAGTATTTGTAGTGTTCGCCGAAATTGATCCCAAGGCCCTTGCCCCGTTTTCGGTAGTAAACGCCGCTGAATTTCTCGCGTAGACGGTCGTATGTAGATTTTCGGGCTTGTTCGTTGGGCGGGTCAAAGAACTTGTCGGCCGCCTCCTTGGCAAGAGCTAAGTCTGACCGGACTTCGGGTAAATCGGGCCGCAACTCACGCTTTCGACCCTTCCAGAGCAAATCGAAGCGTTTCACTTTGTCGCGCTCACGTTCGACAGCCATAAATTTCAGTGCAGGCAGATCGTTGTCCTGCTTCACAGTCTCCGCTTTTGAGTTCTCGCCGGTCAATGCATGGACAGCAACCTTAAGACGGGTTTCTGGGGTATCCTGTCCGAAAGGATAGGCCTCGATAATGGATAGAAGCAGTTTTTCCAAATAGGTACGCCCGAACAAAGTGCCAACTGCAAAATCTTCGTAGTTGTCTTCGGTCTGTTCGGTACTTTCGTCTGACATCGTATTACTCCCACTCAATCTATGAACTGTTAAACAAAATCTTGAAATCTCGCGCGCGCCCGCGCGAGGGCGCAACCAGATGATTGCCCGTTAAATACATAAATTTCGTCTTTTCTATGTTCGCGGATGCTCCCGGATTCCATCGGAGCGGGATTGGTCAACTCGCCCATTGCTCTGAGTGCCGTCGAGGGGTGGGGTCACCGGGCGTCTACAGAAAAGACGCCAACGCAAAATTCAAACGTCATAGTCTGGGAGTAGGGCTCAAACAGAATCGACTTTCCCGCCAAACTTTCACCAAGTGGCCGACATTTACTCCGCCTCACTGGGAGGCTTTCACGCCGTCGTTGACATCCAAAGCGAGCATGAGGAGGCTTGCGAATTATAGTCAAATAACTATACCTTTGGTTAGAAATGCGATTCCTATCGGCAGTGGTAATTTGGCTCGGCAAAGCAACAACGAAAACAGCGACACCCAACTCAAAGCTTGGATTGTGTCACACATCGCTCGAATCATGGAACGCAAAGGGCTGTCCCAAACCAAAGCCGCTGAAATCATGGGACTCAAACAGCCAGATTTATCCGCTTTGTTGAATGGCAAGTTTAGTGGCTACTCTGCTGAGCGACTTGCGCGGTGCCTGTCCACCTTGGGTGCTGATGTAAGATTGGTCGTTAATCACGCTGATGGATCTCCAGATATTTTCGTTTTGGAGGCTCTGTAGTCGATGCTCACTCCGGGGGAGATTTACAGCAATCTGGATGACTTGGCCGCATCCGCGCCACGAGGCGGGGCGTTCGGCTTGGAACTTATGGAAGCTGTTGGCGCTCCCCGTGCGACTATAACCAAGTTGCGAGACAAGGCGGCGGATGGCGAGTTTGTTTGGACGCGCATGCTGCGCTTCAAATCCACTCCTATTGGCGGAACGCATTCTGCGCTGGAAAAAATGCAGAATGAGGCGGAGGCGGCTCCGAAAAGCCGCCGCCCTCGTATTCTTCTCGCCTACGATGGCGAAAGTATCGCCGCATTCGATACTCGGATTGCAGATGAACCCCTTCGGGTAGGCTTGGATATGTTGTCGCTTGAGGGTGACTTATTCTTCCCGCTGGGAGGGCATGAACGCTATGTGCCAGCCAAAGAGAAATTGGCTGACGTTCGCGCCACACGGTTTATCTCGCGATTTCACGATGCCGTACGTGACATGAATCCTTCATGGACAAGCGAGCAAGATAGACATGCGCTCAATATATTCATGGCGCGCATTCTGTTTTGCCTGTTCTCAGACGATGTCGGGATCTTTGAAAAAGACGTGTTCGAAAAGGCGGCACGGCAATCAACCAAAGTCGATGGGTCGGATTTGGCAGAGTTCTTGTCTGGCGCGTTCCAACACATGAACACCCCACCAAACGACAGGCCAGCAGAAACGGCGGGCTGGTCAAAGCTGAAATATGTAAATGGGTCATTGTTTGAAGAGCAACTGCCCATGCCCACGCTCGACAGCCAATGCCGTAAGCTTTTGCTCGATTGCGCCCAGCTAAATTGGAAGCTGATCAATCCCGATATTTTCGGCTCAATGTTGCAAGCCGTCGTGGACGTGGAAAAGCGCGGCGAATTGGGCATGCACTACACCTCGCCTTCCAACATCATGAAGGTGTTGGAGCCGATTCTGCTGGATTCCCTAAAGTCAGAGTTGGAGCGAGCTGGGGCCAATAAGGGCAAGCTGCGTGCATTCTTGGAGCGTCTGGGGCGTATTCGTGTTTTCGATCCAGCCTGTGGGTCAGGTAACTTTCTGATCCTAGCCTATAAGGAAATGAGAGTGCTTGAGGTCGAAGCACTGCGCCGCCTTGCAGAGGTGCGACTATCGGGCATTCAACTCGAACAATTCTTTGGTATCGAGATTGACGATTTCGCCTGCCAAGCCGCGCGGCTTGGCTTGTGGATTGCCAAGTACCAATGTGACCAACAGCTTGAACTGGACCTTGGGCAGCGAACCGACTTCCTGCCGTTGCAGAAAGCGGGGACTATTGTACGGGGCAACGCTGCGAGAGTGGAATGGTTGGACGTTTGTCCAGAAGCGCCAGAAGCTGAAAAGCCATTTGAGACGGTAGTAGTGGGGAACCCTCAATTCAAAGGTTCCAAGACACAATCCAAAGAGCAAAGAGCAGACGTGAAATACGCCTTTAACGGTCACGTCAAGAAGTCTGGTGAACTAGATTATGTTGGAATTTGGTTCCTAAAAGCGGCCCTTTATTGCGAAGCTACAGGGTCGCCATTTGCTTTCGTTTCGACCAACTCGATTGTGCAGGGAGCTTCGGTGTCCATTCTATGGCCAAGGCTGCTTAGAGAACTTCAAATTCAATTCGCGCATCGTTCGTTCAAATGGTCAAATCTTGCAAAGAACAAAGCCACGGTAGCTTGTGTCATCGTCGGAATGGGACCTCAAAGCGACCGAACCAAACGCTTGTTTGATGGTGATGTTGTGCGCGACGTGGACTTAATTGGCCCATATCTGGCACCGAATGTAACAACTATTGTAAATGCGCGAACGCGTGGAAAAGGCCCTCTGTCTGCGAACCTTGATCCGATGGTTTTTGGCAACATGGCGCTAGATGGCAGAAACGAAAAATGCCTGAGAATGGACCGCGCTGAAAGAGACGAGATTATTGGCAATTTTCCTGAGGCCGAGGTGCTGATCCGCCCTATTTTTGGTTCAGAAGAGTTATTGGACAATAAGGACATTTGGTGTGTCTGGATCCGAGAAGACAATGTCGATGTTGCATATGGAATCGAACCACTAAGATCTCGCTTTGAAAAATTGAAGCGCGTCAGAGCTGATGGCGGCGATGACATGAAGAAAGCCGCGTCGACGCCTTGGTCGTTTAGAGAGCAAAATGAAAGCCGCTCTCACACTATAATTGTGCCCGGCGCGACCAGTGAAGACCGCTACTGGTTGCCTGTTGATGTAAAAGACAAGGCAAACATCATATCTAATCTTGCTTTCGGTGTTTTTGACGGCGCTCTTTGGCAGGCAGCGCTACTGTCTTCTCGACTGCATAGATTATGGCTGGAGACCGTCGGTGGGCAACTAGAAACGCGGGTTAGATACTCCAATACGCTTGTATGGAATACCTATCCATTGCCATCACTTTCGGATCGCAGAAAAATTGAATTGGAAGAGCATTGGTGGGATATAGATTTAGCGCGCAAAGAAGCTGATTTTGATCTTAGTTTGGCTGATCTTTACGCACCAGCGAAGATGCCCAGTGCATTGCGTCGCGCCCATGAAGAATTGGATGAAACGATGGAAACGATCTTTGGTTCGCGCCGTTACCGTTCTGACTCGGATCGGATCGAACACATGTTGCAACTTTACGAACGCATGATTGCTGAAGAAGCCAACAAGAAAACAAAGAAAAAGAAGAAGGAAACCAAGACATGAACGACGAAAACGCGAACACCGCGCAAAACAGTCTTGGTTCAACCACCCTGCATTATGAGGCCACTGGTGCCTCCAAAACAACAAATGACCTTGGCATGCGCGCGATGCAAGCGCGGGTTTGGGATAAGCGTGATGCCCAACACCTGCTGGTAAAATCGCCGCCTGCATCTGGCAAGTCACGCGCCGCTATGTTTGTTGGGCTGGAAAAACTGCGCACATCCGCAACCGACCGTGTTGTTATCGCGGTCCCTGAACGCTCTATCGGTGCCTCCTTTCGTGATACCGCGCTTGCGCAGCACGGTTTCCCTTCGGATTGGCGACTTGATGTCGACCTTAGTACTATCGGTTCCGAGACGGGCCGCAAAGTGGACGAATTGATCGCCTTCCTGAATGGTGAAGCAGGTAGCACCGCACTCTGCACCCACTCCACTCTACGTTCCGCTTATGCCAAAACGAACGATGTCTCGATATTCGACCGGACATTGGTCTGTGTTGACGAACTACACCATGCCTCATCTGACGAAAACAGTCGCCTCGGTAATCTGTTGCGGGGCTTGATCGACCGTGCAGGTGAGGTTGGTAGCGATGCTGCGCATATTCTGGCGATGACCGGTTCTTATTTTCGTGGCGATGGTACGGCGGTTCTACATCCCGAGGATGAAGCGCGTTTTGAAAAGGTTATCTATACATATTATGAACAGCTAAACGGCTATGAGCACCTAAAGACCCTGCGGATCAACTTCCGATTCTACCAAGGCAAGTATCTCGACGCTATTGGTGAAGCGCTTGACCCAAATATGAAGACGATAGTTCACATCCCACATGTCGGTTCATCGGAGGCAGGCGGGGTCAACAAAATGTTCGCCGTCGATGCCATCGTGGATGCCATCGGTGAGCGGCTTGGCGAAAATGCGACCACAACGCTCGATACTGAGACCGGCTTTGTTCATCTGTCGGCAGGTGGCAAAACGCTACGCATAGCTAACCTTGTGGACGATAGTGCGGACCGGGAACAGGTTCTAAGCTCGCTGCGCGCGGTGCAAGGTCGCGAAGACGTTGATGTCATAATCGCGCTGGGCATGGCTAAAGAGGGCTTTGATTGGGTCTGGTGCGAACACGTCCTGACTGTCGGATATCGCGGGTCGCTGACCGAAGTCGTGCAAATTATTGGCCGCGCAACACGGGACGCTCCGGGCAAGGAAGAAGCCCAATTTACCAATCTTGTATCCGCCCCCTTCGCCAAAGATGAAGCGATTACGCGGGCTGTGAATGACATGCTCAAGGCAATTTCCGTGTCACTGCTGATGGAGCAGGTGATGGCCCCTGTTTTTAAGTTTCGGACACACAAGGGCGCGGACCAATTTGACGGGACACCGGGTGAACAGGGCGATGATGCACCTGTCACCAATGCGGGCGAAATCGAAATTATGGGCATGCCGGAAGTTAACCAAGAAGCGGTAGAGGCAATAGAAACAGACTTCAACGATTTGTTTGCTGACGTTCAGAGCGACCCCAGAACGCTTACGGTTATGATCAACCCAGATGATCACCATACCGATGTTATGTATGATTTGGTTGTCACGGATGTAATCAAAAAGCGCTATCCAAGTTTTTCCGAAGCGCAGGTGCAAGACGCTGTAGGCCTGTTTGGCGTGCGCGCTGGGCTTGGTAGAGAAGTCGCAAAAGATCCCAGCATTATTCAGACGCCGGGTATGTCTGATGGAGAACAAGCCCTGTTTGAGATGCCAGAAACCGGCGCTAGCCCCCAACCTTCCGATGGACCAAATGCCGGGGACAGATTTGTTCAGCAAGCAAAACGGTTCATCAATGTTCGTGAGTTGCAGGTCGATCTTCTAGGCGGTCGGCGCGACTTCGATGATGCTTATGAATTGCTGTCAAAGGAACTATCCGAAGAATTGCTTGCGCGCCTTCATGGGGAAGTCCGCGCTCTCAAAGTCAATATGACCCAAGAAGAGGCTGAACGGCTTTACGACCGCGTAAAGGAGTTCATCGCGCGAGAAAGCAGAGAACCGAACTTAAATGCTCCAAACGGGCGGGAAGTGCGATTGGCAGAAGCGCTTGCCTTCCTGCGGAAATTGTCCCGCGAGAAGCGTGCGGCAATGGCAGGCGCGGATATGCAGGGAGCAAGCGATGCCTGAGATCGATTACCTTAATGACGAACTGCTTATCACCACAGATGAAAAGCCAAAGGCGGCACGAACACCGGTATTGGACAGAGCATTAGAAGTGTTGGAACGCATAGAAGCTTTCTTGACTGAGACAGGTATGGTGCCAATTTCCGAGCAAGGGCGAAGCGTGCGCGAGCGAATGTTGGCTAATGAGTTGGCGGGCCTGCGCGCGTCGAAAACGGACCTCGCAGAGCTTGCAACCTATGACACCAACAGTCTCATATTTGGGAAGAAATCAGATTTCGATCCGCTAGAAGACCCTCTTTTGTCTGACCCAATTGGTATTTTTGAGGTCCGCGATGAACTTAAACCCATCGCGCGCCCGGATTACGTGGCTGACCGTCAACCTTGCCCGGATTTCGAGCGTTTCGAACTTTTGTTTGGGCAGGTTCGAGAAAGTGTTGCGAACGGTAGTCGCAAGCCCCAGAGGTTTCGGCAAGAACGGGTCGATCTGGGGGAATTCTTCACCTTGAAGGGTCAACTGATCCATGTGGCGGACGTGCGAGATGAACATCAACGAAATGGAAAGCCGGATGCAAGGTTGCGGCTTATCTTCGACAATGGGATGGAGTCCAACCTGCTGATGTCATCGTTGGTGCGCCGCCTTTACGAAGACAAAGACGCCCGCCGTATCGGTACAACCGATGTTGGCCCCTTGTTCCAAGGCGCTAGCACCGGCTTTGTATATGTGCTGCGCTCACTTTCTGATAAGCCGGAGGTGCAAGGGTTACTTAAAGTTGGAACCACTTCTGGAACAGTGGAAGATCGGATCGCTAGAGCTGAAACCCAATCAACCTTCTTGTTTACAGCCGTCGAGGTGGTCGAAACCTACGAATTGATTGGTCACTCTGCAAAAGAGGCTGAGCAACTTATCCACCGTGCCTTACGGCCCAATCATGTTGCCTTAAAGGTAACTGGCCCAGATGGTCGCTCTTTTCGTGCAACCGAGTGGTTCAAGGCGTCGCCAGAACTCGTTGGAGCAACCATACATGCTGCCCTTGCCAGAACACATTAGCTTACGGCCAAATTTGGATTTATGCGCTATTTTGGAGCGAGTAGTGCATTAGTAGGGCAGCGCGTTGCAAAGCGTGCATGCTGGATACGGCAGTCTGCAAGGAGCTTTCAAAAAATTGCACTTTATCTACAATGCCTTATGTGACATGAAGCCAGATAGTCCATCGCCATCCAAGCCTATCCAAAAACTCTGCCAACACATTGGTAATGACGAGGTCGGGAGTTCGATCCTCCCCAGCAGCACCACCTCTTCTGGCACCCAAACAACCCGCCAACGGCCCGATTAGCATGGTCAATTCAGGCAGGCACCGCAGAACTATGCATGCGCCGTGCCCTGGTTGGCAAATTCCGGCATTAACACGCTTATTGGCCGAAAACAGCCCCTTTCACCGGACGCTTGTGACCTCTATAAGAACACCGATCCGCATCTGAGAGTCGCGGACCCTATTCGCATTTCACCACAGGACGCCACCGCACATGTCGATACTACATAAAATACCCGGTTTGTTCACATCGGACATGGCGATTGACTTGGGTACGGCCAACACTTTGGTCTATGTCAAAGGGCGTGGCATTATTTTGTCAGAACCTTCGGTCGTGGCCTATCACGTCAAAGATGGCGTGAAAAAAGTTCTGGCAGTTGGCGAAGATGCCAAGCTGATGCTGGGCCGCACCCCCGGCAGCATCGAGGCGATCCGCCCGATGCGCGAGGGTGTGATCGCGGATTTTGACACCGCCGAGGCGATGATCAAACACTTCATCCGCAAGGTTCACAAACGGTCAACCTTCTCAAAGCCAAAGATTATTGTGTGTGTGCC
>Ga0316204_10008551_pt1 | contig 14132 bp, 12 predicted proteins | sample 6monrhotite_MG_2_FD_205661 | JGI IMG/M metagenome (GOLD analysis project Ga0316204, IMG submission 205661) | Microbial mat bacterial communities from mineral coupon in-situ incubated in ocean water Damariscotta River, Maine, United States -... | ecosystem: Environmental > Aquatic > Marine >...
TGGTTCGCGTGTCGACCGGTCCTTTACAAGCTCAGTACCTGCCAGCAATCCCAGACCCCGAACATCTCCGATCATCGCATGTTTTTCCGATAGTTCGTCCAGAGCATCCAGCAGATAGGTTCCCACTTTTGCTGCATTTTCCACCAGCTCTTCTTCTTCGAGGATCGCAAGATTTTCCAAAGCGGCAGCATGTCCGCCAGCACACCCTCCATAAGTGCTAACATCACGAAAATAGCCCAGCGGATCGGCTGGGTTTTGCCTAAAGTCGTCAAACAGTCCTTCGGTCGTTACCGTGCAGGCAATGGCTGCATAGCCGCTCGCCGTGCCTTTGGCCGCAGTAACAATATCAGGCTGAATTCCAAAATGCTGGTAACCGAACCACTTTCCGGTGCGCCCAAACCCGCATACGACTTCGTCAATATGGATCAGGACGTCATATTTGCGGCAAATATCTTCGATGATCGGAAAATATTCAGGTACCGGTGCTATCACACCGCCGCCAGCCGTTACCGGTTCTAGGACAACAGATCCGACGCTGTCCGGCCCTTCCTCCAATATTGCCCGTTCAAGATCTCTGGCGCATTCAATGTTGCAAGCGCCATAAGTCTTGCCGAACGGACATCGATAGCAACAGCAATGGGCAAATTCGGCGAACCCGGGTGCAAATGGCCCGTAATGTTCGCGTCTTTGATTATGTCCGCTAGAGCTAAGCGCGCCAATGGTTGTGCCATGATAGTCGCGATCGCGATAGACGATCTTGTATTTCCCGTCCCCGGACCGGGAGTGAGAGCGCTGCCGCACCATCTTGTAACCTTTTTCATTGGCTTCCGACCCCGAACTTGAAAAATAGACCCTGCTCATGCCTGGCATTTTTTCAATCAGTCGTTCTGAAAATTGCACACCGGGTACGGTTCCACCTGTCCCGGCAAAAAAACACATTTTGGTCAATTGTTCGGATACGGCTTCGGCAATGCGTTTGCGGCCATAGCCGACATTGACCGACCACAGTCCGCCCGATGTGGCATCGAGATATTCGCGGCCGTTAACATCAGTGACGACCATGCCGTTACCCTCCACGATAATCAGCGGATCAGCGGTCGAAAAAGCATGATGCTGCGTCAGATGATGCCACACATGTTTCTTGTCGGTTTCGATCAAATCAGATTGAGGTCGATAGGGTGGATTCATAGCTACATCCTCCTTTCAAAGTCGTCATCCGAAAATGAAATCAAATTTTGGTAAAATTCAACCTAAATCGTCATTCCGATAGATTTTGATGCTTGATCTTATAGCGCCACGCCCCTTGTTTATTGACAGTGTCCGTCATCAGGACCTTTGGTACCTTGATGCCTTGAGACTTAACTAAATGTTTAAGATGGCTTCGTTTTTACCGAAGCATGTTTCGATGCCGATAGATGCCACTTCTCTTGCGTGCTTCTCGCTTACTCCCAGGCCAGTCAAGCCAAGCACCAGCATTTCGTTCAAGCGATTACTATGGATCTCACATTTGTCTATATTTTCAACCAGATTGACCATCAATATCTGACAAAGGCCCAACCAATATAACACGCCGGAAGATTTTGATTCGGGACGCAAAAGTCCCAGATCGCATGCAGCTTCTATGTCCTTGCGCAGACCCTTGTTGAGAGGATGTCCCAAGGCGGTCGAAGTTGCTTGGCTTCGCAAAAGTACGGTGGAACGCTTTGGTTGCGTGAGAGCAAACTTTGCCGCGACACACATTCCGCCAACCATCCTCTCGACCGGGTCACTTATCCCCAAATTAGCCTGTGCAACCAGGGCTTCCAATTCCAGTCGCACTTCGGTTCCAATAGCAATTCCAAATTCTCGCTTGTCCTTAAAGTGATTGAAAAAACTACCTTTTGCAACTCCGGCTTTGGCGACGAGATCATCGACCGGAATTGCATCAATCGGACGTTCGACAAGCAAATCGAAGCCGGCGGCGATCAGGGCCTTGCGTGTTTTTGATGCTCGAGGAGAGAGGGCGGGCAAGGTTGGTGAGGCCATAGAAGACCCATACTTGACTATTTGGTCAAATACAAGTTAAATTGACCAAATAGTCAAGTATGATTCGGAAAGGATCCTTGTTCGTGCCGATAATAAAAATTGAAGATATCGCTCACGTGCGTTTCGCTGCCCCTGACCTTCCCACGATGCGGAAGTTTCTGCAGGATTTTGGCCTTACTTGTTTCGAAGAAGGCGGAAAACTCTATGGACGTGGCGGTGACGGCCGGCCCTTTCTCCATTCAACTGAAGTCGGAGAGCCTGGCTTTCGCTCCCTGGGATTGCGGGCCAAAAATATCGCAGATCTTAAGCTTTTGGCAGCTGCTGAAAATGTGACAATGGATACGCTGGATGAAGTTGGTGGGGGATATGTTGTCCGCCTCAATGATCCAGACGGTTTCTTGGTCGAAGTGGTGGCAGATCAAAAAACTGCTGAACCGGAATCCGCCTTTCCCGATGGACTCCATAATACTGCTAATAGCCGTGCAAGACACAGGGAATTCGTCCGACTTGAGGCTGGACCTGCGCATGTCCATCGTATTGGACATTGCGTCCTTAACGTGAACGACTTTCGAACCTCTGAGGCTTGGTACAAGGAACGTTTTGGTTTCCTGACCTCGGATGAAGTGGAGGCATCTCCCGGTAATGCGCTTGGCGCGTTCATGCGTTGCGACCGTGGTGATAAACCGACGGACCATCATACGTTGTTTCTGGCACAACTGCCGCAAAAACCTGGCTTCCTACATGCGGCCTTTGAGGTTTCCAATATGGACGACCTCATGCTGGGTCATGATTATCTAAAAGCAAAGAAATGGACTCAAGCATGGGGCGTCGGCCGTCACATCATGGGTAGCCAGATATTCGACTACTGGAAGGATCCATGGGGGCATGAACTCGAGCACTGGACCGATGGCGATTTGTTAACAGCTGAAGATGCTCCGCAAAAAATGCCACTGGCCTCTCTTCTGGCAGTTCAATGGGGCGCTCCCAATCCGCTGTTGGCGGGAAAGCGACCACCACCCCAAGACATGATTACTTTCTTCCTGTCCCTCAATCTTCGTATCAAGCGGCTATTTCGCCGCAAACCAAAAGGATCTCGTGCATGAAACTCGCGACATACACTGTAGAAGGAAAAACCCGCACCGGGATTGTAACCGACAATAGGATCATCGACACCGGGGTTGATGGCACCATGATCGACCTCATTCGTGATTGGGATACATTGAAAGCCCCGCTTGAAGCAAAACTAGAGGCGGGCGGCGGGGTTCCGCTCTCTTCAGTCAAACTTGAAGCACCAGTGCAAAGGCCGGGTAAAATCTTTGCAATAGGGCTCAATTATGCCGACCATATCGAGGAATCGAAAATGGGTACGCCCGAACGGCAAGTATGGTTCACCAAGGCACAGACATCGGTCAACGGCCCCTATGACAAAATTGATATTGCACGCGGCACTGTGACGGCGGACTACGAGGCCGAACTGGTTGCCATTGTCGGCACCGGGGGTAAGCATATCGGTGTTGATGACGCGCCTGCAGCCATTTTCGGATATTGCGTGGGTAATGATGTAACCGAACGAATGTGGCAGCATGCGGTACCGCAATGGTCACTGGGAAAGAGCTTTGACACACATGCTCCGATGGGGCCGTGGATTGTTACTGCTGATGAATTGGGTGACCCACATGATCTGGATATTCGCTGCTTTGTGAATGATGAAAAACGTCAGGATTCGAATACAAAACACCTTGTTTTCAATGTCTGGGAACAGGTTGAACATTTGTCAGTCGGCATGACGCTTGAGCCTGGCGATGTGCTGTTTACCGGAACGCCCGGCGGGATCGGTGCGGCCATGGACCCGCGTCAGTTTCTCAAATCCGGTGACGTTGTGCGATGCGAGATCGATAAACTCGGCCATATTGAAGGTACAATGAAAGACGAGGATTGAGCAATGGATTATGATTGTGATGTTCTGATCATTGGCGGCGGACCGACCGGTGTAACATTGGCCATATTGCTCGCACAGCGAGGGACAAGAGTGATCGTAGCCGAGAAAGAAGCGGATATCTATCCGCTGCCACGTGCTGCTCATCTGGATCATGAAGCGATGCGGATATTGCAGGCTGCTGGTGTCGCCGAAGAGGTGATGGAAACAAGCCGCCATATCACGCGCTATGATTTTCTCAACGCAAAGGGAGAGATATTGTTGCGCTTCGAAGGTTCGGGAGACATTGGTCCCGGCGGCTGGCCCGCTGCCAACATGATCCACCAGCCATCTGTTGAAGCGGCTTTGCGTACTGCATTGTCGGGCTATTCTAATGCCGAATTGCACAACAGCTGGGAATTGCAATCCTTTTCCGAAGACAGGGATGGCGTCTCCGCATTGATTGCAACACCCGATGGAGAACGGTCGATAACGGCACGCTATCTTGTCGGTGCTGATGGTGCTCGCAGTCCTGTTCGTGAAGCCAGCAATATCATCTTCGATGATCTTGGCTTTGAAGAACCCTGGTTGGTGGTTGATGCACTGGTCGATGATTATTCTCGGCTTCCCACAGAGAATCTCCAGATTTGCGATCCTGAACGACCCACCACATGTGTGTTAATGGGTGAGGGTCGACATCGCTGGGAATTCATGATGAAACCGGGCGAAACCGCCGAGCAGGTATGTGAAGATTCCTTCGTTGAGAAGCTACTTGAACCATGGAATGTCAAGGGTGCGGTGCGCCTTGAACGCAAAGCAGTTTATACCTTCCGGGCCCGTATCGCCAAACAATGGCGAACGGGACGGATCCTGTTAGCTGGTGATGCCGCTCACCAAACACCTCCATTTGCAGGGCAAGGCATGTGTTCAGGCTTACGGGATGCGGTAAATCTCGCATGGAAGCTCGCTGCCGTGACCACCGATAACGTGTCCGATAGGTTACTCGACAGTTACCAGCCCGAACGTGATCCCAATATTCGAGCAACCATTCAGATGGCTATTATGATGGGGAAAACAGTGTGTATCACCGATCCCGATGCCGCTACAGCCCGCGATGAGCAGATGCTCGCGGCACGTGCGGCTGGACAATCGCCAGATGGTACTGTTTCCTATCCGCCAATTGATCAGGGCGCAATTTTGACCGGAACAGCGGGTGCAGGAAGCTATTTCCCCCAGCCAGTGGCCGAGGATGGAACCCGACTTGACGATGCTTTGGGATCGGAAAGTTGGTTAATTTCTTACGATGATTTGGGTGAAAACAATCTTAAACCCTTTGCTGTGCAACTTGAAGAATGGTTTGAAAAGCATGGAGTGAAAGCTGTGCTGGTCAGGCCAGATCGATATGTTTTTGGTACTGGAACGGCGGAAGATCTGGGTGCGGCATGGCAAGACCATACTCAGTGCAATGTGAATCTGTAAGTCCGAGTTGTTGAACTGGTAGCCACTTTTGCTAGTTGGTGACGGAGTGCGTTAAATCCAAAACTCCTAGGGTCCACTTTCAGGATCAAACGGACGTTCAAAAATTAAATTATCATGCGTGGGCTTTGCATAGTCCCGCTTCTCCGCTAGCCAACGCCAAACATTTCTATACGGAGCCTCCCATGCAATTTGATGACGTTATTTTTGGCCGCCGCAGTACGCGCGGATATTTGGACAAGCCTGTGCCAAAAGATCTGATCGCAGAAATATTGAAGCTAGCGATGCGCGCACCTTCGTCGATGAATACGCAGCCATATAATTTCTATGTCATTACCGGTGAGCCGCTGGAGAAAATTCGTGCAGGCAATACCGAGCGGATGCTGGCAGGTGTGCCGCAGTCGCGCGAATTCCGGACGGGTGAGGCCTTTGCAGGACAGCACCGCGAGCGGCAGATCGGTGTAGCTAAGCAACTTTTTGGCGCAATGGGAATTGAGCGAGATGACAAGGAAGCGCGGCAGGATTGGGTTATGCGCGGCTTCCGCCAATTCGATGCGCCAGTCTGTATAATCATCACCTATGACAAGGTATTGAACGGCAGCGACGACACGCCATTTGACTGCGGCGCGGTGGCGACAGCTCTAGTAAATGCGGCATGGTCGCGCGGGCTGGGCACTGTGATCAATAGTCAGGGCATTATGCAATCTCCCGTTGTCCGTGAACATGCAGGGATCGCCGATGATCAGGTGATCATGAAAAGCATTGCGCTGGGCTGGCCGGATGAGAGTTTCCCGGCGAACGCTGTGGTTTCGGAACGGAAACCGGTTGAAGAGGCGGCAGTGTTTGTCGGGTTTGACAGCTAGCTCAACTCCCAACAGCCTCCGCATGTTTCTTCAAGCCGTCATCAAACAGCATCTGCCAACCTTCCATGGCAGAGCCGGCAGACTTATCCGTAACATTGCCCATTAAGGCGTCGGAGATTACGAGCTTGCTGCTATCGCCATCGGCTTCCAACGCGAGTTTGAGCATTGATGTTGTGGGCCCACCCCAATCGGGCGCCAGATACCCGACAAGATAAAGCGATTTGGGCGGCGTGGCCATCTGGACCCGATACCATTCCAAAGACCCGCCAATGTCGTCGCTTTCGATCAGCATACCGCCAACCTGGGGATCAAGTGACACTTTTGATCCCTCGCCCAGGGCGCGAAAATCGTTCATCCACCAGAGATCAATCTCCTCAGTCATCACAGTCCATAATTGTTCGATAGATCGATTGATGGGCACTTCGATCTGATATTTGATGATCTTGCTATCGCTGATATCCAATCTGCTCATGATCTCTGTTCCTTCATTTCATCTTCTGTTTCGGCGAGCTGCTTGAGCCGCGCGGCTGAACTTGCCATCCCATCGATGTGACGGGTGATCCAGTTGTTACAAACAGCCTTGATCGGTTCGGGGTTAAGATGGTTCCAGCGTTTGCGCCCATCTGCACGGACGATGATCATCTGATGTTCGCTGAGCATGGCGATATGTCGCAACATGCCGGTGCGGCCGATATCCGGGCATAGCTTGACCAATTCACCCGTCAGTTTTGGCCCGTTGGACAGCGCCTCCAAAATCTGCCGCCGCCGGGGATCGCCCATCGCTTTCCAGACTGCACTTTCATTGCCTTCAATATATGTCATTAAATAGTGACATATTAGAGTGAACGTCTGGAGTCAAACCCCGCCTCGACCAAATCTGGCCCTATCTATTCAATCGCCCATCGATCAGCGCCTCGACAACACTAGGATCGGCCAACGTCGAAGTATCACCCAATGCGCCATAGTCATTTTCGGCAATTTTGCGCAAAATCCGCCGCATGATTTTACCCGAGCGTGTTTTGGGAAGGGCAGGGGTCAGATGGAGATGATCAGGAGTCGCAATCGGTCCAATTTCGGTGCGGACGTGCGCGCGTAACTCGGCGATAATTTCGTCGGACGATTCCACGCCAGCATTCATTGTGACATAGCAGTAAATGCCCTGTCCCTTGATATCATGCGGATAACCAACCACAGCAGCTTCAGCGACTTCGGGATGGGAAACCAGCGCACTTTCTACTTCTGCTGTTCCCATCCGGTGACCGGATACGTTAATTACGTCGTCCACGCGGCCAGTAATCCAGTAATAGCCGTCTTCATCACGTCTACAGCCGTCACCGGTAAAATATTTACCCGCGTAGGTGCTGAAATAAGTCTGTATGAAACGTTCGTGATCGCCATAGACGCTGCGTGCCTGTCCAGGCCAGCTGGCGGTAATGCACAAGTTCCCATCTGCCGTACCGTTCAGTACATTGCCATCATTGTCGACCAGTTGCGGTTGAATACCAAAGAACGGTTTGCCCGCGCTACCCGGTTTCATGCCTTGTGCTCCGGGGAGTGTTGTGATCATGATGCCGCCTGTCTCGGTCTGCCACCAAGTATCGACGATCGGGGACTGGCCCTCACCAACAACGTCATAATACCAGCGCCATGCTTCCGGATTAATCGGTTCGCCTACTGTGCCGAGGAGGCGGAGCGAGGATCGATCATGTGTTTTCACGGGCGCTTCACCCTCACGCATTAGTGCGCGTATAGCGGTGGGTGCGGTATAGAAGATATTGACTTTATGTTTCGCAATTACTTCCCAGAAGCGACCGTGGTCTGGATAGTTGGGAACACCTTCAAAAACTACCTGCGTGGCGCCGTTAAGAAGTGGGCCATAGACTATGTAACTATGACCGGTGACCCAACCGATATCGGCGGAGCACCAGAAGACCTCTCCCGGCTTGTAATCGAATACATAGTGAAATGTGGTCGCTGTCCACACCGCATAGCCGCCAGTCGTGTGTAGCACACCTTTGGGTTTGCCTGTCGAGCCCGAGGTATAGAGAATGAATAGTGGATCCTCCGCCTTCATGGGTTCGCATGGACAATCATCCCCAACATCTGCACTTGCTTCATGATACCAGTGATCGCGACCTTCTTTCATATTGATCGCTGTGTCGGTATGGTTGATTACCAGTACCGCATCCACATTCACTTTTCCAAGCGCGGCATCGACGTTTGCTTTCAACGGCACAGCTTTGCTGCCACGCAAACCTGCATCGGCACAAACCACAAACTTGCTATCACAATCCTCAATCCGTCCGGCCAGTGCCTCAGGAGAGAACCCGCCAAAAACTACAGAATGAATAGCGCCGATCCTTGCGCAGGCGAGCATTGCAATGATTCCTTCCGGAATCATTGGCATGTAGATGGTGACCCGGTCACCTTTTCTAACGCCGATTTGCTTGAGGCTATTTGCCATTTTGATGATTTCGGCAAGTAGCTCGGCATAGCTTATCGTTCGGCCTGCGGTGTCGGGAGAATCTGGTTCGAAAATTAGAGCAGTAACATCCCCGTTGCCCGCCGCGACGTGGCGATCTACAGCATTATGACAGATATTGAGAACACCATCTTCATACCATTTAATGTCAACGGGATCGTAGGACCAATTGGCAATGCTGGATGGATTTGATTCCCAATCGATGCGCTCAGCCTGTTTGGCCCAAAATGCATTTGGATCGGCAAGGCTCTCTGCATACAATCTTTGATAATCGTCGGCACTGCAGTGGGTTTGCTCTCCAAAGGCTACAGGAAATATCGGCGCATCACCCCGCTTGTTGCCTGCTATTTCATTCATACTGCCATTTCCTTTTTCGAGTCTTTGTTCGCTTATAATAGTGGATGAAAGCAATAACTACAGATCGGAAGAAAGGGGACAATGCAAATCTCTCGTCTGTTTCCATTCTGGGCCGATCATATGGAAAACCAATTATATCGTTTTATCGGCGACCTTCTCATCCAAAAGAAAGCTGCAAATTTCGAATTTGGCGAAGCTGCAACGGAATATTACAGATTTGTTGCAATTCGAGTCATAAAACTGTAATATTCCGTTGCAGCTATAGGAGAATATGCAATGGGACTGACCGGAAAGCTATGCTTTGCAGCTGGATTATTGATGGTGACTGCGCCGGCAATTGCCGAGGACGGCAGTGGCGAAATAGGCTATGCAGATGGCGCCTTGGGGTATGATGCGCTGGTAGCAGGAGATAACAGCTCCGCACTGAAGCTATTGGAGGCTTCCAAAAAGGTGCATAAGAACGATCCGGCAAGATTGATCAACCTAGGGCAAGTTTATGTTCGTACAGGCCGACTAAATGATGCTGCAAATATGTTCATGGCGGCAATGCACAATAACCGCAGTTTTGATCTGCTTCTCGCTGATGGTACTGTAATAAATTCGCGAAAGGCCGCTGAACTGGCGCTGAAAAATCTCAGCAACAATTTTGCTTCTCGCTAGATAGCATAACATTGTTGTTCTTGTCGTAGCGGAGACATTCGCTACATTTTTGCGATGCAACAAAATTGCATTGCTAAAATTCGCGGTTGTTTGCAGGATCCGCTCTATGTGAAATATTCGTGAAATATTTTTGTCTTTGATACGTAACACAATCCGCATCTCTGAGTCTTTTTGCATCCCTATTGCCCACAGCCGAGGGCGATGGGGATTAGCTGATTCGGGTTCCGCATCGTTTGAATTTTATACTTCAAACCAGTTCTGCGGAGACCAATCCAATGATTACCAAACAAACTCGTTCCATTCTTTTCGCCGGAGTTGCGGCGCTTGCCGTCACTGCCTGTGGTGCTGACGATGTTGCATCTCCAGGAGAGGGTGGCAACGTTACAATCAATAACAATCAAACACCTGCACCCACACCGGCTCCTGCACCGACGCCGACACCCGCTGGAACGCCAGCTACTGACTGTCCTACCGGCACTGCCAATGTTGGGACAATCACTACGGGCAACAACGAAATGGCCCGCAATTGTCAAGTTTCTGGCGTTGTTCAGGGCAACCTTACACTTCCCAAGCGGCCGGATACCGCAAATACGGTTTATTCGCTTTCCGGAGCGGTTCAAGTTGGCGTTGATGGTGGTGCAACCGGCATTCTGACCGTTGAACCCGGTGTAACAATCTTCGGTTCATCCGGCGGCGACTTTCTTTTGGTCAACCGTGGTTCTCAGCTTTTTGCTGAAGGGATCGCCTCGGCTCCCATCATCTTTACGTCGCGTCAGAATATTGAGGGTTCTACGACCGCAGATAGTATCGGCCAATGGGGTGGTATAGTAATATTGGGTCGTGCCCCCATTTCAGATTGTGCGACCGGCGGGGCATCCAATCCGGGCGGTACGCGTACCGATTGTGAAGCGATTGTAGAAGGGCCATCAAACGCCGTTTACGGCGGAACAATTCCAACTGATTCCAGTGGCCGCATCTCATTTGTGCAGGTCCGCTACCCTGGTTTTGAAGTTTCTCCTGGAAACGAGTTGAACGGCATTACCCTTGCCGGCGTGGGCAGCGGGACTTTTTTCCAGAACGTACAGGTCCACAATAGCTCCGATGATGGTATCGAGTGGTTTGGCGGCCGGGTGAATGGCAAAAACCTGGCGTTGACCGGGATTGACGATGACTCGGTTGATTCTGACTCCGGTTTCCAAGGAGCGAACCAGTTTGTTTTGGCTGTGCAGCGCCCGAATGGCGGTGACAAAGTAATGGAAGCCGACTCAAATGGTGACGAAGATGCGGAACCGCGTCAACGCCACAAGCTGGCCAACATCACCTTCGTATCCAATGGCGGAGATGAAGTTGCGCAACTGCGCGGCGGCGGTGACTATGAGTTCTACAACGCTGTTTTTAACGGTCCTGACCAGTGCATTAACATTGATGGCGCGGCTACTGTTCAGGCGACTGGCGCTGCTGGTGATGAAAATGGACCTCCAGTGTTTCAATCGACCTTCCTCAGCTGTGGAACGGCATTTGAAGATGACGGCAATATTGCCGTTGCAACAATCCAGACGCTGTTCAATGCCGGCACCAATAACACTGAAAGCGGCACATCTTCGCTGGCTGCAGGTGCCTGGCCGCTTGCCTTCATAAATGGAGCAAATGAAACAGGCGTGACGCCGTTTGCTGCAAGTGGGGCCGATTCATTCTTCGAAGATGTAAGCTATATTGGTGCCGTACAGGATGCCAATGACATGCGATTCATGGGCTGGACCTGCGGTCTCTACGCCTCTGATCCATCATGCACTGCTTCGCCAACCATCGGCTAATCAAAATATGCAACTGACGGGATGGCGTTCTTGTTCGCCATCCCCTTTTTGTAATTTAATCAAGGACATGTTCCTATGACAAAGCGGACTTCGTACATTGCCGCAATACTCCTTACTTCCGGACTAGTTGCTCCGGCTGCTTTGGCGCAAAATACTCAATCTTCTGGTACAAATTCTGAGGATTCTGAATCTCCTGATGCTGATGGTCCGGCAGAAGACCCGCAGAACCAAGATGATGTTGATATCTCCGCGCCGGGAGGGTTTAGCGGTGAGATCATTGTCCGTGGCCGGTTCATTCCCAATCCTATCCGCGCTACCCCCGAAGTGGTGGCTGTATTGGGACAAGAGGAAATTGCCCGTACAGCAGAGGGCGACATTGCAGGATCGCTTCAGCGAGTGACTGGCCTGAGTGTGGTAGGCGGACGTTTCGTATTTGTCCGCGGCCTTGGTGAAAGATATTCCTTGGCTCTGCTTAACGGCAATCCGCTTCCATCACCGGAACCTTTGCGCCGCGTTGTTCCGCTCGACCTGTTTCCGACCAGCGTTATCGCATCGACCGTTGTCCAAAAAAGCTATTCAGTTAACTATCCAGGAGAGTTTGGCGGTGGCGTGATCAACCTGACGACGAAGTCCAATGTTGATGACTCCTTCCTGGAAATCAGCGCCGGGATCAGTGCCAATACAGAAACAACCAACAAGATTGGCTATGCCTATGATGGCAGCAGCTATGATTGGTTTGGATTTGATTCGGGTCTACGCGACATCCCCGCCCCCCTTCAGGCAGCCATTGATCGCAATGTCCTGATCGCAAATGATGGCGTGAACTTCACGAGCGAAGATCTGCAAGTTCTGGGTCAGAGCCTTGTGAATGCACAAACGTCCCTCATCCAGCGCAATTTCGATATCCCGGCGAATTTCAGCGGTGAGATTACGGGCGGGCATTCTTTTGATGTCGGTGATGCATTTGTCGGGCTGTTCGCAACCGCTGGCCTGAGTAATAGCTGGCGTACACGCGGTGGATTGCAGCAACAAACGCAGGGAATTGTCCAGATTGACGGTCAAGATGGCTTGTTGCCAGACCGGAATCTGCAATATCTGACGACACAAAACCGGATTGTTGCCAACGGAATGCTGGGTCTGAATGCAGAAATCGGCGAGCATAAAATTCGATTTGTAAATCTTTACATCCGGGATTCCGTCAAGGAAGCTTCGATAAGCACCGGTTTGGACGCCATTAGCGTGGATCCTAACCAGAGGATCAACACTGGTCGCACAAGTTGGTTTGAGCGCCAGCTGTTCAGTTCTCAACTGGTCGGTGAATTCGAACTCGACAGGCTATCCATTGATTTCCGCGGCAGCTATTCCAACTCCCAGCGTGAAGCACCTTATGAGCGTACCTATAGCTATCTCGAAGAACCACAGACTCCCGGTGGCCAGCCACTAAACCGCTTTGTCAACGATCTTACATCACCGGGCCAGTCAGCACGGATCCGGTTCAGCGATTTGACGGACGATGTATATGGCGCCGGTGCTGACATTGGATATGAATTGGGAACCGGCATTCCGATCACGGTTTCTGCCGGATATAATTATTACAAGAACGATCGTGAAGCATCACGCCGTGATTTCCGGTTTGTGCCAGCCAATGGATTGCCTTTCGGCCTTAATCTTGTGCGCATTGACACTTTGCTAGGTGATGCGGTCATTGATGCCTTTGATATCGAATTGCGCGAAGTGGGAGCCCAAAATTCTGTCCCGCGATATACGGCCGAGCTGGAGGTTCAGGCGGGTTATGCCCAGTTTGATGCAGAATTAGCGGACGGTCTTCGGCTTAACCTGGGGGTTCGTTATGAGGATGCCGATCAAACGGTAACGCCATTCACGCTTGCTGGTGGCGCGCCAACACCGCCAACCACACTCAGCAATGATTACTGGCTGCCGGCAGCGACGCTGACTTGGAACTTTGCCGATGACATGCAATTCCGGGCAGCCGCATCGCGGACTATTGCAAGACCCCAGTTTCGAGAATTGGCTCCGCAACAATTTCTCGATCTGGAGACCGATCGGACGTTCATCGGGAATCCGTTGCTGACCGATAGCGAACTAACCAACATCGAGGCTCGATTTGAATATTATATTGGGCGCGGTGAACGCATCACTTTGGCCGGGTTCTACAAAGACATTAAGAACCCAATTGAATCCGTTGCCTTCATTCAGGGTGGAGGGGCCTTTTTCCAAGGATTTTCCAACGCACCAAGCGCAAAGCTTACCGGTGTTGAGCTTGAAGCCGTCAAATATTTCCCGCTATATGATCTGGGGGGTAGTTTCTGGGAAGAACGGCGATTGCTGTTGGCTGCCAACTATACTTTTACCGATTCAAAAATCAAAGTGGGGGGCAGTGATACCGCGATAAGCCCAATCACGTTTCAACCCATTGCCGCGGGCAATATATTTGCAAATGGTGATCGGTTGACCGGTCAATCGAAACATGTAGCCAACCTTCAATTTGGTATGGAAAAGGAAGGGGATGCTCTGTCCCA
>Ga0316204_10008554_pt1 | contig 14128 bp, 16 predicted proteins | sample 6monrhotite_MG_2_FD_205661 | JGI IMG/M metagenome (GOLD analysis project Ga0316204, IMG submission 205661) | Microbial mat bacterial communities from mineral coupon in-situ incubated in ocean water Damariscotta River, Maine, United States -... | ecosystem: Environmental > Aquatic > Marine >...
ATCGGTGTGCGGCGTTTGTTGTAGTCGGTCCAATCCGAAATCTCGGGGTAGTAGGTCGCGCGCCACGCCCGCACGCGAGGGTTCATCACCCGCCGCCAGAGGGGCGGGACCATCGCGGCCAGTGTCATCATCGGATAGCCAAACGGCAATTGCGGTGCTTCTTCCGGGCCATAAGTTTGCAGAATCGGGAAACGGCGGTCGGGCTTGTAGTGATGATCGGAATGGCGTTGCAGATTGATCAGCAGCCAGTTTGACGCGCGATGTGACGCATTCCACGAATGGTGCGGCCTCACATGTTCATATTTCCCATCGCCCAGATGTTTGCGGGTCAGCCCGTAGTGTTCGATGTAGTTGACCAACTCAAGCTGCCAGATCGCCACCCCGGCCTGAAAGATGAAAAGCAACAGCCCGGTGAACCCGCCAAGCAACAATGCGAGGATCAGGAAAACGCCCTGAAGCGCCCAATATTTGAAGAACGGGTTGCTGGGGTCTGCCCAGGGCCGGTTTTTACGGGCCAGCATTTGTTCTTCGGCCTTGAACGCAGACACCAGTGATTGACGCAGGACACGGGGGTAAAAACGGTGAAACCCTTCGTTGTAGCGCGCGGTGACCGGATCACGGGGGGTGCCGACATAGCGGTGATGGACCAACAGGTGTTCAGACCGGAAATGCGAATACATCACGCAGGCAAGCAGAATATCGGCCAACCCGCGTTCCAGCTTGTTCTTCTGGTGCATCAATTCATGGCTGTAGTTGATGCCAATGGTGCCGGTAACGACGCCAACGCCAAAAAACAGGAAAATCCGTTCAAGCGTGCCAAGGTGGTCGGCCTGAGGCACGTACCAGAGCAGGGCGAGGACCGTCGCGATCTGTGCCGGCACCCAGATCAGCGTGACCAACCGATACCAGAACATGTCCTGTTCGGTCGCGTCCAGATCGGCATTGTCCAGATTTAACCCGACAATCGCGTCAAGGATCGAAAACAAAAACCACGTCACCAGCGGGATCAGCGCGATTGTCCAGCCGCCCGTCAGGGCCGCAATCCAGATCAGCGGGATCAGCCCTAGTGAGAGCCAGAACGGCAAAGCGCGCGAGACGCGCGAAAGGTCGGATGGTGGAATGATGCTGCCTTGGGTGCTCATGGTTGCGGTCCTTTGGGACTGTCTTTTTGCAATGATACCGCAAAACTCCAGAGCGACCAAGATTTGCTGCGTGTTATCGCTGCGACAAATCGAACGCTTTTCGCATGACGGTTGGCAGGTCAGAGGGCCGGAAACGGTCAGGTTCGATGAATTGGCCGACATCGGGGATGGTGTCATCTGGCACCTGAGCCAACAACACGGTCAGGATCAGGTGGAAATGGGTGAAGGTGTGGCGCACTTCGCCTGCGGTCTTCGACCACAGGGCGTTCAGTGGCGGGCTGCCGGTTGGGCGCGGTTCCGCGACATCGACCCACTCCGATCCGGGCCAGCCCAACATGCCGCCCAGCAGTCCTTTTTCGGGCCGGGTCTCCAACAGCCATGCACCATCGCCGCGTTGGGCAAGGTAAACCGTGCCGTGGCGTAGGGGTTTGGCCTTTTTCGGGGCTTTCCGGGGCAATTGGGGTGCGGTGCCGGCATCACGCGCGGCACAGGGCGCGCGCCAGGGGCAGAGGCCACAGGCCGGGGATTTGGGCGCGCAGATGGTCGCGCCAAGGTCCATCACCGCCTGCGCATAATCACCCGGCCGATGCGTTGGGGTCAGCGCGTGGGCGTGGGCCATCAATTCGGGCTTGGCCGCAGGCAGGGGGGTGTGAATATCATGAAGCCGCGCCATCACCCGTTCAACATTGCCATCCAGAACGGTGTGCGGCAGGTCAAACGCAATCGAGGACACCGCCGCCGCCGTATAGGGGCCGATGCCCGGCAGTTTCAGCAGCGCGTCATGATTGGCGGGAAAAACGCCGCCGTGATCCGCCACAACCGCACGGGCGCATTTCAGCAGATTGCGCGCGCGGGCATAATACCCCAGACCTGCCCATTCCCCCATCACATCCGCGTCCTCGGCTGAGGCAAGCGCGCGCACCGTCGGCCAGCGGGCGGTGAAGCGGTCAAAATAGTCGCGCACCGTCGCAACGGTGGTTTGTTGCAGCATGATTTCGCTCATCCAGACGCGGTAGGGATCGGGACGTACGCCGTTTTGGCGATCCCGAGGGCCGATGCGCCACGGCATTTCGCGGGCGTGGACATCATACCACGCAAGCAAGTCATCCGAGAGGGTGCCTTTCTGATAAGTTTCACGCAATCTTTATGGCTCCGCTTGTGGGTTGGGCTGGTGCTATCTGGTCCAGTCACTATGATGTGAGGCGACGTAACGGGGACCATAAACATGCCACCAAGGCGTGCCAGCACAAAAGGATTCAAGCGCACCGACAGCCTGTTGTCGGGGCAGATCAGGCGTGCCTCTGAGCAACGTGGGTTTGCGCAGTCGCGCCTGTTGACCCAATGGGCGGAAATTGCCGGAGCCGATACCGCCGCAATCTCCCGTCCGGTTGAAATCAGCTATGTGCGTAGCGGCTTTGGGGCCACGCTGACCTTGCTGACCACGGGGGCGAATGCGCCGATGCTGGAAATGCAAAAGGAACAGCTGCGCACCAAGGTGAACGCCGTCTATGGCTATAACGCGATTTCACGCATCAAGATCACCCAGACCGCTGCGAGCGGATTTGCGGATGGCAAGGTGGCGTTTGATCATCGGCGCGGGACGTTGGATAAACCTGCGCCGGACCCGGTATTGCGGCAAAAGGCCGTTGAAACGGCGCAACCCGTCACTGACGAAGGGCTGCGCGGCGCGTTGGAGCGGCTGGGCGAAAACATACTGAACAAAGAACACGCGCTGAAAAGCGGGAAAAAACCTCACAAGGACATAGTTGATGGAACGTAGAAATCTGATTTTGGGCGGTGTCGCTCTTGTTGGCCTTGGTGGCTGGGCCATTTCCAGTCAATTGACGGGAAATGCCCCTCAGGACACGCCGGTGCCGACAGGGCAGGGAGCCGGCAATGATACCAACGATTTCGGCATCACCGAGATGGTTCTCGGCAACCCTGACGCCGCCGTTACGATGATCGAATATGCCTCGTACACCTGCCCCCATTGCGCCCGTTTCCACGCCGGACCATACAATCAGCTGAAGGCCGATTTCATCGACTCCGGGAAGATCAAATTTGTCTACCGGGAGGTCTATTTTGACCGCTACGGGCTTTGGGCGTCGATGGTTGCGCGGTGCGGCGGGCAGGAACGTTTCTTTGGCATCACCGATCTGATCTACAAGGGTCAGTCGCAATGGACCCGCGCCGGCGAACCGGCTGCAATCGTCGAAGAGCTGCGCAAGATTGGCCGACTGTCGGGGCTGGAAAATGACGCTCTTGAGGCTTGTTTGCAGGATGCCGAGATGGCCACGACCCTGACCAAGTGGGAAGAGCAGAACCGCACAGCGGATGGGATTGATTCCACCCCCAGCTTTGTCATCAACGGTCAGAAATATTCGAATATGGCCTATGCCGAAATGAAAGCGTTGCTTGATACGGCGCTGGGCGGCTGATGGCCGCACCACTGGAAGGGCTGAAGGTTGTCGAACTGGCCCGTGTATTGGCCGGCCCCTGGGCGGGCCAGACGCTGTCTGATCTGGGCTGCGAGGTCATCAAGGTTGAAAGCCCCGCAGGTGATGACACCCGGCAATGGGGACCACCCTTTGTGGAACGGGACGAAGAGTCATCGGCGTCCTATTTCCACTCCACCAACCGGGGAAAGGCATCGGTGACAGCGGATTTTCGCACGCCCGAAGGGCAGGCGCAGGTCAAGGCGTTGCTGGCTGATGCGGATATTCTGATCGAGAATTTCAAGACCGGAGGTCTGGCCAAATACGGGCTGGACTATGCCAGTCTGTCGGATGAATTCCCGCGGTTGATCTATTGTTCCATCACTGGTTTTGGCCACACCGGGCCCTATGCCCATCGGGCGGGGTATGATTTCATCATTCAAGGCATGTCTGGGCTGATGTCTGTCACCGGAGAGCCGGACCGCCAGCCGCAGAAGTCGGGGATGGCGATCACGGATATTTTCACCGGCATCTATGCGACCACCGCCATACTGGCCGCCGTGCACCAGCGCGGCCAGACCGGCAAGGGACAGCACATCGACATGGCGCTGATGGACTGTGCGGTGTCGATCATGGGCAATCAGGCGATGAACTACATGACCACGGGCAAGGCACCGGGGCGGATGGGCAACGCGCATCCCAACCTGACCCCCTATGAGGTCTTTGAATCCAGCGACGGACATCTCATCATCGCCACAGGCAACGACGGTCAATACCAGCGGTTGTGTCGGCTGCTGGGGCTGGACGAGATGGCCGAGGCGGCCGCGTTCCGCAAGAATGCCGATCGCGTGGCAAACAGGCCCGAAATGATTCGGCGGCTGAACGGGGCCACATCGCGGCGCACGCGGGACGATCTACTGGCGGCCTGTGAGGCCAACAATGTCCCGGCCGGACCGATCAACGATCTGGCGGATGTGATGGCGGATCCGCAGGTGATTGCGCGGGGCATGCAGATTGAACTGGACGGGGTGCCGGGGCTGAGATCCCCGTTTGTGTTTTCCGATGCCGAGCTGGCGCTGCACCGGCCCGCGCCGAAATTGGGCGAAGACGATTAAGATCAGGCCGCCAGCCCCTTGCCGCCAATATCGAGATATTTGCGCCGGCGGTCCGCGACCAGTGCCTTGGCGTCTTTGCCTTTCAGCTCTGTCAGCATTTCCTTGATCGCAAGGCCCACGGAAGCAATGGTGGTTTCCGCATCGCGGTGCGCGCCCCCCTTGGGTTCGGGGATGATCCGGTCCGTCACGCCAAGCTTGTACAGATCGTCCGCCGTCAGGCGCATGGCCTCAGCCGCTTCGCGCATCTTTTCGCTGTCTTTCCACAGGATCGAGGCACAGCCTTCGGGCGTGATGACCGAGTAGACCGAATGTTCCAGCATGGCGACCCGGTTGGCCGTGGCAAAGGCCACCGCACCGCCGGAGCCACCTTCACCGATGATTACACTGACCAAAGGCACACCGATTTGCAGGCATTTCTCTGTTGAACGCGCAATCGCTTCGGACTGGCCGCGTTCTTCGGCGCCTTTGCCGGGATAGGCGCCGGGCGTGTCCACAAGCGTGATGACCGGCAGGCCAAACTTGCCCGCCAAATCCAGAAGCCGGACAGCCTTGCGATACCCTTCAGGCCGGGCCATGCCGAAATTACGCTCAATCCGGGACTTGGTGTCGTTGCCTTTTTCATGACCGATGACGATCACAGGGGTGTCATTGAACCGCGCCAGCCCGCCCATTACGGCCAGATCGTCGGCAAAGTTGCGGTCCCCTGCAAGCGGCGTGTAGTCAGTGAACAGCGCGTCGATATAATCCTTGCAGTGGGGCCGTTCGGGATGGCGGGCGACCTGACATTTCCGCCAGGGGGTCAGCGCGCTGTAGAGATCGTCCAGCAGCTTGGCCGCCTTGTCGTCCAGGGCCTTGGCTTCGGCGGTAATGTCCATTTCCTCATTGGTCCGTGCCAATGCGCGCAGCTCTTCCGCCTTGCCTTCGATCTCGGCCAGGGGTTTTTCGAAATCCAGATATTGCGTCATGAAATTCTCCGCCATTGTTGCCATGTATATGGCCGCTCATGCGGGGCAATGCAATGTCACGCACCGATCTGCAAGAGGGGATAAAGCGAGGCAATCAGCAAAACGGCCATGGTCCAGTTGAACAGACGCAGGTGTGCAGGTTTGGTCAACAGGCGCGCCATCTGCTGGCCCAGCAAGGTCCAGATGCCGACAGACGGTAAATTGACCGCACCAAAGATCAGGGCTCCGACCAACAGCATCAGATGCCCGCCATCCGCGATATAAACGGTGATTGCGGTCAGCGACATGGCCCATGCCTTGGGGTTGACCCACTGAAATGCCGCCGCCTGCAGGAAGGTCATTGGCGCGCCGCCCGCCGCGCGTTCCCTGATCGGCGCGGCATTGGCAATTTTCCAGGCCAGCCACATCATATAAGCAACGCTGAGCACTTTCAGGACCAGATAGCTGACAGGGTAGCGGTCAAAGATCTGGACCAACCCGGCGCCGGTCAGCACCATCATCACGATGAAGCCAATGGAGATGCCCGCCATATGCGGGATACTCCGGGCAAAACCGAAATTCGCCCCCGACGCCATCAGCATCAGGTTGTTGGGCCCCGGCGTGGCGGAACTGACAAAGGCAAAAAGGGCCAATGCGGGGAATATGTCAAAGTTCATGACCTAATATCGGCCAATCGCGGCATCTGCCGCAAGAGCGAATCCCCCAAGGGCAGGGTTTTCTTCTGACGGATATTTGGTCCCGAATTATTGAGGCCTGACCCTTCGCAGGTGGCGACCGGGGGCATTGCCCCCCGGCCTCCCCTCGTATTGAAGGTAAAAAAGTATGCTGTGCTGCCTTAACCGTTGATCATCTCTGACTGGCGCACGATGACTTCGGCCTGTTTGATGCTGGCGATGTCGACCAGACGCCCCTTGTAGACCGTGGCACCTTCGCCATTTGCCTTGGCAGTTTCCATGGCGGCCAGAATTTCGCGCGCTTCGGCAACGGCCTCATCTGACGGGGTGAATACCTCGTTTGCGACCGCGATCTGTTTGGGGTGGATGGCCCATTTGCCGACCATCCCAAGCGTCGCCGAGCGGCGCGCCTGGGCGCGGAACCCTTCATCATCGGAGAAGTCGCCGAAGGGGCCGTCGACGGGCAGCACACCGTGGGTGCGGCACGCCGCGACAATGGCGGTCTGCGCCCAGTGCCAGGGGTCGGACCAGTGTTTCTGGCCCTCATGCAGCATGTAGTAGTTTTCCTGTGTGCCCCCGATACCCGTCGTTTGCATGCCCATCGAGGCCGCAAAATCCGCAGCACCCAGGCTCATTGCTTCGAGACGGGGCGAGGCGGCGGCGATTTCTTCTACATGGGCGATGCCCGCGGCGCTTTCGATGATGACTTCAAAGGCAATTTTCCTGGCGCGGCCTTTGGCGGCTTCAATTGCTGTCACAAGCGCATCGACGGCATAGACATCTTCGGCGCAACCAACTTTGGGGATCATGATCTGATCCAGACGCTCGGAGGATTGTTCCAGAAGGTCCACCACATCGCGATACCAAAAGGGCGTATCCAGGCTGTTGATCCGAACGGAAAGTGTCTTGGTGCCCCAATCGACGGTGTTGATGGCCTCTATGACATTTGCACGGGCGAGATCCTTGTCGCTGGGCGCAACTGAATCTTCGAGGTCGAGATTGATGACATCTGCCGCGGAGGCCGCCATTTTGGCAAAGAGTTTGGTATTTGAGCCGGGGCCAAACAACTGGCAACGGTTTGGGCGGGCTGGCGGCGTGGGCTGGATGCGGAATGACATATCTTGTTTCCTTACGCGTAATTTTGTTGCGGGAATTTGTTGGGTTTCTGGTATTAAATTGCGTCTCGGGCTGCAAGCTGCGTTTTGCAGGCGCAGCATCGGCCTTGATGCTGCGGCATGCTAAAATCATGCGCGATTTTGGGTATATGCGCGAGATTGTTGCGCAAAGGCATAAATGTCCGGTGTTATCGCAACCCCATTGCATCGCAGTTCAACCAAAATGCGGCGAATCTTTTTGCCTGGAGTATCCGCTATGATCGAAACACCTTATCTGCTCTTTCTCGGGGATGCGCCCGACCAGCTTGCCGCGAAAGTGGCCCAGGGGATCAAGGATTGGCGCCCTGACAATGCCGTCGGCCAGTTCCGGATGCAGGGATGCAAAGCGGATGTCGGGCTCAAGGATTTGACATTGGCCGAAGCCAAAGCCGCCGGTGCAAAAACGCTGGTGATTGGGGTTGCCAATCGGGGCGGTGTCATTTCCCAGGCGTGGAAGGATGTTCTGATCGAAGCGCTGGGGATGGGATTTGATCTGGCGTCCGGGTTGCACAACCTGCTGGGGGATGAAGGCGATCTGGTCGCGGCATCCCAGGTCAACGGCGGCACCTTGCATGATGTGCGTGTGCCAAATGTGCAGTACCCGATTGCAGACGGCAAGAAACGGACCGGCAAGCGTGTCCTGGCGGTGGGGACGGATTGTTCGCTGGGCAAGATGTACACCGCGCTGGCGCTGGATGAGGCGATGCAGAAAAAAGGCATGAAGAGCACGTTTCGCGCCACCGGGCAAACCGGCATTCTGATTACCGGTTCGGGCGTGCCGCTGGACGCTGTTATTGCCGATTTCATGGCCGGCGCGGTTGAGTATCTGACCCCCGACAATGATGCCGATCATTGGGACATCATCGAGGGGCAGGGCAGTCTTTTTCATGTCAGCTACTCCGGTGTGACACTTGCGCTGATCCATGGCGGCCAGCCTGACGCGCTGATTGTGTGCCATGAGCCGACCCGGACCCATATGCGCGGATTGCCGGATTATGACCTGCCGACCATTGCGCAGGTCAGCGATCTTGCCCTGACCCTTGCCAGGGTTGCGAACGCAAATTGCAAGGTTGTGGGCATTTCGATTAACACGCAGCATTTGTCGGAAGAAGAGGCGCTTGCCTATATGGCGAAGATCGAGGCCGAATATGGATTGCCAACCGTTGATCCATTCCGTCAGGGTGCGGATCGCCTGGCGGATGCTCTGGCAGCTATCTGATCGCTCCGCCCGGTTGCGGCGGTGGGATTGAGTTTATTTGGAAAGATGAAGCAGGGGAGGTGGCGTGCCCCCTCAGCTGCGAGGCGAGGAGCTATGTCATGAAGATCGAGGTGACGCCGGATGTGTTCAAGCTGGCGCAGGTGTTCACCATCTCGCGCGGCTCGCGGACAGAGGCCAGGGTGTTGACGGTGCGGATCAGTGATGCCGGGGTGATGGGCCGGGGCGAATGTGTGCCCTATGCGCGGTATGGCGAGACGCTGGCCTCGGTGACGGCACAGATCGAGGGCCTGAGCGGGGATCTGACCCGTGAGGCGCTGTACGATCTGTTGCCGGCGGGTGCCGCGCGCAATGCCGTAGATTGCGCATTGTGGGATTTGCAGGCCAAACAGACGGGCAAGCGGGTATGGGAATTGGCCGGGCTGCCCGCGCCAAAGCCTGAAATCACGGCCTATACATTGTCGCTGGCGGATCCTGCCGAGATGCAGGCGCAGGCGGCCAAGAACGCGGACCGGCCATTGTTGAAGATCAAGCTGGGCACGCCCGATGACATGCCCCGGCTTGAGGCCGTGCGTGCCGGCGCGCCAGGATCGACGATCATTGTCGATGCAAATGAAGGCTGGTCAGCCGAGGTCTATGCCGATCTTGCCCCGCATCTGGTGCGCCTTGGCGTGGCCCTTGTCGAACAGCCTTTGCCAGCCGGTGACGATGATGCGTTGCTTGGAATGGCACGGCCCGTGCCGGTTTGCGCGGACGAAAGCGCACATGATTGCAGCAGCTTGCCCAATCTCAAGGGCAAGTATGATGTGGTGAACATCAAACTCGACAAGACCGGCGGTCTGACTGAAGCGCTCAAACTGCGGACGGCGGCGCTTGCTGAAGGATATGGTGTCATGGTCGGCTGTATGGTCGGATCGTCGCTGGCCATGGCCCCTGCGACATTGGTGGCGCAGGGCGCAAAGGTGGTTGATCTTGATGGTCCGCTGTTGTTAGGCGAAGACCGAGAGAACGCTTTGGTATTTGACGAGGATGGGGTGCACCCTCCTGTTGCAGAATTATGGGGATAGGACATGCGGACAGTTTATGTGAACGGGGAATACCTGCCTGAGGTTGACGCCCGGATTTCAATCTTTGATCGCGGGTTCCTGATGGCGGATGGCGTTTACGAGGTCACATCCGTGCTGGATGGCAAGTTGATTGATTTTGACGGCCACGCGGTGCGCTTGTCGCGGTCGCTGAACGAGCTGGAGATGCGCAATCCGATTTCCAAGGCGAATTTGCTTGAGGTGCACCGTGAACTGGTGCGCCTGAACGGGATCGACGAGGGGCTGATCTATCTTCAGATCACCCGTGGTTCCGATGGCGACCGTGATTTTGCCTTTCCTGACCCCGAAACCACAGAGCCTACGATTGTTCTGTTTACCCAGAACAAGCCGGGTCTGGCCGACAATCCAGCGGCCAAAAAGGGGGCCAAGATCATCTCGATCGAGGACATTCGCTGGGGACGGCGCGACATCAAGACGGTGCAGTTGCTGTATCCCAGCATGGGCAAGATGATGGCCAAGAAGGCGGGTTGCGATGATGCCTGGATGATCGAGGACGGGTTTGTCACCGAAGGCACGTCCAACAACGCCTATATCGTGAAGGGCAACAAGATCATCACCCGCGCGCTCAGCACCGACATTCTGCACGGGATCACACGGGCCGCCGTGCTGCGGTTTGCCCGTGAGGCGCAGATGGAGGTTGAAGAGCGCAATTTCACCATTGATGAGGCCAAGGCAGCGGACGAGGCGTTTACCACGTCGGCCAGCGCCTTTGTCATGCCGGTGGTTGAGATTGACGGTGTTGCCCTGGGCGATGGCACACCGGGCCGGGTGGCCCCGCGCCTGCGCGAGATCTATCTCGACGAAATGCGCAAGGTGGCTGTTTAGGGCAGGCCCCGCCCAGGCAGATGGCGGCCCCGGATCAGATCCGAGGCGGCGGTCGGTTCAGGTCTCGCCGACGTTTTCTGCAAATGCCTTTTTGAAGGCCTCTTGCTGCGTTCCTGTTGCGTCCGTTTGGTAGTTGGCTTTCCAGTCTGCCATCGTCATTCCGTAATAGTGTTCGCGGGCTTCTTCCTTGCCCATTTCGATGCCGCGTTCGTTGGCCGCTTCCTGGTACCAGCGCGCCAGACAATTGCGGCAGAATCCGCCGAGGTTCATCAGGTCAATGTTCTGTACATCGGTCCGGTCCTCCATCAGGTGCTTTTGCAAGCGGCGAAAGGCGGCGGCCTGTAGTTCAATTTCAATGTCTGTTGGCATGTTGGTCTCCTTTTGGTCAGAGGTGGCTACGTCCCCGGTCGCTGTCAAGGCGCCTGATAATGGTCTGAAGTGGGGTGCCGGCCCTTTTTGGTTGGAAGAAATCTATGAAACCTTTGACAGGTACGGCGATGACAACTAGGAGATGTGACGACTGTTAACGCTAACTTTCGGCAAAAATGATAGGACGGACCACATGAGACGCCTGCGGAATGTGAAGATCGTGGCCACCCTGGGGCCTGCATCCGAAACCTTTGAAATGATCAAGGCGTTGCATCTGGCCGGTGCCGATGTTTTTCGGCTGAACATGAGCCATGGCACCCATGATGAGATACGGGCCAAGCACCAGATCATCCGCGAAGTCGAAGAGGACACCGGCAGCACCATTGGTATTCTGGCCGATCTGCAGGGGCCGAAATTGCGTGTTGGTGTGTTTGCGGGCGAGGGGCCGGAGCTGGAGGCGGGTGCGGATTTCCGTCTGGATCTCGATGAGGCCGACGGGGATGCGACCCGTGTGTGCCTGCCGCACCCAGAGATTTTCGCAGTCCTGGAGCCGGGGGCGGCCCTTTTGGTAAACGACGGGAAAATCCGGCTGAAAGTCAAGGAATGCGGCGCGGGTTTTGCCAATTGCGAGGTTGTGACGGGCGGCCAGATTTCCAACCGCAAGGGTGTGAATGTACCGGATGTGGTGTTGCCGCTGGCGGCCCTGTCGGACAAGGATCGGGCCGATCTGGAGTTTGCATGCGGATTGGGCGTGGATTGGCTGGCGCTCAGCTTTGTGCAGCGGCCGGAGGATGTCGAAGAGGCGCGTGTGTTGGCCAAGGGGCGCGCGGCGCTGCTGTCCAAGATCGAAAAACCGTCTGCCGTCGAGCGTTTTGACGATATTCTGAAGGTGAGCGACGGGATCATGGTGGCACGTGGTGACCTTGGCGTGGAACTGCCGGTTCAGAATGTGCCGCCCATTCAGAAGCGGCTGGTGCGCAAATGCCGCTCTGCGGCCAAGCCGGTAATTGTTGCCACGCAGATGCTGGAATCGATGATCGAAAGCCCGATGCCGACCCGCGCAGAGGTCAGCGATGTTGCCACGGCGATCTATGAAGGGGCCGATGCGGTGATGCTTAGTGCGGAATCGGCGGCGGGCGATTATCCGATCGAGGCCGTCACCACGATGGACAATGTCGCCACGGAAGTGGAGCGCGACCCGACCTATACCCAGATCATCGAAGCCTCGCGCACCGCGGACCGGATGACGGTTGCCGATGGCATTGTTGCGGCGGCGCGCGAGATTGCGGAGACGACGGAAATCAAGGCGATCTGCTGTTTTACCCAAAGCGGCACAACCGCCTTGCTGACCGCGCGTGAACGCCCGCGCGTGCCGATCATTGCATTGACTCCGCTGGTCCGCACCGCGCGCCGGCTGGCGCTGAGTTGGGGCACCAATTGTGTACTGACCGGAGAGTTGGACCGTTTCAAGAAGGCGGTTGTTTCCGCAGCCATCGCGGCGCGCAGCGAAGGGTTCGCCGATGAAAACGACCTGATTGTTGTGACGGCCGGTGTGCCCTTCAATGTGCCGGGCAGCACCAATATCCTGCGTGTGGCCCCATGCGATGAGCGTTTGATTTACGCCTCCGATCCAGAATAAGCTGCCTCCATTGTCAAATGGGAGGTTGCTATGGAGCCTGATCTTGCCTTGGTGCTTGGCATCATTATTGCCGCGTTTTCGATCCCTTCGATTCTGTCCGCCCTGTCCGACCGCCGCGCCCCTCGGGCGTCATTCATCACCGTTTTAATCGGCGGCGGGCTGATCCTTTATGCCATGCGAACCGCGCCGGGCGGTTATACGTTGATGGATATGCCGGATGTGTTCACCCGCGTGATTGCGCAGTTTATCCCCTAGGGGCCAAGGACATACAGGACACGGTGATGCAACAACCCGCCCGGCTATGCGGTCTGCGCCTGCCAAATTCCGGGCGCTCTGGAAAATGTCCGACCTGTCAGGGTGTTGGACCCGCGACGGTGGCGGCGCCGGGCGTGTCCTGACTGAACACATTGATCCAGCCTGCATCGTGGCGTTGCCAGATTGAGCTGACGAACATGATCTCCGGGCTGGTCCGACCGCGGCGCGTAAAGGTCGCGCGGTAGCTCAGGACGGCGTGGTCCGCGCCCAACAGCCGCGCCTGGAGTTGATCGAGGGCAAAGCGCGCGACCGTGGGGCCGTCGGCAAGCTGTCCGGTGTGGTCCGATTTTCCGGCAAAGCCATCCGGGTAGACGCCCAGAAAATCATCGCTCAGGAGCCTGCTGTCGGCATGGCGATTTCCGGATGCCAATGCCTCCCAAACCTGAGTTTCATGGCCAGCGAGCGGTGCGAAATCGGGGTGGTTTCCGGCGATTATCATTGTCTGTTCAACACCTTGGCGCTATGGGAGTCTGGGCGAGGATGGCCTGCCCGGCACAATGGTGCAAGGCGTTGGTATTTTGGTTTGAACGACTCACTTGCCAATCCCTGCAACCCGTCCTATACGCCACTCTTCAACCCCGTGCGTCCGGCCCAAGTGGCATGCCGAGTGTGCACGTTAACCGACCCAAACCAGGAGACGGAAATGCCTAAGATGAAGACGAAATCGAGCGCCAAAAAGCGCTTCAAGATCTCGGCGACCGGCAAGGTCATCGGTGCCCAGGCTGGCAAACAGCATGGCATGATCAAGCGGAGCAACAAGTTCCTGCGCAACGCACGCGGCACGACAGCATTGTCTGCGCCCGATGCAAAGATCATCAAGGGCTTCATGCCCTACGACCGCTGATAAGGAGAGCCCCAGATGTCACGTACAAAAGGCGGAACAGTCGCCCACGCCCGTCACCGCAAGATCGTCAAAGCCGCCAAAGGCTATTACGGTCGTCGCAAAAATGTCTTCAAGGTCGCCACGCAGGCGGTCGACAAGGCCAACCAATACGCCACGCGCGACCGCAAGAACCGCAAGCGCAACTTCCGCGCCTTGTGGATCCAGCGGATCAACGCTGCTGTGCGGTCACACGACGAGGCGCTGACATACTCGCGCTTTATCAACGGTCTGAACATGGCCGGTATCGAAGTGGACCGTAAGGTTCTGGCCGATCTGGCCGTGAACGAGCC
>Ga0316204_10008555_pt1 | contig 14128 bp, 18 predicted proteins | sample 6monrhotite_MG_2_FD_205661 | JGI IMG/M metagenome (GOLD analysis project Ga0316204, IMG submission 205661) | Microbial mat bacterial communities from mineral coupon in-situ incubated in ocean water Damariscotta River, Maine, United States -... | ecosystem: Environmental > Aquatic > Marine >...
GAATACACTTCAAACAATGCAGGTATACCAATATCTTCAAATGCTGATGGATGATTAGCAATTAAAATATATTGTTTGGGTATCTCATGTAAGTTTTTCTGATGAAGCTTTAAATCCACATCAAGTCCCCTAACAAAAGCCTTACACCACACTCTAAACAACCTGAAATACCAATAACCTCGAATTCGGCTGGGCAACCACGAAAGTACATATAAAACGAGAGTCAATAACAACATATCGGCCCAAAGCGCACCTAGCTTTAATATTCTTACAGAGTAATAAAACACCACAGCTCCTGATAGCACCAACTAAAGGATTAACAATAAAATTATAGTTCACCCAGCTTTTATTTGATTTATAGAGCCCCAATTGCTATTTTGCAGCAACCTTTACAGAATACCCAAAAAATGACACGCCAAAACTTTACCAAACCGCTTCTTTTTATACTTTTTATCACCCTTACCGGCTGTAGCACACTTAACCACCCGGCCGACCCTAACGACCCGCTAGAAAGCTATAACCGCAATATGTTTGAATTTAACGACAGTGTTGACAGATATGTATTGAAACCCGTGGCCAAAGGTTACGATGCCATTACACCGGGATTTGTACAAAAAGGCGTGAATAACTTTTTTAGTAACCTCGACGATTTCGTTGTTATTGTTAACGACCTATTACAGTTTAAACTGGTGCAATTAGCTTCAGATACTGGCCGTTTACTTATCAATAGCACGCTTGGTCTGGGCGGATTAATTGATTGGGCATCCGATATGAACATGCCCAAGCACAATGAAGATTTTGGCCAGACACTGGGTCACTGGGGTGTTCCTGCCGGCGCATATTTTGTCATCCCGATACTGGGGCCAAGTACTATTCGTGACACCAGTGGCCTTATTGTGGACACCGCTGAACTTGACCCTATTTGGCGCGAAGTCGAAGATGGCTTACCCGCGCTGCCGCGTGAATCTGATAAAGCGCAAATTACTTCTGTTGTTAAAGCCATTGATCTACGAGCATCTCTTTTAAAAACCGAGAAAATACTAGATGAAGCAGCACTAGATAGGTATACCTTTATTCGCGAAGCTTACCTGCAACGCCGTGAGCATCTGGTATACGACGGAAACCCACCCATAGAACCAGAAGAGTTTGACGAATCTGAACTGTTCGATTTTGATGAACCTAAAGCCAAACCTTAAACACTATACTCATCTTTATAAGGTATATTATCTTCAATAAATATTTGCTGGCCACTCTCATCACACAGCGCAGATATCACTGATGTTTATCCTCACAAGCAGCGATATGCCCTCACCACCTCAACACCTAAAGAACTCTTAAAGCTCCAATGCTGTTTTTAGCATTTGTTTCAGATACTATAAAATCATGAAAATACAGCCTCATCAGGAACAAAAAAAATTAGGTACCACCATGATCGTCCTAATGTGGATAATCATTTTTGCACTACTCGCCTTCTTTTTTTCTGATCAACTCAATAAACAAAAAAACCCTAACCAGTCACCAACAACAATCGAATCTTCTGATGGCATAAAATCGTTAATTTTACAGCGAAACAGACAGGGGCATTACGTTTCTAACGGAAGAATTAACAATATCCCTGTTGTATTCATGCTGGATACTGGCGCAACCGATGTTTCCATTCCTGAAAAAATCGCCCAAAAACTTAACTTAAAAAAAGGCCGTTCTGCCATTTATCAAACAGCTAACGGCCCAGTAAAAGTTTCTATGACTCGACTGCAACATATTTCATTAGGTGAGATCAGCCTTAACAATGTTCGCGCCACAATAAACCCTGGCTTTCATAGCAATGAAATATTACTCGGCATGAGTTTTCTAAAACATCTAGAATTTAGTCAGCGCGGCAACAAACTTACACTTAAACAACACCCTGAAGGATTGTAATATGAAATACTGCAGCACATGCGGCGAACAGGTTTCGCAAAAAATCCCTTCTGGCGATAATCGACTACGCTATGTTTGTGATAGCTGTGAAACCATTCATTATCAAAACCCCCGAATTATTGCTGGCTGCATTGCTGAATATGAAGATAAGATTTTGCTTTGTAAAAGAGCCATAGAGCCACGACTTGGTTCATGGACACTTCCTGCCGGTTTTATGGAAAACAATGAAACGACACTGCAAGCGGCTGCACGAGAATCCTTTGAGGAAGCCAATGCAAACATCCTAAATATGAGTTTGTATTGCACGTATAGCATTCGTCACATTTCACAGGTTTATATGATGTACCGCGGCACCTTAGTTGATGGGTATTCAGCTGCTGGCGAAGAAAGCCTTGAGACCAGGCTATATACAGAACAGGATATCCCCTGGGATGAGCTTGCCTTCCCGGTTATTACTGAAACGCTAAAATTATATTTCACCGATAAACGTAACAATAGTTTCAAGTTGCGCGATGGTGAAATTTATCGCGACGAATCACAAAAAATAGTTGTTAAAAACTATCCTGCTTAATTCTATGCGGGATGTGTTTAGTCAAATAGTCACATCAAATATTTTTCTAAACGCTGAGCCTTGTTATACTTCACAGCATATTGTTTACTCATCACAGGAACACTCTAATGAGAGAAGTTGAAGTTGCCATAATCGGTGCTGGCAGTGCCGGTCTTTATTGCATGAGTCAGGTTAAGCGTTTTACTGATAATTTTGTCTTAATTGATGGTGGCGAGCTCGGTACTACCTGTGCACGTGTTGGCTGCATGCCATCGAAAGTAATGATTCAAATCGCAGAAGACTTCCACCGTCGCACAATATTTAGTCGCGAAGGCATTGAAGGTAAAGAACATTTAAGCGTCAATATAGAAGATGCAATGGAACATGTTCAAGACATGCGCGACACCTTTGTTGACAGAACCTTATCGCACTCGATTGACATGATGCCCGAAGAGCAACTCATTGAATCCAATGTGCATTTTGTAGATGCAAATACTTTGGAAACTGAAGATGGAGATATCATTAAGGCAAAGAAAATAATGATAGCCACTGGATCTCGCCCTATTATTCCTGACAGCTGGGCGGCGTTCGCCGATAACATATACACAACAGACGATATTTTTGAACAGGAAGAATTACCAGAGTCCATTGCCGTCATTGGGCTGGGTGTCATAGGCCTGGAAATTGGTCAATCACTAAGTAGACTTGGCACAAAAGTAACCGGCATAGATCAGCAAGATATTATTTGCGGCATAGATGACTCTGCGGTTAATAAGGTAGCTATTGAGATTATTGGCAAAGAGTTCCCTTTATGGCTAGGCCATGCCGCGGATATCAAAACACTTGATAATGGCAAACTTCTAGTCACTGCGGGTGATCACTCGGTTGAAGTTGATAAGATATTTGCCAGCCTGGGTCGCCGTCCTAATATCGATAAATTAAATTTACAATCAACAGGATTAAAACTCTCGAACAATGGTGTTCCCGAATACAATCCACACACCATGCAACTAGGTAATAGCTCTATTTACATTGCTGGTGATTGCACTGCAGACAAACCTATTCTGCACGAAGCTGGTTTTGAAGGCCGTGTTGCTGGCTACAATATAATGCAAGACCAACCTATTGAGTTCAAACACAAGACGCCTCTCGCCATTACTTTTTGTGAACCCAACATAGTTTCAGTTGGCGCACGGCTTTCCGAGCTCGATGAAAATACTATTGCAATTGGAGAAATAAAATTAGCACCTGTTGGTCGCGCGCTCATCATGGGTAAAAACAAAGGCCTGATTCATCTTTATGCTGATAAAAAATCAGGCTTATTATTAGGCGCATCAATGGCATGTGTTAAGGGTGAAAATCTCGGTCATCTTTTATGCTGGTGTATTGAAATGGGCATGACTGTACAACAAATGCTACGTATGCCTTTTTACCACCCGGTTATCGAAGAGGCTCTTCAAGCCGCTTTATATGATCTGCTTGGCAAGCTCGAAATTAAAGGCAATGATTGGCCAATTGAAATAGAGCCTGCAAGCTAAAACTACTGGCGGGCTCACCTATAGCATGAGCCCGCCTAACAACATGAGTTATTTCATAATAACTCTTCAACACTCCCTAATTTGCGATTTTTATAATTATGTCTGATACCATTTTCACTACCGACCTGCACACTTTTAAGCAACTCGTTATCGAAGCCTCTCACAACAAACCTATATTGGTTGATTTATGGGCTGACTGGTGTGCACCTTGTCGCGTTATTGCCCCTGTTCTTGAAAAAGTGGCTGACGAGTTTGAAGGAAAAATAGGCATAGCCAAAATTGAAGTTGATGAAGATGAAAATATGAAAATTGCAGGAAAGTATCAAGTGCGCGGTTTCCCTACATTAATATTATTTCAACATGGTGAAGAGCTCGCCCGCTTTAGTGGTGCAAAACCACTACACTTTATTAGAGAATTTATAGAAGAACATTGCGATCTTTAGTCATTAATATACATAAAGCTGGCATTTAGTACGTTGCACCACTTATCGGCTTGTATATGTTTTGTTAGACTATTTACACTTATTTTCAATAAACTAACTAAACTATTGATATTCAATAAATCTACAGTCGAATACAAACATGCGCTAATGCTCAAACGACAACCTCACCTATCGATTTTTTACCAGCTGATTAGCGCTAAATTTTGCCTGTCATTGCTTTTGCTATCTAGCCTATTTACACCTGGCTTTGCTGCTACTAATTCCGCAACAAATATTTTCTCAGACAAACAACTAGAACTACAACGAAAGAAATACCAACAGGCCGAGCACGCATTCAAAAAAAGGCATTTCAGCACCTATAAACGCCTGAGTAATCAATTATCAGACTACCCTTTACATCCATACCTTGAATACAAATCACTCACGCGCAACCTCTCATCTGCTAATCACAAAAAGGTACAAAAATTTTTAAGCCAGAATGAGGGGACCGTAATCGGCGAGCGCTTCCGTTTAAAACTCATTAACCATGCCGCTAAAAAACACAATTGGCAGACTGTAATAGACACTTACCGTCCTATTTTTGGCACCTCAACTGAATGTAAATATCTCAAGGCACTTGTTCACACTCAACCAGCCTCACTCTCTTTCCCAAGAATTCAGGATCTCTGGCTTTCACCTAAGTCTCAACCAAAAAGCTGTGATAGCGTTTTTAGTACCTGGGAGGCTGCTGGCCAAAAAACACCTCAACTTGTTTGGCAGCGTTTTAAACTCGCCATGTCAGCCAGTAATCGACAATTAGCTCGTTTTTTAATTAAGTCGATGCCAAATGCAGACAAACGAATTGCGCAACTGTGGCTAAAAATTCACAAGAAGCCAGAGTTAGTCTTATCAAGTCAATTTCTAAACATTAAGCATGTGGATAGATCCGACATCTTACTGTACGGATTAAAGCGTTTAACTCGACGCGACATTGAACTTGCTAAAAATGCATATCACACACTTAGCGCACAATACCTAAATCCTCAGCAAGATGCCGAAGTTGTCCGTCGTATTGGCCTGCACCTGGCCCGTAACCATGTGACTGATGCCTATGACTGGCTCTCTCGTATCCCAGCTAGCCATATAAACAAACAGGTAAGAGAATGGAAAATACGTACCGCCATACGTCAAAGTGACTGGAATTTAACCCTTAATGCAATTAACCAACTCACAACGGAACAGCAAGCTAATTATCGCTGGCAATACTGGTGGGCATACGCAAATGAACAACTTGGTAACCTGAATGACGCACAAGGTATCTACCAGTATCTAGCCAATAAACGCAGCTATTATGGCTTTCTTGCTGCCGATCACCTCGATCTACAATATGTATTTGAGAATAAACCGCTGCAGCCTAGCCTTGAGCTAATGCAAACTGTGAGTCAACAGCCCGAGACTGTGCGTGCCAGAGAACTCTTTTTCATGGGGAAAGTTTTACCTGCAAGAAGAGAATGGCAGCGCCTTATCAAACGTATTACTACCGAAGAAAAACTAGCCGCTTCGAAGCTCGCACAATCATGGAACTGGCATGATCGTGCCATTATCACCATGGGAGCAACACGCTATCGAGACGACATTGTGTTGCGATTTCCCTTTCAGCATGAAGACAACGTAAATGACTGGTCAGACAAACACAATATAGACCCATCATGGACTTATGCAATCATCCGTCGAGAAAGCGCCTTTATGCCAGATGCACGTTCATCTGTTGGTGCATTAGGTTTAATGCAGCTTATGCCCAATACGGCTCGCCAGGTTGCACGGCAATTAAAAGTTCGTTACCGAGGACGTTATAGCTTACTTACCAGCACTACCAATATCCGCCTCGGAACAGGCTACTTACAACGCATGCTTAACAAGCTTGAAAGCCAACACGTCCTCGCTACCGCAGCATACAATGCTGGACCTAACCGAGTTTCTAAATGGCTACCAGAAAATCAGCAAATGGATGCCATTCAGTGGATTGAAACAATTCCTTTTACTGAAACGCGTGAATACGTCAGTAATGTACTTGCCTATATGGTGATCTATGAACACCTTATGGATGGCGATATTACCCGCTTAAGTAGCCGTATGCCCCCTGTGCCAGCGAAAAACCCCATCATTATTTCGCAGCTAAATAAACAAAAAGCTGACACTCAGGCGCAAGAAAAAGTCATTAACGACCCATCATAAAAGCATTTTTATCCATAAAAAACATGCAGATACTTGCATTACCTAATAAACTAAACTAAGTTTGTAATGTAAGCATTTTAAATAGCATTTTCATGCGCTGTTTTTTTGGAGAAATTAAAAATGAATAAAAATACAAATATGACTATCGGCGAACGTGTACGCATTAAAAGCACAGGTCAGGAAGTAACTGTTGATCAGGTAAGCGCTCATGGCTTTAGCGTAATCAAGTTTAATTCTGGTGGCACTTACCGGTTTTTAAACCATAAACTTGAAAAACCGGCTAATACAACCCCCGCTTACGACGCATAATATAGCGTATACATACACGCACCATGGAAGGTGAGCTTTAGATGCTTGTGGAAAAGCTTTAGCTAGCAGTTATAACAGACTCATGCACGAAGAGAATTCAAGATGCCCTTTATCCCACATCTAAGATTCGGTCAGGTATTACATAAGCCCTCCATACGCCGAGGCCATAAAACATCTGCCAGCGAGGAAACATCAAATAAAGCCCCTGATACACAACATACGCACGAGCGTCGTTTAAGACAAGAACGTCGATTAAAGAGAATTAGGGTACACTTTGATAAAAGACGGCTTAACAATAGACGCAAACAGAACGAAGCTGAAGATATTGAAAAATCGGACAATAACAACATAGGCCGCCATATAAACACTAAAGCTTAAAGATAAATACCAAACTAAATCAGTATCAGTCTTATAGAAAACGATTAGCTAAACTTAAAGATAAGCCCTTAACCCGAAACAACAGACGTAACTAAATATATTATGAAAAAATCATTGTCCATCGCAATTCAATTAGTTGTACTCGCAGCCATTGGTATAGCGGGTATTTTATATATTTTAAATAAGTCACCTGTAGAAAGCCTTGGTGAATATGAAAGGCAGGAAATGGCCAAACCGAATAAAGGAACGTCTTTAGTCGATGGCTTCTTCTCAGGCAGTGGAAGAGGTGAGGCCAATGACGACGGTGAAGACGATGCGTCTCTCACTGGGAAATCAGGCCGCTATGAAGAGTCCCGGATTGGTAAATAAGATGACATTAACACCTGCGAGAAAATCTCGTAGGCGTTAAGCCTTACGTTGAATTAACGCCTCTATTAATGGTGCGCAAATCACATCGAGTGCATGCTGCATTTGCCCGCCTGGAATAGTTAAGCTGCTACGACGTGATAATACCGCTCCCTCTATTCGGTTTACGTAATTCACCAGATCATGTTTAGCAGGCTCCTTAAAGCTCACTATCACTATACTTTCATGCTCTGCGGGTACCATTGATGCATCAAATGGATTGGACGTATCGATAATCGGCATACGCTGAAAATTTATATCTGAAACAGAAAACTGCGGCACAATAAAGTGAATATAATCCTGTAATTGCTCCAGAATATTAGTGGTGATTTGCTCCGGCTGCTGCTGCTTTGCATGCTGATCGTGATGTATCCGCTGAATCCACTCTAGATTTATAGCCGGCACCACACCTATGAGTAAATCCACATACTGAGCCACATTTACGCCTTTATCGCGATCCGCTCTACGGTCATTCTCAACATAAGCTGTTTCAACATTTTTTCGCCGAGTCCAGGTTTGCGCAACAACACCACCGTGCATTCCTTCATAAAACAAACAATCTGTATCGGATTCTATAGGCTGCCATTCAGTAAACTCACCTACTGGCTCGTCATAAAGGTGGCGATTTTCTTCACTGACTTTGCATCTTAGCGATTCATGACCTTTATCGGCATAGCCACTAAAACAGGACTCCAGCCGTGAAAAATCATTAAGCTCAGGGCCATAACAACTGACATAGCGACCATCCGCTAATGACTGTGAAATTCGTTTCTCTGAATCTTTATCGTTATAGCGCAAGAAACCATCGCCCTGCACAAAGCCTGCATTTATCCCCTGACGATGAAAAATCTCTTTAAATGCCTGCTGCACTACGGTTGTACCAGCACCGCTTGCCCCAGTGACTGCAATAACAGGATGCTTAACTGACATAATGTGTTCCTTCTCGCCCTTTTGCCAATAGCGAAGGCCGCTCTTAGTTATTAGATCAATGGTCAACCACTCATCACAGTTGCATTGAACCTGCCCCATAATTGTCTATGAATATAGTTAAGCTTATAAAAAAGCCAAGGTTACTATACAACTCTACACCCGAATAAGGCAGGATAATTTGAGGGTAACTACAATGAACAATGACTTATACGAAGGCATAGAAAAGCGCATTACCATTAAACCTCGTCGACTGAAGCTAAGGCGGCGCCACCGTACACGTACAGAATCATTAGTCTGTGATTGTCGCACCTTAGTTTTCAGGCGCTACGAAGATAATGAAGAACTTATTGAGACTTACAATTTAAGTGAAATGGAAGAGCAGCACTTTCGTCTGCTTAACCCCAAATAGAAAAATAAATCACAAACATTACTAGCGCCACAATAACAAATTGTGGGCTAGCAACCGATTTACAAAATTTACAGGGCGGCCTCATAGCTATGCCTTAAATGCCGCTTTCCAGCTATCAAAATCCGTTACTGTATCCGAGCGCTCGCGTAATACGACACCAATTTGAAAGTAGCCACCCACTTCCATCTCTTGAATCCAACGCACATTACCCGTAAGAAAATACTTTTTTGTATCGCCCTTTAGCGTCACCCAAACATCTAAGACGCTATCTACCTTAATCGGCTGATTAAGCTCAATCCTTAAACCACTGGCAGAAACATCCAGCGTTGATCCACAAAGTGTTTTACCCAATAAGTTGGGATTCTCAGATGAAAATACTATTTTCAAATCTAAAGCCTGCTTCAGCTCAAAACGCTCAGCAACGCGCCGTTCGCTTAATTCTTCTTCCATACTGACACCCTAAAAAAGTGAATAATCTGCCGATGATCTAAAATCAGCAGACAAACAATATCGCCTACGTCGACAGGCTACGAATATATAAGTATAGAAGGCGATAGATAATTTTCCCAATATTTTTATTTGCATACAATCCATGCTATTCGCTTTATTCAGAACGCTGAGACAGAAGGGATTCAGCCGTATCATCGAGCATCTCTACCCGTTCTATTTTTTCAAACCTGGAGCTGATTTTTTTCGCCGAGGTATTCACATCGTCAACATCTTTACTCGCCTGCTCAATATGCCTGGACAGGCTGTCCATCCGCGTTTGAAAGCGTGAAAAGTCTTTCGATAAGGCCACTAGATGGTCTTGAATCAAGTGTACTTGTTTACGCGTTGCCGAGTCTTTTAATACGGCACGTGCCGTGGTTAATACCGCCATTAATGTAGTTGGTGACACCAGCCATACACGAGCCCTTTGGGCCTCTTCTACCAGCTCATAGTGATGTGAATGAATTTCGGCAAAAATAGCCTCCGCAGGGATAAACATCACCGCCCCATCCGAGGTTTCACCAGGGATAATATATTTATTAGCAATATCGCTAACATGCTTCTTAATATCCTTTTTAAACTGCTTCTCGGCCATTTGCCGATCCGCTTCAGCAAGTGCAATATCCGTCATTTTTTTGTATGACTCTAAAGGGAACTTGGAGTCGATGCCAATATCACCACTGGGCTCAGGTAGAAACAACATACAGTCTACTCGCGTACTATTTGTCAGCGTATGTTGAAATGAAAAGCTGTTTTCAGGCATCACATTACGCACCAAAGAGGCCAACTGGACTTCGCCAAATGCACCCCTTGATCGTTTATCGGCCAATACCTCCTGCAAACTCACCACACTGCCTGATAATTCGGTGATCTTTTTCTGTGCTTCATCAATCAGTGCCAGGCGCTTCACCACATCGGTAAATGTCGCCGTGGTTTTTTCAAAACCTTCATTCAAACGCTTATCTACCTGCCCCGATATTTCTTTTAAGCGTTCATCAGTCGAGCGCGTTAAGGCATCCACTCTTTTGCCCAACTCTTCACCATTCAGTACTAATGCCTCTGTTACCTGCTTACGCACTTCAGACATGCCTTGCGTCAGATTTTCCTGCTGTGTTTTTAACGCGTCTAACTGGCGGGCATCAAATGATTCACGATGTTTATTTAAGCCTGCCTGCAATACCTCATTGCTCATATTGAGCCGATCAGACAAATGGTTGCTTAACTCACCAATACGTCTTTCCTGAGCATTCTGCAACTCACTTACACGCTCAGTCAGTTTGTTTTGCATATCCACTAGCTGCATTAACTGTTGCTGCTTATTTTCCGCGAAGTACTCTAGTAATGACTGCTGTAGCGGCTCTTTAAGCGCATTAAATTGAAGTTTTATCCATAAAGCCAATATTAGAACGCCGACTAACAGCACGCCCCCAATTATCAACGTATCGTTCATAAACATATTCATTTACCCACAAGCCCCACTATACCCACACAAAATACACACTTTTATATCATAACCTTCCATGTATTATTCACTTTTGATTTTTTTGAACCTTACTCAATGCACAGTATTCTACTCACCGGCATATCCACACTGGATATAGTTAATACAGTTGATGACTACCCCGCCGAAGACAGTGAAGTGAGGGCATGTGCGCAAGCAATCCGTACTGGTGGCAATGCTTGCAACTCGGCAAAAGTGTTACAGCAGTTAGGCATATCTAGTCATTTATTAGCCAATACTGCAGACGATATTTCCGCCAACTTTATTTTAGGTGATCTTAAGCAGCAAAAAATTAACACATCTCTGTGCCCGATTGAAAAAAATAGCTCAACGCCCACTTCATCTATCACAGTGAATAAGCACAATGGCTCTCGCACTATTGTGCACCATCGACAATTAAATGAGCTATCTGCAAATTATTTTAATAAACTTATATTAGACGAGTTTGACTGGTTACATTTTGAAGCAAGAGACTGCAAACAATTGAAATTAATGTTGCAGCATGCGGCGCAATTTAAAAAAACTATTTCTATTGAAGTAGAAAAACCAAGAGAACACCTTGAAGACATTCTGGTATTTGCCGATGTACTTTTACTGTCGAGACCTTACGCAGAATCACAAGGATTTACATCGGCTATTGAGTGCTTGAAGTACTTTAGTAAAAAATATTCTAATAGCATTATTGCCTGCACATGGGGTGAGCAAGGTGCTTGGGCATACGATACAAGCAACATTATTCATCAGCCCGCTTATAAACTAAACAAAGCAACTGAAACACTCGGTGCAGGCGACACATTTAATGCCGGCTTTATAGCATCACAAATTAAAAACAGCAGCGTAAAAGATTCTCTCGCCTTTGCCTGCCAGTTAGCAGCTAACAAATGCCAACAAACAGATTTTACTAATTTAATTATCCCCTCTTAGAGCTAAGGAACTATTATGCTAGAGCCACTTTGCCACATCGATGATGTTGTAGACCCAGGATCAAAGGGTTTCACTATAAAACAAGGAAGAAAAGAACGTCTTGTTTTTATTGTAAAAAAAGAAGGCAATGTTTTTGCTTATGAAAACGAGTGTCCTCATGCCGGCATTAATCTGGAATGGAAAGACGATGACTTTCTCGACACAGACAAAAACCATATTCAATGCTCTGTTCATGGTGCACTATTCAAAATAGAAAATGGCGACTGCATGGGTGGGCCATGTAATGGCAATGGACTAACAAGCGTTAAAATTGAGATTGATGATAGTGGCAACATCTTACTTCATCCCTAATTACTATATTCGTTAATATATTCGCCTGTGAAAATTAAATCACCATCCCTGAAAGACAACAACTACACCTAAAGGGATGGTGATTTTAAAAAACAATTTATTTCCTTACACAACTAAAGCAGACTAGCAATCCTGATTCTTTCGCCAGCTAAAAAAGTATTTATTAAGATACTATTTATTGGCACAACATTTCTTATACTTTTTTCCGCTCCCGCAAAAACAGGCATCATTTCGACCCAACTTCTTTACTGTATTATCTGCAGATGTATCAAATTGCTCTCCATCAATATATCGCCAACAACCGTCCTCTATAACAAAACGACTACGTTCATGCATCACTCCAAGCCGTACTTCATGTGTACTCGATTCCGCAAAAGTAGCCTTAAATTCCACATAAGCCTGCTCGCTTTTATCGCTCTCTTTCGTTGCCTCAATAATCTCAAGTCTCAGCCAATGCATTGAATCTGAATCACTAACCTCTATCGGTCGCGTACTACTGTGCCAAGTCGACCTAACGTACCTCATATCCCCTGTTGCATAAGCAACAAAACGAGATCTCATTAACTGTTCTGCAGATTCAGCCTGCCCAACCCCTGAAATAAGTAAGGCACAGCAATTCACTACCGTTTTAGCACTTCCACAACAGCACAGCCGAACTTCTGGTTGTTTATTATCTTTCATAAGTCATTGTTTTTACTTGGTTATCTGAGCATATCAATAACATCTTATGTTACTGATTTTAATCATTTTATTATTGACAATCATAGAATAAACACCTATTGTAAGTGAACGATCACTAACTTGGTCTATATCTTTAAAGATTATCAATAATATGTAAGGAGAAACCCATGAGTTTCGACGCTGAACTAGACGCAAAAGGCTTAAACTGCCCATTACCAATCCTACGTGCAAAGAAAGCTATCGGCGCACTAACTTCTGGTCAAGTACTAAAGATTGTAGCTACTGATCCAGGCTCAGTTAAAGATTTCGAAGCATTCTGCAAGCAAACAGGTAACGAATTGTTATCAAGTGCTGAAGCAGGTGGTGCTTTTGAATTCATGATCAAAAAGTCTTAATTAACTTTTTGTTCATTAAAAAGGGCATCAGTGTTTACTGATGCTTTTTTTATGTCTGACACTTTAATCATTAAGGATTAGGCCTTTGGCAAAACGACTTTCAGCAGAAGAGCGTAGAGCCACCATTATTACGGTAGCCAAACATTTATTTGCACATGCTGGCTTTCATGGCGTATCTATAGACGACATCGTTAGTGAGGTTGGCGTAAGCCCGGCAATTCTGTATCGCCATTTCGAATCTAAAGAAGAACTTTACCAGGCTGTATTACAGGAGTTTTCTGCAACTCGCGAGTCTTACATAGAAGCCGTAGTTGCTGATGATATAGGTTTTGAACAGGTGCTTCGTGGTATGACAACGGTGTTTGTTTCAAGCATCATCAATCATCCCGACATGCTCAAAATGGAAATGCACTCCCAGCTAGATGATTCAAGTGCTAGCCAGGACTTTTTTCTTAATCGCTGGAAAAGTTTTACCGACTATATTGAATTCAGTCTCAATGAATTACAGGCACTAGGAAAAATAAAACCTATCAATGCACAGGCTGCCGCTTTAATGTATCAAGGAATGATACGTGAAGTGCTAATACTCAAGTGCATGCAGCGATCAGATAGATTAAAAGACACCCCTATCGCACTTCTAGTCGATGAAATTATTACTCTATTCATGAAAATTGTTGAGCCAAAACGCTAA